>FWPV01012169.1_pt1 | contig 13392 bp, 10 predicted proteins | sample 2228371 | NCBI WGS metagenome assembly FWPV01 (sample SAMEA103939776, study PRJEB20133) | metagenome | reverse complement strand
AGGCCAACTTCGACCTGGGCCAGCTCGGGCGCGAGAAGCAGATCGCCGACCTGGTCGAGCGATTCCGCCGGTGTTTCGAGGGAGGGCGGTAGGCGAGAGCAGGGGATCGCGGCGATCTCCGGAACCCCTGCACCGGATGGACCGATTCCATCCATCCGCCCTGACGCGCCGGGTCTGTCGCGGAAGGGTCGAAGGAACGGGTATAGGGGCAAGGACGTGCGAAAGGGGACGGAGCAGCATTTCCGAAACCTATTTCTGTTGTGACGTACGCCAGCACAGCGGTCCCCCCCTGCCCGTATTGCCGCCACAGACTCTTCCGAAACTATGTCTGCAGAAGTCCCGTTTTCACGCAGGATGACGGATATCCCGAATGTGTCAGCGCATGGCCTCGGACTCGCCGCTGCATACGGAGAGCGCCCCGTGATGGGAGGATTTCCGGTTTCATCGTGATACGTTGCTTCTGCAGCCAATCGGAAAAATACAGAATGTTATTATACCCCTTTTCTTCCAGTGGAGCGCACGATATTTCATGGCTTGATTTGCCATCGGAGTCTGATTTTGCATTGGTTATTGTTATGGGGCGTTCTGCTTCCTGTGATCGGTTAATATGCCTGAATCCGGTCGTTTCAGGGAATTCAGAGGCGTCAGCGCCCCGGATGGGGAGCGCATCTGCAGTTCCACCGGCAGCGACGACATCTGCAGGCCCCTCGACGCGGCACGCCCCCGCAGATTCCCCGCGGCGGGAACGGAAAAGCCCCGCCGGTGTTCGATTGCAGAATGGCGATTGACGCTGCCGTGGAGCCCGGCACCCCCCGCACGGAGCGATTTTCGGCCGCGATGAAAGGGAGGGACTTCGAGGGATGAGAGGGCCTCTCCATTCACGATCCGGCGTATGCGGCGACCCTGCAGCGGAAGGCGGACGCCGACTCTCATCGTGCCGGAGGGTGCGGGAACCCATGCCTCCGTCCTCTTCGTTCAGCCTCCCCGGGGGGCGGGCGCAGGTCGGGGGATGGCGCTCGCGGATCCGGGTCGGGCCGCGCGGGAGCACGTGGCGACGGTGATCGCGATCCGGCGGGGGGCCGACCTGCTTGCCGCACGCCACAACGCGGATCCGGGCCGGCTCGGGCCCGTCGGCTGCAGCATCGGAGCCCTCGTGGGCGGGGTCCGGAGCAGGATCGGGAGGCGGGTGCGGGAGTCTTGCAGGTGTTGCCATGCTCGGCATGCCCGATCGCAACGCCGAATCTCTCGAGCGCCATCGGGATGGGTCCGATCGGCCCGATCCCCCGCGTGCCCCGCGCCGGCGGCGCTCCCGTTCCCGTACGACCTGCGGGATCCCATCATCCCCGCGAGAACGCCCTCGCGTTCTCCGGGCGGACGAGCGACCCGGGGGCGATCCGCTGGCACGACACCGCCCACCGCCCGAACGGCGAGGCCTGGCGGTGCGGCTGCACCTTGCGGGCAATGGGAGTTGCCATTCCCGCGACTGCCAGCTGGGCCTGCCATGGCGTTGCCGGCGCACCCCGCGGACCGCGGGGATCCCGGACAGGATTTGCGGACATGCAGGGCCTGCCTCTGCCTCCTCCTCCAGACCGCCCGTTCCCCCCCCGCTGCCCCTCATCAGCGGGGAAGGCGGCACCTTTTTAACAGGTACGGCGATAATAGGGGTATGCAGAGGTAATTATGGCGTCGAAACTGATGGACTATTTCAATAAACAGCCCCGGATAGGCACGCTCAGCACGGCCAGCCGGGATGGAAAGGTCGATTCTGCGGTCTTCGGCTCCCCGCGCATGGTCGACGAGAGGACCGTCGTCATGGGGCTCGGGAAGAACCGCACGCTCGCCAACCTCCAGGAGAATCCCCGTGCCGTCTTCCTGATCATGGAGCCGGGGCAGGGGATCGCCGACTGGAAGGGGGTCCGGGTCTACCTGACAGCAAGGGAGATCGCCACCTCCGGGCCGTCGCTCGATGCGCTGCGGAGCAATCTCGCGAAGGCAATCGGCGATCAGGCAGCCCGGATGATCCAGGCGGCGGTGACGTTCGAGGTCACCGAGGTCCGCCCCCTCATCGACATGGGGCAGGGGTGGGAGCAGTCCATCTGAACACCCGGGCTGCCTGAGCGGCCCTCTGCGCCAGGGGTGAGGGGTGCCGGCTGGTATATCTTCCGAGCCTGGCGGATCGCGCCCCCTTCCCGGGCTCGATCGTTCTCCAGCCCGTCTCTTCCCCCGGCAACGAATCGCAGCCCCTCTCCTGGTGGTCCCCGCAGCGGCGGGCCCGAACGGTTTTGCTGTCGCGGTAAAGACCGCCCGACGGGGTGATCCGGCGTGCAGGAAGGGACGACGGTGGGCGATCGAGCGCCGTCGTAGAGCATTCTGCGGTTCGCCCTCTGCTCCCCCTGCCGTCAACATCAGCGGGTCGCCGCCAGGTTGACTCTCGCATCCAGGGCAGCCTGATCCTGCGGGCTGACGGCATCCACTGGTTTTGGGACGTCTCCATCGCTCTGATCGCGGGCACCCTCCTCTCCGCAAGTAGGAGCCTGCATCTCCCCCATGGGCTCTGCAGGGCGGAGAGCATCGTCGAGGCGTCGCCCTCCCCATCTTCTTCACCGCGATTGAGATAGCCCTGGCGTCGGCGATGGCACTGCCCGACCCCATAGCGGACGGTTCCTTCCCGCTGTCGCTGCCACCTCACCGGGACCTGGGAGGTGACGGTGGGGGAGTGGAAAAACTCTCCGGGCCTGGCTGCGGCCGGGAAACCGCATCGGTTCGATATGCTCTTCCCGTCCCTCGCGCTCTTCTCCCTGGTCGCACAGTATTCCGGTGCCTGACAGGATCGCGGCGGTCATCGTCGCCGTCTTCATCGTCCACCCGGGGTGGTGGATCTCGAAAGACAGCACCCGGACCTGCCTGGATGCCCCGGTCAGATCCGATATACGCTCAATGCGATGCATCATCCCGCCGGACCCTACGGTGAGCCGGATCAAGACGGCGACAGGGCGCAGCCCCGGACGCTCCATCTCCGTTGAGGCGACGGTCGGGATGGCGGAGCAGGATCCTGCGAAGGCGTACCGAGAGAGCGAACGCATCGAGGATCCATCAGTGCCGAATGTCGGACGGATCCTCGTCCCCTGAGAACTCGGAGGGGAGACGCACCTGCGGTACGCTGATCCGTTGCAGGGCCGCGGGGGCTGATTGCGCGAGCACTTCGGCGAAGCACCCAATTTTTCGCTTCCCGTCTTCGATACCGATCATGGCAGGCTTGAACGGCAGGACATCGTCTCCAGTCGGTTCCGGGACGTGGAGAAGAGGGAGGGCATTCAGGTGGCAGAGATGCTGCTGACGCACGCTTCCCGGGAAGAACTATCAGCACGCGTTCGAGACGGCGGGAGTCGGGAACGGGTGGATGTTGCGGGATCCCTTCCGGCGTCTTCGGTCAGGAGATCGGGCAGCACGGCGAACCTCACAACGAACACCCTCGGTAATCCGTGGTTCGCATGCATGCGGGACCCGGGAGCGCGGCCGCGGCACGACCGCAACGGCCGGGATGCACAGCGGACTGCGGATTGGCTGTGGCGGCGGCCCCTTCTTACCGGGCCAGAATACATGGTATGCGTCTCGTTCGGCACGCCCCGCGTCACGGGGGTTGTACCGGCATCCCGCCTACCTTCCTGCCGAGTGCCTGCGCACAGACGACGATCGGGGGGCGAGGGGGAATCGCTCCGACGAAGGAAGCGGGCAGATATTGCCTGAAATCGAGATACGTGCAAAAAGCCGCAGTTGCGCTATTGTTCCTCGTTGATGAGCTGGTTGATGATGGACTCGGAGATATCGCACCCGTATTCCCCCGCACGCCGGATGCTCTCCGCCATGTATCCGATGGAGATCGCCAGAACCCCTTTCTTCTGGTATGCGATGGAACTGATCTCGTCGGTCATCTTCTCCAGGTCTTTCACCATGTCGATGGTGCGATTGGCGTTGGTGATGCTGGCCGAAAACAGGGAGCGCATACTGGAACTCAATACATCCAGTGCCTTCCTTGTCGCATCGTTCATGTCCGATACTATCGTCCGATCGATCTGGTGATCGATGAGAATCGGGATATGCTTTGCAACGCGGACCCCGTGATCCCCGATCCGTTCGAGGATCCTGCTGACGACGAAGTAGTTCAGCGCCTCGCCGGCGGATACCTGCATCTTCTCGGCAAGGGCGGGATCGTTCAGCATGAGATGGTACTGGCGCGCTACCAGCCACTGGAGTTTATCCACCTCGATGTCCCGGTTGACCACATCTTCTGCCAGCTGCTTGTCCCTCGTCTCGAGGGCAGTCATCGCGTCGTTGTACATCGTCTCGACGATGACGTACATCCGTTTCACGCTGTTTGCAAACGGCATCTCCGCGGGATTGAGAATATCCTTGATCACAATGGAGAAGTCGGTCTCCTCGACAATCTGCTGTCCGATGCTCATCGAACTGAAGTCCCGCACGGCCTTGCGGATGGGTGGGGACAGGCGGGTGGAGGAGGTGACGCGGATTGTTGTGTGGCCGGCGATGTATGCCCCCACCAGGCAGCGGAAGAGAAACGTGGGATTCTGGATACGATCGGCCTTGAACTCTTTCACCCGCGAACCTTTCGCTTCTGATGGGTGCGGGAGGATGAGAAGACTTCCGTCGCTCTGGATCTTGATCTGGAGCGGCTCGTTCTTCTTGATGTTCATCGACTGGATCCAGTCTTTCGGAAGGGAGATGACGTAGGAAGATCCGCCCGTCATCTGTACCTTTCGCAGCTCCATAGGCCAATATTCTATGTTTTTCTACATAAATATATTCTATCCAAATAAAATATATTTGTCTATATTAATTATTGAGATTAATATATTTTATGTCGAAAATCAATATAGAAATCCCGGACCATCTACTCTGCGATGAACGGTGTACGGTTTCCAGCGAAACGAGCGGTTGCCAGGGGTGCCTTTGCAGGTATCCTGGTCCTGTTCCTGCTGGCGGCAGGCTGTATCGGGAATGAAGGTTCGGCTGCGGCATCCCGGCATATCGCCGTAACAGGATCCACGACGGTGCTTCCCATCGCAGAAAGCGAGAGGGAGGCCTTCGAGGCGAAATTCAGCGATGCGGATATCAAAATAAGCGGAGGAGGCTCGAGTGTCGGGATCAAAGCCGTCGGGGAGGGCACGGCGGATATCGGCATGTCCTCGCGGGATCTCAAGCCGGAAGAGGTTGCATTGTACCCCGATATCGTCAGGCACGAGATCGCCCGGGATGCCATCATCCTGATCGTCAACCAGCAGAACCCTGTCGATCACCTGACGCTCGACCAGATCCGGGGGATCTTCAACGGGACGTATGCGAACTGGAACCAGGTCGGCGGATCCGACCTGCCGATCGTCGTCGTGGGAAGGGACAGCGCATCGGGGACGCGGGAATACTTCTGGGAGTCCGTGATGAAGAAGGGCAACTTCACCAGCAGACAGGAGGAATTCAACTCCAATGGCGGAATCCAGCAGAAGGTCTCACGGACGCCCGGGGCGATCGGTTACGTCGGGCTCGGGTACACCTCGGGCGTGAAGGCTCTCCATCTGCAGGTGGATGGAACCTCCGTCGAACCGACCCTTGAGACCATCCGGGACGGTCGGTATCCCCTCAGCCGCCCGCTCTTCCTGCTGACGAAGGGGCAACCGGGCGGTCTGGCGAAGGAGTACATCGACTTCATCCTGAGCGACGAAGGCCAGGAGATCGTCGCCCGTGCGGAGTATATCCCGTTGCCGTCGTGAGCGGTCAGATCCTTTTCCAGGCAAGAGAGGGGGACGTTATGGAGAAGAGTCACGGCATTTCGGCGCTGTCCACGGAATTCGAACGGCTCCGAGGACGGAGGCTTCAACTTCCTTCTTTGATCGGCGCATCGCTTCCCCGGATGAACAGACGTCTGGTCGATCGGCTCATTGGAGAGGTTCTCTTTGCTGTTGCGCTTTTCGCCATCGCCGCAGTCTTCTTCATCATCGCATTCCTCCTCCGCGATGGCTACCAGATCTTCATGGATACGGGCGTGTGGAACTTCATAGGGGGGGTGCAGTGGAACCCGGCAGGCGAATATCCCTCCTTCGGAGCATTTCCGCTTATTGTGGGAACGATTCTGGTGATGGCACTGGCGATGGTCATCGCCGTCCCGCTCAGCATCGGAAGCGCCATCTACATCGCGGAGATAGCCGCTCCCGGCACCAGAGCCGTTATCAAGCCGGCCGTCGAACTGCTGGCCGGTATCCCCTCCGTCGTCTACGGATTCTTCGGCCTTATCCTCCTGACCGACTGGATACGCATCGCATTCGGCCAGCCATCGGGATCGAGCTGGCTTGCAGGATCGATCCTTCTCGCCATCATGTCCCTACCGACGATCACCAGCGTTGCAGAGGATGCGATCAGCGCCGTCCCGCGGGAGTTCGGGGAAGGCAGCCTGGCTCTGGGGGCGAGCCACTGGCAGACGATCAGGAACGTCATCGTGCCCGGCGCATTCTCCGGGATCAGCGCCGCCATCATCCTCGGCATGGGGCGCGCCATCGGGGAGACGATGGCGGTATTGATGGTGACGGGAAACGCGGCCATCATCCCGGAGCCGCTGACGAACATCTTCTCTCCGATCCGAACCCTGACCGGCACCCTAGGCATCGAGATGGGAGAGGTTGCGTTCGGGAGCCTGCACTACCATGCGCTCTTCGGGATCGCGGTGATCCTCCTGTTCATCACGCTCAGCGTCAACGGTGCGGCGATGCTCATCATCAGGCGGATCCAGGGGACGCAGGGGCTGCAGAAGCCCGGTCCGTCCGGAATCCAGCCGGGAGGGTTTAGACGGATGCGAAATCTCATGAACGGCATTGCACTGAAGTGGCCCTTCACCCTCCTGGCAGGTGCCGGCACCGCCTTCCTCCCCCTCCTTCTGGCTCCTCCCGTCCTGGTTGCACGGTTGATCGACGGCATCACCTCGATCTGCTTCGTGCATCAGCCCCTGAAATGGACATTCCATCCCAGATCCGCACAGAAGTGGGCATTCTGCCTCATCTCGCTCTCCGTCCTGATCGTGCTCACCATTCTCGGGGTGATCCTTTCCGGGATCGTCGTGAACGGCGCCGGGGCGATCAGCTGGGAGTTCCTGACGCAGTCTCCCCGAAACCTCGGGCGGGAGGGCGGCATCTTTCCGGCGATTGTCGGGACGCTCTACCTGGTGGGTGGAGCGCTGGCAATCGCCCTGCCGGTTGGCATCGCGACCGCCCTCTACCTCATCGAGTACACCGCTGACAATGCGCTGACGCGGGGGATCCGCACGGCGGTGGATCTACTGAACGGGATGCCGTCGATCGTCTTCGGGCTGTTCGGGTTCGCATTCCTGGTGCTCTTCCTGAACTTCGGTGTCTCACTGATCGCCGGCCAGATCACCCTCGGGCTGATGATCCTTCCCACCATCATCCGCACGACGGAAGAAGCGCTCCGCTCGATCCCCGCTTCCATCCGCGAAGGGAGCTACGCGGTCGGGGCGACCAAGTGGCAGACGGTATGGCATGCCGTTCTCCCCCCTGCAATGCCCGGCATCATGACCGGGGCGATCCTGAGTATCGGACGCGCTGCCGGCGAGACGGCCCCGATCATGTTCACCGCGGCCGTATTCAGCAGCCGCTTCCTGCCCTCCTCCCTGTCCGAGCCGGTGATGGCTCTCCCCTATCACCTGTTCATTCTCACAACAAACGTCCCCGGAGCAACCGATCAGCAGTTCGGGACCGCACTCGTGCTCCTTATGCTCGTTCTATCCATCTATCTCGCGGCGATTCTCGTCCGCCGGCGATACCAGTGGGCAAAGGTGTTCTAGACATGGACGAATCCACGATCCTTGAGGCAAAAAATCTGAACCTCTGGTACGGGCAGAAGCAGGCTCTCACAGATATCACTGTCCGCATCCCCCAACATCGGATCACGGCCCTGATCGGGCCGTCGGGATGCGGGAAGTCCACCCTCATCCGCTGCTTCAACCGCATGAACGATCTCAACGGCTCATCGAAAGTCACGGGAGAGGTCCTGTTCAAGGGCGATAACATCTACGACGCGGATGCTGACGTCTACAGGATTCGGGAGAAGATCGGCATGGTCTTCCAGAAGCCCAACCCATTCCCCAAGAGCATCTATGATAACGTCTGCTACGGGCCCCGTATTCACGGAGTGAGGGAGAAGAAAGCGCTCGATCGCATCGTTGAAAATAGCCTGAAAAATGCCGCACTCTGGGACGAGGTGAAGGATCGCCTCCACGAACCGGCGTTGAACCTCTCCGGCGGGCAGCAGCAGCGGCTCTGCATTGCCCGCTGCCTCGCGGTGGAACCGGAGGTGATCCTGATGGATGAACCCTGTTCTGCCCTGGATCCCATCGCCACGGCAAAGATAGAGGATCTCGTCGTGCAGATCGCACAGAGGCATACCGTCGTCATCGTCACGCACAACATGCAGCAGGCGGCACGGGTGAGCGACGTTACCGGGTTCATGTACCTCGGGAAATTGGTGGAATTCGATAAAACCACGCGCATTTTCGAGGATCCGAAGGAAGAACTGACAGAGAAGTACATCACAGGACGGTTCGGATAGGCCATGGTGGAGAAATATCGTTCGGAACTCGCATCCCTGAAGAAGGATGTGCTGCAGATGGGGTATCTCGCGCGGGACATGCTGCAGCAGTCGATGGAAGCGCTGCAGAACCGGGATAGTGCACTGGCGCGTTCCGTGGATCTCGAGAAGAAGCGGATCTCGGACTTCGATCACGACATCGAACAGAAATGCCTGCGGCTCATCGCGCTCTACCAGCCGATGGCAAAAGACCTGAGAACCATTGCCGCCTCGATGAAGATGATCACTTCTCTCTACCGCATCGGCAGATACGGCAAGGATATCGCTATCGTAGTCCCCGGGCTGAGCGGTGCGCCGCATATCGGCAACCTGGTGAGCATTCCCCACATGGGGGATATCGTCATTGGCATGATTGCGGATGCCCTGGTTGCCTACGATCAGGAAGATCTGTCCCGGATTGAGGATATCAGGACCCAGGAAGACGCGGTAGACGCCCTGCGGTATTCCATCTTCCGCGAGTGCATCACCTACATGATCGAGGATCCGAAGAACATCACGCGGTGCACGAACTACGTGATGATCGCGCGGTACCTCGAACGCTGCGGCGATCATGCATGCCAGATCGCGGAAAAAGTGTACTACATGGTGACCGGGGAACGAATCGAGATTCGATGAGGGTGAACCGCACATACTGGAGAAACGAGCTGATTATTCTATCCGCATTCGTTCCGAAGATCCTGGTTTTCCACGATTGGCTCGCAGCACTCGCAAAGATCGCGGAACCGGGGCCTCTCCGGGACGCTTCGCCAGTGTCACGTCCGGCGTGCTGCGGGGAATGCAAGCGGCGCGGATCCCGGCTGACAGGGAGGGGAACGGGATGTTCGGCGGGACCGGGACCTGAAAGGCGCCTCCACGCGGATCATGGCAGACTCCCGATCGGATGATTCTCATTGCAGAGGGTGATGGAAACCGGATCGGCGGATACCGTGTCATGCAGCGCGGGCCGAGACCGCCGCCCGCATACGGAAAGCCTTCACGGACCGCTTCCGGGGGATGACCATCGCCCGCGCGGCGGTGGGCAACCGCAATGCGTCCGCCCGGCAGCTGGAGCTGCTGCGGGTGAACGGTCAGTGGCGCTCAGGGAGATCGTCCCGGCGAAGGTTATCCTGCAGAACCTGGGCGGATGCCCGGTGGGATAAACCCTATCGGCTGCGACGGACAATACTGGGGCAGTGGTGCCGGACTACCTTCGTGAACTGGAGAACTGCACACTCTGCGAGTGGCGGTGCGGTGCCGATCGCCTGGGCGGGGAGCGGGGGGTCTGCAGGATCGGCATGCCCGAGGTTGCCTCCGCGATGCTCCACCCCGCACCGCCGGAGAGCTACACGATCTTCCTTGCCGGCTGCAACCTGCGGTGCCTCAACTGCCAGAACTGGGAGATCGCCCACTATCCCGATACCCATCGGCCCGTGCGGGGGTTCGTCGATCCCGGTAGCATGGCAGAAGAAGCCCTGGCCGCAATCCGGTCGCTGAAAGGAAGGCTGTTTTGTGCTGACCGGATATTCTTCAGCGGAGGATCGCCCGTGCCCTCGCTGCCCTACGTGGAAGAGGTGGTGAGGGAGGCCCGGAGACGGGACAGCAGGGTAAAGGTCAATTTTGATACCAACGGCTTCATGACCGAAGAATCCCTTGCACGGGTGCTCGCGTTCTCCACCTCGATAACCTACGATGTCAAGGCGTACCACGACGACGTCCACCGGGCGTTGACCGGCGCCCCTGTCGCTCCGGTGCTGAGGAACGCTGCCGAAATCGCAACGAATGCCCCGGAGAAACTCTGGGAGTTCCGGTTCCTCGTCATCCCCGGCATCACGGTGGATGAAGTTGCCCCGGTAGCCGCGTTCATCGCAGAGATCGACGAGACGCTCCCCTTCAACCTCCTCGCCTTCCGCCCGAACTTCGTCCTCGAGCACCACCCTCATGCCATCCAGTGCCAGATGGAGGAGGCGGTGCGGAAGGCACGAGAGGCGGGTCTCGCGAACGTCAGGATGCACGGATACCCGGGAGTTGCCGGCGAGAGGGCGGGAGCGCCTCCATCGTCCGCGAGAGCCGAGGGAGGCGAACGTGCACGAAGCATCGCGGCGCGTGCCGGATGCCCCGCCGATCCCCGCGGCTGCGGCACCTGCGGGTTGCAGCAGCGCTGCCCGATCAAGGGGTATCGGGCACGGAGGTCGATGTAGGCGGCTGCACCGCAGGTCTCAGCGGCGTTGGTTCCGCCGGAAGGTCTGTTCTTTCCCGCTATCGAGCCGTCTCGCTCAGGTCCCGATACCGCGCCCCCTCATCCGCCGTCTCGGTTCATCCGCAGTTCGGGCCGGCATTCCATGCACTTCTGTCCGAACGTTCTGCGAAAACCTCATCTGGGAGGTCGACGTAAGGGAGCGGTAGAGGCAGGAAAATGCCAGGAGCAAACGAGCCCAGCGTGGCAAAAGTCATCGAGCTGATCGGCAGCTCGTCGAAAGGGTGGGACGATGCCGCGGCCAATGCCGTGAAGGAAGCCGCGAAGACCGTCAAACATATCAAAGGAGTCTACCTGAAGGGGTGCACGGCAAAGGTCGAAGGCGACAGGATCGTGGAATACCGTGCCATCGTGAAAGTTACGTTTGTCGTGGAGAGGAACAGCTGACCTTTCCCCATGCATTCTTTTCGTTTGCGGAGATCGAACGGCCTGCACCTGTGTGAGCACCGACTCCGGGGCACCACGCCTGGATGCGGTCAATGTCTTGCAGGCGAGGCGTCCTTCGGCCAGAGCAGTCGCGATCGAGCCCCTGCTGCACTCGGATATGGTGCGGTGAGAGGTCCGGTCCTGCGTGGAGAGTCCTCTCCCTCGTGGCATACCGATGACTGCAATGATCCCGGTGTACAAAAAGGAAAGCGGAAGGGTTCGAATTATGCACTGTTCGCTGCAGCCGGAATCTGGCTGAACGTGCACAGCTCTTGGAAATATCGTTCACCACTTGTAAGCCATGCCGATACCCTGTAGTGTTATCGAGGGGGGTGCAGTATGAAGTATGCCGGGTTACTCAGCCCTGTTCCAGCGGGTTCTTGGCAAAGACCCGCTGGCAAAGCGGGTCGCATCCCGGCCCGCAGAATCGTCATGATCCGGGATGGGCCTGGGGGTCTGTTTCCGTGAATCTGGGAGAATATTCTCGTTGCGATGGTGTCGCTCTAGCGGATCTGGTCAAGAGAGGAGAGGTATCCCAAAAAGAGCTGGCCTGTCTCTTTGCGGAGGCGGTAGCAAAGGTCAACCCGAGAATCAACGCTGTCATCGAGGTCTATCACGACCGTATTGACGGGTTGCACGACGGTGCAATTTCTGCGGGTGCATTCAGCGGCGTGCCGTTCTTGATGAAGGACATCGGAGCCGGTGAAGGTGGACGGCATCAGGAGTGCGGCTCGAGGCTGATGCAGGGACATATCGTGGATAGCGACGCATTCCTGACCGAGCGTTTCAAGGAGGCGGGTTTGACTCTGCTGGGCCGCACGGCCACGCCGGAATTCGCCCTGGGAATCTCGACGGAATCGGCGCTGGTCGGCGAGACGCACAATCCCTGGAGTCTCGAGGCCATGGCGGGCGGCTCCAGCGGCGGCTCCGCGGCGGGTGTCGCAGCCGGCATCGTGCCAGTTGCGCATGGCAGTGATAACGGAGGTTCGATCCGCATTCCAGCGAGCGCGTGCGGGCTGGTCGGGCTGAAGCCCTCTCGGGGGCGTGTGACCCTCGGTCCGGACATCGGAGAGCTGTGGCCGGGCATGCTGCAGGAGTTCGTTCTGAGTCGGACGGTCCGGGATACCGCCCGGATGCTCGACACGGTCTCGGCACCGGCGCCTGGCGATCCGTTTGTCATCGCCCAACCCGCTCGACCCTATGCGCAGGAGGTGAATGCCCCGGTACCGCCACTGCGGATAGCCTGGACGGCGGATTCCTGGCAGCCTGGAACCACCGTCGATCCGGAAGTCGTCGGCTGTGTCGAGCAGGCAGTCTCCGTTTGTGAAGCGGCCGGTCACGAACTCGTCGAGGCAAGCCCCGTGTTTGACTATGAAACGTACCTGCATGCCGTGTGCGTGGCCTGGGCTTTTGGGATGTACGCGGGGATGGACATGTTCGCGGCGATGACGGGGCGGCCGATCAGCGAGGATACCCTGGAACCCGTGATGCTGTCGTACTACGAGTACTCCCGAGGGCTCACGGGCGCCGATATGTTCATGGCCGAATTTGTCCTGAACAGCTTCCGACGGACCTTCGGGAAGTTCTTCGAACGGTATGACATGCTGCTCACGCCCACACTGATCCAGCTGCCGGAGCGACTTGGCAGATACACGAAGATGCGGACAGACATCGGCTATGTCGACTACATGCGTCTCTGCGATGAAACCCGGGTCCACACCGTGGCTGCCAATGTGACCGGACAGCCGGCCATCACATTGCCTCTGGGACAGAGCAGATCGGGTTTGCCGATAGGGGTGCAGTTCATGGCCCGGTTCGGGGAGGAAGGCGCACTCATCCGCCTGGCAAGTTCGATTGAACAGGCGATGCCCTGGAGCGATCGGCTCCCGCCTGTCCATGCGAGCCGATAATGCGCCTTTCCCCCTTCCTCTCGTGGCGCGTGGGATGGGAAGTGTCACCGCCGAGCATCGACATGTTTTCGCTCGCAATCAGAGTACCGGGTAATCCGGAGGTCATCCCAAAACCCTCCAGATCATTAGGGCACAGGCCAGGTATATGAGCCCCAG
>FWPV01012168.1_pt1 | contig 13392 bp, 12 predicted proteins | sample 2228371 | NCBI WGS metagenome assembly FWPV01 (sample SAMEA103939776, study PRJEB20133) | metagenome | reverse complement strand
CCGGAGCGCGCATCCCGGGCAAACCCCTCTCGGTCCAGCGCCGGGTCATTGCCGCCGTCAAACGGGCCCTCGACGGCGCGCACTGAGCGGTGCGGCCATCCCTTTTGCCGGCTCGGGCCGGAGCCGCTCGTCACAACGGGAACCGCCGGTCGCCAGGCAGTGGAGCACATTTCCGCCAAGGCGGCGGGGCCCGCGCGACAGCGGAGATGCGTGGCGCCCGCGCGGCCTCAGCCGGGTTTCAGGGCAAAAACCGGCGGCTCAAATCCGCTTCTCGTCCGCGTCAATGAAATCCACGAAGGTCTTGATATCATCGCGATGGCCCAGGCCGGCCTGCTCCTTGCGCCATTTCAATCGCGCCTGCATTTCCGCGTCGTCCGGCCGCGGGTAATTGAGCATGTGCTCCCGGTGGGCGGCCTTGACCGATTCGGGCTTGTGCACGTTCTGGCGCACCCAGTCGCAGACTTCCCCGTCCGTGATGCTGCGCCGGACCACTTCGATGAATTCCTCCGCCTTGACCCCGGCGGTTTCGAGCCACAGCCCGTCAAACCCCTTGCAAAAGTTCGCCTGGTAATCCGGGGCGAGCTTCCCCGCCAGATGCAACCGGATTTTGTCCACAAACCGCGGCAGGTGCATCCAGCCGCACATGACCTCGCGCGGGCTCCTGGGATAAATAATGTCGCTCATGCCGTGGATGGTTGCCCGCGGCAGGGGGCCCTGTCAACCCGGAGCGCCCCGCCGGGCGGGCCTTCCGCCGTTGCTGCTTTGAGAAGCCGGGGGGCGGCTATCGCACCAGCGTGCGGCAGAACCGCTCGAGGCGTTCGAGCCCCTTCTCAATGTTGGCGAGGCTGGTGGCGTAGCTGAGGCGAATGTAGTCGTCCGCCCCGAACGCGATGCCTGGCACCGCCGCCACTTTCTCGCTCTCGAGCAGGCGGGCGCAGAACTCAGTGGATTTGAGACCGGTCCGGGAGATGTTCGGAAAGAGATAGAACGCCCCTTTGGCGTTGACACAACTGATGCCGGGGATGCTGTTGAGCTTCTTCCAGGCGAACAGGCGCCGCTTGTCAAACTCGGCCAGCCAGGTCTTCAGGTGGTCCTGGGGCCCGGTCAGGGCCGCCACGGCCCCCTTCTGGGCGAAGGAGGTGGGGTTGCTGGTGCTGTGGCTTTGAATGGCGTCAATGGCCTTGGCGATGGGCTCGGGCGCGGCGCACCACCCCAGGCGCCAGCCGGTCATGCTCCAGGCCTTGGCAAACCCGTGCACAATGATCGTGTGCTCGAAATGCGCGGGCGAGAAAGACGCCACGCTGCGGTGCGCCGCGCCATCATAAAGCAGATGCTCGTAAATCTCATCGCTCATGATCAGCACGCCTTTTTCGACACAAAGGTCGCCCAGCGCCTTGATTTCCTCGGGGGTATAGACGGTGCCGGTCGGGTTGCTCGGGCTGTTCAAGACCAGCAGCCGGGTCTTGGGGGTGATGGCCTGGCGCAACGCCTCGGGAGTGAGCTTGAACTCGGTGCGGTCGGTCGTCTGCACAATAACGGGCGTCGCCCCGGCCAGCTTCACCATTTCCGGATAGCTGAGCCAATAAGGCGCCGGGATGATCACCTCATCGCCCTCCTCGCACGTGGCGATGATCACATTGTAGCACGAGTGTTTGCCGCCGCAGGAGACGATGATCTGGGAGGGCTTGTAGGTCAGATCGTTTTCGCGTTTGTGTTTGTCGGCGATGGCCTGGCGCAGTTCGGGGATGCCGGCCGCGGGGGTGTACTTCGTAAATCCGGCGGCGAGGGCTTTGGCGGCCGCGTCCTTGATGTGCTGCGGCGTGTCAAAGTCCGGTTCACCCGCTCCAAATCCGACCACGTCCTGTCCCTCGGCCTTCATTTGCTTGGCCTTCGAGTCAATCGCCAGGGTGAGGGAGGGGGACAGGGCTGCCGCGCGACGAGAAATCTTGTAGTTCATATTGATGGAGACAAATAGCATTCGCGCCGCCGAGCGCAAGCGGGGATTTTGGCCGGGGGGGAGGAAGACACCCGCGGCCCGGACGGGCCGATAGGAACAATCCGGTCCGTCCCGGCGAGGTCAGGCGGCGCACGAACCCGGAGGCTGCGAGGCGGATTCAGCGCGCCGCAAATTGCGCCGGGAAGCGTTACTTGAGCAGGGCGCGCAGGTGCTTGATGGAGGCGGCCGCCTGCTCCACGGTGCCGCACTCGACCGACAGCACGATGTCCCGTTTGGCCTTGCGACAGAGGCGGATGATTCGCGCCCAATCCATCACGCCTTCGCCGCAGGCGCAGCCGACCGGGGTGCCGGTGACTTTGCCGCGTTCGGAAGCGGATTGCTGGATGGAGATGTCCTTGGCGTGGAGGTGGACGAGCCGGCCGACGACGCGATTGAGCCACTGGTAGGGATCGTGGCCGCACAAGTAACTGTTGCCGGTGTCGAAGTTGATGCCGATCACCGGGCTTTTCACCAGCCGGTAGATGCGGTCCAGACCTTCCGGATGCCGGCTGTATTGCTGGTGCGGCTCCAGGCCGATGAGAATGCCGCGCGGTTCCGCCACTTTGGCCGCTTCCATCAGCGTGTACCGCATCAGGACGTGGTCTTCCTCCACCGTTGTCCATTTGGGTTTGGGGCCTTCGTCGGTATTGACCACCGGAGCGCCGCACTCGGCGGCAAAGCGGATGGCTTGCTTGAGATATTCCACACTGATCTCCGGTTTGCAGAGCGGCGTGTGAGTCGAGAGTCCGGAGAGCCGGACGCCGGCCTTCTCACACGCGCGCTTCACGCGGTAAGGATCGTCCAGCATGGACACGCTGTGGAAATAGCCGGCTTCGCTGAGCAATTCGCGGCCCCAATGCACCATCGGCTCGACATAGTCGTAACCGAGTTCCGCGGCTTTTTCCACGCCCCACTCGAAGGGTTTGTCGTGGTGGCGAACGAATTCGAGGTTGATTCCAATCGCAATCCTGGCCATGAGCTTTCCTGGGTTAAGGGTTCAAGGTTGGGGGGAAGCGGCAAAGCGGCGGGCCCGGGCGGCCAGCGCTTCGGGTGTTTTGATTTCGGAATAAAGTGTGATCAGGTACCGGAGTTCGAACGTGTCACCCGCCCGGTAAATCAGGGGTTCCTGGTCAAGCCGCTGCGTCGCCGACAAGTAGGCAAAGGGCGTGCGCATGGCGAAGAAATGGGGGTTGCCGCGGGGGTTGCCGGGAGCGCCGAACAACGCGAGGGTGGCCGGCCGGCCCGGCGCGTCAAACCGCACCGCCTCCCAGGGGTGGGCGGTGACATCCTGGCGGTTGTTGGCCAGGTCGGGCGGTCCGGCCGGCGTGAGATGCGCCGCGACGGGATCGAGCTCGCGCAGGAACCGCAGGCCCAGCCCGTGATAACTGGAGCCGGTGAGCACGACGGTGTTGGTCTGGTTGCCCACGGTGAAGCGCGAGTGCCAGAGGAGGGCCACTTCGGACGCCTTTTCATCAATCGTCAGGGTCAGGGTGCGGTTTTCCCGGAGCAGCACCGGCAGGTGGGTGACTGGCAGGAAGGCGTCCGCCGCCGGCACCCAGGCCAATTCCTGCCGGAGGATGGCCGCCGGCAACCCGTCGCGGTCCGTGGTCAGTTCCGGATCGGCGGTCTGAATCACCCGCTGCACGCCGCTGCCGGAGATTTCCTCCCAAAAATTCACCCCGTTGACCTTGATGCCATACATCAGGGCATGGTGGTGCAGATGGTCGGCCGGGGCGTCCAACAGCACGTTTTCCCCGCGGAGCGTGCGGAGTTCCTTCACGTAGGGCTTGTACCGGTCCGGCGCAAATTCGTAAACCATCACCGGCTTGTCGCGAAAGCTGAGGGTGATGCGGTTCGGCCGGGAGTCGGTGCCAGCCCGCAAGCCTTCGGCCGCCGCCGCGAGCAGCGACAGGGCGGTCCACGCGGCGAGGACCGCCAGAGCGGCCGCCGTTCGGGAAGGAAGGGAGCGGCATTTCATGGGTTTGTTCAAAGCACGATTTTAAGTTTCTGGTGGTCAAACTTCGCCACCTTTTCCTTAAGGAAACTCTCCATGGCCATGCACATGGCGGCCTGCACCTTGAGGCCGAATTCGACGTCGCTCACGGGTTTCTCGCGTGACCGGACACACTGAAGGAAATTCTTCCAATGGAGGCTCAGGGCCTCGGTCTTCGTGCCGGGGATCACCTTTCGTTCCCCTTTCCTCGAGATGAGCGTGAGACTGTCGAATCCTTCCGACCAACTGCCCGGATTCTGGAGGGTGAGGGTCCCTTCGTCGCCGCGGATGGCGGGCTCGGTGGGATATTCGTTGCTCAGCGTGCAGACGAGCACCACCGAGGCCTTCTCGGGATAATCCAGGCACATGTTGAAGGTGTCCGGCACCTCGCGGTCGTAGGTCGTGTATTTGAAAATGCCGCCGGAGCCGACCGCGCGGTCGGGATACGTGAGGCCCAGCGCGCTGACGAAAGGCGTCAGCACGTGCGGGAACAGGTCGGTGCAGGGGCCGCCGGCATAGTCCAGGTATTTGCGCCAGCTAAAGAAGCGCTGGACCGTGAACGGGACTTTGGGGGCATCGCCCAGGAACGCCTCCCAGTCCAGGTCCGGCCCCGGGGCCGCGTCCGGGTCGGGGATGGGCATGCGTTCCCCCCAATCGCCGTCGCGATAGAAGCCGGCCTGGACATGCTGCAACCGGCCGATGGCGCCCTGCTGCACGAGGTCGCGCACCTGGCCCCAGGCGGGACTCGAATTGCCCTGGTTCCCGATCTGCACGACGCGTCCGAGCCGCCGGGTTTCCTCACAAAACTGACGCGCCAGGTCGAATTGCGACCAGTGGCCCATCGGCTTTTCGCAAAAGACATCCTTGCCGGCGCGAATCGCATCCAGCGCCTGCGGCACATGCAGCCGGTCCGGCGTCGCCACGCACACCACGTCCACGCCCGCTTCCGCCAGCAAATCCGTGTGCTTCAGGAACGCCTTGGCCCCCGTCGGCCTGGCCGCCTCCTCGAGCCGGTAGCGAAACACGTCGTTGACGGCGGCGATCCGCAGGTTCTCCCCGGCCTCGATCAGCCGCTGCACCGTGGCCACGTGGCTCCGGCCGCGTCCGCCCACTCCAATGAACCCCACGCCGATGCGGTCGTTGGCACCGAGCACCCTCCCGGGGGAGACGAAGGGAAACGCCGCGGCGGCGCCGGCGGCGGCTCTCGAGGTGGTGGAGATGAATTCGCGGCGCGAAAGCGCGGGGGGGGCGGCAGCGCGGGTTGATGGCTGGCTCATCATGTGACTGCCGGATTGAATACCCTCCGCCGCGTCTTGGAAAGCTCAATTCTGCTCGTGCCGCGTCCCCGCGTCCACCGCCCAGGCTTTCAGGCGCTGGCGGCGCGGCGGCTCAGTTCCGCCAGCTCTTCCCCCAGCAAATCGGCCACTACATAGCGCTCGGCCAGCGCGTCGGTCAGCCAAATCCGGTAAAGCCCCACCCCGATGGCCATGCCGGGTTCCTGACTTCTCAAGCCCAGTTCCAGATCGTTGAGGTCCTGGCAAAAGCGTTTTTGGTCCTCGGCCGGGATGCGGCGGAACGCTTCGATGCTGGAGAAGCGGCGGAGGAAATCAATGTTGGCAAGACAGACGCCGGCGCCGACGGCGAACCGGGTCTGGGGGTCCGAGGATCGCAGGCGGTCCAGGATTCTACGCAGCTCGTCCAGCTCGCTCAGCGCGGAGTCAGCGCGGCGGTGAAGCAACAGGTTCATGACAGCCCGGTTTCATCCTGGCCGGACCCGGCGGACCGACGGCCTGGCGGCGGCGCTCAGGCGTGCCGGTCGTCGTGGGTTTGGAGCGCTTTTTCGTAACATTCCAAGGCTTCCTTGAACCGCTCGAGCCGGTTGTAAAGGCCGCCTTTGTGCAAATACGCCAGGGCCATCGAGTCGTTGACCGCAATGGCCCGGTCGTAGCACTCGAAGGCTTCGTGGAGCTTTTGCAGCCGTTCGAGAGCCGTGCCTTTTTTGAGCAGGGCCTCGCCGTGATTCGGGTTGAGCGTCAACACCTCGTCAAAACGAGCAATAGCGCCCTCCCAATCCCCGGCCTTGAGCAGCGCCTTGCCCTCCTGAAGCAACGCCGCAATCCGATCCGGGTTGCCGGCGTTGCCTTCCGAGCCGCCGTTGCCGCCGGCGGCCGGGTCCAGCGCCGCCCCCGGCGGTGCCGGGGCCGAAAGCTGCTCCAGTTGCGAAATGCGGCGTTCAAGCTGTTCGAGGCTCCCGAGCAAACGCTGGGTCGAATCCGGAGGCGCTCCCTCGAGGGCCGGCTGCGGCTGCCCCTCACCCGCGGAGGCCAGAACCGCATCGCAAGCCGTGCCATACGCGCGCGGCAGCCCCGCCGCCAGGTTTGCCCAGGCCTTGCTCATCCGCCACTGGAAATAAGCAATAATCAAAGCCGCCAGCGAGGCCAGAGCGGCGAAGGTGCCGCCGACGATCAGGGTGCTGCGGTTCGAGGCCTGGAGGGCTTCGAGCTCGCGCGCGTTTTGCGCCGACAGGGTCTCGCGCTGCGCCGCGAGGCTTTGCTCGAGGGTCTGCAGGCCGTTCGAGAGCAAGGCGGCGTGGCCGGCGGCGGCGGCGCGAACTTCCTCGGCCGTGCGGGTGATGGCAAGCTGGTTGGACTGGAGCTGCTCGCGCAGTTCGCGAATGGCCTCCAGGGTGCGCAGGAAGTTGGTTTCGGCCACCCCGGTGTCGGGCGCAAGCGCCGGGGCATTGGTTTCCGCGACAGCCACCTCGGCCGAACCCGGGATTGGCATCAGACCCAAGCCAAACCAGCCGACTGCCAGCCCGCGCCACGCCCAGGCGGCAAACCGTCTCGCGACGGCGGCGGAAGCGCGGCGTTTCGTGGCACCAACCCGCCCGGCCGTTTGCCGGCCGTTGGCCTCTGTCATGTCGCGCGGGCGGATGCCGCGTGGCGTTTTCATGGCGTGGTTGATCGGGACGGCCCGATATTGGCGGCAACCAGAAAACTGGCAACCTAAAGCCATTACGCGCTGCCTTCTGATCGGCCGCTGATTAACGTATTCGTACTATGCAAAAAGCGACACCCGGGCTGTCAAGCCCCCAGTCGCGCCCTTCCATTCCGGCCCGTGGAGCTGCCCGGTTTGGCAGCCCGTCACTCGTTGATGCCCCAATGACGAACCTGGCCGGTTTGCTCGGTCTGCGCCAGGATTTCAGCCAACAACCCGGTTGTGGTGGAAGCCCCCCGCGCAATGCGATCGGGTGACAGGCTCAGGGATTCACCCCGGGATCGTTCCTGGTCGTTGCGCCGCGGGTTGAGTCTTGGGGTCGGCTCGGCCGGCGCAGGGGCCGTGTTGTCTGAACGGGTCTTGTTCATTTCATGCCTTTCTTCGGATGCACAGGCGCCCAAGCATGGTCCATACGTACATCTTGAATCTGCTCAGACCCAATCAATGGATACACCACCTCCCGGCCCGCCGTCAATCCCGAGTCGAACTTTTGCGTTGACAGCCCCGGGCTCTTTTGTCAAGTTCACTTTATGCGTTGGTGGCCGCGAAGTGTGTGCTGGGTCTTGCTCGGGGGTCTGGCGTCGGGCGCAACGGCTGACCAGCCGGATGCGGCAGCAGTGGCGCGCGATTATTGCGCCCGGGTTGCGGTGACCTCCCCCGCGGGGCGCCAGCAGGTTTACGATTTTGTGCGCGGTCTGGAAACGGCCGGCCTGCTGACGAACCTGGCGGACTTCGCCTTCTTTTCGGCCGACCTGAACACCCCGTCAGGCCCCCCGCTGTCTTTGAACAACACCGGCGTGGTCCTCGGCGCCCTCCATCGGTTGCGGGGAGGGCTCGAATTTCCGAACCAGACCAACAACAACGGCCTTTATTTCACCAACCTCCCCCCCACGCCGGCGGGCCGGACGGTCATCGTTTGGGGCGCGCCGGCCTATTACCCGAATGTCAGCAACAACGTGAACAACTGCATTTTCGAGCTGACCGGGCCGGGGGCGCAGGGTGAGACGCTTAATCCGATTTGTTCGTACCATGCGTGGTGGACGCCGCGACCGTATTTCTTCAATGGAACGCAGAGTCAGATTGGGACCGGACATATCAACGCGTACAATTCCTTTTTCGTAGCCTCGCTGGCTTCGGGTCCGGCGGGAGGTGAAGGGTTTTACCGGACCGACTATCCGCGGGCTGCGACCCATTTCGTCAGCGCTTACCCCGTAACCGCCTCGCCCACGGTGCTGCGCTTTGCCTGGCGGAATTCGCTCGCCAACACGAACTGCGGCTGGCTGGGTGTCATTCGCGGTTTTGCCTATTTTGACCGGGCGCTGACCAGCAACGAGGTGTGCCAGGTGGACGCCTTGGTGCCGCGGGTGGGGTTGGTCATTGACGGCGATTCCAAGACCGTCAGCAATCCGTGGACCTGGTTTTGGTGTGAAACACCGGAAACCTGGGGCCTGTATTCCATTTTAACCAACTCAGCGGTGGGCGGCACGCTGGTCTCGGCGCGAAACGTGGGAACCAACACGACCAGCATGGAGCACCGCTGGCCGGCCAACTCCCTGTTTCGGACCAACGCCCAGTATCCGCGAATCCTCTACACCGTGCGCGGCGGGCACAACGATTTTCTCGGGCCGGACAAGGCGCAGGCGAATTACATCACCAATGCGTTTCAGGCGATCACGAATCTCTGGGCCTTGGGCCGGTCCAACGGCTTTACCACCGTGGGCTGGACCCTTGATCGCACGGGGACGACTTGGACGGCCAACAACAGCAACCTGTTGATGCTGTTGAACGGGTGGATACGGCAGCACCGGGATTTATGCGATCACCTGGTGGATGCCGAGCAGTGGTTCGTGGACCAGTTCGGTGAAACCCCTTACACCAACCAGACAATCTATTACTACAACGAGTACAATACGGTCCATGAAACCATGCTCGGCGGCGAACTGCTGGGGCGGGCGGTTGCCACGTTTGCGTCCCCGGGCCTGCCCGAGCCGCCGCTGAGACTTGTCATTTCGGCGCAGAGCCCGCAAATCACACCCGGCGGCTTCGAGTTCGAGATTGAAGGGGTGCCGGCATTCAAAACTGTGACCGTCGAGGCCTCAACCAATTTGCGGGACTGGGAGCCGGTTGCCCAGGCCACGCCGGTGGCCGGCTGGGTGCGGGTTGCCGACCCCGCGGTGACCAATCTGCCGACCCGGTTTTACCGCGCGGTGGTGGCCGATTAGCGGGTTTTCGAATGGGGCCCCGGCCCCGAAAACATGAACGGCAGGAGGGACACGCCCAGGCTCCGAGCCCCCGCCACCGGCCAATACCAATACAGGAACAAGAGTCCCGAGAGCAACGGCGCCAGAATCAGTGCGAGCATCCCCAGACCCGACCACCGGGCCAGCGCCAGGGCCAGCAGGATGCTGCCCGCGTTGGTCGCCACGGTGGACCAGAGTGTGGGAATGCGGTTTTCCACCGAGAGCAGGGTTCCCCAGAAGAGGTAGCCCATCTCGAGGAGGGCGTTGACTGCCAGGAGCACCAGCCAGGAGCGCGCCACGAGAGCTTTATCGGTGCCGAGCCATGCCAGCAAGGGGGGCCCGGCCAGGATGGCGGCGGCGCCCAACAACAGGAAGGTGAGAATCTGCAGCCACATGCGCGGCCACAACATGACGCGCAGGGCGTCGAAGTGGTGCGCCGCGCGCAGTTGGCCAACCGCGGGCCATTTGACCGACGTCCAGACCGTGGCCATGCCGGCGGCGATGCCGATGATCTGAACGGAAAGCCCGTAGGCGCCGTTGGCCGCCAGGACATAGAGGGAGACGCAGAGGGTGGTTAAAGCCGCGTTTCGCACGTAGGTGCTGAGCAGTTGAAGCCCGAGGCGCCAGCTATTGGGCCAAAGCAACCCGAGCAGGAGGGGAGCGCGGGCGCCAGGCTGGCCGGGTTCGAACGCTCCCAGCACCTCGCGGCATTTTCGCCGGGACAGCCAGCGGTTGAGCAAGGCGCCGGTGATGCCCCCCAAAGGCACACTTATGAGGCACGCCCCCAGCCAGAGCAGCAGGCAGGCCAGCACAATCCGGGTCCCGTATGCTGTAAAAGAAATCGCCGCGCTTTCCCGCACCCGGTTGCAGTAATAAAGAAACGTGTTCCACCAGACGGAATAGAGCTCGATGGTCGCGCCGGCGAGGGCAACGGCCCACGACAGCCAGGTCCAGGCCGGCGAAGCCGTCTCGCTGGCGCCGGCCGCGACCAGCACGGTGCCCCAAATGCCCATGGCGATAAAAGCCAGCAGAGCGAGGCAGCCGTAGAGGGCGCGGGTGGTTTGGAGAAGTTGCCGGAGCAACGGGAGATTGGGCGTGCCGGTTACCGACGCGGGGTCGGCGAGGCCTTGGGGCTGCAAGGCGGTCGCGCCGCTCATGGCGTAGGTTACGAACCGCCCGACCGTGGCCGAAAAGCTGGCGTCCAGGAGGGGCAGCAGGGCGGTGACACTGAGGAAGACGTAATACATGCCGAATTCGGCTTTCGGCAGTTGATACGCCAGCAAGGGAAGGAGGATCAGGCCCGAAGCCAGGCGGAGCCCGTTGAAGGCCCAGGCCCAGATCACGGCGGAGCTGCGGGCGCGGGCGAGCAATGGGGTAAGCCGGGCCATGGGACGGATGCCGGGTGCTTCAGGCGCCGGTCCGCCGGGCCGCCTCGGCCAGGAATTGCGCGGCCACGCGGGGCGCGCTGAAATCGCTCATGCCTTGGAACCGGCGCGCAAAGTCTTCGCGTCCCCCCCTGAGCTGGAGCGCCGCCGTCATGCTGGCGGCAATCCGGGCCGGGTCCTCCCCCGGCGCCAGGATGGCCGTTTCTGGAAAACGGCGCACCAGGCGGGCGCTGGAGCTGGATTCGGGACTCACCATCAACACCGTGCGATTGACCATGAGGTATTCGACGATCTTGGTGGTCATGAAGACCGGCTCGCCGAAATCGGCATCCAGGGCGACCAGCACGTCCGCATCGGCCATCGCCGGCTTGACGTCCTTGACCCGGGGACGCACTTCCACGGCAGCAACAATACCCAGGCGCTCGGCGTCCGGCAGCACCGTGGCGGGGTCGGTGCCGACGAAGACAAAGCGTGAGCCGGGCCTGGATTGGCGGTGGCGCGCGAAGCCCTCGAGCAAGGCGCGGGCGTTTCGTTTGCCATAAAATGAGCCGAGGTAGGCGAAGGTCGAGGGGGGCTCGGACCGCGCCGGCAGCCAGGCGGGTTCGGGCGCCACATGCGGCAACACAAAGGACTTTTCCGCCAGGGGAAACCCAAGGCATTTCTCCTGAAACGCCAGGGCCTCCGGCGTGGTGAACGTGATGGCCTGCGCCGGGCGCAGCAAGCGGCGGGAATAATGGCGAAGACGACGAAACAAGTGGGTGCCGGCGGCCACCCAGGGCGCGGGGAAGGGGTCGCTGTAATGAATCCAGTAAGGGCGCCGCAACCGGCTGGCGATCAAGCGGGCGGCCTCCGCGCTGCTGATCGGGGCGGAGCGGCCGTAAATCAGATCGTGGCGCTCGAAGCCGGCGGCCTTCGCTGCGACCCGCCGGCACCAAAGGACGAAGGACCCGGGCGCGCGGTAGAGCCGCGAAAGCAGTGCAAACACGAGGTGCGGGACCGGCGGGGACGGCACCCGGACATATTCAAGCTGAGGGTGTGCGAACGAGCAGTCGGCTTCATCCGACGTGACGAGAGTAATGCGGCAGCCCGCATTCAACAGGGCGCGAACCAGACGCCCGGTGCAGATTCCCTCGGGCATCGCGTCAAAGTGATACGAGCTGATCAGCAGCCGCATAAAAAGCCGCGCCCATTGTCGGGGTTTGACGCATTCATGCAAGGCGCAAGCGCGGGCCATCCCGGCGCACCGGACGCCGAGACGAAAAGAGGGAAAAAAAGAGGGGGATCAGCTCGACAGGCTCAAACCAAGCGAGCCACAGTTCCAGTGTCCCAATCCCGGCCCTGTCCCCTCCGGTGCGTGCCGGCGGCCTGGATTCATCCATTTGCCCACAGTGGCTCGCAGAAAACTGGACGCCCCCCCGGAGGCGCGTTGCCTTGTTTTTGCGCAGGGAGGCGTCAACCGGGACACGGGGGGACCAGGCGCCTTGCGAGCCGGAGGAAGGCGAGGGAAGCCCACCGCCGGCTTTGGGTTCCGTACGCCGGCTTTGGGAAGCAGGGGGTATCGGGGCGAATCTTCGGGGGGTCCCGACAGGCTTTCGGCAGGGAAAGGCTTTAAATGGCCCGGTTCAGGGGCTGGGCGGCGGATTCCGGCTGCAAGTGCCTGATTTTGACCGGATGGGGGATATCGGGAAGTTCGTGGTCAATGACGGGCAGGACGCGCTTGAGATGGGACGCCCGGTCCCGGAGTTCCATACGGATTTGCACGGCAATCAGACCCGGATGCCGGGGGGTGGGGCGCCGGCAGGTGACGTGGGTCAAGCCCTGCATCTCCTGCAGCAATTTAAGCATTTTAATCTTGGTCGCCATTCAATCTCGGGATTTTGATTGCAGGTCACGTGCCATTCTCAAATCGGCTTGGCAGCGGCAGGCGGTTCTGCTTAGCTCGCCGTCGCCGAATGTCTTGTCTGCGCATCATTTGTACCCTGGCGTTGGGCTGGCTGGCGCTGCCGGGCTTGCTCCCGGCGCAGCGCCTGCCGGATTGGGAAATCGAGGCGCTCGGCAGCGGCAGCGGGGTCATTTACGATTTCCAGACCGGCATTGCGGTGGCAACCAACGGGGTGTTGGTCCGCTACGGCACGGCCGTGCTGACGGCGGAGCAGGTCGCGGTCCACCAGACTTCCGGCGAAGTCATTGCCGAGGGGCGGGTTCGCATCCAGCAGGACGACCAGGTTTGGGCCAGTGAGCACATTCGCTACAATTTCCTCACCCGCCAGATGCAGTCCCGCCAGTTTCGCACCGGCAAACCCCCCGTCTTCGCCTCCGGGGAGAACCTCGAGGCCGACCTGACCAACCGCGTCTATACGGCCACCAACGCCTTGATTACGACGGAAGATTTCTCCCAGCCGCTGCTCAAGTTGCGGGCCCGGAGCATCCGAATTATTCCAGGGGAAAAAGTGGTGGCTCGGGATGCGACGTTGTACGTGGGCCAGGTGCCCGTGTTCTATTTTCCGTATTATTCCCGCAAGCTCGGGCCCCGCTCGAACCATTTCACCTTCACCCCCGGCTACCGCGGCGCCTACGGCGCCTACCTGCTTTCCAGCTACCTGTTCTACCTCAGCGACGATTTCGACGGGGCGGTGCATGTGGATTACCGCACGGAGCGGGGGGTGGGTCTGGGGCCGGACCTGAACTACAACCTGGGGCGGTGGGGCCACGGCACCATCAAGTATTACTACCTGCACGACGAGGACCCCAACGCCACCCTCAAGGACGTGGCGATTCCCG
>FWPV01012167.1_pt1 | contig 13392 bp, 9 predicted proteins | sample 2228371 | NCBI WGS metagenome assembly FWPV01 (sample SAMEA103939776, study PRJEB20133) | metagenome | reverse complement strand
CTCCGGTGTCAGCCGCCGGACGGACTACGTAGTCGCCGGCCCGGGTGCGGGATCAAAGTTGCAGGAGGCCGCAAAGCACGGTGTTGCCGTAATGGATGAAAAGCAGTTTGCCGAGTTTATTGATCGATATCGGAAGCACTCATAGACGCAGCGAAAGGAGAGTGGACCATGCCGGCAGAAGGGTTCCTGGAAAACATTTACCTGGGGTCGCTGGACGAACGGCTTTTCGATTCCTTCAGAGCCCCGGTGGATGAGGCAAAAATCGGGCGGCTCATGGAAAAGTTTCAGGCCATCTCCCAGCAGTATGCGCCGCAATCCATCGAAGAACTGGGAAGAATTCCCCAAGACATGCTGCAGCAGATGCGGGAAATCGGCATGTTCGGGATCTCTATTCCCGTTGCCTATGGAGGACTGGGGTTCAATTTGTGGGAGTATCTGAGGACCGTCGAAGAGATGGTCAAGCAGGATATTTCTGTCGTGCTGGCATCCCTCGCCCATCTTTCCATCGGCACCAAAGGCATTCTGCTGTTTGGCAACGAACAGCAAAAACAGAAGTATCTGGTGCCGGCGGCTTCCGGCGAGATGATTTTCTCCTACGCCCTGACCGAACCAAAAATCGGCTCGGACGCTCAGCACATTGAAACCAGGGCAGAGCTCTCGGCAGATGGCAGCCACTACATCCTGACCGGACAAAAGACCTATATCACCAACGCCAACTATGCGGGCGCGCTAACCACGTTCGCCCAACTGGATCCAAAGAATCCCGGTCACATGGGAGCCTTCATCGTGGAAACCGCATGGGAGGGGGTAAAAATCGGCAGAGACATGCCCAAAATGGGCCTCAAAGCCAGTTCCACCGCGGCAATCCGCTTTGAGGATGTGCGTGTTCCGGTCGCCAATCTCCTGGGAAAACCCGGAGATGGCTTCAAGATCGCCATGATCATTTTGAATTACGGAAGGCTCGGCCTGGGCGCCGCTTCGGTCGGCATGATGAAGCAATCGGTTGCGGACATGCTGAAGCGCTCTTCCAGCAGGGTTCAGTTTGGAGGACCCATACAACGCTTTCCGTTGATTCAGGAAAAGATCGTCAAGGCGCGCGTCAACGGCTTCGTCAGTTCGGCCCTGGATGATTTCACAGCCGGCCTGCTGGATCGCAACCCTGTGGCCAACGTGGCCCTCGAAAGTTCCCACTGCAAACTGTTCGGCACTACCCGTTGCTGGGATACCCTGTATGACGCCCTCCAGGTAGCCGGCGGTTCCGGCTATCTGTCAACCCAGCCCTATGAAAAGAGGATGAGGGATTTCCGCGTGACCACGGTCTTTGAGGGAACCACGGAGATCCACTCCATCTATCCCGCTCTCTTCATGATCCGAAGAATCACCAAGGACCTGAAAAGCGCTCACGCTTCCCGCACAGGCCGGCTGTTTGCCCTGATAAGGGCCATGTTCAAATCAATCCAATGGCCGCTCAAGTTCCCGGACCGGGTGATGAACAAAGCATCCAAAGCGGCCAGGGCCAACGCCGTTCTCATCCGACGCATGCTCATCCTGGGCATCATCTTATACGGTGAAAAAGTTGTCGGGAAACAATTTTTTCTCAGAAAAATAAGTACCCTGAGTCTGTATCTTTTCGGCCTTTTGACGATTCTCGCCAAACTGCGCGCCGAGAGCGGAACCAAAGCTCCCGCTGGCGAGGACTTGCAGCTGCTCAACTACTTCCTGCTGGAGGCAAAAAAGGTGAGACTACAAAGCATGAGTCTTTTCGATACAAAGAGTGAAAAGCTCGTGGGCCGAATCATGCGGTCACTCACTACGACACCACACGGTTAACCGGTCGAGTTCCGCAGGCTGGTTGAGTCGCGCGGCATGCGTGACGATACCCAACATGGGCCGGACCGACCAACGTGGTCGTCGGGCGGAGCCGCGCAGCACGCGTGATAACCCGCCATATGAGGTGGCATCGGGTGGGTTACGGCGCAAAAAGAACGGGCCTCCACCCACCCCCCCTGCGCGGTAAGCCCGACAGCAGTCAGGATGAGAACTGCCGACAAAAGGCTCTTCTATGTAATGGACTTTGAGCAAATATGATATAATTTTTAATGGTAAAGGATTGGAAAAGGGTTTTAGCCGAAGGGGTGCTCATCAGAGAGCTGAGATCATACCCTTGGAACCTGATCCAGATAATACTGGCGAAGGAATCGGCGGAACGAAAGCTCACTGGAGGCCGTTCACCGGACGGCCTCGTTTCCGGCATCCCCGTCAAGCTTTCCCGCCACGCATAAAACTTCGCCGGTAAAACCCGAAGGTGCCGGTCACACCCCCCCGCCGCCTTGCTGCTGCGGGGCATGACCTCAACACCTGGATAGAAGGAAAGGAGTCAACCGTGAAAACACAACTGGATTATGCCAGGGCGGGAATGGTCACGGAGGAGATGCAGCAGGCGGTGCGCAACGAACCGATCGATGCCGAACAACTGCGCCAACTGATCGCCGCAGGACGAGCGGTGCTGCCCAAGAACCACAATCACACTTTTTCCCGGGTACTCGCCATCGGCGCAGGACTCAAGACAAAGGTCAACGCCAACCTTGGAACCAGCGGCGAATGCGCGGACATCGGTCTGGAACAGAGGAAGCTGGCAGCCGCCCGGAAGGCCAAAGCAGACTCCATCATGGATCTCTCCACGGGCGGAGAGCTTGGCCGGCTGCGCCACTTCTTTCTCGAACACTCTACGGTAATGGTAGGGGCAGTTCCCATTTACCAGATAGCCACCGAAATGCTTGCCAACCACCAGCCCCTCGAGAAGATGACCGCCGATCAACTGCTTCGAAGCATCGAGAAACAATGTGCGGAGGGCGTCGACTACATCACTGTGCACTGCGGAGTGACATTGAGCTCGATGCGCCAGTTGGAAATTCACCGGCGCATCATGCCGTGCGTCAGTCGCGGGGGCTCGATTCACATGGACTGGATGCGCAAGAACCAACAGGAAAACCCCCTTTACGAGCACTATGACGACCTTCTGGAAATCGCCCATAGATTCGATGTGACCCTCAGCCTGGGCGACGGGTTCCGACCGGGCACAATCATGGATGCCAACGACGGCGCGCAACTGGAAGAATTATTGATACTCGGGGAATTGACACAGCGCGCCCGCAACCGCGGTGTCCAGGTGATGGTGGAAGGTCCCGGGCATGTGCCGCTGCAGCACATCGAGTCGCACATACATCTGCAAAAACAGGTTTGCAAGGGTGCCCCCTTCTACGTGCTGGGCCCCCTGCCAACCGACATTGCCGCAGGATACGATCATATCACCGCCGCCATTGGCGGCGCGCTGGCGGGCGCTGCGGGCGCCGATTTCCTGTGCTACGTGACCCCCGCCGAACACCTGGGTTTGCCGAACCCCGATGATGTCTACCAGGGGGTGATGGCGGCCCGCATTGCCGGCCATGTAGCCGATATTGCCAAAGGGTTGCCGGGAGCTGTCGAGTTCGACCGGGAAATTTCCAGCGCCAGACAAAAACTCGATTGGGAGGCGGTCATCAACGGATCACTCGATCCGGAGCTGGTGCGCGACAGGCTGCAAATAACCGAAGATAGAGAAGCGTGCAGCATGTGCGGCAAACTCTGTGCGGTCAAAATCAGCGGCCGCAAAACCGGCTGATGAACCTAACTGCATGCCGCCGGCGCCTGTCCGCCGGGTGCCGCGTTTTGTGCCGGCGGCGCCGGCTGTAAGCCGTTCGCCCACCATGCCGGTGCTGACTATGCGGCATGCACACGACCATCGTTCCGGATAAACCTTGATTCAACCACGACGGGACCATCGATCAGGTTGGAATTCACCAGCTTTGGCCTGTTGCAGGCGCTCCCAAAGAGGCGCTCAACGTTTATTCAGTACTGATCAGATCCTTGATGGCATCAAACTTTGCGTCGCCGATGCCCTGAACTGCTTTGACGGCGTCAATGGATTTGAAAGGCCCGTTGGCCTCTCGGTAATCGACGATGGCCTGGGCAGTTGCCGGACCAATGCCGGGGAGGCTCTCTAACTGGGTAACATCGGCGGCATTGATGTTGATCGTTGCCGCCTGACCGGCCGCCGCGCCGGCTGCTTCTTTACCCACCTCAGTCGCGGACGCGCAGAAGGCAAGATGCGTTCCAAGCAAGAGCAGCGCTGCAACCAGAAAAAAAGTTAGGGGAATACTTTTTTTCATTGGATCACCTCCTTGGAAAACCGGGCCTCTCTGGGAGCTAGTTGAAGGGTGAATCAACTGCCCTCATCATGCTCAAATCTGCAGGAATGTCAAGAAAAAAGTGCGGCGACGGTCATTTTCACAGGAGCGGCTGCCCGCCGCTCCTGCGGTAAGGCAGAGGAACAGCCACCCGGACAACTCCAGGTGTTACATGTTATTCGGCCAGATAGGGAAGCCCCTCACAGGTGGGCTGCAGCTCTTCGATTATTCCGGCGATTGTCTCATCCAATCGATCTTTGGAACAGATGGTGATTTCACCGGTTTTTCGGTTCTTGATCTCGAGCTGGTCATTCTTCAGCAATTTCTGGCTGATGACCACACGTACCGGAATACCCAGCAAATCCGCATCCTTCAGCTTCACTCCGGGCGAATCATTGCGATCGTCATAGAGGACTTCATAGGTTGCATTCAATCGTGAGTAGATTTTCTCAGAATTGTCCAAAACCTCCGGCTTATTTCCAATGGCCGTCACGATCACCTGGAAGGGTGCAAGGCTGATAGGCCAGACAATCCCGCAATCGTCATGCCACTGTTCCGCAGCCGACGCCATCAGACGTTCCACACCGATTCCGTAACAGCCCATGATCACTCTATTTTGCTCCCCCTGCGCGTTTAAAAAAGTGACATCCATGGTGTCGGCGGCGGTGTACTTGGTCCCCAATTTGAACGTGTGCCCGAGCTCGATGCCGCGGCGTATTTCCAGCTGTCCCCGGCGGCACTGGGCACAGCCGTCGCCTTCCCGCACCTCGGCAATATCGGTGATTTCCCGCACGGTGAAGTCGCGTCCATAGAGAACATTTTTCAGGTGCTTATCGAGCTGATTGGCCCCGGCCACGAACTGAGCTCCAGCGCTTACCGAGTTGTCCATGACGATACGGATATTTTTCAAGCCCACAGGAGACAGAAACCCGGGATGCAACCCTTTTTCCAGGAGCAGACCTTCGGGAGCCAAATCCAGGTGCACTGCCTTCAGGTGGTTGGTCAGCTTGGTGCCGGACACCGCAAAATCCCCGCGGATGACCGCCAGAACCAGCTCGCCGTCGGCTTCATAGGCGACGGTTTTGAGAAAATGCTCGTCGCTTATGCCGAAAAATTCCATGAGAGCAGTGATGGTCCTGATGTTTGGCGTATCCACCACCTCCATCGCCGGCGGGTTGTCCGGAACGTCCTCAACCATTGGCTTGAGGCCTGCCGCCTTTTCGGTGTTGGCGCGATAGCGGCACTGGGTACAGACGACAAAGCGGTCTTCGCCGTGAGGCGAATCGAGCATGAATTCATGCGAGCCGGTTCCTCCCATGATCCCCGAATCGGCTTCGATGGGGACAGCCTTCAGACCGCAGCGGGCAAAAATACGCAAATACGCGTTGAATATCTTCGGATAGTACGCGTCCAGATCATCAAAGTGGGTATGGAAGCTATAGCCGTCTTTCATGAAAAATTCGCGCACTCGCAATAATCCGGCTCGGGGGCGGGCTTCATCGCGAATCTTGGTGTGGATCTGGTAGAGCATGACCGGCATGTCACGGTAGGAGGTCAAGAACTGCTTGGCGATATCCGTAATGACCTCTTCGTGGGTCATGGCCAGCACAAATTCGCGCTCCTTGCGATCTTTGATGCGAAAAAGCTCCGGCCCGATATCGAAGTACCGCCTGGTCTTCTTCCAGAGCTCTGCAGGATTGAGCACCGGCAAGGTAACCTCCATGCCGCCGATGGCATTGAGCTCGTCGCGCATGATGTTTTTGACCTTCTCTGCTACCCGGTGCCCCAACGGCAGAAGCGAGTAAATTCCAGCAGCCACCGGATGGATATAGGATCCTCTCAGCAGGAGGATGTGAGACGGGATTTCGGCTTCTTTGGGAACTTCGAATAGTGTGTGTATGAAATACCTGGAATAACGCATCGATTCTTCTCCTCAAAATCTCAACTCAATGACGACTCGCAAGCGGCAGCCAGGTCCGCAACCTCTCCCCCCGCTTCTCTGTGCGGTGAATACTAGCATGGCTGTTTTTTTATCCACAACCATAAAGAACCCCCTCGCTGATTGTACCGCACGGCCGTCGATCCAGCTTGACAGCCTCTCAAGGTTTTCTTAAATTCACTTTGAAATCACGCCATTGAACAATTGATTGCTGCAGCAAACGCTTCGCATGATTTCATAAATCAAACCAGGAGGCCATTGAACGATGGAAAACAAATTTCGTACGACTCTGCTTTTGGCCGTACTCACCGCCCTGATCATTTTTATCGGGCGCCTGTTCGGGGGGTCGCAAGGCATGGTCATTGCCTTTGTGCTGGCCGTGGTCATGAACGTCGGAAGCTATTGGTTTTCAGATAAGATTGTGCTCGCCATGTATCGGGCGCAACCACTCGATGAACAAAGGGCTCCCGAGATTTACCGGATAGTCAGGGACTTGGCCGCCCAGGCCGACATCCCGATGCCGAGAGTCTACCTGATACCGCAGGACACGCCCAACGCTTTTGCCACAGGGCGTAATCCGCAGCATGCCGTGGTGGCGGTGACCGAAGGATTGTGGCGCCTGCTGACCCCGGATGAAATCCGCGGTGTTCTCGCCCACGAGCTGGCCCACGTGAAAAATCGCGACATTCTGATCAGCTCCATCGCTGCAACGTTGGCCGGCGTGGTGATGATTCTCGCCAACATGGCCCGCTGGACGGCTATCTTTGGAGGTTTCAGAGGCGGCGATGACGAGGAGGGCGGCGGCGGCATCATCGGTCTGCTGGTGACCGCCATTCTCGCTCCCATCGCGGCCATGTTGATCCAGATGGCCATTTCCAGATCGCGCGAGTATCTGGCCGATGAAACCGGCGCCAGGATTTCGCACCATCCCGAATCCCTGGCGAGCGCCCTGGAGAAACTGGCCAGAGCTTCCCAGCGCTTGCCCATGCATGATGCGCGGCCGGAAACCGCCCACATGTTCATCGTAAATCCACTTTCGGGCAAGAGCCTGGCTAATCTTTTCAGCACTCACCCGCCCATCGAAGAGCGCATCAGGCGCCTGAGATCCATGCGTCAGTACTGATGCTCGCATGCGCATGCCGCCTTTGCCTCGAGGTCGGCTGGCAGGCAAAGGCGGCCGCCCGCCTTGATGGATCCAATTTCCTTTGACAGCGACACGGTTTTTCATTACAGGTACCATGTGCGCTTTTTCACAGGACTTGACCGCCCGGAGGTCAGCCCAGACGATGGGGACAGTGCAATCCTTGCGACCAGGCTCGCTTCTCTACAGTTGACGGGTTTGCCGGAAGTGCCGGGGTGCACTGAAAGATTTCGGGAGGATACGGCCGTTGCTCCGGCTGGTTTAACCGCATCCACAAGACACGCTTCAACATCTGAAGAAAGAGAAGATCATGGCCAACGTCGTTATCATCGGCACCCAATGGGGTGACGAGGGAAAAGGGAAAATCGTCGATCTGCTGACGGAAAAAGCCGACTATGTGATACGTTTTCAGGGGGGCAACAACGCCGGCCACACCCTCGTGGTCGGTGAGAGAAAATTCATTCTGCACTTGATCCCGTCCGGCATCCTCCATCCCGGTAAAGTATGCGCCATAGGCAACGGGGTCGTGATCGACCCCGCCGTGCTCATCCAGGAGATCGATGGGCTCGCAGGCCATGGTGTGGCAGTAAACCCGGAAAATCTTTTGATCAGCCGCTATGCTCACCTGATCATGCCTTATCATCGCGCCCTGGACGCCGCCCGCGAAACCAGGAAGGGCCGCTCCAAAATTGGCACAACCGGCCGCGGTATCGGCCCGTGCTATGAAGACAAAGTGGCCCGCAACGGAATTCGGGTGCACGACCTGTTTGACCCTGAGGTTCTGGCGGACAAACTGCAAAAGAACCTGGAAGAGAAGAACTTCCTGCTGCAACATTTCTTCGGTCATGATCCGTTGGATAGCGAGGCCATCCTGGAGGAATACCTGGCTTACGGGAAACGCATTGAGCCCTTTTCGGGAAATGTTTCCGAGCGACTTCAGGCAGCCGATGATGCGGGCCGGAACCTGCTGTTCGAGGGGGCCCAGGGAACCCATCTGGACATTGACCATGGCACTTACCCGTTCGTCACCTCTTCCAATACAGTGGCGGGCAACGCCTGTTGCGGTGCGGGCATAGGGCCGTCGCGCATCAGCGAGGTGCTGGGGGTCGTCAAAGCCTACACCACCCGAGTGGGGGGAGGGCCTTTTCCATCCGAGCTGCTGGATGAGACCGGGCAAAAAATCCAGCAGACGGGAGGCGAATTCGGCTCGACCACCGGCAGACCGCGCCGCTGTGGCTGGCTGGATATGGTGGTGGTAAGGAATTCCGCGCGGCTCAACAGTCTGGCAGGTCTGGGAATCACCAAACTGGATGTTTTGACCGGTCTGCCGGTTCTCAAGATCGCGGTCGGCTATAAGTGCGGGCCTGTCAAACTGGATACGGTTCCACCGGAATTGACCGCATTGGAGGCGTGCGAACCCATTTATGAGGAATTTCCCGGGTGGCATCAGGATCTCCGTGGCGTTCGCAGGTTTTCTGATTTTCCCGAGAATACCAAGAACTACCTCAAGGCCATTGAAGAATTGGCCGGAATACCACTGTTCGTGGTCTCGGTCGGCCCGGGAAGGGATGAGACCATCATCCTGCGCCACCCCTTCGAGACCGCCCGGTGAAAAGCGGCGGAGGGTTCCGGCTGCTGCCGGGCCATTGTGAGGTGATCAGAACGAGCTCAACAGCAGGATCGTTGGTATCATCCCCTGTTCCCACTCCCCTTTGCCGGACAGAGTAGGAATTCCGGCCGCGTTGAGCAGCTCGGCCATGACCTGGAAGGAGACATTGTTCGCCTGCATCGATTTGATCCATTGGACCAGCAGGGTCCTCTGAATATTCCTGACGGGTGCCCCCTCTGCCAGCTTGGCTTTGATCTCTCCAAGCAGAGGGTCAAGTTGCGGCGCCTCCGGCGCCTCGCCCGTCTCTTCTGCGGCCGTTTCTGCCACTGTTTCGGCCGCTTCACCCAGCGGCACCGGCTCCGCAAAAGCAGCTCGCTTTTCCCCAGCCGAAAGCTCCGGCTCACCGCCGCAAAGCTCGGATTTCGGCCCGGCTTGAGACGCCCCTGCATCCCGGCCCGGACAGGTCGCTTCGTACAGACTTGCGATGGCTCTGGCAATCAATGGAGCGGCGGTTTCACCATAATGGTTCAGCAGATAATCCATCATGCGCACCGTTTCCGGCTCCAACCAGGTTGACAGACTGCGCCCTCCCTTCTTGGCTTTCTTTTCTCTCCACTTTCGAACTCGCTCGCGCGACGGTTTAGCCATTTTGGATCCAACTCCATTGCTGAAATGTCTATTGCGATACCGGCAACCACAGCCTCCAGCAGCCGCAGCATGCAGCCCAACCCCCATGGCATGCAAAATCACCGGCTGAAAAACTGCACAATACTTTCCACAATCAATGGAATTTGCCTCCCATGGATTTGTTCTATATAGCATTCAAATGCCTGACGCAATGCTCCGAGTGGGGGTACGGTTTTCTACGCCGGCCCCTGGCAGATGACTTGAAAACCTTGACAACAGGCGCCAAGAAGGTGATGATTAGCGTCGGGCAGGGAGCAGAGCGCGGGCTTATCCATAGACGGCCTGACCGCTCCGGTGGTTCCTTGTAACTCGCAACTTCACATTTTGAGGAGACTCATAAAAGACCTTGATACTATCTTTCATTCAGAACGCTTACCGTAAATTCCGCAAGTCCAAACACCGCTGCGAACACCCCACCCCGGAAGCCGATCCGGCTGTGCAAGAACAGAACAACGCCATCATAGCACCTGCACGACCCACGAGTAACGCCTCATCCGGTCGCCGTCGGAGCAATCGCGGGAGCTCGCGCGAACCTGTGAAGCCGTGGAACATCTCAAGCTTTGTTGTACCACCCGTAGAAGGCAAAATGCGTTTCCACGATCTGGATCTTCCGCTGGAAATCATGCACGCCATTTCCGATTTGGGCTTCCAATACTGCACTCCCATCCAGGCGGCCATATTGCCCAAATTGCTCACCGGCGTCGACGCTGCGGGCAAAGCGCAGACCGGTACGGGAAAGAGCGCAGTATTTTTGATCAACATTCTTACCCAGATGCTGCGCAACCCCATTGCCGGGAAGCGCCCATCCGGCACTCCGCGTGCTCTGATCCTGGCACCCACAAGAGAATTGGCTCTCCAGATCGAAAAAGACGCGCGCGGATTGGCCAAATATGCTTCTTGTAAGATCGTCGCGGTATTTGGCGGCATAGATTACCAGAAGCAGCGACAGCAACTGATCAGGGACCATGTGGATATCTTGGTTGCAACCCCGGGACGGCTGCTGGACTTTGTACAACAAGGCCAAATCCATTTGGACAAAGTGGAAACCCTGGTTATCGATGAAGCCGATCGAATGCTCGACATGGGCTTTATACCGGATGTGCGCCGCATCATTCGTAAAACTCCGCAGAAGAGCCGGCGTGTGACCATGCTGTTCAGTGCTACGCTGACCCCTGAAGTCATGCGTCTTGCTTCCCAATGGACGACCAACCCCTTTGTCGTGGAGATTGAGCCGGAGCAGGTGGCGGTGGAAACGGTCGACCAAATCGTCTATTTAACGACTTTCGAGGAGAAGTTCACGCTCCTGGTGAACTTGATCTTCCACAACAACCTGGAGCGCCTGCTGATCTTCGGCAACCGCCGCGATGTCACGCGAAACCTGCTGGAGCGTCTCACCCGCTATGACATTCGCTGCGCGCTGCTGTCAGGGGAAGTGAAGCAGAATCAACGGATCAAGGCGCTGGAAGACTTCCGGTCAGGCAAGATCCGTGTCCTGGTTGCCACTGACGTGGCGGCTCGCGGCCTGCACGTCGATGACATCAGCCACGTCGTCAACTATGATCTTCCCCTGGACCCGGAGGCCTATGTGCACCGCATCGGCCGCACCGGAAGAGCTGGAGCCCTGGGCACCTCGGTGAGTTTCGCCGACGAAGGCGATTCGTTCCAAATTCCGGTCATCGAAGAATTCATGGGGCAGAAGTTGCACTGCATTTACCCACCGGAGGAGCTGCTGAAACCTTTACCCGCGCCGCAAAAGGTTCGGCCGACTAAGAGCCGGCGGCGCTTCACGAATTCCCGCAAACGGCCGGCCAGACCCGGTAAGAAAGTGGCCGGTTCGCGCCGCTGACGACTATCCAGCATCACTTCATTGCCGCCTGTCGTGCCGACACAGCGCCTGGCTCCGTTTATTTTCGGGCAAAACTGGATGGCCTCACAGGATAAGGAAAGGCGCGTTGACAAATCTTGGAGGTTGGGCCAGTGGAACAGAGACCCTTGGTTGGGGTTGCCGTCGTCGTCTGTAAAGACCGTCAATTCCTTTTGGGAAAGCGCAAGAATTCACACGGTGCGGGCTGTTGGCAGTTTCCCGGCGGCCACTTGGAATTCAACGAATCCATCGAAGCGTGCGCCGCTCGCGAGATCTTTGAAGAAACCGGCATAACCATCAAGAATCCGAGGCTCACCACCTTCACCAACGACATATTCGAACAGGAACAGAAACACTACGTCACGCTTTTTGTCGTTGCCGATTATGATGCGGGCATAGTGCAAGTCAAAGAACCCGACAAGTGCGACGAGTGGGGCTGGTTTAGCCCCGAGGATCTCCCCTCCCCCCTGTTTCTGCCCATCCTTAACCTGTTTGAGCGCAACATCACGTTACCGCGTTTATTCTCCGATGGTCGTGCTTGACCAACCGGCATCAGTGACTTACTTTTTTCAGCGTTGCGTTCCTCTTTTATTCCATCATCCAGGCACAGCCCATCGGCCCCGCCTGCAGACCGAGAGCCGGAAAGGAAAGAAGTTTGACGCGCTCCCGCCGCTGACGGTGTGATGTTGAGGACAGCGGAGCAACGCATGAATTCATCCCCAACTGACAACAGGCAGGTCCAATGACTACAAAAACATTGAATATTGTAATCGGGGGAGAAGCCGGCCAGGGACTGGTCACCATCGGCGAGCTCCTAGCCAAAACAATTGTAGAGTGCGGATAAGAGATAGTGGTGACCCAGAGCTACCAGTCTCGAGTGCGCGGCGGCCACAACACCTTCACCATTCGCACAAGCAACGCCGGGCTTGCGGCTCCCCAGGAAACGATCGACCTGCTGATCGCCATGAATGACGAAACGGTTCGACTCCATCGAGAGGAATTGTCCAAAAACGGTCTGGTGGTGACCGATTCTTCGATAAAAATTGACGCTATTCCCTGCCTCGGGGTTCCCTACGGCGAGCTCACTTCCAGGCGCCATGAAAACGTTGCGGCCCTCGGTGTGGCGACCTTTCTGCTCGGCCTGGACAAGACCGTGCCGGCGCAGGTGTTGGAGCGCAAATTCGGGAAAAAAGGCGCTGAGGTCATGGCGGAGAATCGGAAGGCATTGGATACGGCTTACCAGTGGACTTCCGATAAGCTCGCGCAAGCCCGTCCGGAGGCTCTGGACTTTCTCAAGCTTCCCGAAACCAAAAGACAATCGCCTCGACTCATTCTCAACGGCAACGAGGCCCTTGCCCTCGGCGCCTTGTCCGCCGGCGTCAAGTTCTGTTCCTTCTACCCCATGACTCCGGCAACGTCCATTGCCGTCACCATCAATCAGTACGCAGCAGCGATGGGGGTCGTCGTGGAACAGGCGGAAGATGAAATTGCCGCCATCAACATGGCTATCGGTGCAGCGTTCGCCGGAGCTCCCAGCCTGGTGACCACTTCCGGGGGCGGTTTCGCATTGATGACCGAGGGGATCAGCCTGGCAGGGATGACCGAGACGCCGGTGGTTGTCATGCTGGGTCAGCGCCCCGGGCCCGCTACCGGGCTTCCCACCCGCACAGAACAAGGGGACCTGGAACTGGTCCTGTATGCCGGCCACGGTGACTTTCCACGCGCCATTCTGGCACCGGGCAGCGTTGAAGAGTGTTTTCATCTTGCCGGCAAAGCCTTTGAGCTGGCGGAAAGCTCCCAGGGACCCGTGTTCCTTCTGACCGATCAGTTCCTCGCCGATTCCTTTCGCGCTGTGGTCCCGTTTAACGTTGATGAGCTCTGTTCGGTTCAGACGGGAACCGATCCAGGTCCCGCGCAGTCTCCCTA
>FWPV01012164.1_pt1 | contig 13393 bp, 9 predicted proteins | sample 2228371 | NCBI WGS metagenome assembly FWPV01 (sample SAMEA103939776, study PRJEB20133) | metagenome | reverse complement strand
GGTCAGGGTGGCGAAGCGGTGGTGCATGATTCTGGACTCCTGATGAAGAAGGGGACCGCGGCCGAGCTGCTCCGCGGTCCCCACTCACAGGGCGTCCTCGCTTCGGCAACCCGGCCGACTTGCGCTTCGAGCGCAAGTCCCGTTGGCTTTGCGTCCCGCCCTCACGGGCGGTTTGCCTTTTCGTGCTGACTATCCGTATGTCAAACGCATTTGTGACATTGCACACAGATTATCGGGCGGCATGAGGCCCGACTTGAGCACGTTCTGTGACCCGCCTCACACTTTCCTCACGTGGCCGAGGCGGCTCGTCAGCTGCACGAATCGCCGCCTGAATTCGGCGGCTTCCCGGCACCTCAGTGCGGTCGTCACGAAGTAGTAGACGGCAAGCGCCGGCACAGTGGCTGCGGCCAGCGCGAGCACCGTCGTGGCCTTGTCGCCAGCGACATGGCCCGACAGGGCGTCGAACACCACACGGCCCACGATGCCGCAGCTCGCCGCGGCAAGGGCGATCTTGCCGAACCCGATCCCGAGCACCCGCAGATCGAGGTCGGGCACGTGCCGTCTGAGGCTCAGCAGCAGCCACACCAAGGCGAGATCCACCGCTATCGCCTGCCCGAGCGCGATGCCGATGTATCCGACAAGCGGGACGAGGCTCACGACGATGACCGCACGGACCACGTTGCTCCCAACGTAGATGTACGTGGGCCGTTTCGAGTCGTGGTGAGCGTAGTACGCATTGTTCACCATGGTTGAGATGCCGTCAGCGAAATCGCCCAGGCAGTAGACCATGAGCGGAAGCGCCACCAGCGCCGTCGCTGACGCATCGAACGCGCCACGCTGCAGCACCACGAAGACGACAGGTGTCGACAACGCGATGAGAAGCGCCGTCCACGGGAGCGTCAGGAAAGCAGCCAGATTGACGCCGTTCACGAGGACATCGCCGCGTGAGCTTGAGTTCTCGGCGGCGTTCTTCGCCATCGCGGGAAACAGCACCACGGAGATGGCCATGGCGAATATCCGCGAGGGGCCGCCGGCGATCTTCGTCGCATAGCCGAGTGCGGAGATGCTGCCCTCGGCAAGGAAGGAGCCCATAATCTTGTCGACGGAATCGAGCACCGTGACGATGAGCCCGCCGATGAAGATCGGCCAGAAGAGCCGCCACATCCTGACGAGCGCGTCGTCCCGGAAGCTCCAGCCCACCGAAGGGAAGAGCCCCGTGCGCACGAGGGTCGGCGCCATGATGACGAACTGGAGCACGCACCCCGCGAACACGCCCAGTGCAGGGGCCCAGATGCCGATCGAGCCCGCGAGAGGAATCGTGGCGAGCACAACCGCCAGGTTGTAGACCACCCCTGTCGCGGACGCTGGACCGAAGTGCTTGAGTGAGTGGAGGATCCCTACCGCGAAGTTCGAAAAGCCCAGCACAAGCACCGTTGGCGCGAGCATCCGCATGAGGCTCGCGGTCAGCACCAGCTTGTCGCCGGAGAACCCGGGGGCGAGCACGTGGGCCACCTGAGGAGCGAAGGCGACGCCCGCTGACGCGACCGCTGTGAGCACGAGTGCGAGAAGCGTGAAGGCCGAACCCATGATGCGCCGCTGCTCGCTCAGCGCCTGCGGCATGACGAAGGCGATGAAGACGGGCACCACCGCCGCACCCATCGATGCCTCGCCGAGCATGTTCAGGAAGAACTTCGGGATGACCATCGCGACGAGCAGCGCGTCCATCTCGGCAGACGCACCGAAGTAGCCTGCCAGTACGATCTCGCGGACGAACCCCAAGACCGCCGACGTGGTGAAGATCACCGACACGATGACGCCGGCGCGCGCCGTGCTCGACTCTCTCGGCCCGCTCACCCCTTGCACAACCCCTCGTACAGGGCACTCATACGCTCGCGCAGCCGTTCGACGGTGTACTCCTGCGCCACGAGCCGCCGGCCCGCCTCCGCCATGAGCCGCGCCTCATCCGGCGCGCGCAGCAGGCGGACCACGGACTCAGCGAGCCCGTGGGCGTCACCCACGGGGAAGAGCGCCGCCTGCACCCCCGGCTCCACCACGTCGGCGAACAGGCGTATGTCAGAGCAGACGACGGGAACGTCCGAGGCCATCGCTTCGAGCATGGTGAAGCAGAACGCCCCCTCCCACCGTGAGGGCACGACGGCCACGTCGAACAGCCTGAGGACCTGCGGGATGTCGCCTCGCTCTCCTGCGAAGACAGCGGGGGCCCCGAGGTCACTCGCCAGCCGCTTGAGGTCGGCTTCGAGAGGCCCGCCCCCGACGATCACGACCTGCACGTCCGGCACGTCCTCGGCGATGCGTACGGCCGCCCGAAGGAGCGTGTCGACACCCTTCTGCTCCGTCAGACGGGCGACACATCCGACGACAGGCGAGCCTGCCCGCAGGCCCAACTCGGCAGCAAGAGCCGGGTCGGGTTCGCCGGGCCGGAACACCCCGGTGTCCACGCCGTTAGGGATCACGACACAGCGCGCCGGATCGACTCCTTGGCCGACCAGCCACTCGCGAAGGTGCGGCGAGACCGCCACGGTCACGTCGGTCCGCGCATCGAGCCAACGCAAGACCTGGCGGTACCCCCATGCCACGACCGGGTGACGCCCGGACTTGTTCTCGGCCAGATGGCACGTCCAGACAAGCCGGCCCACGCCCGCTCGCACCGCCGCCACACGACCGAGCAGCCCGGCGCGGTGCCCGTGCGCGTGCACGATGTCGTAGCGGCCGGCACGCAGAAGCTCCTCGAGCCGAGCCAGCAGCGCGCGGTCGAGTATGCGCTCGGCGGTCACCGGCGAGTACGGTACGCCGCGGGCCTCAAGCTCGGTTGCGAACGCGGGGATGTCCCACGTGATGACCTCCACGTCGAAACGCGCGCGGTCAAGTCCGTCGATGACGTGCAGGACGTGTCTCTGTTCACCGCCGATCGTGCCTTCGGCGTTGAACACGATCTGCGCAAGCCGCATCATGCTGCGAAGTCACGGCGCGGCGCGTCACACGCGGTGCCGTCGTCGATCATCCCCGCATCGAGCGCCACGGCGAGTCCGGCGAAGATCCACAGCACCGCGTTCATCGTGGGCTCAAGAAGGAAGGTGTCGGTCATCTGGTGCACACCGCTGCCGAGGATCGCAGCCGCTATCGCGACCCTCCATAGCCTTCGCTCATGGCATGTGTCCGCGAACGCGCCCCGCAGCAGGAGCACCAGCACGACCGCCACGAATGCGCCGAAAGCGACGAGCCCGAGCACGCCGGTCTCGGAAAGCAGCATGAGAACGACATTGTGCGCGTGGATCGCGTTGCGCTGCGCGGTCTCGGGTAGCGGGAGGCGCGCGTATTCGTGCTCGAAGTTGTTGATGCCTGACCCGAGAAGCGGACGCTTGTCCGCTATGTGGACCGCTCCTCGCCAGTAGTCGAAGCGGTGCGATATCTCTTTGCGGCCAAGGTTGCCGCTCGAGGCGGCACGTTCCCACACCGCCCCGGGGGCTAGGAGGGTGACGGCGAGGACGAGCGTGATCAGCGTCGCGCGCGCTCGCCGCTCCACCATGAGCTGCCCCGAGCGCGACCAGTGCATCACTGCGGGGCTCACGAACTCGCTCAGGTTGGCGAGCATCGCCCCGGCGAGCCCCGCGACCGCCCCCATCCACGCGCCACGTGTGAACGTGAACCCCAGTGAGACGAAGAGCACCGCATTCGCCAACAGGGAATACACCCGCATCCAGCCGCGTGAACGGATGAAGAGCGCCACCGCGATCGGGATCGCGACGACCATGAGTCCTCCGAGCAGCGTGGGGTCACCCACTGTGGACGAAGCGCGTGGCACGTTCAGACCCTCAGAGCCGATCACGAGCGAGTTGCCCGTGACCACTCCCTCGGACAGGTAGCGATATGAGACCCAGATGCCGTAGGCGCCCACCCCGGCGCATGCGGTCACGAGTGAACCCATGAGCCACGTCACGGTCCGGAGCCGGCGAACCTTGTCGACCACCAGGTAGAAGACCGCGGCGAGCACCAGGGTGAAGCCGGCCTTCTTGATCGTGGCGGCAGGATCCACCGCCTGCACCGCGCCGAGGAACGCAATCGCGGTCCAAGCGAGGATCGGCACGTCGAGCGGCGTCCTCGACACGCGGAGCTGCCCCGTTGCGAGCATCTCGGCCACCATGAACCCGGCGACGAGCACCATCACGATCTGGATCGCGGTGAGGCCGACGGCGCCGAGGTCGAGCACGACGAACTCGAGCGGGATGGCGAACAGGACCAGTGAGAGCGCCCACACCGGACTCACTGTCATGAGCAGGAGGGCGGCGAGACCGAACACGACCGCGGCCGCCTGAACCGGGGGCAGCACAGCGATGGACGCGCTCAGACCGAAGACAGCCGCAAGCCACACCGTCTGCCGCACAGTGAGCTGGGCGCGTGTGAGCTGTGGCAGCGCTCCGGCCTGCACCGCGTCCATGTCAGTCCGTTGCCCTCGCATACGCTATCCCCAGCAGCAGGCCGCCCACGACAGCAAGCGCGAGATTGAGCAGGGGCCTCGGACTCACCGGCTCGGGCTCCGGCACCGCCTCGACGATCTGCTGGATCGCCGTTGCGAGGGTCGCGCGCGCGATGGGCAGCTGCTGCGACTCCCCCAGCACGCCTTCGTACGCCGTCTTGAGCGAGTCGAGCATGTCCTGCAGCGCATCAACCTCCTTCTCGCCGTCCGTCGACCGACGAGCCTCCTCAAGCCTCGCCTCGGTGTCTGAGATCTGTTGGCGCAGGTGAGTCAACTGCTCCTCGATCGCCCGTTGACTCGACGCCGCCATCTTCCCAAGCATGCGCGTGTACTCGTCTATGAACGCGGCGGCGAGCGCATTGGCTTCCTTCGCGGACTGCTCCGGGCTCTTGCCCACGACGATGATCTGTACGAGACCGGTGCCTTCGGTCACGCGGTACTCCGGCTTTCCCTCGAGCTTCGCACGCCCGAGCGCCTCAGCGGCCGCTCGCTCCACGGCCGGGTTCTTCACGAGCTCACCCATGTTGCGCGCGCTCAGCTGGACCGCGGTGGGGTTCGCCAACGGTTGCCCGTCGGTCAGAGGCTGCACCATGAGGACGGCGATCGACTGGTAGGACGGCGGCACGACGAAGGTCACCGCCATCGTGACCGCGACGGTCAGCACCGTCAGCAGCGCGATCGACCCCTTGCGGCGCTTGAGGAACGGCACCCAGTCCCACGTCTCCATGTGCACACCTTTCGCTTCGGCGGACTCAGTAGCCCACACGGACGATCTCATGCCGCGGCTGGTACTCGTCTATGGCGAGAGGCTCGCGCCTCACCACGCGTCCATCTTCGTAGAAGAGGCGGTACGACGCTACGACGTAACCGGGAACCCCGCCCTGCTCGACCACGCGCCGGCCGGAAGGCAAGGTGCGGTCGAAGACCTCACGCGTGTCGTAACGGATCTTCCGTTTGACCGTGGTCTCGATGCGGACATCGGGCTTCTCGCCGCTGCCGTACACGCTCACGGTGAGACGGTTGCCTTCGACAGCGGTCCACACCAACACCGGCGAGCTGCGGTTGTTCTGGAACTTCAGGTCGACTATGGGGTAGAAGGCGGTCGCATCGAGCCCCGGATCGACGTAAGTCACTGCCATCGAGTGGCTCTGGCGGTGGACGATCTTCAGGCCCGCGCGCAGTGCTGCCTGGTAGGTGGTCGAAGAGACCTGGCACACACCCCCACCGATGCCCGGAACGACCTTGCCGTTCGAGAAGATGAGGGACTCCTGATAGCCTGTGGCCTTGTTGCGAGGGCCGGTGATCTCATTGAGCGAGAAGGTCTCACCGATGCCGAGGATCTTCCCGCGGATCGCGGTGGCTGCGAGGTTGATGTTGACGTCGCGTCCGTCTTCACCGGTGCGAAACCGCGTGGTGTAACTGGCGAGCAGACGGGAGATCCCCGTCCGCCTGAGATCGGCAGCGGTCACCTGCGGCTGACGCTTCTCGAGTGCCAGCGTGAACGTGCGGCGTCCTGCAGCGAGCGCCCTCTCGAGCGAGACCGCGGTCGCCTCGACGTCGAGGGATGTTCCCGCCTTGCCTTCGACGATACGCAGTCGTCCGTCGCGCACGACGAAACGCGCGTTCTTCGGCGCCTTCTCGAGGACGCGTGCGTCGCGCATCATACCGGCAAGCGCCTGTCGCGAGATCACGAGATCGCCGTTCTCGACGATGAGCAGCGAGGCCAGGTCCTCCCGGGACAGCCGGATCTGCGTTCCGAAGCCCTTCGCCTTGCCTACGACAGGCCGCTCGACCCAATCATCGGCCTCGCTGATGACGTCGCCCAGATGCGCGGCGGTCACGTCCGCCGGCACCTCGTCCACCGGCACCTCGGCGCGACGGGCATCGGGCCCGGACGCGACGGCCGCAGCTCCGATGGCCTGCAGCAGGGCCGCTTCGTCGACTCTGGTTCCGGGCTCATCGGGCACGATGACCAGCTCGCCATCCGACAGCTCGAAACGAGCGTCCGCCGGTTCCCGCTCGGTCATCGTCCGGGCCTCGTCGAGGACACGGACGATCCGGCCGGCACGGACCGCCTCGATGGGGGTGGTGACGCCCTTGAGCCTGGCTTCGATTCGCTCGCCCAGCCTGCGCATCGCGTCACCCACGCGACCGACCAGGTACGCCCGGTCGACCGCCTCGAGGGTCGCGAGGCGCAGGTCCTCCGGCGAGAGGGTGGCCACCGTCGCTTGGGACGGCACGACGACGAGCACCGGGGCATCCGTTCGCGCCTCGAGCGCGGACACAGCCTCATCCCGGGTCATGCCGCCCACATCCACACTCTCGATGCGCACCCCACGTGCAATCGAATCACCTAGCGCGAGCTCCGAGGCCGCGAGTCCTCCCGCCAGCATCGTCGCCGCCGCGAGGAGCACCAGCGTCGTGCGTGGCGAGAAGAGTCGCTTGCGGCCGCGCTCGGCCCTGCGCTCCGCGACATCCGCGAGCAGCTCCTGATACAGGCTCGCGTTGCGGTCCACACATGTTTCCACGCGATAGAGCGCCAGAGCGCGCTCGCGGCCAGCCGAGCCCATCGCCTCGCGCATGCGGTCGTCTCGCCACAGGCGCCTCATCGCCTCCGCGAGCGCCACGGGGTCACGCGGGGGCACGACGAACCCGGTCTGCCCGTCGACGACGAGCTCGCGGCATCCGCCTACGTCAGTGCAGACCACGGGAAGCCCCGCTGCCATCGCCTCGATGATCGTGTAGGGCAGCCCCTCCCACAGCGAGCTCAGCACGAACGCCCGAGACCTGCCCAGGTACGAGCCGACGTCGCTTCGCTCGCCCTCGAACGAGACCCGGTCCGAGACGCCGAGCGCTGCGGCCTCGCGCCTCAGATCACCGGCGAGCGTACCATCCCCGATGATGCTCACCCGGATGCCGGGCTCGCTCCCCCGGAGGTCAGCAAGCGCTTGCAGGAGGTAGGAGTGGCCCTTCTGCTCGTCGAGCCTGCCTACCGAGACGAAGGGGATGTCGCGCGTCGCGGACGTGGCGACTGCGAAGTCATCGGGCCCCACGCCGTTCGGGATGACGCGCACGCGATCCGCGTCGAGCACGCGCTCCTCAAGCGCTTCACGGCGCTCTTGCTCAGAGACGGTCACGGTCATGTCGCAGAAGTGCGAGGCGAACCGCTCGAGCGCGGCATAGAAGCGCCGCTTGCGTCCTGCGGCGGACTGGAACGACCAACAGTGGGGCGTGAAGACGACGACGGGAACACCGGCGAGGCGGCCGGCGAGGCGGCCGAGGAAGCCCGCCTTCGAACTGTGCAGGTGAAGCACGTCGGGCCGTAGACTGCGACATAGGCCGACGAGGCGGATGAACGCGCGCAGGTCGGCAGCCAGACGGATCTCGCGCTCCATCGGAAGGGTCACGCGTCGCACGCCATCCCGGTCGAGACGGCTCGGCAACATGCCACTGTCCGGACACGCCACCGTGACGTCGATGCCGCGCCCGTGCAGCCCAGCGGCCAGATCGGCCACGTGCCGAGCGGTGCCCGCGGTCGTGGGTTGCGTGACGAGCAACACCCTCAGAGCGCGAGCCGGGGCGTCGCCGGATGCTGAGCCCTGAGTCATGTCAGTAGGCACCCTTGGCGGTCAACACGGCAGGGATCGTCTTGAGCAGGATGCTCAGATCGAGCCACAGGGTCCACGAGTCGATGTACATGAAATCGAGCCATATCCGCTCATCGAAGGGCACGTCCGAGCGTCCGTTCACCTGCCACACGCCCGTGATGCCGGGGGCGACCGACAGGCGCTTCTTCTGCCACTCCTCGTACGCAGCGACCTCAGCCGCCACAGCAGGTCTCGGCCCGACCAAGCTCATCTCACCGCGCAGCACATTGATCAGTTGCGGCAGTTCATCGATCGATGACTTGCGCAAGAACGCCCCGACACGCGTGATGCGGCTGTCCGCCTTGTTCTTCAACCCGCGCGGGTCCTCTTCTGCGAGCTTGGCGAGCGCTTCGGCGTCCCCATCGGCATCCGTGCGCATGGAGCGGAACTTGTACATCTTGAACGGCCGCCCGCGCCGCCCGACCCGCTCATGCTTGTAGAACACCGGGCCCGGCGAGTCGAGTTTGATCGCGAGCGCGGCCAGCGGGAAAAGCGGGAACACGACGAGCAGGATCAGCGAGGCGAGGATGATGTCCTCTGCGCGTTTGAGCGCCCGTTCGGGGAGCGTCAACTCGTGACGGTGCAGCTTGAGAAGCGGCATGCCTGCGAGGTCCTCGACACGCATGCCGGCGCTCACGAACTGGAAGAAGCGCGGCATCATGAGCACCTCGACCCGCGGGGGAATCTGGTAGAGGGCGATCAGCATCTCGTCGGTCGGGTTGTGCGTGTAACCGAAGATGGCGACTTCTGCGCCTGTCTCCTCTATGATCTCGTGGATCCTGTCCACGGTCCCGAGCAACGGTTCAGGCCGGCCGCGAACCGTATGCCGGGGGCCATCATCCACGAAGCCGACGGTCTCGAGCCCGAGCTCAGGGTGGCTCTCGATCTTCTCGGCGACCAGCACGGCTGCGAACCCGCTCCCGATGATCAGTGTGCGCCGCTTGGGCGCCCCGCGGAACAACACGTTGTAGATCGGAGCAGCGAGAAGCCTGCCGAAGAGGATCGAGACAGACGTGGCGAACCACAGGTTCACGGCGATCGGCGGCGTGACCCCGAGTTCGAAGCCGAAGAAGTCCAGTCCTATGAGCACGAGGACCGCGGCGATGACGACGCCTGCCATGTGCGGAGCCCTGACGAATGCATCCGAATGCAGACGCTCCGTATAGATGCCGGTGGCCACAGCGATCACCGGCACCGCGACAGCGAAGGCCACCAGAAGCGCAGGAGGGGCCGATCGGTTCAGAGCGATCGCGACGAGGACCATGAAAAGGTCGATGGCTCCGAGCAGCAGCCTCCATCGAGTCTGAGGCTTCCAAGCGCCATCTTCTTGCTGCTCACCCGTCGAACGCCGATGAACCACGCTGCTGCCCCCGATTCGACACCCCGAGCGTTTCATTATAAAGGCTCGCTCGACCGGCGCGCGAATCCGCCCCGCGCGAGGAAGCGCAACCCTCTACGTCGAAGCGATCGAATCCCCGTGACGTCGCTTCATTCGACCTTACGCCGAACGACCGGGCCGCGGTGGACCCGCACCAGCGCGGTCCGCACGTGTCGAGCATGTTCGGCATCCAGCAACTCGCGCTTCAGGCGTCTGACCCGCTCACGTTCGACTTCGAGCTCAGCGCGCAGCGCGTCGATCTCACACTGCATGTCGAGGATCCGCACGACTCCCGCGAGGTTGATGCCCTCATCCTGAGTCAGCCGCTGTATCAAGCGAAGCCTCTCTATGTCGGCATCCGAGTACAGACGCGTATTGCCACCGGAACGTTGCGGCCGGATCAGCCGCTTGCGCTCGTAGATCCTCAGCGTCTGAGGATGCACGCCAGCCAACTCGGCCGCGACGCTGATCATGTAGAGAGGCCGCTCTCTGTTCGTCCGTGCCATCACCTGCGACCTTCCTTTCGGCAGAACGGACGCGAGCCGGGGCGTCGGCAGCCCGCGCTCGTCCACTCAGGTATGCCTACCGTATGTGTGCCCGGATGTCCTCGTGCCCTTCGGCGATGAACTGCCTGAGCAGATCGCGCTGCCTGTCAGAAAGATCCTTCGGGACCACGACTCTGGCCTTGACTTTCAGGTCCCCCCGTCCCGTCCCTTTCAGGCGCGGGGCGCCTTTGCCGCTCACCCGGAAGACCTTGCCGTGCTGCGTGCCTGCCGGCACCCGCAGTCTCACCGCCGCGCCATCCGGCGTGGGCACCCGGACTTCCGTCCCAAGTGCCGCCTCAGCGATGGAGATGGGCACCTCGACGACCACATCCGCGCCATCTCGCGTGAAGTACGGGTGCGGGTCGATCCTCGTGATCACGTACAGATCGCCCGCCGGTCCGCCGCCCTCGCCTGGCTCACCCTTGCCCCGGAACCGCAGTCTCCCGCCGTCCGTCGCACCCGCTGGGACGTTCACCGTCACAGGACTGCGGCGCCTGACCCGTCCGGCCCCCTTGCAGGTGGGGCACTTCTGCGTGATGACCGTTCCTGATCCGCCGCAAGCCGGGCATGTCCGCGAGAAAGCGAACATGCCCTGCCCGTCACTCACCGCACCACGGCCCCCGCACGTCGGACATGTGACCGGCGAGGTGCCCGGCTTCGCACCGGAACCGGAACACGTCTCGCACGTCTCGGTCCGCTCGATATCGACTTTCGCCGAGGTTCCCTTGAAGGCTTGTTCGAACGACAGGTGCAGCTCCACGTGAAGGTCGCGACCACGCTTGGGTTGGGGGCCGCGGACACGGCCACCGCCGCCGAAGACACTCCCGAACAGGTCTCCCAGGTCCCCGAGGTCGCCCAGGTCGACGTTCTCGACGCGGACGCGAGTGCCCCCGGGCCACCCGGCGCCGGACGGTCCTCCTGGCGCACCGGCGCCACCGAAGTACTGACCGTACTGGTCGTACTGCGCCCGCTTCTCCTTGTCGGACAGGACCTCGTACGCCTCGTTGATCTCCTTGAACTTGGCCTCATCCCCGCCTGCATCAGGGTGGTGTTTGCGGGCGAGCCTGCGGAACGCCTTCTTGATCTCTTCAGGCGTGGCGTCCTTCTTCACGCCGAGGATGTCGTAGTAGTTGCCGCTCGGCGCCATGTCCGCCTACTCCTCCGCAGGGCCCCCGGTCGAAACGACGACCATGGCGGGTCTCAGCACGCGCCCGTGCATCTCGTAACCTTTCTGGAACACCTCGACGACCGTGTGGTCTGCGACCTCCAGGTCCTCCTGCATCTGCACAGCGTGGTGCCGGGCGGGGTCGAACCGCTCGCCGAGCGGATCGATGACGTGGCAGCCCTCGCGCCGCAGGACATCGAGCAGCTTCCTGCGCACGGCGTCGATGCCTTCGGATATGTCGCTCCCATCCGAGACAGCGTGCTCGACCGCGCGATCAAGGTCGTCGAGGACGGGGAAGAGAGCCTCGATGATCCGTTCACCAGCTCGGAGGAGCGCATCGGCATGGCGTGCCTCGAGCCGCTTGCGCGTGTTCTCGAAGTCTGCCTGAGCGCGCGCTGCCTTGTCCCGCCACTCAGCCGCCTCGGCGCGCGCCGCTTCGAGTTCCGCGGTCAACACGTCTCCGCGCGTCTCAAGCTCCGCCCCGAGGTCGGCTTCGAGCTCGGGGTCGAGCGGCGCGGCTGACATGGCCTGCTCACGTCCCTCACCGTCGGGACGCTCACCGGGCCCGTCGTGGGGCGCGGCCCCGGCATGGCGCCCATCGGCGGCATCGCTCTCGTGACGGGCCTCATCGCCACTGGCCTTGCGGCTGTCCCGGTGACGCTCCGGCATCGCTACTTCTCCTCATCTTCGACGACCTCGTAGTCGGCGTCGACGACATCCTCGTCCGCAGGGGGCGTGGACTCGCTCGATTCGCCGCTCTCAGCAGCCGAAGCCTGCGCTTGGGCGTCCTGGTACACGATCTCGGCGAGCTTGTAGCTGGCCTCCTGCAGCTTCTCGGTAGCCGACTTGATCGCGTCGACATCGTCGCCCTCGAGAGCCTTCTTGACGTCGGCCATCGCCTCCTCGCAAGCGCTCTTCGTCTCGGCGGGCACCTTGTCGCCAAGATCCTTCAACGACTTCTCTGTGGCGTAGACGAGGCTGTCCGCGGTGTTGCGGGCCTCGGCCTGCTCCTTGCGCTTCCGGTCTTCCTCCGCATGCGCCTCGGCATCCTTGACCATCTTCTCGACCTCTTGGTCCGACAGGGCCGTCGAACCGGTGATCGTGATCTTCTGCTCTTGGCCGGTTCCGAGGTCTTTCGCGCTCACGTTGACGATGCCGTTCGCGTCGATGTCGAACGCGACCTCGATCTGAGGCACACCACGCGGAGCGCTTGGGATGTTCATGAGGTGGAAACGGCCGAGCGTCTTGTTGTCAGCAGCCATCTCCCGCTCACCCTGCAGCACGTGGACCTCGACAGACGTCTGTCCGTCCGCAGCCGTCGTGAAGATCTCGCTCTTCCGGGTGGGGATCGTGGTGTTGCGCTCGATGAGCTTCGTCATGACTCCGCCGAGCGTCTCGACCCCAAGCGAGAGTGGCGTCACATCGAGCAGCAGGATGTCTTTCACGTCGCCAGCGAGCACGCCGCCTTGGATCGCGGCACCGACCGCGACGACCTCGTCCGGGTTGACGCCCATATGCGGGTCCTTGCCCGTCATCTTCTTGACGAGCTCCTGCACTGCAGGCATGCGGGTCGAACCGCCGACGAGGATCACCTCGTCGATGTCGCCCATCTTCACGCCAGCATCCTTCATGGCCTGCTCGACCGGCTTCTTCGTGCGGTCCAGCAGATCCCTCGTGATCTTCTCGAACTCAGCGCGCGTCAACGTGTAGTCGAGGTGCTTGGGACCTGACGCGTCTGCGGTGATGAAGGGCAGGTTGATCTGAGCGGTCTGGGCGGTGGAAAGCTCCATCTTGGCGCGCTCCGCGGCCTCCTTGAGGCGCTGGAGCGCCATCTTGTCGGCACGAAGGTCTATTGCGTTGTCGGCTTGGAACTTGTCCGCGAGCCAGTCGATGACCTTGTGGTCCCAGTCATCACCGCCGAGGTGGTTGTCCCCGTTGGTGGACTTCACCTCGAAGACGCCCTCGCCCAGCTCGAGGATCGAGATGTCGAAGGTCCCGCCGCCGAAGTCATAGACCGCGATGGTCTGGTCCTTTTTCTTGTCCATGCCGTAGGCCAGAGCCGCGGCCGTGGGCTCGTTGATGATGCGCTTGACATCGAGGCCCGCGATCCGCCCCGCGTCCTTGGTCGCCTGGCGCTGCGAGTCGTTGAAGTAGGCGGGGACC
>FWPV01012162.1_pt1 | contig 13395 bp, 11 predicted proteins | sample 2228371 | NCBI WGS metagenome assembly FWPV01 (sample SAMEA103939776, study PRJEB20133) | metagenome | reverse complement strand
CGGAGCAGGAGACGGCCCTCGCCCTGCCCGCTGAGCCCGCCCCCGACGACACGGCGGCCCTGCCTCTGATCGCCGGGCCCCCGCCTGCTACCCCCCTGTCCCCGCCCCTCCCACCTCTCACCGAGGAGCAGTCCAGTGACTGACCGGCGCCTTCTTCTTGCACCCTCCGTGGTCTGCGCTGATCTGGCCCGACTCGGCGAAGAGGTGGAGCTACTGCAGGCCGCTGGTGCCGACTGGCTTCACTTCGATATCATGGACGGCCACTTCGTGCCGCCCCTCACTTTCGGGCCCCCGCTGCTCCGGTGCGTGCGCGACCGCAGCTCGCTCTACTTCCATGCCCACCTGATGATCGAGCGGCCCGAACGCCAAGTCGACGACTTCCTCGCCGCCGGCGCCGATCTCATCTCCTTCCATCGTGAGGCCGTACCCGATCCCGCCCCTCTCCTTGAGCGCATCCGCGCCGCCGGCTGTCACTGCGGCCTCGCCTACAATCCCGAGACCCCTCTGGATGACCTGCCCGACTTTCTACCCCTCAGCGACCTGCTCTTGATCATGAGCGTGCATCCCGGCTGGTCCGGCCAAGCCTTTCAGCCCGAAGCCGTGCCTAGGGTCCGCCAGGCCCGTTCGCTGATTGACGCTGCTGGCTCCCACGTGCGCATCATGGTAGACGGCGGCATCAACGCCGACACCGCTCCCCTGGTGGTTGCCGCCGGTGCCACTGTGCTCGTCTCCGGCAGCTACCTCTTCACCCACCCCCAGGGCCTCGCCACCGCTCTGGCCCTCCTTCGCGGCGAGTAGCACCCCCGCCCGGAGCGCATGCCCCCAACCTATCACCCCCCTCCCACCATCCACCATCCACCATCCACGGTCCCCCACCCACCCGCAACCTTTTTTTCTCCTCCCTCTTGACTTGGTCTGAAATTGATATATAATGGCCCGTGCATGAACCGTGAAGGACCTGAATGGACCGCCGCCCAATCATGCGTGACGCCTTCGGTATCGTATCCCACAAACTCGACCCCGCCGGGCGCCTCAAGCTCCGGGACGATGAGCATGCGGCTCTAGGCTCTCGTGTGTACATCGCGTGTGGGTACGACCACTATCTAAACATCTTCACTCCCGAGGGCTGGGGCGCCTTCCGTGCCTCCTTCCGTGCGCTTCCCCTAAGCGACCCCGACGTTCTGGACCTGCACCGCCTGCTGGTTTCCAGCGGTCAGGTCTGCGACATTGACGCCCAGGGTCGCTTCAAAGTCCCTGAGTCTCTCCTCAAATGGGCCCAACTGGGCGAGGAGGGCAAGCTCCAGGCCTACCTCCTACAGCAAGAAGAAGGTCGCTGGGAGTGCTGGGAAGCGGGCAACTGGCACGACTTCCAGGCTCAACGAGCGCAGATGATCAAGCATAAAGCCCGCCAGATCTTCGGCGTTTCCGCCGACAGCCAGGAGGTGCTTGCAGACGCTTGACCACGCCGCTGCACCAGCCGGCGATGAGTCGGCAGTGCCTCGCGTACCTTGACATAGACCCCTCCGGCGCATATGCCGACCTCACCGTCGGTCAAGCCGGCCATGCGGCTCTCCTCCTGGAGAAACTCGGGCCTCAAGGCTTCCTGCTGGGCATAGACCGGGACCCTCAGGCCCTCGCCAGTGCTGCCCTTCGCCTCGCCCCTTACCAGGGCCGCTTCCGCCTCGTCCACGCGCGCTTCAGCGCCGTGGAGCAGGTGGTCCGCGAGGCGGGCCTCTCCTACCTCTCGGGCGCCCTGCTGGACACCGGTCTATCTCGCGACCAGCTGCTCGATGCGCGTCGCGGTTTCTCCTTCGACAGCCCGGCCTTCTCTATGAAGATGGACCCGGGCGAGCCCGGACCGGACGTCGCCGACATAGTCAACTACTACCCGGTAGAAGCGCTCAAGCGGATCTTTGCCGTCGTGGGGAGAGGGCGGGAGGCGGTGCGGGTAGCCCGTGCGATCGTTGCCTTTAGGGAGGAAAGGCAGGCGATCCACTCTACGCAACAGCTCGCCGCCGTGATCGCAGCCGCGGTGGGTCCAGCCGGGGTCCGGGGAAAGATGCGCCACCCGGCTACCCCTTGGCTCATGGCCCTCCGCATCGCCGTAAATGACGAACTCGAGGAAATCAGCCGGGGGTTGCAGGCTGTCGTACGTGTGCTGAGGCCAGGGTCAGGGCGACTCGTCGTTCTGACCTGGGCCGGTCACGAACATGGGCTTGTCCGCCAACTGCTCCGTAACCTGCAACATCCCTGTACCTGTCCTCCCGCTCTCCCCTGCACTTGCGGCAAGCAGCCCCTCGTGAGGGTCCTGACTCGCCGACCGCTGGCGCCTGATGAAGAGGAGATTCACCGTAACCCGGCCGCGCGCACCTGCCGCCTGCAGGCCGCGGTCAGGCTATGAGCCGGTTGCTATGGCTGGAGGTGAGAATGGGATAGCCCCCTGCCCCCATTGCTGAGGTCACACGTACTATCGTCGGGGAGGGTGAAGAAGAGTCCGCCGGGCGCCGCATTCATCACAACTCAGCCGCAACTTCGCCGCCTGAATGCCGCCCCATCGCACTGTGCCTGCTTCTGGCCGGAAGCGGCGGGATTCTACCAGATTCCGCCCTCAGGCACAAGGCCCAACCGCCGCCGCTATGCCGCAGCGTCGCCGCCGCGGCGCCCGCCGGGCTCTTCTCCCCGACCGCGTCGGGTCGCTCATTGTCCGGCTGCCTCACTTGCCGCGTCCCGCGACCTCTGGCCAAGAGCCGGTGGTCCGTGTCGGGGCCGGGGAACCCCTCGCCGCTCTGAAGTCTGAAATCTGATCTCCGCCTCCGTAGGAGACCGCCGTGGGACGCGTTCCCGTACGAGACGCAATCTATCGAGAGACGCGCAGGCCAATCCACTCTGATTGGCGCTCCCTGCTGGGCCCGTGGCTGCTGATTACGGCCACGGGCGCTGTCGCCATGCTCTTTCTGCACTGCTGCGCGCGCAAGAGCCAGCTGGATATGGAACTGGTACAGGCCCGCCGGCAGGTGGAGCAGCTGCGAGTCCACCAACAGACGTGGAACGCCCTGATCGCTCAGGAGCGCGATCCCACCAGGTTGCGCGCGTGGGCCGATACCAAGGGCATGGTCTTTACCCCGGCCCGCGTGGACCGGGTCCAACTCAGCCAGAGCTTGCCGCCTCCCTCCGCTGCCAACTCACCTCTGGCCGCTCTGCAACCGGCGCCGCCCGGGGCGATCAAAGCACCCACCGATGCCCTGGCGCGAGCCCCGGATGCGGGCTCGCCGGAGTAGCCACGGCCCCGCGCGCCGTGGCTTTTTGCCCCTCCGGGAGGTTTCTGCTATCATCACCTCGGACCCGGGCGCACCTGGCTCGGTCAGGACGAGGGGCCCCGCCCCGCCGAGGTCCGACCAGGTAGGTCGCCATGCTCAGGTCGCACCGACAGCTCAGTCTCCAGTTCCCTCCCCGGGCTGTGGCCGCCGACCCCTATGGCATCGCTCGTCCCCCTCTGCCGGCGGAGCAGCGCGGCCTGCGTTACCTCACTATAGCTCTGATCACTATCGGCCTCCTGCTTGGCCTCCGGCTGGCTTACATCCAGACTATCCGTCACGGCTTCTACATGCGGTTGGCCGAAGAGATAGCCGACGCGCCTCGTCCTGAGGTCGTCCCCCCAGGTCGCATCTACGACTCAGCCGGTCACGTCCTCGCCGACTCCCAGTCCGCCGCCGATCTGGGCGTGGACCCCACCGTGGCCCGCGCCGCAAACCTCGAAGAGACGCGGCAGGCTCTGATTGAAATCCTGGGGCTCCCGCCCGAGACGGTAGACCGTAAGCTCGCCGCCCCGGGGCATTACCAGCCCCTGGTGAAGCTAGCCCCGGCCATCACCGTACAGCGCCTGCAGGCCCTCCAACTGCCGGGCCTGGTCGTGGACCCGCGCTACCGCCGCGTCTACCCCAACGGCACCACCGCTGCCCACGTGCTCGGTGCCTACAGCGCTGACCAGCGCCCTATCGAAGGCCTAGACCTCAGGTACCGTTTCCTCCTCGCCGGGCAGCCCGGCACTCCTCGCCGCAATGTAGACGCCTGGGGCCGCACCATCGTCGGCATGGAGGACGATACTGCCCTCCCTTCCGTCCCCGGCAAAGCCCTGGTCACCACCCTCGACCTAGACCTGCAACGCCAGGTGGAGGCCGCCCTCGAGCGCCTGTGGACCTTCAACCGCCCGGAGAACGCCGCCGTGGTCGTGATGGAGCCTACTACCGGTGCCATCTTGGCCCTCTCTAGTCGCCCCACCTACAACCCCAATGACCTGGCTTCCAGTACCGCCTCCCCTCGCCAGTCCGCCGTTACTCAGCAGCACCTTCGCAACCTGCCCGTCTCCTGGGAGTACGAACCGGGCAGCACCTTTAAAGTTCTCACTGCCACTGCCGCCCTGCATTATGGGGCGGTCAACATGAACTCGACCTTCCATTGCAGCGGCACCATCGAGATTGGCGGCCGCCCCTTGCACTGCTGGGGCAAGTGGGCCGCCAAAGGCCACGGCTCCCTGGATCTGGCCGGCGTCCTGGCTCAATCGTGTAACCTAGGCGCGGCCCAGGTGGTCACCCGCGTCGGTCCCCAGCGCTTCACCGAGTTCCTGCAGCGCTGCGGCTTCGGCGCCCGCACCGGCGTAGGCTTGCCCGGCGAAGCCCGGGGCAAAGTCTTCCCGGCCGCTAGCCTGCGCAAGCGCGATTTGGCCAACATGGGCTTCGGTCAGCACATCCTGGTCACCCCCCTGCAACTCACCGCGGCCATCTCCGGGGTCGTCAACGACGGCGTCTACATGCAGCCTCAGATCGTCCGTCGCGTACTCAACGCCGACGGCACCGTCTTCCGCGAGATCCAGCCCCGCGCCAAAGTCGCCCTCTGCACCCCGGAAGTCTCCCGTCAGGTCCGGCGCATGATGGTGGGGGTTGTGGACAAAGGCACCGGTCGCCTCGCGCACATTGACGGCGTGGCCGTTGGCGGCAAGACCGGCACCGCCCAAGTCTTCGATCCGGCCACCGGGACCTTCCCCGACGACCAGAAGGTGGTCAGTTTCGTGCTGGTCACTCGCGCCGATCGCCGACCGGACTACTGCATCCTGGTTACCGCCAAGAATCCCCAGGTCGGGGAGCATGGGGCGGATGTTTGCGCGCCGGTAGCCAAGGACATCGCGCTTTACCTGTTGCGCCGTAACAACCTGCTCCCGCCGGGCAAGGCCTGAGCTCCGTCCTCCTGGCCCGCCGGAGGGCCCTGCGGGAGGGGCCGAATCCGAGCCTGCCGCCGGCGGGCGAAGTATCCGGCCCACGGTACCTCTGCTGTAGGGCGCGGGCTTGTACCGCGCCGCTCGGGTAGGGGCGGCAACTGGTTGCCGCCCGGTGGTGGTTGCCGGGGTGGCCGTGCCTTGCTCCCCCTCTCTCCTGGGGAGAGGGGGTCGGGGGGTGAGTCCTCCCCGCCCAACCTGACCATGTCCAAACCCGTGTTGACGATAGACCAACTAACCTCCCCCTGGGCTGCTCAGCGCCGGCTCGGCCTGAACGGCCCGGTCGCCGGCGTCACTGCCGACTCCCGGCAGGTGCAGCCCGGCTTCGTTTTTGTCGCCATCAGCGGCTACGAGACCGACGGGCATCGCTTCATTCCCGCCGCCGTGAAGGCCGGCGCTGTCGCCATCGTCTTCCAGGACCCGGCGGCCGCCGCCCTGATCCCGGAGCAAGTCACCGCTGTCCAGGTTGCCAATTCACGCCGCGCCGCCGCGGAACTCGCCGCCGCTTTCCACGGCCACCCTTCCCGCCGTCTCCGCCTGGTCGGCATCACCGGCACCAACGGCAAAACCACCATCTCCCTGCTGCTCGACAGCCTTGCCCGCGCCGCCGGACTGACCACCGGCGTCATCGGTACCCTGGGCGTGACTGTGGCCGGCGACCTGCGCCCCAGCGCTCATACCACCCCCGACGCTGTGGAGCTTCAGGCCCTGCTCGCCGACATGCGCGACCACGGCGTGCAGCACGTCGCCATGGAGGTTTCCTCCCACGGCCTGGCCCTGGACCGGGTCTGGCAGTGCCGTTTCGACGCTGCCGTCTTCACCAATCTCACCCAGGACCACATGGACTTCCACGCCGACGCCGAGGACTACTACGCGGCCAAGCGTCGCCTCTTCACCGACTACGCCGACCTGGCCGCTCCCGACAAGCAGATGGTGGGCGCGCTCAATCTGGATGACCCGGCCGGAGCGCGCCTGGCTCAGGAAGCCCGCTGCCGCGTGGTCACCTACGGTCTAGACTCGCCGGCTGCCATCCGTGGCGTGGTCGAGCACAGCAGCGCCCGCGGCCTGCGCCTGGCCGTGCAGTTCCCGGATCAGTCCGCGCCGCTGGTGCTGGGCCTCTCGCTCATCGGCCGCTTCAACGCCTACAACGCCCTGGCGGCCGCCGCCTGCGGCTGGGGGTTGGGACTGACCGGCGAGACGATCCGGGCCGGTCTGGAGTCCCTGCGGGCCGTCCCCGGCCGCTTTGAGCCGGTGCAGGCCGGGCAGGACTTCACCGTGGTGGTAGATTACGCGCACACCCCCGATGCCCTGCACAACGTCCTCAGCGCCGCCCGCGCCTTGCAGCCTCGCCGCCTGCTCTGCGTCATCGGCTGTGGCGGCGACCGCGACCGCACCAAGCGCCCGCTGATGGCCCGTATCGCCACCACCGAAGCCGACTACGCCATCCTCACTTCTGACAACCCCCGTACCGAGGACCCCCAGGCCATCCTCGACGAGATGCTCGCCGGTGCCCACGGCGTCGGCGAGGGGCCCTCGGCCAACTACCGAGTCATCGCGGACCGCCGCGAAGCGATCTTCGCAGCCATCGGACGCTGCGGGCCGGGCGACCTGCTGGTCATCGCCGGCAAAGGCCACGAACCGTACCAAATCATCGGCCACGAGCGCCTGCCCTTCGACGACCGCCTGGTCGCCCGCGAGGCGCTGGAGAGTCTCTGACCCAGGTGTCACAACCATGCTTCCCAGTCTCGCTGAACTAGTTGCTCTGCTGGACGGAGAACTCTCCGGTCCCGACCCCGCCCTGACGCCCTCCGGCGTCACTACTGACTCCCGCCACGTCCAGTCCGGCGACCTCTTCTTCGCGCTGCAGGGCGAGAACCACGACGGACACGACTACGTCGCCGCCGCTCTGGCCTCCGGCGCAGTGGCCGCCGTCGTCGCTCGCCGCCCGCAAGACCTGCCCGACTCCGCCTCCCTTCTGCTAGTGGCCGACCCCCTGCGCGCCTATGGACGCCTGGCCCGCTGGTGGCGCGAGCATTCCTCCGCCCTCGTCCTGGCTATCACCGGCAGCACCGGCAAGACCACCACCAAGGCCTTACTCTCCTCCATCCTCTCCCGCCTCGGCCCCACCCTCACCGCGCCCGGCACCGAGAACAACGAAGTCGGCGTTCCCCACGCGCTCTTCCGCCTACAGCCCGAGCATCGCTACTGCGTCCTGGAGTTCGGCATGCGCGGCCCGGGCGAAATCGCCTACCTGGCCGAGATCAGCCGCCCCGATATCGGGATCATTACCAACATCGGCGCCTCTCACCTGGGCCGCCTGGGGGGACGCGAGGCCATCGCCCAGGCCAAAGCGGAACTGCTCACCGCCCTGCCCGCCGAGGGTCACGCCCTGCTCAACGCCGACGACTTCTTCTACGGGCTGCTTAGCGAGATGGCGCCCTGCCCGGTCGTCTCCTTTGGCCTGGCCACCGAAGCCCAGGTCCGCGCCCAGGACGTGGTCTTGCGCGGTCTGGAGGGCACCGACTTTGCGCTCTGCTTGGGCCAGGCCCGGCTCCCTGTCTCCCTGCCCCTGCCCGGACGCCACCACGTGCTCAACGCCCTGGCCGCTGCGGCCGCCGCCTGGTGTGCCGGGGCCGCTCCCGAGCAGATTCGGGAAGGTCTACAGACTGCGCAGGGCGAATCCATGCGGTGTGAGGTGCTGACGCTGCCCGGTCCCGTAACCGTCATTAACGATGCCTACAACGCCAGCCCTACCTCGGTGGCCGCCGCCGTGGACCTGCTCGCCTCGCTCCCCGGTAGGCGCATCCTGGTCCTGGGCGATATGCTGGAGTTAGGCCAGTTCGCCGAGGCCGAGCACCGTCAGGTAGGCCGGCAAGCCGCACGGGCGGGTATTGACCGCCTGATCACCGTCGGCTCTGCGGCCGCGTTGGCTGCCGAGGCCGCCGCTGAAATCGGTCTCCCCTCGGTTCCCCTCGCCGGCCCGGCCGAGGCCCTGGAGGCCCTGCGTAGCCTCTTGCGCCCCGGTGACACTGTGCTAGTCAAAGCCTCCCGGGCCATGCGTCTGGAAGAACTGGTGAAGGGCCTGTGCCATGTACGGATTACCCCGTGAACTAGGTCCCGCCGTGCTCACCGCGCTCAGCGCTCTGCTCCTGAGTGTGCTGCTCACGCGGCTGGTGTTGGAGGTGGTGCGGCGCCGCGCGCTGGGACAGCAGGTGCGTGCCGATGGTCCCGCCACTCACCAGGTCAAGCAGGGCACGCCTTCACTGGGCGGTCTCGCTATCCTGGCTGCCGCCGCCGTTGCCGCCCAGGTCAGCGCCGGCGTCTTCTGGACGCGCATCGCTCAGGTGCTGGGACTGGCCGTCCTGTTTGCCCTAATCGGCCTCGCCGACGACCTGGCCAAACTGCGCCGCGGCAGTACCCGCGGCCTTCCGGCTCGCTACCGGATCGTGCTGGAGCTTGTCCTCGCGGCCCTCTTCGCCTGGTGGATCCATCCACCCCCCGCGACGGTCTGGGGCTTTAGCGGGCTCGCCGCCGCGGGCGGAGCCGGGCTGCTGGCTTGGGGCGCCCTCGCGGTCTTCACCATCGTCGGTGCTGCCAACGCCCTCAACTTCACCGACGGCGTAGACGGCCTGGCCGCCACGCTGACTGCCCTCTGCGCAACGGTCCTGGCAGTGGGCCTGGCCTGCTCCTCTGCCGGTCACGCGCTTGTCCCGGCGGCGGTGGCCCTGGCCGGAGCCGCCGCGGGCTTCCTGTGGTTCAACAGCCATCCCGCCAAAATCTTCATGGGCGACGTCGGCAGCCTCGGGATGGGAGCGCTTCTCGGCGGTCTTGCGGTCGCTGCCGGCCTGGAGCTCTTCTTCGCCCTGGCCGCTCTCGTCTTCGTGATCGAGGTCGTTAGCGTGATCCTGCAGGTAATCTACTTCCGCAGCACCGGAGGCAAGCGCCTGTTCCGCATGACGCCCATCCATCATGCTTTCGAGCTGCGCGGCTGGAAGGAGCCACAGTTGGTAGCGCGTTTCGCCCTGGTGGGACTGCTGGCCGGCGGCCTGGCCCTGGCGGCGCTGCTGTACACAGGCTGACCGCACTCCGCGTCCCGCTTCTCTTACCGGGTAGGCAACTATGAGCGACAATTCCCTCTCTACCGAGCCTCTCGCCTTGGCCGACCAGCGCGTGGCCGTCATCGGCCTGGCCCGCAGCGGTATGGCCTCCGCTCGCTTCCTGCTGGCCCGTGGCGCCCGGGTCGTCGGCGCTGATGCCAAAAGCGCCGCGGAGCTGGCCGACGAACGCCACCAGTTGCTGGAACTGGGCGGCGAGTTCGTCGAGAAGTTCACTGAACGCGCTCAGTTGGGCCCCCTCGACCTCGTCGTGGTCAGTCCCGGCGTGCCGGAGAACCACCCTGCCCTCCAGGCGCTGCGCGCGGAAGGCGTGCCCATCATCGGCGAACTGGAACTGGCCTACCGCTTCTGCGCCGCCCCTCTAATCGCCGTCACCGGCACCAACGGCAAGGGCAGCACCTGCGGCATGATCGGGAACATCCTCTCCGCCGCCGGCATCGAGCACCTCGTCGCCGGCAACATCGGACTCCCCTTGATCAGCCAGGTGGATCGCACTCAGGAGGTCAGCCTCGTGGTCCTGGAAGTCAGCAGCTTCCAGATGGAGACCATTGAACAGTTCCGTCCCTACATCGCGGCCCTGCTCAACATCTCCCCCGACCATCTCGATCGCCATCCCGATTTCCAAAGCTACCTGCGGGCCAAGTACCGGATGTTCAGCAATCAGCGCCCCACCGACTTCGCCATCATCTCCCTGGACGACCCCGGCCTCCAGCCGCTCATCGGTGACCTCACCGCGCAACTGCTCACCTTTAGCCTGGACAAGCCTGAGGCCAACGCCCGGCTGCAGGACGAACAGCTAATTGTGGAGATCGAGCCGGGCCTGCCTGAAACCGTCGCCAACCTCGCCGACCTCCCCTTCTGCGGCACGCACTTCCTCCGCAATGCCCTGGCCGCGGCTCTCGCCGCCCGGTTGGCCGGCGCCACTCCCCAGGCGATCGCTGCCGGCCTGGCCGCCTTCCGCACCGCTGATCATCTGCTGCAGCCGGTCGGCACCGTCGCCGGAGTCCGCTTTGTGGACGACTCCAAAGCCACCAACGTCGCCGCGGCGATGGCCGACCTCGAGTGCCTACCCCGCCCCCTCATCGCTATCGTCGGCGGCGTCAGCAAGAACGTGGAGTTCCACGAGTTCGGCGAGCGGTTGGGCCGCGAGTGCGCAGCGGTCTGCCTGATCGGCCAGAGCCGCGACATGCTGGCGGCTGCCATCGCCGACCGCACCCACGTCGTGTCCTGCGACACTCTGGAAGAAGCGGTGGAGACCGCCTTCGGCCTGGCGCAGGAAGGCATGACCGTAGCCCTGCTGCCCGGCTGTGCCAGTTTCGACATGTTCCGCGATCAGGCCGAGCGCGGTCAGGTCTTCACCCGCTGCGTCCGCGAGCTCAGCTACCGGTATGCCGTTCCGGACAAGGAGGGCCACGATCATGTCGGCACAAGTGGGTGAAGTGTCGGCGCGCAAGCGGGAACGGGTCGGCCCGACCCACCGCCGCTCCTGGCTGACGGCGGCTGGCCGCCGCTACTTCCTGCTCGTGTACAGCCTGGTAGTGCTGGGGCTCGTCTTTGTCTTCTCCTCCAGCTATCCCTATGCCGGCCGCCCTACCGAAGAAGGAGGCGACCCCTACCGTTTCTTCCGTGCTCAAGTGGCCTATGCTCTGCTGGGCCTGGCGGTTATGCTGATCCTCGCCAAGTTACCCATTCGCTACCTGGGACGATGGCGCTGGTCGCTCCCCGCCCTCGTCTTGGGCTGGGTGCTCATGCTAACCGCTGCCATCTACGGCCGCTTCTTCGGACACGACGTCAACGGCGCTTACTGCTGGCTGCCTTGGCCGGTGCGCTGGCAGCCCTCGGAGTTCACCAAGATCGCCTTCCTGGTCTTCATAGCCGGACGGCTGGCGGTGGGACCCTTGCCCCGCGAGCGTAATGGGCGCGTCTGGCTCCCCATCCTCGGCGCCACGGTAGTAACCGCCCTGCTCCTGGTCGCACAGAAAGACCTGGGCATGGCCATGGTCGTGGTCGCAGTCGCCCTCGGCATGGTTCTGCTCGGTGGTATGCGGCTAGGCTGGTGGCTGTCGCTCTCCGGCGGTGTGTTCCTCTCAGGCCTGGCGCTGGCCTGGTTCCTGCCGCATGCCCGCCATCGGATCGAGGTGTGGCTCCATCCCGAAAACTACGCCCAGGGCGCGGGCATGCACATCTACAGCATGCTCGTGGCACTGGCCCACGGCGGAGTCTGGGGGCAAGGACTCGGCGTCAGCCAGGAGAAGTGGAGCAAGCTGTCGGCCCGCTTCACTGACTCCATCTATTGCGTGATCGGCGGTGAGCTCGGGCTGTGGGGCGGCCTCGGCGTGATCGCGCTGATGGTGCTCCTGGCGTTGTGGGCCTTTCACATCGCTCGGCGCTGCCCGCACCGGCTCGGCTTCTTCATCGCCGCCGGCTTGGGCCTGTCCTTCGCCGTGCAGGGGTTGGTGAATATCGCCGTGGCCACCGCCTCCATCCCTCCGACTGGGCTGACCCTGCCCTTCATCTCCTACGGTGGCAGTAGCCTCCTCTCCAGTCTCATCGGCGCCGGCCTGATTCTGGCTGTGGCAGCCGAGGAACGCGGGCGAGGGGATGGCTAGCCCCCTGCGCCTGGTCCTGGCCGGCGGCGGAAGCGCGGGACATCTGTCCCCGGGCATCGCCGTGGCTGAGAGGCTGGCCCAGCTTCACCCCGCCGCTCAGGTTCATTTCATCTGCAGTGCCCGCGAATTGGATGCCCATGTCCTGACCCGGGCTGCCCTGGCGTACCACCCTCTGCCCACCGTTCCCTTTCCCTATGGTCTCTCGCCCCGCGCCCTCTCCGCCGGGATCCGGCTGGCCGGCGCGTGCCTGCGGGCTCGCCGTCTACTCCAACATCTCCGCCCTCAGGCGGTGCTGGGTGTCGGCGGGTTCGTCTCCGTCCCGGTAGTGGCCGCCGCTCGCCTGCTGCGTTTGCCGGTGGCGCTGCACGTCCTCGACGCGCATCCCGATCGAGCCAATCTGTCAGTCGCCCGCTGGGCCCGCTGGATCACCGTCGCCTTCCGGGAAGCGGCTCAGCGCTTCCCGGCGGAGATCACGGAGGTAACCGGTTGCCCGGTGAGAGCGGCGATTCTCCAGGCCACGCGCCAGCAGGGACGTCAGGCCTTGGGCCTAGACCCCCAGCGGCTGACCGTGTTGGTCATGGGCGGCAGCCAGGGCGCCCGCACTATCAACGAAGCGCTGGTCGGTGCCTTGCCGGAGCTCTTGCGGCTGCCTCTGCAGATCATTCATCTGACCGGTGCCCGCGAATATGATCGGGTAGTCCAGCAGGCAGCGCCCGTCGCGGAGCTGACCGGGCACTACTATCCCTTGGCCTTCTCCGATGACATGGGCCCCCTGCTGGCCGCGGCGGACCTCGTGGTGGGACGGGCCGGGGCCAGCAGCGTGGCCGAAGCTGCGGTACGCGGCTGCGCCCAAGTCTTGATCCCGTACCCCGGCGCCGGCGGTCACCAGAAGGCCAACGCTCAGGCCCTCGAGCAGGCCGGTGCAGCCCTGATCCTGCCCAACAGCGAGTGTACACCCCGGGCCCTCGGCGCCTTAATCGCCGGGTTGGCCCAGAATGTCACTGCCTGCGATGAGATGTCCCGAGCGGCGCGTCGGTGGGCCTCCCCCCACGCCGCCGAGCGGATTGCCCAAGGACTGCTGCACCTGGCCGCGGGCGAACAACCGTAGGCCCTGCGCACGGTCGTGGGCGAGCAGCCGTAGGCCCCTTGCATGGTCGTGGGCGAGCAACCGCGGGCCCCGCGCATGGCCATTTCCCCCTCTCTCTTTCTCCTGTAGGCCGCAACCTAGTCCCCTGCCGCTCCGAGTCAGGGCGGGAACTTCTCCCCGTCTATCTCGTCCCGTCCCCTCGTCCGGCCCCCTCCGGTAGGAGCCTCAACTTGTTGCCGCCCGTTGGTGGCCGTTGGGGTGGCCTCCCTATGGAGGGGCCGCCCGAGGCGTCTGCGCCGAGGCCGGCCCGCCCCT
>FWPV01007598.1_pt1 | contig 13401 bp, 9 predicted proteins | sample 2228371 | NCBI WGS metagenome assembly FWPV01 (sample SAMEA103939776, study PRJEB20133) | metagenome | reverse complement strand
GCCGCTCCAGATCGCGGACTCCAGCTTCCCGGGTGTAGTTGTTGATCAGTTCGCTGAGGGCTTCCTCGGTGAAGTGGATCTCTTCCGGACGCAGGCCATTCTCCCGAATCTGGCGGGGCACCAGGTATTGCAGGGCGATCTGGACTTTTTCCTGTTCGGTATAGCCGTTGAGGGTGATGATCTCCATGCGGTCGCGCAAGGGAGCCGGGATAGGCTCCAGCTCATTCGCCGTGGTGATGAACAGCACTTCCGACAGGTCAAAGGCCACGTCGATGTAGTGGTCGCGGAATTCGTGATTCTGTTCCGGGTCCAGTACCTCCAGCAGGGCGGAGGCGGGATCGCCGCGGAAATCGCGCCCCAGCTTGTCGATCTCGTCCAGCATCATCACCGGGTTGCGGCTTTCCACACGGCGCAGAGTCTGCATGATCCGCCCCGGCATGGCGCCAATGTAGGTGCGACGGAAGCCGCGGATCTCGGCTTCATCACGGATGCCGCCCAGACTCATGCGGACGAACTTGCGGCCCATCGCCCGCGCGATGGATGAGCCGAGCGAGGTTTTGCCCACGCCGGGCGGGCCAACAAAGCAGAGGATGGCCCCTTCGCGCTCCCGACGGACGTAATCGATGACCTCCGGCTTCAGTTCATCGGCCCGTTCGGCGCGTAGCTTGCGCACGGCCAGAAATTCCAGAATGCGCTCCTTGATGTCTTCCAGGCCATAGTGGTCAGCGTCAAGAACCTGGCGGGCGTGGGCGATGTCCAGGTTATCTTCGGTGCGCTTGTTCCAGGGCAGGCTGACCAGCCAGTCCAGGTAGGTACGGATGACGCCATATTCCGCGGCAGCGGTGGGCAGTTTGGCCATCCGATCCAGTTCACGGCGGGCTTCTTTCTCCGCCTCCTCGGTCATCCCGGCTTCCTGGATCTTGCGGCGGAATTCCTCGATCTCGACCTGCTGCTCGTCCGCTTCGCCCAGTTCGTGCTGGATAGCCTTGAGTTGCTCGCGGAGGAAGTATTCCCGCTGAACCTTCTCCATCTCCGACTGCGCCTGCGACTGGATCTGGCGGCCCAGTTCCAGGACTTCCAGCTCCTTGTTCAGGATGGTCATCAGGCGGCGCAGCTTGGTGGTGACGTCATCGATCTCCAGCAGTTGCTGGCTTTCTTCCAGATTGATCCGGATGTAAGTCGCGATGGCATAGACGATCTGCAGCGGATCGTCCATGTTCAGGGTAGAGGAGATCAGTTCCGCCGGGATGCTGGGCACCAGTTCGGCCAGATGGCTGAACTGGTCGATGACATTGCGCGTCAGCGCCTCGACCTCAATGCTGGTTTCGACATGTTCTGGATGGCGGCTGACCCTGGCGACCAGGTACGGCTCGGTAGCCACGTATTCCTCGATCTTGATCCGGGCCAGGCCCTGAACCAGCAGGCGGATCGTGCCATCCGGGGCGCGGAACAGCCGGTGAACCATCGCCACCGTGCCGACGTTATAGATTTCGCCGGGGCCGGGTTGCTCGTTCTCCGGATCGTGGGCGGCGACCAGGCCGATCAGGCGTTCCTTGCTGGCCACGTCATCAATCAGGCGGATCGAGCGCGGCTGACCGACCGTGAGCGGGATGGCCGTGTACGGGTACATGACCACGCCGCGCAAGGGCAGGATGGGCAGCGTCGCCGGGAGGTTCAGTTCGTCAGAGGATTCCTCTGACTGCTCTTCTTTGATGTCAATTGGCTGCTCGCTGCTGGTACCTTCGGATGATGGGGTGATGAGCTGATCATCCGTTTCTGACGATTTCTTTTTACGAGTCATAGCCTACACTACGCTTCATCGGATGAATTGTGAGTCACACTGAGCACGTGGATAGCTGTTGACAGCGCACGGGGAAGCTCGATACGTAACAACCCTTCCTGATAGGTGGCGCTGACCTGCGAACGGTCAACGGCCCAGGGAAGGTGAATTTCTGTGCGGAAGGCCCCCCGTTCGATCTCCATCTGGTGGTAGGCCACATCCTCAAGGCCGCCAAGGTGGTGGCGCACGCCGCTGACGATCAACTGCCGGTTTTGCAGCACAACCTGGAAGTCATGCTCGCGCATGCCAGCAATCTCAATCAGCACGATCAGCCGATCTTCGGTGCGGTAAACGTCGGTTGGAGGATGCCAGACGGATGAGTGGCGTACCACAATTTGATGCCAGATGGTGCGGCTGCCCGTCACTTCGCCTTCGCGGGCCAATTCTCTGTCCTGCTTGTCATCCGTGACTCTGTTGGCCATGCAACACCCACATGAATCTCTCGTAAGCCTCTTATTTTTAAATTCTACCACAGGCGATGATTGTACTCAATTAGCGTTGCACAAGAATAACGGTGTAATCTATCGAATTCGGCTGAAAATCAGGCAATAGGCTGCGGGACCCGGTATGGTGTGCCGCTACCGGCGACCCTGCTAGAATAGGCGGCAGCTTGAGGCTGGCTCTTGTGGTGTCTGGGAAGTGAATCGCGATGAGTGATCGTGTGCTGCCGCTGGGCAAACTCCCTTCTGATCTCCTGGCTGACCTGCTGAGCCGGCTACCCCCTGATCCGCGTGTGGTGGTGGGGCCACGAATCGGGGAAGATGCGGCGGTGATTGATATGGGCGACCATTACCTGGTGGCCAAGACCGATCCTATCACGTTTGCGACAGACGCGATCGGCTGGTATGCCGTGCAGGTCAACGCCAATGACCTGGTGACGACCGGCGCGACCCCGCGCTGGTTCATGGCAACGGTGTTGCTGCCCGGCGGCCTGGCGGATGGGGCGCTGGCCGAGCGAATCTTCACGCAGATCACATCAGCCTGCAGCGCGTTGGGCATCTCCCTGATCGGTGGTCACACCGAGATCACCTACGGGCTGGATCGGCCAATCGTTGCCGGTTTCATGCTGGGCGAAGTGGGGAAAGATCGGCTGATCACGACCGGCGGGGCGCAGGTTGGGGATGTCATCCTGCTCACCAAAGGCATTCCGATCGAAGCGACGGCCATTATTGCCCGCGAGAGACGGGCTGAATTACTGGAACACCTGGATCCGGCGCTGGTTGAGCGGGCAGCGGGCTACCTGACGGCACCGGGGATCAGCGTGGTGCCGGACGCCCGCGCTGCCTGTGCTGCTGGTGGGGTGACGAGCATGCACGATCCGACGGAAGGCGGCCTGGCGACGGCCCTCTGGGAAGTCGCTGAGGCCAGTGGCCGGGCACTCCACCTGGAAGTCACGGCGTGGCCATTGCTTGAGGAGGGGGCGCAGCTCTGCGCCTTTTACGGCCTGGATCCGCTGGGTGCGATTGCCTCCGGTGCGCTGTTACTGACCGCCCGTCCGGAAGCGGAAGATCGGGTGCGGGCGGCGCTGGAAGCTGCTGGTATTCCGGTGCACCGGCTGGGACGCGTTGCAGCGGGGCCGGCGACTGTCTGGTATGGAGGTGTGTTGCTTCCGCGCCCGGCGCGGGACGAGATCGCCCGTCTGTTCGAGGGTGATGTACAGGAGAAGGGGAAGCGGGAGGCTCGCCGTCGCGGCCTTTACAGCGCGTGACGGACGTGGTATAAAAGGACTTGCCTGCCGTGCGCGTGATGCCGCACCCAGGTTTTGAGCCAACACTCTTAAAGAAGGGTGTACAATTTCCAGAGGTCGAAGCGTTAGGCTACGGCCAAGGCTGAGGCCCCTGGTAGGCACCCACCTGCGAAAGCAGGTTCAAAACGGGCAGCACACGGCATGGCGGGTATCCCTTGCAGGCGAAGCCTCTCCGGGCACAATCCGGAGAGGTTTTTCGTCGCCGTCCGCTTCTCAGGTGCGGATGTGATTCTCCCCGATGATGATCCACTTGTAGGTAGTTAGCTCTTCCAAACCCATCGGCCCGCGAGCGTGCAGCTTCTGTGTACTGATGGCTATCTCTGCGCCCAGGCCGAGCTGTCCACCATCCGTGAAGCGTGTTGAGGCGTTGACGTAAACCGCTGCCGAGTCAATTTCGTTGAGGAAGCGCTCCATGGCTGCTGGATCAGTTGTCAGGATGCCGTCGGAGTGGCCGGTACTGTGAGCCTGAATATGGGCGATCGCCGTATCGAGATCAGGCACGATACGAATGCCCAGAATCAGGGCCAGCCATTCGGTATCCCAGTCTTCCGGCCCGGCGGCGGACACCCCCTCACGACCGGCAAGCAGAGCCGCTGCCTCCGCATCCACGCGGAATTGCACGCCATCCTGCGCCAGCCGATCCACCACCAGGGGGAGAAAGCGATCGGCAATGGAGCGCTGCACGAGCAGAGTGTCCAGAGCGTTACACACAGTCGGGCGCTGTACTTTAGCGTTGTGGATGACCTGGATCGCGGCAGGCAGATCGGCTGTCTCGTCAACATAGAGGTGGCAGATGCCGATCCCGCCGGTGATCACGGGGATTGTGCTCTGCTCTCGGCAGAGCTGGTGCAGGCGGTTGCCGCCACGCGGGATGATCATGTCCACGTAGTCGCTCAGGCGCAATAGTTCTGTGACGTAACGACGGTCGGGATCGCGGATGAATTGGACGGCATCTACCGGCAGGCCGACCGCCGCCAGTGCACCACGAATGACGTCGACCAGAACGGCATTGCTACGCAGGGTCTCCGAGCCTCCGCGCAGGATCACGGCATTGCCGGTCTTGAGCGCCAGGGCGGCAACATCGACGGTCACATTGGGCCGGGACTCATAGATCACACCGAGTACACCGATAGGCACCCGGCGCTTCTTGACCTGCAGACCGTTGGGCAGTGTACGCACATCGAACTCGATCCCGACCGGATCGGGCAACGCTGCGACCCGGCGAACATCCGCCGCGATCCCCTCCAGGCGACCGGCCAGCGTCAGGCGATCGATCATGGCCGGGCTGAGGCCGACTGCCTGTCCGGCGGCAACATCAGCGGCGTTGGCTTCCAGAATCGCGGTCTGGTTGGCGTCAATGGCGTCCGCGATGGCCAGCAGAGCTGCGTTCTTGGCGGCGGTGGACTGGCTGGCCAGGATACGCCCTGCCGCTCTGGCCTGGCGTCCCATTGTCTGCATATCGATGGTCATGGTGTCCTCCTGGGGCAGGGCTTCGGGTAACGTTCGGGATGGTGGCCGGGAACTCAGTCGATGAGCACCAGGTTGTCGCGGTGAATAGCCTCATCGCCATAGGTGTAACCGAGAATGTGGATGATGTCCCTGGAACGCTTTCCGCAAAGGCTGAGCAGTTCCTTGCTGGTGTAGTTGGTCAGGCCCTTTGCCAGGGGGGTACCGGCGGCATCGGCGACGGTCACTACATCGCCCCGTTCAAACTCGCCGCGCACGGCCTGAATGCCAACCGGGAGCAGGCTGGCTTTGCCGTTGCTCAGGATGCGGGCGGCGCCCGGATCAACCTGCAGAATACCCTGGGGACGTTCGGCGAGCAGCCAGCGCTTGCGACTTTCCAAGTGCTCCGTGGCGGGGAGGAAGGTCGTGCCGAGCGGTTCGCCCGCCAGCAGGCGTAACAGGATGTCTGGCGTGCGGCCGTTGGCGATGATCGTCCGCGTACCGCTGCGGGTAGCCAGTTGCGCCGCCTGAAGCTTGGTGATCATGCCGCCGGTGCCCATGCCGTGCATCTTGCGCGTGCCGCTGGCCAATCGCCAGATGCTTTCGTCGATAGTGCGAACTTCCTTGATCAGGCGGGCATCCGGGTGCAGGCCGGGATCACGGTCGTACAGGCCATCCTGATCGGTCAGCAGGATGAGCAGGTCAGCATCAAGCAGGGTGGCGATATGTGCGGAGAGATTGTCGTTGTCGCCGAACTTGATCTCTTGCACGGCAACGGTATCGTTTTCGTTGACGACGGGTATGATGCGGTAATCCAGCAGCGTGCTCAGGGTGTTACGGGCGTTAAGGTAACGTGTGCGATGACTGAAGTCATCATGAGTCAGCAGCACCTGGCCGATGCGCACATCGTAGAGGCCGAACATGGTACTGTAGACGCCCATCAAATGGCTCTGGCCAATCGCGGCCAGCATTTGCTTGGCCGGTAGGTGGTTGGGCAGGTTGGGGTAGTTCAGTACTTCCCGTCCGGCGGCCATGGCCCCGGAACTGACAAAAACGATACGGTGTCCTTCCCGCCACAGGAGTACCATCTGGCGGACAAGTTCCAGGATTGCCGGGCGGGAAAGCCGGTTTGAGCCGCCGCTGAGTGTGCTCGTTCCGACTTTGACGATGATGGTTTGCGGGTTGGGAGTTGTCATGGGAGTACAGTATTCCGCCGCGTTGCTGTATTGCTGCCGTCGATAAGTTGAGTAGAACTTGAGTATGGGTGAAGTTGCAGAGTATGGTATAATGAGAACGTGAACCTTGACAAGGGGATGACAGGTTTCGACGGGGAGCGATAGGGGTCGTACTGCAAGCCGAGCGGCGCTAACTCGTAAATCTGGCGCAACCCATTAAGTGCCAACCGCACTTACGCACCCGCTATGGCTATGGCCGCTTAAGCGGTCCCTAGCATAGCTGATTACCTGATACGGTAATCCGTCCGCCCTTTCCGTCTCTGGCCGGGGAGATTGGCGGGCGTCACCAAAGTCAGAGTGCTCGCCTGTGACGCCGATACGCGGGCGCTAAGAGATATCGGCTGAGCCTGAGGTGTACCCTGTTGGCCGGGGCTACCGAAGGCGAGATCCAGTAGGCCGACTAAGCTTGTAGACGTGCGATTCCGTCCTCTTCGGACCCGGGTTCGATTCCCGGCATCTCCACCTGAAGGCCCAGGCGGCTCATTTGATCGAGCCGCCTGGTTTGTTTTTCCCCACTGCTCGACTGGGCCTCAAAAAGCCAACTCGCCGCCCATCAGCCGCTCGATCCAGGGGGCAAGTACAGGGTAGCGGAAGTCGCGCCCACTGTATGCGCTGGCCGCGCCAGCGATGGACAGGATCACGACGCCCAGCGGCAGCAACAGCATGGCCAGGACGAAGACCACATACAGCACAGCGAATAGCAGCAGGAACGGGATACCAATCAGTACGATGCTGGCGATGGCCGACAGCACGATGGCGATGACAAAGATCAGCGTGCCAAGGGTCAGCAGGGCGATCCAGCCGATAGTACCGATCACCTGGGCGGCAAAGGCCTGCAGGGCATGAAAGGCGACGAACGGCGAGCGATCGCGGTAGCTGGCGTAGATCACCAACGGGACGAAAACCAGAACCAGTGCGGCCCAACCGCTCATCACGATCCCGGCCAGCGCCGTGAGCAGGAAGCTCGCGTGTGCCAGCGCAGCCCACAGGCGTTCATCGTCGGTCAGGGTGTCGATCGGGTAGCTGTGCGGTTGCCAGTCAACCTCATAGAGCAGCTTGCGAGAAACCTCCTGTGCCAGAGTTTCTGCCCGCTTGCGCTTGCCTGTGGTGGTCTGGCCGCCGCCGTAATCGATTTCTTCGTAGGCCTGTGCACCAGCACTTCCCCAATGCAGGCTTTCCTTCGTGCCGTGCAGGGATTTCCGTGCCGCGTGCGGATTCGGCTCAACGCGGATCGGGATCGGCGTGCCGCCCTGCGACGATCTGATCTTGGAAACACCGGGCCGATCCGGTGCGGGTGGTTGCTCAGTCATGTACGGCTCCTGAAGACGGTAACTCTGCCCACTAAAGCGGTGTCATGGATTTCTACGCATTGCCCGGAGGAAGGTTGCGGGGATAGCGGCCTGTGAGGAACCTGGGCGGCGCAGGCGACCAGCGAGTATACTTGCGCCGTGTTGAAGAGGGAGTTACGGATCGATGGCAAGATTGCTGAGTGACGACTTCCACCTGACCAAGCGCGATGTTGGCTGGCTCATGCTGCTGGCCGGTCTGGCAGGCGTGATCGGATTGCTGGCGCTGGATCCGGTGGCCGATCTGTTGCATGGCTATGGGCTGGATATCCTGCCGCCGGATCGCCAGGCCGGGTTCGGGCCGACGCAGCGTCTGGCCCTGCTGGTGGGCGCTGTTCTGGTTGCGGTGGGACTGACTTTGATCCCGCTGGGTCGCGTGCCGGTGACGCCTTCGCCGTTGGATAGCCCGCAGCCAGGGGGGCATCCTGCAGCGCCCGGAAGAGTCACGAGAACGCTGCTGGTGATCGTCCTGGCCGCGATGCTCTTCTACTTCGGCATTTACGTGGTTTATGCCGTCAACATCATCCGTTTCCCGTTTGATTACGATCAGGGTGAAGGCTTCGAACTGGTGGATACGATCCTGTTCAGCCAGTTCCGCTGGCCGTACCAGAACCCTGAGGTCTACCCGTTCTATTCCTCCAACTATCCGCCGCTTTTCCATTTGCTGGCTGTGCCGTTTGTCTGGCTCTTCGGACCGGCCTACTGGTATGGGCGCTTGCTCGGCTTTCTGGGCACACTGGTGACGGCCGGGGCGATTGGCTACGCCGTCTACCGCGCCGGGCGCCAGCGGCTGGTGGCGGCAATCGCCGGTCTGGCCTTTCTGGCCTCCAACTACATCTATCATATCGGCCCGCTGTACCGGCAGCACCTGTTCATGGTGATGTTTGAGACTCTGGCAGTGGTGGCGCTGGCCAATATCTACGAGTTACAGGGCGCATCGCGCCGGCGACGGATGATCATCGGTTTGCTGCTGCTCCTGGCGGCAGGCTATACCAAGCAGCTGGCTGTTGTCACCGTGGCAGCTGTGTTCGCCTTCCTGTTTCTGGAGAATCCGCGCCGTGCTCTGGGGTGGGGACTCCTGCTGGCGCTGGTGGCGGGCAGCATCTTCCTGCTGATCGACCGGGCGACAGGTGGCCAGTGGTGGCTCAATATCATCACAGCCAACGTGAATGAGTTCGTGCCTGGGCAGTTTCCCGGCCTGTTCCGTCAGTGGTTCGGGTTGCATGGGGCGCTGCTGATCCTGGCCGGGCTGCTGGCCCTGTACGAACTGTACTTTGACCGGGTCAGCCTGTATACGGTCTGGTTTGGCGCGGCGACGCTCAGCACAATCTCGGCGGGGAAGTGGGGAGCGGGGGACAGCTACTTTGCCACGGCGACGGCGGCGGCCTGCATCCTGAGCGGCATTTTTGCCGCGCGGATGCTGTATGGCGGCTGGCGCTGGCCGGAGAACCACCGGGGCCTGTGGCTGAGCAGGTTCCGGGTATGGGCCGGGCGGATTCCGGGACTGCAGAAAGGCTTTCAGCTGGCGGTACTTGCAGTTTACTTGCTCTATGTGGCGGCAGTCTTTCACATGCCGACGGAAGGAGCGTTCTTTGGTCCGCTCAGCAAGGCTCTGGGAATCACGCCCAACACCGAATTTGCCTTCTATGACTCCGCGGGGTGGACGGTAGGCTATGCGGTGCTGGGCCAGATTCCGACGCAGACCGACCTGGAAAACGGCTGGCGGCTGGTGGCTATCGCTGCGGAAGGCGACCAGCCGGCGCTCAGTGAGGATACAAGCTTCAGCCTGCTGGCAGGCAAAGATGTGATTGGCAACCCGACGCAACTCCTCAACCTGTACAAAAACGGGCTGTATGATCCTTCTGCTCTGATTGCCCTGATTGAGGATCAGGCGTTCGAGGTGTTGATTCTGCGGGCGCTGTTCTACCCTGATCCGGTGCTCTATGCCATGATGCAGGCCTACGCACCGGCGGAGATTATCCCGATGAACGGTTTCGAGTACCGGGTCTACCGCCCTGATCCTGGCTGGCTGACACGACGCGCTTTGCGCGATCAGTTGCTGGCTCTGGAGCAGGGTGGGGCGGTCGAGGCGGTTATCATGCCGCCGGTGCAGGGGGTGGAAGACTGGCTGGTGGAGACGCTGGGGCAGCGGGAACTGGCGCTGGCTGAAGCGTGGCAGGCCGGCAACGCGATCTTCCGGCAGGCGGAGGAGGGCTGGATGGTGCGTGTGGCCCTGGAATCGAGGGCAGATGGTCGTGTGCGTATTCGCGTGGAATCCCTGCCCTGAGCAGGCTACTTCCTTGTGTCAAAATGCCACAGGCCCCACACCCGGCGGGGCCTGTACTGTGCTGGGGAGGTAGGATTCGAACCTACGGTACACGGTTCCAAAGACCGTTGCCTTGCCACTTGGCCACTCCCCAAAGATGCCCACATTTTACCACAGGCATGATAGCGTCACCAGACCGGATTCGGTCAGGCAACCTTAATCCATCTCTCATGGCACAGGGAGACACTTCGATTTAGGATATTTACGATGTCAAAAGCCTTCCTGTAAATGAGGATTGGGGCCATGAACGCTGACCGGCAGGCTGGCGGATCGGAACCTTCAGGAGCCAGCGGGGCGCTGGCAGGCATACTGGTGACCGCCCCGCTGATCGCCATGCTATATCTGGGCACTGCGGCATTCGGTTTGCCATTTCCCCCGTTTGATGTCTTTGATTGGTTGGCCCGCATATTGCCCGGTGATGTGATCACGCTCGGTATCAGCGCCCTGGTCAGGGTCATTGTCGGCCTGCAACTCGGGGAGACCTCTGCCACCGCCAAGATTCTGGAGCAGGCGGCGGCTCTGGCGCTGTTTCTGGGACTGGGCATGACCGGCGGCGCGCTGTTCTTCCTCCTACGGCAGCGTCTGGGCCGCGGTTCTGCCTGGCGCGGCGGGCTGGCAGCAGGATTGGCCGTGGCGGTGCTGCTGGCGGCAGTCTATCTCAGTGTTAATCGCACGGCGACAGCTTCTCCGCTGGCCAGTGTCCTCTGGCTATTGATTGCCTCCCTGGGTTGGGGTGGGGCGCTAAGCTGGATTCATGGGCGGCTGCGCATGTCGCAGCAGGTAGTGCCCTCTGTTGTGGCGCCCCCTTCTCTTGAGGGGGATCGGCGATCTGGCCTGCCGATTGATGCCCGCCTGCTTGACCGCCGCCAGTTCCTGTTGCGTGTTGGCGAGGCTGCAGCTGTGATCACGGTGACCGGCGCCGGTCTGAGCGCCCTGCTGGAATCGAGGCGGACAGACCAGTTACCGCTCCAGACGGCAACGGAGGAGCCTGTCGCCACCCTGCCGCCCGACCTGCCTAACGCTGATGATCCGGTGCAACCAGCCCCCGGTACGCGTCCGGAGTACACACCGCTGGAGGAGCACTATCGCATCGATATCAATCTTGTCCCGCCCAGCATTGACGCCGATGGCTGGGCCTTATCCGTTGATGGTCTGGTGGAGAACCCGCTGACGCTTACACTGGATGATCTGCGCACCCGTTACCCGGCCCGCGAACAATATGTAACGCTGTCGTGTATCTCTAACCCGGTCGGCGGTGATTTGATCGGCACCACGTTATGGGCGGGCGCCAGCCTGCAGGATATCCTGGCGGAAGCGCAGCCATTGCCCGGGGCGGCGTACCTGCAGATCACGTCGGCGGATGGTTTTCACGAGACGGTGGCGCTGGCGTTGATCCGGCAGGATGAGCGGATCATGCTGTGCTACGCCTGGGACAACCAGCCGCTAACAGTGGAACACGGCTTCCCCCTGCGCATCTACATCCCCGATCGCTATGGGATGAAGCAGCCCAAGTGGATCACCGGGCTGCAGGTAGTAGCTGATTACAGGGAAGGGTACTGGGTGCGGCGCGGCTGGGACGAGGTGGCACGGATGCGAACGACGGCGGTCGTGGATACCGTTGCAGCACAGGCGTTGGTTGGAGATGGTGACCGGTTGCTGGTGCCTGTGGGCGGGATAGCCCACGCCGGGGCACGGGGAATCTCCCGCGTAGAAGTCCGGGTGGATGACGGCGCCTGGGAGGAAGCCAAGCTGCGCAGGCCGCTTTCCGGGACAACATGGGTGATCTGGCGCTACGACTGGCCCTTTCAGGAAGGTCAACATACCTTTGCGGTACGGGCCTATGATGGCAACGGCGTGATCCAGGATAGTGAGCCGCGCAGCCCGCATCCAAGCGGTGCAACCGGTATCCACAGCCGGTCGGCCATGCTTGTGCCGCCCTCTGGCGCGGAGTAACCGCGCTGATGAAGATGGCTGCATCGTTGCCCCGCCCCGGTACGATGCACCACCTGCTTTGCGATACACTGGAGTCCCTGAGGTTCTTGCCCGCCTGAAGGTGGGTCGGTTTGTATCGTTCCGGTAGAGGATAGTTCAAGGAGTAGTGGCTATGCCAGCAGTTGGTGAAAAAGCCCCGGATTTCGCGCTGAAGAATCAGGATGGCCAGATCGTGCGCCTGAGCGACTACCGTGGCAAGAAGGTGATCCTCTTCGCCTATCCCAAAGCCGGGACCAGCGGTTGTACCACCCAGGCCTGTGGCTTACGCGATAACTTCCCCCGCTTTGAGGGCGTCAACGCAACCGTTCTGGGCATCAGCCCGGATGAGCCTGCCGCCTTACGAAAATGGAAGGATGCGGAGCACCTGCCCTATGATCTGGTCTCCGATCCGGATCATCAGGTGCTGGAAGCCTGGGGCGCCTGGGGGGAGAAGTCCCTGTACGGCAAGAAGTACATGGGCGTGATCCGGTCTCACTGGGTGATCGATGAGACAGGAACCATCATTGATGCCCAGATCAATGTCAGTCCGGAAAAGAGCGTCGAGCGAGCGGTGAAGTTCCTTGTTGGTGAGTAGCAGGGCATGTTGCTGATGATGTACCCCGGCTCTGTTTGACAGGGGGAGCTTCACCATGCTATGCTTGCCCGCATGAAGCCTGGTCGGGCAGTTGTGCTGGGACTGTGACCCATGTTTCTGCTGCGTGAGCGGCGCCTGCTACATACCGTCCTGCTCGTCATCATCCTCGCTACGCTCCCGTGTTACTGCGCGGGAGCGATGCTGCTGGGCCTGGCTCCGGATCGGACGCGACCACGCCTGACGCCTACGCAGCCGCTGGCGACCACGCCGGCGGTGTTGACCGTGATCGGGCCAACAGCGACCGCCAGTCTCTTCCCGACGATCACGCCGTTGTCGCCTGTATGGGTAACACCGACGCCCTTGATCGGCGGGACACTGGTCACTCCCGGCCAGTACGTACCTCCGCGGCCCACGTTCACCCCCTGGCCGACCTGGACGCCATCCAGCACCTGGACATTGCCGCCTACAGCGACCATCAGTATCCCGACGAGCACGCCTGCCCCTACGGTCACCTTTACATTTACCTGGACGCCGCCACCCCCGCCGACTGATACGCCCGTGGTGGTGCCGCCCAGCGAAACACCTGTTCTTCCACCGACCAATACTGAGCCGCCACCTCCTACACCGACTCCGGAAGTCCTGACCGAGGGTACTGGCTGAGCTGGTGGGGGGATGGCGGGGTATCGGGCGCCTTGGAGGGGGGCGCAAAACGCTCCGGTTTGTTTCCGTCCGTTTGTGCCAAGATGAGGAGGGGGCATTTGGATCTGAAACAGCATCTTACTCGTTTGTGCCAGGCGCATGGTCCTTCGGGGTACGAGGGGCCGGTCCGCGAGATCATCAGGGCGGAGTGGGCTGGCCTTGCGGACGATGTGACAACCGACGCGCTGGGCAACCT
>FWPV01001867.1_pt1 | contig 13405 bp, 13 predicted proteins | sample 2228371 | NCBI WGS metagenome assembly FWPV01 (sample SAMEA103939776, study PRJEB20133) | metagenome | reverse complement strand
TTGGAACAATGTTAGCGCCAGCGGCGACAAGAGCGACAACCGAGTAGCCAAGGTCTCTCAGGAGATTCGCTGTGTCCCGGGCCGAGACAAGGTCATCGCCGACGATGAGGACTTTTTTCTTTTCCATTCCCGTTTTCTTGCGTATATTTTCTATAAAAAAGGAAAAATATTCAAGCGCAGGAGAGGCGAAATCGAAAGCGAGGCGAAATCGAAAGTGTGGCGAAATCCCAAATCTCACTGAGGCACATCACGAGTTCCAATTTTGACAAGAGGAAGGAGCTGAGGTATAAAATAGGCAGGGCACAACAAAAGAGCCACGAGGATAAATGAGCGGAAACCGGAAACAGAAGTTTACTTTTTTGTTTCTTCCTCCGTTGGTAGCATTTATGTGCTTGGCTTTCCCCGGTTCAGGGCTAAGAGAAGGAGCTTGGGCAGGAGACAGGGAAGGAGGAGGGGAAGCAGGAGCGAGAGAAAGAGGGGGAACAGGAGCTGGGGCATGGGCGGGTGAAGAGATGGGCGTAGGGGTGGCTGCGCTCCCTCAGCAAGCCCAGCCGGTTGACCCTTTTTATGTCAAGATGCTGGACAAAGCCGAGAAGGAACTAAGTCGCCTGGATTACCCCCGAGCGATGAAAGACCTGGAGATTGCGGCCTTCGGTTTGGCCCAGAATAAAGCACTTCTTGCCAAGGCTTATGTCTATCTGGGAATATGCCACTACCAGGCGAAGAATATCAGTCGGAGCGAAGAGTATATCCGTCAGGCAGTTGAACTCCTGGGTGAGGATGGTCTTGGCGCAATTCATGTCGTCGCCGCGGTCCAGGGAGAGCTGGATAGGTTGCTGGTTCTTTATAATATTCAGCCTGCCCAGAAGACCGATTCTCTCCAGGCTTCAGAGCCCGTAAAAGGCGAGCCGAAGGATACCAAGACTGAGGGAAAAACAGAAAACGCGGGCCTCTCCTCGAAAACGCAACCAACAGCCAAAAAGGAAGCTGAAAAAACGAGGACAAGTCCGGAAATAGATGCCGTAAGAAAAAGTCCGGAAGAAAAAGACTTTTCATTTTCTTTGGATAAGCTCAAGGAAGGAGACCTCGTCCCTCTTGACCTGGTCGAAAGTAAGCCAGTTCCCGTCAAACAGGTGGCGCCAATTTACCCGGCCTCGCTGATTAGAGCAGGGATAGAGGGGACAATCATAGTGAACGCGCTCGTCTCTGAAACAGGGAAAGTCATCAAGACCGAGATAATTCGCGGGATAAAGGGAGCATTCGAGCTCGAGGCGGCGGCGGTGCGGGCCGTCAAGCAATGGGAGTTCGAGCCAGCCACAATTAAGGGCATCAGAGTGAAAGTGTGGTTACCGGTAGCAATCGAGTTCAAGAAGCCAGAATAAGAGTCAAGCCTTCGAGCCAAAGGAATAACTAACCAATCAGGCCATTTGCAGATAGCTTACGATCGCCTTCAAGAAAAGCTCAAAATCTTCGAGGTTGTTCCTGGCATATTCAAGGATTTTCTTCTCATCTACTTCCCAGTATCGGTGGACCAGGATGTTCCGGAATCGGGCCATGTTTTTGAGCTTGAGCGAGAGCTCCTCGTTGATAACGCCAGCTCGGTTGAGATGCTCGAAACACTCGGCAAAGCTCGACGGCGCCTTGTAAACTTTTTTGGCCAAGATGTGCACACAGATGTTGCCGCAGGCCTCTATGGATTCTAAAAGAAGATGCTTTACGGAGAGGATATTCCTCTCGTCTCCCCAGAATTCTTCTTCGGGGAGGCCGGCGTATTTCTTGACCTTTTCAATATTACTTTTGATTTCAGAGATTCGGCTTTTGATTTTCTCGATATCGACCATCTCATTATCTCCCTCATTTTTGTCAGAGCACAAGGTCTCGCATGTACTGCAACGACAGCTCATAAAAGGCAATATATTCCAGGACCGTTTCCTCGAGAAGGTCGGTCCTGAGGGCTTCATCCTTGCTGAAAAGGAGGCGCCCATTCTTGAAGACGCTATGACGAAAGCCGAGGGGAGCGTAATTCAAAATCTGGACATCGATGTCTTGTGAGGCGAGATGAGAAAGGTCGACGGATAGCCGGAAGGAATAATCGAAGGCTTGTTTTGAGGTGACTTCCGCCGGGTTGACGTAGAGAGCGACATCGATATCACGAAAGTCGGCAAGATTTAAAAACGAACCGTGGATATAGGCAAAAATAATCTCCTCTCTTGCAAGGAGAGCCTCTTTAATCAGCTTTATCAAAGCCTGTTTGGTTTTCTTGGACATAGGAGCCCGGAAATAAAGGAACTCTTTGTTAAATTCAATTAAATCTAACAAATGCAAAAGGGAATGTCAAAATAGGTCTCAGACCGAAATTTGCCGATATAATCACCCGACGGGTCCTGTCGCGTTTCCCTCGACGCCCCTTTTGAACGGGGACGCCATACGTAATGCACTTAAAGTTTTTTGAAAACCGCTTGCCCTTCTCAAATTATCGACCCTTGCATTCTCTATTTTAAGCAAATCGCTTTAATCCCGAAGCTAGGGAAAAAATAGGAAATATAGTTTGTGTCCCCAGTTGTAATTGGGGGCGGGGGGATGTAAACTATAATGTCAAAGGAAACAAAGAATGACCCAACTAGAGTATGCTCGCCGGGGTAAGCTCACTCCGGCCATGAAAAAAGTGGCGGCCAGCGAAGGAGTCGACCCGGATTCTCTTCTTGCCCTCATCGCCTCGGGAAAAGTCGTCATCCCCTTTAACCCCCGCCATCCTTCCCCTGACCGTGCCGGCCGCCAGGCAACGGGAGGCCCCCAGAAGCCAGCCGGAATAGGGTTTTCCCTCCGCACCAAAGTGAACGTCAATCTCGGGACCTCCGCCGATTTCCCCCGGCTCGACGACGAGCTCAAGAAGGTCGCCATCTCCCTTAAATACGGAGCTGACTCGCTCATGGACCTGAGCACGGGCGGTGACCTCCGCAAAATCCGCCGCCGCATCCTTCGCCGCTTGCCCATCCCCCTGGGCACAGTCCCCGTTTACCAGGCGGCAATTGAGGCCATCGACCGTCATGGGTCAATCGTCAAGATGACCGAGGATGACCTTTTCGCCACCATCGAGGCTCAGGCGGAGGAGGGCGTGGACTTCATGACCGTCCACTGCGGGCTCACCCAGAAGGCTATCGGCCGTCTGCGGAATCAGGGCCGCGTGGCCGATATCGTCTCCCGTGGCGGGGCTTTCCATCTGGCCTGGATGCTCCATCACGATAAAGAAAATCCTCTCTACGCAAACTATGACCGCCTCCTCGACATTGCTCGCCGCTACGACATCACCTTGAGCCTGGGCGATGGGCTTCGTCCTGGCTCCATCATCGACGCCACCGACCGGCCGCAAGTGGAGGAACTCCTGACGCTCGGCGAGCTTGTCAAACGCGCCTGGGAGGCGGGCGTTCAGGTGATGGTCGAGGGCCCAGGCCATATCCCGCTCGACCAGGTGGAGATGAACGTCAAACTCGAGAAGCGTCTGTGCCACGATGCACCCTTCTATGTGCTCGGACCGCTCGTCACGGATATCGCGCCGGGCTATGACCATCTGGTCTCGGCGATCGGGGGGGCGATTGCAGCCGCGGCGGGGGCCGACTTCCTCTGCTATGTAACCCCGGCTGAACATCTTGGCCTCCCCACGGTCGAGGATGTCCGCGACGGCCTTATCGCCTCGAAAATCGCGGCTCACGCGGCGGACATCGTCAAAGGTATCAAAGGCGCGCTCGAGCGCGACCTCAAACTCAGCCGGGCGCGCAAGCGGCTCGACTGGACCAGGCAGCAGAAGCTCGTCATCGACCCTTATAAATTCGAAGAAATCCGGAAGCGGAGGAGGTCCCGGACAAAAGCCTGTTCCATGTGCGGGGAATACTGCGCTATGCGCATTGTCAGCAAGTTCCTGAATTCCGACGGAAAGGCCGAGGATATTTGCTTCTAAGTTCTAAGTTCTAAGTTCTAAGCTCTGAGCTCTGGGTCTTGAGTTCTGACCTCGAAGTTTGAAGCCACGGGATTGGCCATGAAGGCAGCGGCGCTTGGGGTCGGGAGAATGGCTTCGCTCTCGGGAGGGGCATGACGGGAGGCAGATGTGGCTGTTTATGGAGGTGAGTCGCCAGCGAGAGCAGCCGCAAGGCTAACCAGGCTTCTGTTCGGGACAGCAGGGGTGCCACTCTCGACGCCCATATCGACGACGCTCGCCGCCATCGAGCACGCCAAAAAAATCGGGCTCGACTGCCTGGAGGTCGAATTTGTCCGCGGGGTCAAGATGGGGAGCGAGACGGCCGGGGAGATAAGAAAAAAGGCTGAGGCTCTCGGAATCCGGCTGAGCGCCCATGCTCCTTACTTCATCAACCTGAATTCGCCCGAAGAGGGGAAGCGACTGGCCAGTCAGGAAAGGCTGGCGGCCACGTGCCGGGCAGCAGCCCTTTGTGGCGCTCAGGATGTCGTTTTTCATGGTGGCTACTACGGGGAGAGCTCGCCTGAAAAAACCTTCAAGACGGTTAAAAATGGCATCAAGGAAGTCCTATCCCTGCTCCGCTCAGAGAAAAACACAGTCAACCTGCGCATCGAGACCATGGGAAGAAGGGCTCAATTCGGCTCGCTTGATGAGGTGTTGTTTCTCTGCCGAGAGGTTGATGGGCTTCTTCCCTGCCTCGATTTTTCCCATATCCACGCCCGGGAAGGGGGGGCGAATGCCTACGAGGATTTCCTGCGCATTCTGAAGAAAGTCGCCAAGAAGCTGGGCGAGGAGGCCCTCCGGAATCTTCACATCCACATCTCTGGGGTTCTTTATGGGGGCAAAGGGGAAATCAAGCATCTTGACCTTCGCGAATCGGATTTCCATTATGATAGCTGGATAAGGGCGCTCCGGGATTGCGAAGCAGCCGGGATGGTGATTTGCGAAAGCCCCAACCTCGAGTCCGACGCCCTGATGCTTAAAAATTTATATGAATCCTACAGTCAGAAATGGGGACAGCCTACGTAATTGCCTAAATACCTAAAATGCAAAAAATAAGATAATTATTTATGCTGTCACCGTTTTATAAATTGTTTTATATTGCCCATTTTATAAATAAGGTGCGGAGGACGGAAGCATGAAAGAATATCGGCTCTTAATTAACGGACAGTGGAAGGAATCAAAAACAGTTAAGGAAATTAAGTCGCCTTATGACCAGAGTGTCGTCGGCAAAGTGCACTTTGCCTCGAGGGAGCAGGTCGAGGAGGCGCTGGCCGCGGCCCAGAATGCTTTCGAGAAAACGCGCGCCCTCTCGAGCCACGAACGGGCATCAATCCTCGAGAAAATCAAGCAGGGAATTGAAAAGCGCAAGGAGGAGCTCGCGACTTCCATCACGCTCCAGGCAGGAAAAGTAATCCGCGACGCGCGCACAGAAGTGGACAGGGCAGTGATGACCTTCGATATCGCCTCCGAGGAAGCCAAGCGCCTGGCCGGCGACCTTATTCCGCTCGACTTGAGTGCCGCGACAGCCCGTCGGTGGGGGCTGGTGCGCCGTTTTCCCATCGGAGTTGTCACTGCCATCACGCCCTTCAATTTCCCGCTCAACCTTGTGGCCCATAAAGTGGCGCCGGCGCTTGCCTGCGGGAATACGGTCATCCTCCGGCCGGCTTCTCAGGTTCCCATCACTTCCCTCCTTCTCGGCGAAATTGTCACCGAAGCTGGCTACCCCCCGGGTGGTCTGAACGTTCTGCCCTCGGGCTACAGGGAAGCGGAAATTCTCCTCACCGACGACGTGGTCAAAAAAGTGACCTTCACCGGAAGTCCAGCTGTCGGATGGGAAATCAAAAAGAAAGCCTACCAGAAGAAAGTCACGCTCGAGCTCGGCGGGAACGCGGCGGTTGTCGTTGAGCCTGACGCTGACCTGGAGTTTGCCCTGCCGCGAATCGTCACCGGAAGTTTCGCCTATTCGGGCCAGATTTGCATTTCGATCCAGCGGGTCTTCCTTCATAAAAAGATTTACGACCGGTTCATGGCCGATTTCATTGCCAGGACGAAAAAGCTCAGGATGGGAAACCCGATGGATGAGACGACAGACATCGGCCCGATGATTACGCTGGAGGCGGCCAGGCAAACAGAGGAGTGGATTGAGGAAGCAATCGGGATGGGCGCTCGTATCGCTTGCGGCGGCCGCCGCGATGGCGCCATGTTCGAGCCGACCATCCTCGAGAATGTCATCCCCGACTTGCGCATTTCCTGGCTCGAGGCCTTTGCGCCGGTTGTCGTCGTCTATCCGTATGAGGATTTTGCGAAGGCGCTCGAGGCAGTCAATTACTCTATCTACGGACTCCAGGCAGGCGTTTTCACCAACGACCTCCGCAAAGCCTTTGAGGCTTATGAGAAGCTCGAAGTTGGCGGCGTCATCATCAACGATATCCCCACTTTCCGGATTGACCACATGCCGTACGGCGGAGTCAAGCAAAGCGGGTTTGGCAGGGAGGGCGTCCGCTACGCCATCGAGGAGATGACCGAACTTAAGCTCCTCGCCCTCAACCTGAAATAAGGATGTTCAACGTGTCCGGAAAACCATCCGATCTCGAAAGCATCGATGATCCGTGCCGTTATCGATACCAATGTTCTTGCCAGCGCCCTCATCAAGCCGGATAGCCCGGCTGGCCGTGTCCTCAGGATGCTCGGAGAAGGCAAGTTTGAATTGGTTTTTTCGCGGGCAGTCCTCGATGAGCTTATCAGGGTTCTCGCCTACCCCAAGCTGCGCCAAAAATACAAAATCAGTCGGACAGATATAGAAAAAATCATTGCTATTCTGGTTTTGCGCGGGGAAATGGTTATTCCGTCGCAATCCATCCATGTCTTCCGCGATGCCCATGATGACATTTTCATCGAAGCAGCCGTTTCAGGGAGAGCAGACTATCTCGTGACGGGCGATTCTGACCTCTTAGGGTTAAAGAAATTCAAAAATATCAGAATAATCAGCCCGGGTGATTTCCTGTGAGCTCTCAAAGAAAAAAGGGGGTGACAGTGAGGAAGACCATAGATGTTGTGGTCGGAACCTTTTGTATTCACCACTATTTCTCTCTTTTGCAAAAGGACAGTGCCCCGGATTCTGCATTTTACCCCCATTCCTTGACAAATTCTTAAAAAAGCTATAATCTGGCCAATGAATTGGCCAAATTTATCAAAAAATGGCCAATTAATTGGCCAAAATGGCTATCGAGCGAATTTCTGTTCATAATCCCTGGTGGGCGGATAGCTCTTCCCTTCGGCAGGATAAACACTTAGTCGAATTTTATGCTTCACGATTGCGCTGGCGTCCGGCCATTCTTGATGAGATTATTCTAACCGAGGACCTTGTGTATGTCATTCGCGGTCCCAGGCAAATCGGCAAAACAACGACCCTTAAACTCCTGGTCGAAAGTCTATTGCAAAATAACGCTGATCCCCGCCAGATTTGTTATCTGGATTGCGAAATGGCAGGAGTCAAGAATTTCAAAGAGCTCATGGATATTGTTTGTGGCCACATTGCTTTCATAAAGCCAATACTCGGCGCCAACCGGCTTTTCCTTCTCCTGGATGAGGCTACCTTCATCAAAGACTGGGCGATAGGAATCAAAGCTCTCTCGGACAAAGGCGTTTTAGAAAACGTGACGACGATTGTCACGGGTTCGAATGCAGTTGATTTAAAAAGGGGTAGCGAAAGGATGCCCGGACGAAGGGGGGAGCGGGCTGGACTTGACAAAAAGCTACTTCCCCTGACTTTCAGGGAGTATGTTTTTGCTTTTGATCATGAAATAAAAAACAAAATTCCCTGTTTTTCTTCTGGCCCAGATCTGGAGGATATTAAAGATAAAATTCTTGCCTTGTCAACAATAGATAACAAACTTGCCTCCCTTTTTAGCCAATTTATATTAACTGGAGGATTCCCGAGGTCGATCAACTCTTTTCTCAAGGCAGGGAAAGTTGAGGATTATGTGTATGAACTCCATCGAGACTCAATCATTGGGGAAATAACAAGAATAGGAAAGAAGGAAAGCTATTTGAGGGAAATTGTCACCTGGATCTTGGAAAGACATGGGCATCCTTTTGACTGGAGGGATATCTCCAGGGAGACAGATATTGGCAAGCACGATACAGCCAGAGATTATGCGGAAGACCTGGAGCTTCTTTTCCTCTGGGACATTTTTTTCAGGTCCAAGCGCCTGGACAGACCCTCCGCAGCTTTCCGAAGCCAAAAAAAGATTTACTTTAAAGACCCATTTATCTTCCAGGCCTTTTGGGGCTGGTCGAGGGGCACGCTGGATCCTTGGAGAGCAACGATGGATTATCTGATGAATCCCTCAGATAAAGCCTCGTTAATTGAATCTATTGTTGCGGCTCACCTGAAAAACAAATTTGGAAGAGAAGTGTTTTACTGGAAGCCAGACCACGAAGTGGATTTCTTGGTATCCAGGGAGGGAAAATTTGACCAGTTGATCGAAGTCAAATATCAAGAAAGAATCCGGGCTGAAAATCTTAGGCACCTGAGGAAAGCCGGAAAGGGGCTTCTTCTTTCTAAATCAGGTTTTAAAATTCTTGAAGGAAATATCCTGGTTATGCCTGTGCACGCGTTTTTAGCTACCCTCTGATCTTGATGATAATTGATAGAGGTCAACAATTAAAATAAATTTCGGTTGCTTTAATTCAAACATTACCATGAATCATTGGCCGCCGACCTCGACCTCGAGAGCCGCAACTCCGACTTTAAAAAATCCAGTCATCTCTCTGAATTTATATTTATTAGTTACACTGCTTTTCAGAAATTAGTGAATTATGTATGCTGTCACCATTTCTGTCGCCATTTCATTAAAAGTTTGGCTAGAAAATAATATTGACACATTGGGAGGTAGCGTCCTAAACTAAAACTTCATTCTTCGCTATCGTGGCTTGGCTATCACGGCTTGGCTCACATAGCTGTCATAGCTACGCTATCATAGCCTATCCTTAGGAGGTATCTTGTGAAGGTCATAAAATTATCCGTCGTCAGGGACAAGATAAAAGAGCTTGTCCAGGAGGCCAATTTTGAGCTCCAGGAGGATGTCCTCAAGGTCATCAAGGACATGGCCGACAAGGAAGAATCGCCAGCCGGCAAAGAGGTCTTCAACCAGATACTCGAGAACGCCGAGATCGCCCGCCAAGAAAAGCTCGGCCTCTGTCAGGACACAGGCCTGGCCGTCTTCTTCGTCGAAATCGGCGAGGATGTGAAGCTCGACAAGGATGACGGGCTCGGGAGCCTGCGCGAAGCCATCACCGAGGGAACGCGCCAGGGCTACAAAGAGGGCTACCTGCGGAAGTCGGTCGTCGAGGACCCCATCAGGCGCAAAAACACTGGCGACAACACCCCAGCTTACATCCACTGGGAGCTTGTCCCTGGCGATACTTTTAAAATCACCTTCATCGCCAAGGGCGGTGGCGCCGAGAACATGAGCGCCATCCGCATGTTCGCGCCGGCCGCCGGTCTCGAGGGAATCGAGGATTTTGTCGTCGAGACAGCCGACAAGGGAGGGTCTAACCCCTGCCCGCCCATCGTTGTCGGCGTCGGCATCGGCGGCAATTTCGAGTATGCTCCGCTCCTGGCCAAGAAAGCACTCCTCCGCCGGCCGCTCGGCTCGCACAACCCCGACCCCTTCTATGCCGATATGGAGCGCCGCCTGCTCGAGAGAATCAATAAGCTGGGCATTGGCCCGCAGGGCATGGGCGGAAGGATTACGGCCCTGGCTGTCCATGTCGAAGCTTACCCCTGCCACATCGCCTCGATGCCCGCAGCGGTGAACATCGAGTGCCACTCTCACCGGGTAATGAGTTTTGAATTGTAAGGAAATTATAAGGAAAAAATAGAACCGTCCCCTTTTTATTCAGGAGAAGAAGATGATTGAGATTCGGTTCCACGGCCGGGGCGGCCAGGGAACAGTCGTCGCCTCCAAAGTGCTGGCCGATGCCTTGGCCAAAGAGGGAAACTACGTCCAGGCCTACCCCGAGTTTGGCGTCGAGAGGCGGGGCGCGCCCGTGTTTGCCTTTATCCGCATCGATAACAAGCCCATCTACGACAAAAGCCGCATCTACGCACCCGACCACGTCGTCGTTGTCGACCCAACTCTCGTCGAAGCCATAGACGTAACGGAGGGACTCAAGGACGGTGGCCTCATTATCATCAACAGCGACAAGAAGCCGGAGGAGTTCAAGTTCCCGAATAAATTCCGCGTGGCCACTGTCCCGGCCACCGACATTGCCGTCAAACACAAGCTGGGCACTCTGGCCGCACCCATCGTCAACACGGCGATTGTCGGCGCGGTCGTCAAAATCCTCAACCTGACCAAGCTCGACTCCCTCCTCGAGGCCATCAAGGAAGGAGTGCCGGTCCAGCCAGAGGCCAACATGGCCGCGGCCAAAGAGGCTTATGAGCATGCTGAAAAGCTGCTTTAGGGCTGGTGGCATGAGCATGATGGCTTTTAAGGCGCTTTCAGGGCAGGATGATGCTGGCGATGCTCAGGAACCTTGGGATGGTTGCGAAAATAGGGATATTGGGGCTGGGATGGACCCTGACGCTAAGCTGGCACAATTTTTACTATTCCGATATAATATATAGTAATAATAGGAATTAGGTTGATATTCCTTAAAAAACAAAATATAAAGATATCAGGATATCTCACGAGCTTGGGTCCAACCATTGCCCAGATTTCTGAATTTCGACCATTCCATCCTTGTCATCCATCTTTCTCTCACTCTTTCTCTCACTCCGCAGTTCTTTCTCCCCAGCTTAATTCTCTCGGGAGGGAATAACATGAACCAGCCGGAGCCAAAGAAAAAAACCGGAAGAATCGTCTTTGAATCGGAGCGCGATGTTCCGCTGATGCCGATGTCGGTCGGCTCGATGCTTTTCAACAAGACCGGCGCCTGGCGGAACATCCGGCCCGAGATTCGGCTGGCCGACTGTATCCAGTGCGGCATCTGCTGGAAGTTCTGCCCGGACGTGGCCATCTCGATTGAAAACGAGTTTCCGGTGGTCAATTATGATTACTGCAAGGGCTGCGGCATCTGCGCCGAGGAATGCCCAACCAAGTGCATTGCCATGGTGGAGGAGAGGAAATGAAAAAAGTCATCATGGGGAATCACGCCCTGTCGTGGGGAGCCCAGCTCAGCCGCGCCCAGGTCATCGCTGCCTATCCAATCACTCCCCAGACTCAGGTGGTTGAGCTTCTCTCGGAGATGTGCGCTTCGGGCGCGCTCAACGCCAAGTTCATCAAGGTCGAATCCGAGCACTCGGCCATGGCGGCCTGCATTGCCGCCTCGCTCGCCGGCGCGCGGACCTTCACGGCGACCTCAGCCCAGGGACTGACCCTGATGCACGAGCTACTCCACTGGGCCTCGGGCGGCCGCCTCCCAGTCGTCATGGGGAATATCAACCGGGCTATGGCCCCAGGCTGGAGTATCTGGACCGACCAGAACGACAGCCTGTCCCAGCGCGACACCGGCTGGATTCAGTTCTACTGCGCCTCGAACCAGGAAGTCCTGGACACGGTCATCCAGGCCTTCAAGGTTTCGGAAGCGCTCCTCATCCCGAGCATGGTCATTCTCGACGCTTTCGCCCTCTCCCATACCTATGAAGTTGTCGATATTCCCGACCAGGACAAAGTGGACTCCTACCTCCCGCCGTTTAACCCGCCCGTGCGCTTGACCCCCTCCGACCCGCACGCTTTTGGGGGCCTGACCTCACCTGAGCACTATTTTGAGTTGCGCTACAAGCTCCAGAAGGACATGGAAATGGTGCCGGCTCTCGTCGAGGAGACTGGCCGCGAATATGAAAAGCTTTTTGGCCGCTATCTCGGCCAGGTCGAAGATTACCGCTGCGAGGACGCCGAGGTTATTTTTGTTTCGTCCGGGACAGCTGGATACACGGCCCGCGTCGGCGTAGATGAGCTTCGCCAGGAAGGGATCAAGGCCGGCAATTTGCGCATCAAGCTCTTCCGGCCGTTTCCCTTCGAAAAAGTGCGACAAATCCTGGGCCGAGCGAAGAAAGTGGCTGTCGTCGACCGGAATATCTCCTATGGGCACCACGGCATTTTTTACCAGGAAGTAAAATCCGCTCTCTACGGATATGACCATGAAGCACCCGTGTTCGGGTTCATCACCGGGCTCGGCGGAAGGGATGTCACCCCGACGACCTTCAAGGAGATGGCCGAGATTGCCTTGACCAAAGACAAGCCGGACGAGGAAATCATCTGGATAGGAGTGAAGCGATGAAAAACGAGGCTCCGGAACAGGGAAAAGTAGGGCAAGAGGAAAAGAAAATAGAGAAGGGAGAAAAGAGGGAAGCAATGGAGGCGGAAGAAGTGGCAGAGAAAAAGGTGGAAGAAAAAAAAGAGAAGAGCGAAAAAAAAGAAAGGACGATGAAGCTCAGCCTTCCGCCCGAGGAGCTCATGGGCTCGGGTCACCTGGCCTGCCAGGGCTGCGGTGCGACCCTGGCCATGCGCTACGTCCTCAAGGCCCTGGGTCAGAAAACAGCCCTCTGCATTCCGGCGTGCTGCTGGTCGGTAATTGACGGTCCCTTCCCCTACTCGAGCCTCGAGGTCCCCATTTTCCATTGCGCTTTTGAGACGGCAGCCTCGTCGGCAGCCGGGCTCAAGGCAGGGCTCGAGATGGTCGGCGACACAGAGACGACTGTTGTCGCCTGGGCCGGTGACGGCGGCACGTTCGACATCGGCATCCAGGCGCTGAGCGGCGCCGCCGAGCGGAACGACGACATCCTGTACATCTGCTATGACAATGAAGCTTACATGAACACCGGCATCCAGAGGTCAAGCGCTACCCCCTACGGGGCCTGGACGACGACCACACCCGTCAAGCACTTTAAGAACAGGCCGAAAAAGGACATTGATGCCATCATGGCAGCCCACCGCATCCCTTACCAGGCAACGGCAAGCATTGGCTATCCAGAGGACCTCTACAAGAAAGCAAAAAAAGCCAAGGAAGTGAAAGGCACGCGCTTTATCCACATCTATGCGCCCTGCCCGACCGGATGGAAAGCTCGGCCCGAGGACACGGTCAAGCTCGCCCGGATGGTTGTCCAGAACTGCATCTTTCCTCTCTATGAAGTCGAGTTCGGGGAAAAATACACCATCAACATCAGGCCAAAAGAGAAGAAGCCGATCGATGATTACCTAAGACTCCAGGGACGTTTCCACCACCTGACCGAGGAACACATCCGCTTGATCCAGGAAGAAGTCGACCGCAACTGGGAGCGTCTCCTCCGCCGGGCCGGAATCCAGTAGCAGGTTTAAGATTCTTGTTGTAAAAAATACTATTATTCCTATAATATAACTATGATTTTTACGATGCCGATGACACGTGAGCTGGACGGGCTGAGGTGCGGTTCATTCCTGCACC
>FWPV01012160.1_pt1 | contig 13406 bp, 12 predicted proteins | sample 2228371 | NCBI WGS metagenome assembly FWPV01 (sample SAMEA103939776, study PRJEB20133) | metagenome | reverse complement strand
TTTCCATGCTCACTATTATACACTATTAGGCACTTTATGCAAGACTAGAGTTTAGCTCCTCACAGGGCATCTACCTCGGGTAAGGGCAACGCCGCCAGCTCCGCGGGCGTATTGGCGTTGGCGAACGCCTGCGGGTCGGGAAACGCAACGAAACGATGCGGCAACGCCTCAAACCAAGCGTCGATCTTGCGCCGCCCCGAAGCGAGAAAGGCGCGCAGACTCGGCAAATGCGCGCGATGCAGCAACAAAAACACCGGATGCGCTCGCACCCCGTCGTGCGCGACCAGCACAGGAGGCAGATCGAACGCTTCACCGCGGCCGTTCCCATTACCCTCGCCGCCCCGTGCCAGACTAACGGACGACGGTGCGGCCATTTCTGAGGAAAACGACGCTGCAGGGGATGCCTGATCCGCGAATGCATCAAAAGACAGCGCCGAGCGGAAACGCGCCACCAGATCCCGCGGCAAGAGCGGCGAATCGCACGGCGCGGTCACCAACCAGTCCGTCGGTGCTGCCGCCAAGCCTGCGGCGATGCCCGCAAGCGGCCCCGCGAACCCCGGCACGTCGTCGCGCACCACCGGCAACCCCAACGCCGCGTAGCGCTCGAGCGAGCGGTTCGCGCTGATCAGCAACGACCCCACCTGCGGCCTCAGGCGCTCCTGCACCCACACCACCAGCGGCCGGTCGTGCCACAGCACCCAACCCTTATCCACGCCGCCCATGCGCCGGCCTTCGCCGCCGGCAAGGATCAATCCGGTGACGTCCTTTGGGCCCTGCGGGACTGTCCAGCATCGGGGGGAAGGTGTCGGGTCGGTGCCGCGCATTCGCTACCACGCCAGATAGGCGTACCCCTGCTCCTGGAGCTCCATGATCGCCGCCGCACCCACTTCTTCGATCTCGGCAAAGTCTTCGATGTCCCCCGCCCCCCAGCCGAGCGTTTTCATGGTGTTGCCGCAGGCGATGTAGCGCACCCCCCAGTCGCGCGCCTGGCCGCGCGCCCGCACGCGCAACTCTTCAGGGATGGGACGACCGGGTTTTTTCGCCACCAGATGGATACCGGGACCAAACGCCACGACCGCGATCGCGATGTCGTCCTGATATTTGCCGAGCATCGCTGCGATGGAATTGAGAATGTGCGTGATGTATTCGGGGTCAGCCTGATTGAGCTGGTAGACGATCTTGTGGCGCGGCCCGTCGTCGGCGGCATGCGCAGTTTGCGACAGCGCCAAACCCGGCAGCACCATAGCGCCAGCCAACGATTGGCTCAGAAAGTGACGACGTGTCTTTTCCATGCTCGCTCTCCTTGGGGTGGTTATGTTATTTTAGTATTTCCTGTTATTTGGAACAACCGAAAAGAGGCCCCAGACCCTAAGGTGCTGTTGCGGCAGGTCGTCGACACACTTAGCCCGCCCACCCATCAGGGCCGTCTGGCCACGGCTTTCGCTGGGCATCGAAAGACCGCGCAGAAAGAGCAACGCCGCACGCAGGCACTCAATGCACGAACCCCAGCGCCGAGCGTGGTCCGCCTTTGGCCGCGAGCTCGGCCGAGAGCGCCTCGAGAAGCGCCTCGGCGCTGGGGGCTTGCCCCAACAGGCGCAGGCGCTTGATCGCGGCGGCGTAATCTCCCGGCGTTAGGCGCTCCAGCGCGCGCGTGCGTGGCGCCAGCGCTTCGGCACTCGCGAGATCCACCCCCCAACGCACCGCTTCCTGCACGAACAGGCGTTCGCGCTGCGCGGCAGTGAGGTAGTCGAATCTGACCTTGAAGGCAAAGCGGCGCAGGCTGGCCGCGTCCAACTGCTCGATGAGGTTGGTGGTGCAGATGAACACCCCGTCGAACGCCTCCATCTGCGTCAGCAACTCGTTCGTCTGGGTCATCTCCCAATGCGCGTGCGCGCTGCGGCGATCGGCCAAGAAACTGTCCGCCTCATCCAGCAGCAGCACCGCGCCGCGGTCGCGCGCCTCGGCAAACATCGCCGCGATCGCTTTCTCGCTTTCCCCCACCCATTTGGACAACAGGTCGGAAGCGCGCTTGACCAAGATGGGCTTGGCAAGGGCACGTGCGATCCAATGCGCGAACTCGGTCTTGCCCGTCCCTGGCGGGCCGTAAAAACACAGCGATGCTTGTGGGGTTTTCGCCAGACCGGCCAACAGCGCGTGCGGCGAGACGTCGAGGTTGAGGTACGCCAAATCGAGCTCGGTGGCCGCCGGCAGCCTTGATGGCAACGCCGCTTCCCCAAGCAGCCGCAGGCTGGCCGCCAACGCCCGTTCCGCGGCAGTAAGCGCGGAAATCGGCTCGACCGCCGCCACCAGGCGCGCCACCCGTGCGGCTTGCGCAAGCATCGCTGGAGTGGCCGCTTCGTGCTGCGCCAGCCGCCGCAACCACGCCTCATCGTCCGTCAGCCCGGCAAACGCCTGGCGCGCGATCGCCAGTCGTACCGGCTCGGGCGGCACGGGAAAGCGCAGCGCATAGGCGAAACGACGCAAATACGCCGCATCCATCGTCACCTCGTTGGTGATCCAGATTGCCGGCAGCGGGTTGTGTTCCAGAATCCAGTTCGTCCACGCCTTGGCGCCGGTGGCCGGTGGCGCTTCTTCCCCCAACCCAAGAAGCGCCAGCACCCCACCCGTGGCGGTGGGCAACACGTCCTCGGCTTCATCCAGCAGCACCAAAGTGCGCTCGGCGCGCCCGACCATCTGCTGCGCCAACGCATACGCGCGCAACCGCTCCTGCCCTTGCACCGCTTCGCCGCGCTCGTCTTGGGCCGGGGTTTCGACCAACCGCGCCGACAGCGCCAGCGCCAGTGCCTGAGCGAATTCGGTTTTCCCCGTGCCCGGCGGACCGTAAAACAGCACGTTGACCCCGACCGCCCGCTCGCGCAGCGCCCCTTCCAGCAGCGCCATCAACACCGGCACGTCGGCGGCCAGATGCGGGAAATCCTCGAGCCGGCAGCGCGGCGTTTGTGTCACCGGCCGCACGAAGGCGTTGATCAGCTCCTCGGCGCTGATGCGCGAACTCAGCATCAGATGCGGCAGTCGCGCCATTACGTCGAAGCGCGTCTCCAGGTCCTGGCCGCTGCGCTGCGCCGCGTCGATGCGCACCAGCCCCGAGCGGTGCAAGGTGGCGTCGTGCCGCAGCGCGCGCGCGATCGGCGCCTTGCCTAGGCCCGACACCGCCGCCACCGCGGTGACGATCTGTTCCAGGCCGCCCGGCTGATTTGCCGCGGCGATCGCTGCTTGGAAACGCCGAAACGCCGCGATCGCCACGGCAAAACGCAGCACCGCGAGTTCAGCGCGCGTCAGCCCCAAAAGCCGCGCCAAGCGCGCCGAGTTTTTGAGCAGCGGCAACTTCGGCGAAACCTCGGCCTCCAGCCGCTCTAGCCGTTCGATGAGCCGCTTCTCGATGCCAACGAGCCCCAGCCGGCGCAGCGCCGCACGGTCGATGACCTCATCCCCGTCCTCATCGAGCCGAGTGGGCAGAATTTCTCCCACCAGCCGCACGTAATCGGTGTCGAGCAACACCGGCTCGTGGAAAAAATCGGTTTTTTCCGTCAGCCGATGCCAGCCGAAGGCCAGCGTCAAGCGGATCAACCACGCGCCCAGAAGCGGCGCGTGGGTATCGTGCTCGCTCGCGTCATGCGCCAATAAGCGAAGCAACGTGTGTTTGGCCACGCCCGGTCCCACCTTTTTTCTTGCAAATATTCATGAGATTCGCCGTCCGCGCCTCAGTTCCGTGCCGCGCTTGGCTTCATCGCTTGCCGCCGGCGCGCGCTTGCCGCTCCAGGCGTCGCGACTCGATTTCCAACCGTCGTGCTTCTTGCAGAAGCTCCAGGCGCGCGGCGTGGGCTTTGTCCAAACAATGATTGACCAGGAACTGCTGGCGGCATTCCTGCTGGGCGCGCTCGAACTGCGCCTGCGCCTCCTGACGCAAGTAACGGGCTCGCTCGCGCAGCTGCTGCACTTCGTCGGCCGGGCGCGCCACGACGGCGCCGACCCCAATGGCCACGCCAAAAAACACCGCGATCCATGTCGCCCCCGTCCTCATCGCACCCAAACCCCTTGGCTCGCGATAGAATCGCATCATTGTAACGCAAACGCTCGTGACATTCGACCATGGAACTCGTCTGTTTGGACCTCGAGGGTGTGTTGGTGCCCGAGATCTGGATCGCTTTTGCCGACGCGGCAGGGATTCCGGAACTGCGCCGCACCACACGCGATGAACCCGATTACGACAAACTCATGCGCTATCGTCTGGCGCTGCTGGAACAGCACGGCCTAGGCCTGCCCGACATCGAACGGGTCATCGCCACACTCACGCCGCTGCCCGGCGCCAAGGCCTTTCTCGACGCGCTGCGCGAGCGCTATCAGGTGATCATCCTTTCCGACACCTTCCAGGAATTCGCGCGCCCGTTGATGCGCCAGCTCGGCTGGCCGACACTTTTTTGCCACAACCTCGTCGTTGCCTCCGACGGCCGCGTCGTCTCCTACCGGCTGCGAATGCCCGATCAAAAACGCGAGGCGGTCAAACGGCTCAAAGAGCTCAACTTTCGGGTGGTTGCCGCCGGCGATTCGTTTAACGACGTCTCGATGCTCGGTGAAGCACACGCCGGCATCTTTTTCCACGCCCCGGAAAACGTCACCACGCAATTCCCGCAATTCCCGCGCACCGATACCTACGAGGCCCTGCGGCATGAAATCGACGCCGCGTTCGTGCGCCTGGCGGAGGGCGCATGAGGCACACCATCGCAGCAAGACAGACGCGCGCTCGTCCCAGCGCCTTGCTCGTTCCTGAGGAGGCGGCATGATGCGCGAACGCCGCTATACGCTCCTTGCGTCCTGCCCGGACCAAGTGGGAATCGTCGCGCGCGTCTCCAGCTTCATCGCCGAGCTCGGCGGCTGGATCCTGGAGACGAACTTTCACGCCGAACCGCCTACCGAGGCCGAGCCGCAAGCGCGCTTTTTCATGCGCCTGGAAATCAAGGCCGACACCATCCCAATGCCGCTGGTGGAGCTGCGCGCGCGCTTCGATCGCGACGTGGCGCAGCCGCTGGCGATGCGCTGGCGCCTCACCGACTCGGCGGTAAAAAAACGCGTGGTGATTCTCGTCTCCAAACAAGAACACTGCCTCTATGACCTTCTGGGACGCTGGCACGCGGGTGAGCTGGCGGTGGAGATCCCCTGCGTGATTTCCAACCACGACCTGCTGCGCGGCATCGTCGAATGGCACGGCATTCCGTTTGTGCACGTGCCGGTCACGCCCGAGCGCAAAGACGTCGCGTTTGCCGAAATGCAGCGCCTGTTCGAGGAAGTCAAAGGCGACGTGATGGTGCTGGCGCGCTACATGCAGATACTGCCGCCGTGGCTGTGCCAAGCGTACCCAGAGCGCATCATCAACATCCACCATTCGTTCCTGCCCAGTTTCGTCGGCGCGCGGCCCTACCATCAAGCCTGGCAGCGCGGCGTCAAGCTCATCGGTGCCACCTGCCATTACGTCACCGAAGAGCTCGATCAGGGGCCGATCATCGAACAGGACGTGATCCGCATCGATCACACCGATACGATCGACGAGATGGTGCGCTATGGCAAGGACATCGAAAAAGCCGTACTTGCCCGCGGATTGCGGTATCATCTCGAAGACCGCGTGCTGGTGCACGGTCGGCGCACGATTGTGTTTCGCTAACCGATGTGGCAGATTCGCACCACCGCGTTGCCAGCGCGCCGGATCCCGGCGGCACGACGGCTTGCACCGCGTCGGTTTTGCGGCACAATTACGTGCTTGAAGGAGGAGCGCCGATTTCGGTCGGCAGTGGGTCAATCTGGTTTGTACTGCGAAAAGGAGTTGCATGATGAACAAAAGTGAATTCGTCGAAGCCCTGGCCGACAAGATGGGCTCGAGCAAAGCCGAAGCGGCGCGCGCGCTTGATGCGGTGCTGGCGGTAATCACCGAGCAGTTGCAAAAAGGCGAAAAAATCAGCTTTACCGGCTTTGGCTCGTTCGAAGTCACGCAGCGCGGCGAACGCAAAGGTCGCAACCCGCAAACCGGTCAGGAGATCACCATCCCCGCGACCAAGTTGCCGAAATTCACTGCCGGCGCGGGGCTCAAGAAAGCCGTTGCCGGCTGATCGTCCCGCTCTTTCGGGGCGACTATCGGACGCCCCGACCGCCACTCTTTGCCGTTGCCGTGCCGCCAACCGTCCCATGGCGGCGCGCAGCGGCGTTTTGATTCCCCAAGCGGTAGCGCGATGATTCCACATCTGACCACAGCGCTCACCGGCCCGTTGCTGACGCTAGAGCGGCAGTTCCTGGCGCGGATGAGTGAGATCGAACGGTGGTTGCGACAATGGTTTTCCCATGCCACCCCACCGTTTTACGCTTCGACCGACCTCAGGAACGCCGGCTTCAAACTCGCGCCGGTGGATCTCAACCTCTTTCCGGGTGGCTTCAACAACCTCGCGCCGGCGTTTACGCCCCTGGCGGTGCAGGCGCTGCAGACGGCGATCGAACGCGTCTGCCCCTATGCGCGCCGTTTTCTCTTGATCCCGGAAAACCACACCCGAAACCGTTTTTACCTCGCCAATGTCGCGCGATTGCAGGAACTGCTGCATCTGGCCGGGGTGGAAGTGCGCCTGGGGTCGCTCATGCCGCTTGCCGAGCCGATGATGATCGCGCTCGAGGACGGGCAGACGCTCCGGCTCGAACCGTTGCAGCGTGAGGGACGCCGTCTGACACTGGCCGATTACGATCCGTGCGCCGTGTTACTCAACAATGATCTTTCGGGCGGCGTGCCGGCGATTTTGCAAGACCTCGAGCAAGTGGTATTGCCGCCACTTGCCGCCGGTTGGCACCGCCGCCGCAAATCGCACCATGCGCAGCGCTATGCCGAAGTGGTCGAGGATTTCGCCGCGGCGCATGGGCTCGATCCCTGGGTGCTGGCGCCGGCGCATCGGGTGGTGGGTGAGGTGGATTTCACCCAGAAGCACACCGACAGCCGACTTGCGGATACCGCGAGCGATCTCTTTGCCGAGATTCGGCGCGAGTACGCCGCGCGCGGCATTTCCGAGGCGCCCTACGTGGTGATGAAAGCCGATGCCGGCACCTACGGCATGGGCGTGATGGTGATCAAAGACCCGGCAGAACTCAAAGAACTGTCGCGTCGCGAACGCAACAAGATGGCGCGGGTCAAGGAAGGGTTGCCGGTCCAGCAGGTGTTGTTGCAAGAAGGAGTGCCCACGTTCGAGCGCGTCGACGGGTCTGCCGCCGAACCAGTGGTGTATATGATCGATCACTTCGTCGTCGGCGGCTTTTATCGCGTCCATACCGAGCGCGGCCCGGACGACAACCTCAATGCCCCCGGCATGCACTTCCAGCCGCTGGAGTTTGCCCGCGCGCCATCGCTACCGGACTTCAACGCCGACCCAGACGCCGAACCCAACCGCTTCTACGCCTACAGCGTCGTGGCGCGCCTGGCCCTGGTGGCAGCAACGCTGGAACTCAGGGATTTGACCACTCGCGCCAACGCTTCTGCCACCACCCCATGCGCCGATTGAGCCTACCCTCGGTGTGGGCGCTGGCCATCGCGTTGATCGCCGCTCTGACCCTAGCAGCATGCGCGCGCGAAGCGACGCGGCAGCGGGAAGAAGTGTTCGTTTTTGGCACGCGCGTCGAGCTGACCGTCGTACATGAGGACGCCGCGCGTGCACGCGCTGCCGTACGGGCGATCGCTGCCGAGCTCTACCGCCTGCATCAGCGTTACCACGCCTGGCAGCCGTCCGAGCTCACCGCGCTCAACGAGGCGATCGCGCGCGGCAAAGAAGCGAAAGTCAGCGCCGAACTCGCGGGAATTTTGGCGGACGCGCAACAACTGGCGGCGCAAGGCGAGTACCTGTTTGACCCGGGGCTGGGTGCGGTGATCGCGGCGTGGGGGTTTCATCGCGACGATTTCGCGTCGTCCCAACCGCTCGCCGAAGAGGAGCGTGCGCGCTGGCGCAGCATCCGCCCCAGTATCGCCGCGCTGACGATTGAACCGCTCGAGGACGGCGCGATCGTGCGCAGCAGCAACCCGCACGTGCGGCTCGATCTGGGCGGTTATCTCAAAGGCTATGCACTCGATCGCGCCGCGGCGATCGTGCGCGCGCAGGGCATCGGCGATGCGCTCATCAACATCGGCGGCAACGTGCTCGCGCTCGGGCGCCCCGAAGCCAAACGACCTTGGCGCGTGGCGCTGCAACATCCGCGCGCGCCGGGGGCGCTGGCGGTGTTGCCACTCTACGACGGTGAGGCGATCGGCACGTCCGGCGACTATCAGCGCTACTTTGAGCACGCGGGTCGACGCTACCACCACCTCATCGACCCGCGCACGATGGCGCCGAGCACCGATACGCAAGCCTTTACCGTGCTCATTACGGCGCGCGACGACGGGCGCACTGGGGTGCTCTCGGATGCCACCAGCAAGGCACCGTTTCTGGCGGGCGACGATTGGCCCCAATACGCGGTGCGCTACGGTTTGACGCACGCCCTGCGCGTGCGCGCCGACGGCAGCATCGAAGTCACACCGGCGCTGCGGCAGCGGCTGCAGTTCGTCGGTAACGCCGACGCGACGGTGCGGCTTGTCGAAACCACCCCATCAGCACCGTGACGAGCGCTCGCCGCTGATCGCAGCATGCCTGCAACATCGGCACCGTGACATCGCTTGCGCCAGCAACCCGCCGCACTGTAAGCCTCAGTATTGGGCGGCTACGTCCTGGACCCGATGTCCGCGCGCCATCTCATCGGTTGAGCGCGTTCGCCAGCCGCTGCCGGTATTCCCGCAGCAGCGGATCGTCCGGACGCATTAAGTCGAAGATCTGCAACATCAGTTTGCGCGCCGCGCCGTCGTTCCAGCCGCGGTCGCGCTGCACCACCGCCAGTGCCTCCTCGAGCGCTGGGGCAAAGCGCCCCTCGGCCGCGTAGCACTTCGCCAGCCGGTAATGCGCCTCCAGGTCTTCGGGGTGCGCCGCGACGCGCGCCTCGAGCGCCTCCCGCGACTCGGCGGTGCCTTCGGCCAACAGCGCCAACCGCGTTTCCAATTGCCGCGCGGCGTCGTTGCTCTTATCGCGCAGCGCTTCGAACTCGGCGCGTGCCGCCGCGACCTCGCCGCGATCGATGAGCCGCTCAGCCAGCCACAGCCGCGCCGCATCGAACGCCGGGTCTTGCGCCAGCGCCGCTTTGGCGCTCTCAATCGCCGCCTCCGGTTGCCCGGCCTGCCATTGCGCCTGCGCTTGCCGCCATAGCGGCTCAGCGGGCGAAGGAATCAATCGCTCCAGCCAGCGCCGCACCTCGCGCTCCGGCAATGCGCCGACGAACTCGTCCACCACCTGTGCGTCGCGCAGCGCCTTGACGCTGGGAATGCCGCGTACCCCATAACGCGCCGCCAGCGCCGGGTTCTCGTCGGAATTCACCTTGACGAGCAAAAAGCGGCCCGCAAACTCCTGCGCCAGTTTTTCCAGGATCGGTTTGAGCATCCGGCACGGACCGCACCACGGCGCCCAGAAATCCACCACCACCAAGCGCTGGTGCGACTCCGGCAGTACCACGGCGTCGAACATCGCTTCATGCGCATCGATCATCACGGTTGTCATCGCAAAGCCTCCGAAGTATCAGCGTTCCTTGATATTTTACCGCGGCGGCGCTTGCCGATCGCCAATGCCGCCGCAACGGCAGCGATGTCTTCGGCAACCGTCAGTGCCTGGCTCTGCCAGCAGGCGGCGGCGTTTCTCAGCGCGACGCGTTGCACGGCAGGTACGGCGCCCCAGCGGGGATCGGTATCGGCCGCTAGCAGCACCATCGCTTCCTCGCCAGCAGGAAATCCACCGCCAAAGCGCAAAGGCGCAAACTGCTCCTGCCATACCGCCAGCACCGTCGGTGCGGCATCCATTTCGACCCACACTGGCAACCCGCAAGCCTGCATCCACTGCGCCACGCGGGTGTCCTGCTGCGGGGAGACCTCCGGCGCCAACGCCCATGCACCAATCCATTCGTAGGTCTGCGGCGCAGTGTCCGTGGCGCGGACAGCGATCCTACGCGCCGCCACGCCGACCACCAGACAGCCCTGTTTCTGCATTTGAGCGATGCGCTGGCGCCATTGCCCCGGTTGCCACGCGCCCAAGCTACCCCAGGCACGAACGCAGCGCGCCAGCACCGCTTCGGCTTCCCCAATCAAGACCCAGTGGCGCAGCTCCTGACTACTCCACGCCCGTTGCCATCCGGCTGAATCGCAAACCGCTATCGCCGGCTCCGGTTGCCAGGTCCGTGGCAGCTCCGCGGCGCACGCCTGGAGCAGCCACGCGTTTTTTTTCCACATCCCTTCCCAAAAGGGTTGACGTGGCGGCGCGTCGAGCACGAAGGCATTCGGACCGGGAAACATCGCCCAATAGGTGTTTTGTGCCAACGCCAGCGCCCCGGTGACGGCCAGGGGATTGATCACCCGTCCGTCTTCTCGCTCCAGCCAGCTGCGACCGTTCTCATCGGCGCACCAGTAAAGGGTCTCGAAAGGCAACAGCAGCGCCACGGGGGCAAACGGCCGCGGATGCCACGCCAGCGGCGAGAGCACGAGCGCCTGCGTTCGTTGCCAGGCCTGCACCGCCTCGGGAGCGCGCAATAGCAGTCCAGCGCGCGCAAAACGCTTCAGCGAGCGGTGCCGTCGTCGTACCTGCCACGCCGGCCACCACCACGGCGTGGTCACGAACGCCAAGGTCAGCGCTTCGGCCGCAATGGTCAGCGCCCAGCCGCGCAGCGCCACCCAGCCCGCCAGCACCCCCGCCGGCCACAAACCCAGCGCCAGCTTCAGCGCCAGCGGCGTGCGTGAGACGTTCCGCCCCCGCAAAGGCGGCTCGTGCGTCGTATCCACAACTACCGCCCACGCGCGGCCAGCCATGACCACCGTGCCGGCAAGGATGCACGACGGGTCGGAGGATCCCCCTTCGAGCCGCCAATCGTGACTTGCCGCCAGGATCTCGACGCCCGCGGGCACTACGTCCCCGGCTTCAAGCCATACGATATCCCCTGGAACCAACGCACTGGCGGCGATCCGCTGCATCGCCGCATCGCGCCGCACCCACACCTGCAGCGCCTGATCTTGCCGCTGCGCACGCACCCAACGCCGCCAACGTCTTTGCCACGCAACCGCCAGCCCCAGCCCTGCCGCGGCGACGAGCGTAACCCCGAGCGCCAGGAACGCTTCACCCGCCATCAACCACGCTACCGTGGCGGCCAGTGCCAAAGCGGCCCCGGCCCCAAGGCTCCGGGCGCTCGGTGAAACCCAGCTCCACGGCGTGCGGGGACTGGCGCGATTGCCTCCGAATACCCCACGCCGTCGCTTGGCTTCTTCCGCACTCAGCCCCACCCGCGGATCGCAGGCCAATCTGGCCAGCAGCGCCACATGGCGGGATGACAGCCGCTCGGCACGCAGCCGCGTCTCGGCGTCACAGATCATGAGCGCTGTCGCTGTGCCAACCACCCAGCCAACAAGCGATCGCGCCACGGCGCCAGTGCCTCGGTGGGCACTTCCACCACCGGTCCACCGAGCGTCGACCCCTGGTAGCGACCGAGTAACGGTTCCTCCACACCAGGAATAAAGATCTTGACTGGCTCGTTGGGTTTGAAGCGAACACTGCGGTGCTCTTCCGAAAAGAACAGCGCGCCGTGCGTCAGGTTTAACTGCGCGTCGGCTGCGAACGGTTCGCCGTTGCTGCGCACCGCTTCGACGCGCACGGGCGTTAGCCGCACCTCATTGGCGATCTTGAGCGCCTGTGCCCGCAAGCGCTTGAGTAGCTCGTCCTGCGCCAGGAACGGCATTGCCCCTACGCGCGCTTCCAGTTCCGCCAGTTCCTCGTCCGTGAGGTGTGGCGCGGCGCGCACCAACAGTGCCTTATCGATGACTTTGCCCGCTTCGCGCTTGGGCAGCTGCACACTGACGTGGGGGCTGACTTGATGCACTTTGATCCCCGCACCGCCCAGCCGCTTGGCCACCACGGCCTTCAGTCCTTGATGAACCGCATCCCCGAGCATCGCCGCAATCACCTTGCTCAGATCCGCCCCCGGCGTCTTTTGAAGCGGCTCCGGCAGCTCGATTTCCAGCGTGTAGTCGATTTTCAGGCGCGCTTTCATGAATCATCCTGGCATCGCGGCTTGAAGTCATGATGGTATCACGGGCTCGAAATAAGACTAAAGTTTCACGCATTTCTGCCGATAGCACGAATCGAAGAGGCACTATACTGATGTTATGAGCGGCTTGTCACACCCCAAACCAATACGGTAGGAGACTTTCATGTTACGACGCATGAGCATTTCCGCTAAGCTGTGGCTGATCATCGTCATCGGTGGGCTGCTGGTCAGTACGTTGAGTGGCGTATGGTTGTGGCAACGCTGGCAGGCCGTCGCGCTTGCCGAACGGCAACGCATAGGATTGACGGTGATCGAACACACCGAGCAGCTCTTTCGTGAGGTGCCGGTCATGCGCGCCTGGACTTCGGTGGTCCTGATACGCGATTCGGTCTCCGACCCGGCTCTCCTTCAACGCGCGGAAAGCGAGCGCGCCGCAATGTCGCAAGCCATCTCCGCCGCTTGGCAGCACCTCGTCGCGTTGCCGGAACTACAGGCGCTGGGGCCCGCCACGGTCGAACAATACCAAGCGTTGGCGCGCTCTTGGGAAGAGATCCGTCGCAATGAGGTGCGCGAACAATTTCCGATGCTGGGACTGCACGTGCAGCAGCTCCTCAACCTGTTTCCTTTGGTGGCGATCGAATCGCAGCTGGCGTTCGTCCCCGAGCCGGTGGTCAGCAGTCTTACCCAAGCGTGGATCCGCGACATCTTGACACTGACCGACGCGCTCAACCGCCTGCGCGGCACCGCCGTGCGCGCCTTTGCCAGCCAAATGCTCACCGAAACCGACCGCATCGAAATTGCCCGCTACAAGGGCTTGATCGCGGACGCAATCTCGCGCCTGCGGTTTTTACACCAGCGCTTGCGCAGTTTTGGCGTCACAGAGCTGGCCGATTTGTTTGAAGCGCAACTGAGCTACCTCGAAGAGAACATCGAATCCTTCCACACGACCTTGGAAGCGGCGCAGCTCGGCTTCTTTGCTCGCGATCCGGGGGAAATCTTCGAGGAGGGCTCTGTTCTGGTGGAAACCGTTTGGGGCTACGGCGCCTCGATCCACGCATTGCTGCTTGAACACCTGGAGCGCTACCGCTTGTCGGCCTGGCAGACGTTTTGGATCATTCTTGGCAGTGTTGCGGCGGGGGGAATGCTCATTTTCTGGATCACTTTGTCGATTCGCAAATCATTGCTCGCGACGATCCATCGCATCAGTGACGGCGTGGAGCAACTTGCCCGCGGCGATCTCACCGTCAAAGTGCGCGTGCGCAGCTTCG
>FWPV01012156.1_pt1 | contig 13410 bp, 8 predicted proteins | sample 2228371 | NCBI WGS metagenome assembly FWPV01 (sample SAMEA103939776, study PRJEB20133) | metagenome | reverse complement strand
CTTGAACGCCTTGTTTAACTGATCTTCTGTTAGATTATAACCCATCTCTTCCACACGTTTTTTGAAGGCATGTCTGCCGGAAAGTTTTCCCAGCACAAGCAGGCTCTGCGGAATACCGACAGATTCTGGAGTCATTATTTCGTAAGTTAATCTTTCCTTTAAAACCCCATCCTGATGTATGCCAGACTCGTGGGCAAAGGCATTGGCACCCACAATAGCCTTGTTTGGCTGCACCATAATGCCGGTAATCTGGGAAACTAACTTACTGGTTCGGTAAATATGCTTCGTGTTAATTCTTGTGGTAAGATGAAAAAAGTCCTTTCTTGTCTTCAAAGCCATAACAATCTCTTCCATTGAGGCGTTCCCTGCCCTTTCTCCAATGCCGTTAATAGTGCATTCAACCTGTCTTGCCCCCGCAAGGAGTGCAGAAAGCGAGTTGGCGGTTGCAAGTCCTAAATCGTTATGACAATGAACGCTTATGGTTGCCTTTGAGATGTTTTTCACCTTACTTTTTATGGTGGTGATTATTTCAAAAAACTCTTTTGGTGTTATATAGCCCACCGTGTCCGGTATATTCACTGTGGTTGCTCCCGCATCAATCACCGCCTCAATCACTTCACAAAGATAGGAAACATCTGTCCTGCAGGCGTCTTCAGCAGAAAACTCTATGTTGTCAGTAAACTGTTTCGCAAATTTAACGGCATAAACTGCCCTTTCCAGTGCCTCGTTTCTGCTCAGCTTCAGTTTATACTTAAGATGAATGTCAGATGTTGCAAGAAATGTATGGATGCGGGGCTTGTTAGCATATTTTACTGCCTCCCATGCCCTTGTAATATCCGCCTCTGTTGCCCTCGCAAGTCCGGCAACTTCAGCCTTTGTGATATTCTGTGCAACAGCTTTTACCGCCTCAAAATCACCATCTGATGAGGCAGGAAAACCAGCCTCTATAATATCCACACCCAGCCTTTCAAGCTGGATGGCGATTCTCACCTTTTCATCCAGATTCATGGTGGCACCGGGTGCCTGTTCGCCATCTCTTAAAGTGGTATCAAAAATTTTTACAATGTTACTCATATGTCACCCCTTAAGGTTAATTCTGTATCTCGGAAAGGTAAATATCACCTTCACAAATAAACCTGACTTTTCCTTCAAGATACAGGTTGCTAATTCTTTCGCCATTAATATCAAAGTAAATGTTCAGTTTTTCGCCTCCAGTTGTAGTAACCGTCACAGGAGATTTTACAAACCCTTTATAGCCACATATGACTGCAGATGCACAGGCACCCGTTCCGCAGGCAAGCGTTTCGTCCTCAACGCCTCTTTCGTAGGTTCTTACATTTATAGATGTTTCGTCCTCACACTGCACAAAATTAACGTTTGTGCCAGCTGGTTTAAATCTTTCGTGAAATCTGATTTTGTTACCCAGTTCTTTTACGTTTATCTGAGACAGTTGCTCCGTTATCACTACAAAATGAGGAACACCGGTATTAACAAAGTTTCCTTTTACCATCTCACCGTTGAGGTAAAGTTCCATATCTGGAACAAGATTTGTGGGTTCAGAAAGCTTTACTTTAACCATATCACCATTCACCGTTGCACGAATGAGTCCTGCAAGTGTGAGAAATTTTATCTCATTAATACCATTGAGATGGGAAAAAAGTCTTGCTGCACAACGTGATCCGTTACCACACATTTCTGCCACACTGCCGTCTGAGTTAAAAAAGTCCCAGCGGAAATCAACACCTGCTTCTTCATTTAAAACAATTACACCATCTGCACCCACACCATTATTTCTGTGACACACCTTTGGGGTAATGTTTTTAAAAAAATCAAAACTCAGCCTGTTCTTAAAATTATCAAAAACGATAAAGTCGTTACCTGATCCACTAAGTTTAAAAAAATGCAGTTTTTCTGTCATTATATCAATCCTTCAAAATCCGGTATCTTTTCTGAGGCTACAAGGTGTTCAAAGGTGTCTCTTTCTCTGATTAAAAAATACCTGTCACCCAGGACAAGCACTTCTGCCGCCTTCAGTCTTGAGTTATAGTTAGACGACATGGCAAAGCCATAGGCTCCTGCACTCATAATACATAAAATGTCCCCACTTTCAGGCTTTGGAATCACCCTGTCTCTGGCGAAATAATCACTGGATTCACACACAGGTCCTACTATGTCACAACTTATATTTTCGGCATTATCTGGCTGCTCAACAGGCACTATTGAGTGATAGGAACCATAAAGGGCTGGCCTTGCAAGGTCGTTCATAGCAGCATCAACAATAACAAACCTCTTTTCCACATTTTCCTTAAGATAAAGCACCTTTGTAAGCATAACACCGCCATTGCCGACAATGACCCGCCCTGGTTCAAACACAAGTGTCTTATCAACACCTTTAAAATGCTTTAAAATCTCTTCCCCGTACTCGTTGGGATGGGGTGGGTCTTCATCTTTATAACTTATGCCCAGCCCGCCACCTAAATCAACATACCTAATCTCTATTCCCGTCTTTTCAATCTCTTCTATAAGGGCTTTAATCTTTTCCACCGCCTCCACGAAGGGCGAAAGCTGGGTAATCTGAGAGCCTATATGACAATCTATGCCAACAATCTCTATGTTTTTTAGCTCCTTTGCCTTTTTATATAACTCCAATGCCTTTTCAAAAGGCACACCAAATTTATTTTTCTTAAGTCCGGTAGATATATAAGGATGGGTTAGTGGATTTACATCAGGATTAATTCTAAACGAAATGGGCGCCTTCCTGTTAAGTCCTTCTGCCACCCGATTTATAAAGAACAGTTCCGCCTCTGACTCAACATTAAACATCATAATGCCTGACGCCAGAGCCATAGAAATTTCTTCCTCTGTCTTGCCCACCCCGGAAAACACAATTTTGTTTGGGTCAGCACCGGCTTTCAGTGCCCTGTAAAGTTCTCCTTTTGAAACAATGTCAAAACCGCTTCCCGCCTTTGCAAGCATTGCCAGAAGTGCTATGTTGCTGTTTGCCTTTACAGAGTAACAAACAAGGTGTTTATGCGATGCAAAGACGTCATCAAAGGCTCTAAAATGCCTTAAAATTGTTTTCCCGCTATACACATAAAGGGGGGTGCCGAACTCCTGAGCAAGCTTTTTCAGCGGCACATCCTCACAAAACAGCTCTTCCTTCACATAATTAAAGTAGTGCAAAATTACCTCCTTGCCAGAACAGAATAATGTCTTTTAATTGTAAAAACATATTTGTCAAAAATCAACAGAAATTGAGGAGCAAACTGTATTTAAAAATTGCTGTAAATGGTGAAATAAAGCTGCTTTTCTCCCTCTTTGCTCAAGCCCTTTGCCACACCGAGGGTTGGTGTTACCTTTAGCCAATAACCGAGCGTAATATCAAGCTTAAGTTCATAACCTAAGGCTGTTTTCACATCATCAGAAAATTTTCTGCCGTAACCCCAGATGTTGCCAAAATCAAAAAAGGCATTAACCGATAAATTCTCATAGAATACAGGTGTGGTGCCCCTGCCTTTGTATAAACCTGCCACAGGAAACCTGTATTCTACACTTCCTGTGTAAATGTATTCTCCTGTTTCAAAGCGTGGTGCATATCCCCTCAAGGGAAAATGTATAAAAGGTGTCTTATAACCGCCCAATTGAAATGCCCCCTGAGCCACTTCCCTGCCTTTTGATAAGGCAGCATTGAAATTTATGTGAAAAACATCGTGTTTAATCTCCTTCGTCACCTTTAAATCAATGTACTCGTCGTAAAAGAGGAAATACTCCGTTTTTGACAGGCTGCCTCCCAGAAATCGCCCCGAAACTTTACCAAGAAGGCTCAATGACCTTCCGCCTTCGTAGCTTATCGCCTTCGGTGTTTTTCTGAGACTGATTAAGTCTATACCATAAAGGAATGTGCTTATGTTTCCTTTATAAAAATAACCTTCAAGAAGTTTTGCATAAGCGTTCAGTGGTTCTTTTTCTTCATATTCGTAACCAAATCTGATAAAAACCCTGCCTAAGGGATAAATCGTTTCCAGACGAAACAAAGAGCTCCTTTCCCACAAATCAACCAGATTGGCAAAATTGCTGTAAAGAAGGGGCTGGGCATAGGCAGTAACCTTAAAGGTGGGTTTAAAGACATCGTTAAGATAATTGATGCTGAAATAGTTTTCTCCGCTTGCAACTCCTCTGTCAATCTCTGCCGTATATGTGTGATATCCTATTGCGTCCTGTCCCGCCGTAAAGAACCCTAAAACAGTGCCCCTGTGGTCACTGAGTATGTTCGGGATGAAAAACCCCGGTTTAAGTGTTGGTATAGGAGAATATTTTACCGGCTTAGCCTCCTTATCCACAAATATGGCAGCTTTTTCAACCGCCTTATCCCTATCCAGTTTCACAAGCTCCTTTACAGAAAGCCTCTTTTCGGCTTTAATAGCCCTTAATTCAATGCCCTTCGCATGATAGGAAGAATAGACTATCTCTCCTCCTCGAACGTCAAAAAACAGGGCACCGCCCACAAGATTGGTTACAGCCTTAACATCACCATCGGCAATATTTATAAAGTATATGTTAAAAATCCCGGTTTCGTCCGAGATGAAGTAAATACCCCTCTCATCGTCACCAAAGGCTGGATATTCAAGGATATGAGGGCTTTCAAGCAATACTTTCTCTTCCCTGGTTTCCAGATTTAAAACAGAAATGCTGCTTTTTCCACCGACTTTTTTACTGTAAACAACAATTCTACCATCCTTTGACCATCTGACCTGCCCGAGACGACAGGCTTCAGGTTTAATTATTGTGGTTACTTCAGGTTTTTCCGGGTTTGAAACATCAATTTTTGCCACACCTTCTTTGCCGTCTTCCAGATAAATGGCAATAAAATGTTTTCCTTCTGCATCAAGGTCTATATCCTTGATTCGCAGCCCATCAAAAATCCTTTTTGTTTTCCCTGAAGACAGGTCATGCTGATAAAGACTTTGAAAATAGCCAGCCTCTTTTCTGACTATTCTGGGGAAATAGATTTTGTTTCCGTCAGGACTGAAAACAATAGAACCTCTGGAGTTTTTTGCAGGAATTTCTGCAAGAATTTTACCGCTTTCTCTTTCTGCAACTATTACACCGGCACCTTCGTCAGGGTCATCGCTGCGAAAGGCGATTTTTTTGCCATCACCGGAAAGCCTCGGATTTTTAATAATCTCATGGTTAAAGGGTAGCCTTTCACCCTCTGTTAGCTTTGTTGTTTTAAAAGCTTTCAGCCTTTCACCCTGCTTCTCCTTCAGCCACTGCAGGCTTTCTTCGTAAAGCATTTTGTAATCTTTGCCATTAAAAAGCTGTTTGGGCACCGCATTTATAAAATAGGGAACTCTTGCCGAATGCCTTTTAACAAGAAAAGAGTATTTTAAATCGTATCGCTCCTTAAGATAGGCAAAAAGGTTATATCCGTAAATGTAGGGGGAATGCCCCTTGGCCCAGAAAGGAATATCACCGTTAATCATGTCTATGGACGGCAGATAGTCCTCTTCAACAGCCATCCTGAAAACCATGTCGTAAAAACTTCTCTTCCCTCTGCCGCCAAAACCATATTTAGCCTCAACCTCTGTCGCTATTCCCTCATGCCACCAACGGGGCATAAAAATATTGGGCGGAGAAAGGAGCAAAAAGAAAAGTCCCGAAGAAGGCGTTTCTGCAGGAACTGGTTTGCCGAAAATCTTTCTCAGTTTTCCTGAATAGCCTTCCGTAACATCCATTGACAAAATGTGGGCATATTCATGAACAAAAAGGTTGTATAAAAAATTGTCATATTCACCAATGGTGGTGTCAAGGTCAGGATAGCCGGGATTTAAAAATATGGTGTTGTAAGGAAAAACCATGGCATAACCGCTTACAAGATCACTTCTGTCCATAATAACAACGTGGGTCTTTTCTTCAGGGTGATAATTAAACTCCTGTGTCAGCTTTTCATAAACATCTTCCGCAATGTTATTTACGCCTTTAGCCCAGTCTTCAAGCCCATTGTGATAATGTATAAAAAAATGCTCAGTCTCAATGGTAAAAAATCGCTTTCTGTAATCAGGTTTCTGAACCCTGTAAACTAAATAGGTGTCTGCAAAAAGATAGGCAGGCAAAAAACTCAATAAAATGGTAAACAAAATCCTTTTAAACATGGCTCAAAGAAAATTTTTGTTATTTCTGTAAGTAAAGCCGCAGAAAATGTCTTTATTTATACCCTTTGTCTGAAGCAGACATTTAAAAGTTGTGCCCATGCCACCGGGTAACATTAACGCCTTTATTTTTTGTATCTCCCTCTCAAACTCATCCTGTGGAAGAGAAGCTTTGAGCATTTCTACTTCATCAACAAAACCGCAGCCCATTAGAAAATACTGCTGCTCTGTATAACCTGCCGTTACCAGACCTGTTTCCTCACCAACTCGTTTAAGTATGCTGAAATTCACATGGGCTGTTATATCCTGTTCGCCCACCTTGATAAAAGGGTCTTCGTGAGCCTGATGTCTGTAGTAACACATGAGCGTTCCCCTGTTTCGCTTCTGACTCAGATACTCTTCCATTGTATAGCCATAGTCAATGGTAAGAACGGCACCTCTTTTCAAAAATGCGACAAGATTACCGTAAAATTCTGTCGCCTTAAGTGTAATCTCTGTTCTAAGCCTGTCTTCAAAGGTAATGCCAAACCGGTCAATAAATTTTTTAACCTCTTCTCCTGGGTTGTCCAGTATTTCCACAAATTTTCCGTTGAAAAAACCAACATAAACCTGTCGCAGGCTTTCACCGTCAAATTCAACAATGTCAACAGGAAAGGCGTCAAAAAGCTCGTTTGAATAAAACACACCGTTAATCTCTCCCAGTTCTTCAATGGTGTCTGAAAAGTCAATTTTACTGAAAAAATCTCTGGTTTCTCTGAACTGAATATCCCTGTAGGGTTTGTGCGGTTCAACAATAATCAACTCCAGTCTACCATAAAAAGAGGGGTTGTTTTTTTTAAAATATTCGCCAATATCTCTTGCCAGATGTCCCCTGCCTGCCCCTGCCTCCACGAGGAGCATCCTTTCACCATCCATGTGAGCCATAATCTCCTCAATCTGTTTTGCCACAAGAAAGCCAAAAAGTTTATGAACAGTCGGACTTGTATAATAATCACCAAACCTGCCTATGGGCACATGCCCCTTCCTGTAATAACCAAAAGCAGGGTGATAAAGACATAACTCCATGAACCGGGAGAAAGTTATCCTGTCGTTTTTTGTTATTTCTTCCCTGATAATTTCAAAAAGGGCACTATTTCCAGAGCTGGGCATTAAGAACAGCCTTAGCAAGTAAAGTTACCCCTGTTTTCAGCGCATCTTCGTCAAAATCAAAAAAGGGGCTGTGGAGATAGTGACAGTCCTGACCTTCCCTGCCACCACCTATGAAAAAGTAACAACCCTTAACCTTTTGCAGATAGGCGGAAAAATCCTCAGATCCCATAAGTGGCTTTATATTTACCACACTGTCTTTCCCAAATGTTGATAGTGCTACATTTCTTATAAAGTCTGCTGTCTTTTCATCATTAATCAAGGGCGGATAGCATGTAATGTAATTAATGTCAGATTCTGCACCAAAGGCTGATGCAATACCGGAAACAATGGTTTTCATCTTGGCCGGTATAACCTTCCTCGCATCGTTACTGAATGTCCTGACTGTGCCTCTTATCACCACCATGTCTGGTATTATGTTAAATGCAAAACCACCGTTAATCTGACCACAGGAGATAACCACAGGTTCAAAGGGAGAAATCATTCTTGAAACGATGCTGTTTAGGGCATCAACAATTTTTGCCGCTACAAGTATTGTGTCAACGGTTTTTTCAGGGCATGAGGCGTGACCACCTGTTGATTTGACTGTTATTTCAAACTCATCGGCAGCAGCCATAACGGGACCATTTAAAATAGCCACTTGACCTGTTTTTATAGAAGGGAGAATGTGATAACCGAGGATAAAATCTATATCATCAACAGCCCCCTTCTCTATCATTTCTTTTGCACCACCATGGGGAGGTTTTTCTTCGGCAGGCTGAAATATGAACCGTATGTTGCCTGATAGGTTTTCCCTCATTTTGGAAAGAACCGTAATAAGCCCGATAAGTATGGCCATGTGACCGTCGTGCCCGCAGGCATGCATATATCCTGAATGTTTCGATGAAAAGTCAAGCCCTGTCTTTTCCTCAACAGGAAGGGCATCCATATCCGCTCTTATGGCAATATTGACGCCCTTTTTTGGAGAGGCTAACTCAGCCACTATACCCGTTTCTGATACAACCCTGAAGGGAATTTCAAGATCATTAAGCAGTTTTCTGATATAGAGAGACGTCTTTTTCTCCTGATAGGAAGGCTCCGGTATTGCATGCAATGCCCTCCTTACACCAACCACCATGGGCATCAAATGATCAACTAACTCTTTTATCTCCATAATGGTTTTATTATTGTCCGACAAAAACAAAAAGTCAAGTCAGGCAGTTTGTTTCAGGTCAGATTTTGACAATGTTGTTTTTTTTGGTATATTTAAATCAAAAATTAAAGGGAGGGCTTTCGTGCTAAAACTGCTGCTTTTGATTACGTTTATTTTTCTTCAAACCTCAGCTTTTGGTGAAGAGGTGGCTAATAAGATTAGTCCAAAAACCATGCAGTGCCTTGGCTGTCACAAAACCGCTACACCCGGCATCGTAAGAGACTGGGAAAATAGCCTGCATTCAAAGGTAACTCCTGCCGAAGCATTAAAGAAACCTGAACTGGAAAGACGTTTTTCTGCAGAAAAGGTGAATGATGAACTTGAAAAATATGTTGTTGGATGTTATGAATGTCACGGTTTAAATGGCGACAAACACAAAGATAATTTTACACATTTTGGCAACAAAATTAATGTCATTGTGTCTCCCAATGACTGTAACACATGTCATCCTGCAGAGGTTAGTGAGTTTGTCGGAAGCAAAAAATATCACGCTATCAGAAACCTGCTGGAAAATCCTGTTTACAAAAGTCTGGTTAATTCAATCACAGGTATTAAGTCCTACCATAATGGTGTTTTATCTCAAAAAGGACCGTCTGAAAGCACCCTTCATGAAACATGCCTCGGTTGTCATGGTACTGATGTTTATGTAAAAGGCTTCAAAAAGATAAAATCTTCCATGGGAGGCATTGAGATAACCGTTCCAGATTTAACAAACTGGCCAAACATGGGCGTGGGAAGAAAAAATCCTGATGGCAGCTATGGTGCCTGTACCGCCTGTCATCCAAGACATAGTTTTTCCATAGAAATTGCAAGGATGCCTTATACCTGCGGACAGTGTCATCTTGAACCTGATGTGCCTGCTTATAATGTGTACAAAGAGAGTAAACATGGAAATATCTTTTACTCTCTCGGACAGAAAAACTGGAATTTCAAAGCGGTTCCATGGAAGGTGGGTGTAGATTTTACAGCCCCTACCTGTGCCACCTGCCACACAAGCCTTATAACCACCCCTGATGGTAAAATCGTTGCAAAAAGAACCCACGATTTTGGTGCCAGGCTATGGGTTCGCATCTTCGGACTTATTTACAGCCATCCACAGCCAAAATCAGGAGATACCACTATAATCAGAAACGATGATGGGCTACCTTTACCAACCACATTTACAGGTAAAGCTGCTTCAAAATTTTTGATTGACGAAAAAGAGATGGATAAAAGAAAGGAAGTAGTGACCAATATATGTTCATCCTGTCACAATACAGACTGGATTAAAGGACATTTTAATAAGTTTGAAAGGACTGTAAAAGAGACGGACGAAATGGTCAAAACAGCCACTTTAATGCTGGTTGACGCCTGGGACAGGAAGCTTGCTGACAAAAGCAACCCCTTTGACGAAACGATAGAAAGAAAATGGATAAAGCAGTGGTTATTCTATGCAAACACAATAAGATATGCCTCTGCAATGACAGGTGCACCTGATTACACAAGTTTTAAATATGGCTGGTGGGAACTAACAACAAATTTAAAAGAGATTCATGAACATATGAAAATAAAAGATGGTATAAAAAAGTAAAAGAAAAAAAGAAGAGATTAACCTGTCCACTGTTAGGAACAATAGGGAGGGAAATAATGGAATGGTACAAACTTAACATAAAAGAGGTGCTGCAAAAAGCAGGCGTATCAGAAAATGGACTGTCCACCAGAGAAGCAAAAGAACGGCTTCAACAATACGGACCAAACAAACTGGAAGAGACAGAAAAAATAAGCAGGCTAAAAATACTCTTGCATCAATTCACCAGTCCTCTTATTTATATTCTTCTTATTTCGGCCGTTGTTACAACCTTTCTGGGTGAGTTGATAGATGCAGGTGTCATACTTGCGGTTATTATAATTAATGCAATAATTGGCTATCTGCAGGAGTATAAGGCTGAGGAAAGTGTAAGGGCTCTTAAAAAAATGATTGTTCCCCAGGCAAGAGTTATCAGAGATGGAAAGGAAAAAGAGATTAACAGTGAAGAGCTTGTACCGGGAGATATTGTGCTGCTTGCTTCGGGAACACGGATACCGGCAGATATAAGGCTTATACACGTTCAGGAACTGAAAACAGAAGAAGCCATGCTCACCGGAGAATCACTTCCTTCCGAAAAAACCAATCATCCCATAAAAGAAGACAACCTGACACCCGGTGACCAGAAAAACATGGCGTTCATGGGGACGATTGTTCTAAGCGGAAGAGCAAAAGGCGTTGTGGTAAATACAGGAACAAACACAGTCCTTGGTAAGATAGCAAAAGATGTAAAAGAGGTTGGCATCACAAAGGCTCCACTTCAGGAAAAGATACAAGCCTTTGCAAAGTCAATAGGGTATTTAGTTCTCGGCTCTTCCTTTTTGCTTTTTCTTATAGGGCTTATAATTGGTGAAAGTGTTAAAGACATGTTTATGACCGCTATTGCAGCCTCTGTTGCAGCAATACCAGAGGGGCTGCCTATTGTGGTTACAATCGCCATGGCTGTTGGGGTTTCAAGAATGGCAAAACATAATGCCGTTATAAGAAAGTTACATGCAGTGGAAACCTTAGGAAGTACAACCGTAATAGGTAGTGACAAGACGGGAACACTTACAAAAAACGAAATGACGGTTAAGGTTATCTATGACGGAAGCCGCGTCTATGAAGTGGAAGGCAGCGGTTATGAACCAAAGGGAATGATACTATTAGATGGTCTGCCAGCAAAAATAAACGAAAACAAACATCTTGCCGAACTTTTAAGAATAGGGCTGCTCTGTAACGAATCAAATGTATATATAGTGGAAGACAGATACAAGGTTGATGGCGATCCTACAGAAGGGGCACTTATCGTGTCTGCAATGAAGGCAGGTTTAGAGCCGGAAGCAGAAAGAGAAAAATACCCCCAGATAGCCATGATACCCTTTGAGTCGGAAAGAGGTTATATGGCAACACTTCATAAACATCACGGACACAAGCTGATTTTTATTAAAGGTACCCCTGAAAAGATTACACAGATGTGTATAAGAGACCTTTCTGGCAGGGAGATAAAAAAAGAAGAGATACTTGACAGAGCCTCTTTATTTGCAGGACAGGGGATGAGGGTTCTTGCCTTCGGTTATCGAGATGTTCCTATATATGTAGAGGAAATCAGATGTAAAGATCTGGAAAAATGCGATGAATTGACAGGCTTCACATTCTGCGGGCTTCAGGGCATGATCGATCCACCAAGACCTGAAGCCGTAGAAGCTATAGAAGGTTGTAAAAATGCTGGAATTCGCGTAGTCATGATAACAGGGGACCACCCGAGGACAGCGGTGGCCATCGCAAAAAAACTCGGAATTGCAGACGACCACTCTTTAGTTCTTACAGGAAAAGAGATCGAAACTATGTCTGATAACCAGCTTTTTGAGGCAGTGGCTAATACAAATGTGTTTTCTCGTGTATCACCTCAGCACAAATTAAGAATAGTGGAACAGCTCAAAAGACATGGAGAGATAGTTGCTGTTACAGGTGACGGGGTTAATGATGCCCCTGCACTTAAGTCTGCCCACATCGGCATTGCCATGGGAAAGACTGGCACAGATGTGGCAAAAGAGGCTTCTGACATGATTCTTACAGATGACAATTTTGCAAGTATCTTTAATGCAGTAAGAGAGGGCAGAATAGTTTTCGATAACATCAGAAAGGCTACCTTCTTTCTCATCCCCACAGGTGTAGCAGCCATTTTATCAATATTGGGCACAATTCTATTGGGGCTTCCTTTACCTTATGTGCCGGCGCAGCTTCTCTGGATAAACCTTGTAACCAATGGGCTGCAGGACGTGGCCCTCGCCTTCGAACCCGGAGAAAAGGGTATCCTCCATCGGAAGCCGAGAACCCTGAAAGAAGGGATCATGTCGCGCCTGATGTACGAGCGCAGCATCCTCGTCGCAGGGATGATCTCCGTGGGCGTTCTCTTCAATTTCGTTTCGGCGCTCGACCAAGGCCTATCCCTCGAGCGGGCCAGAACCATCGCCGTGACGACGATGGTGCTCTTTCAGTTCTTCCAGGCCTGGAATTCCCGGTCGGAGCTTCGCTCGGTTTTCACCCTCAACCCCCTCAGCAACCCGTTTCTCTTTTACAGCATGGTGGCGGCGTGCCTCGCCCAGATCGCCGTGGTTTACCATCCCGCCCTGAGGTGGGTGTTTCGAACCGAGCCCCTGAGCCTGGAGGATTGGGGTCGTATCGTGTTGGTCAGCCTATCGGTCGTCGCCGCCGTCGAAATCGATAAGGCCGTCCGAAGACGTCGGAGCGGTTCAACACGATGAGGCCCTCTTTCGACGGAGAAAACCCGGCCCTGGGGTTCGGGCGTCTCACCCTCTTGGCCTTGACAAGGAGGTCCCGTAATGAACGGCTCATCCAGAGGTGCCTGGAAGATCGCTTCCCTGATGGGAATTCCGATTCGCGTCCATTATTCCTGGCTGATCATCTTCGGCCTTCTCACCTGGATGCTCTCTTCGCGTTACTTTCCTCAGGTCACCCCGGAGCTCCCGTTCCTTTCGTATTGGATCAGCGGGATCCTGGCCGCTTTGCTCCTCTTCGCCTCGGTGGCCTTTCACGAGCTCGCCCACTCCTGGGTGGCCCAGAGATACGAACTCACGATCGAAAATATCACCCTGTTCATCTTTGGAGGGGTGGCCCAACTCAAAGGCGATCCCCCTCATCCCCGAGCCGAGTTTTGGATAGCCGTCGCGGGTCCCCTTTCGAGTTTCTTCCTGGCGGTTCTTTTCTACTCCCTCACCCTCGGCACCCGAGGCAGCCTTCAAGCCCTCTTCTCCTATGTGGCCCGCATTAACCTGATGTTGGGGATTTTCAATCTCATCCCAGGTTTTCCCATGGACGGAGGAAGGATACTACGATCCGCCATCTGGGGCAAGAAA
>FWPV01012153.1_pt1 | contig 13410 bp, 13 predicted proteins | sample 2228371 | NCBI WGS metagenome assembly FWPV01 (sample SAMEA103939776, study PRJEB20133) | metagenome | reverse complement strand
GAGGTCCTCGGGGTCAATGCTCTGGCGGCGGACCTTCGCGTCGAAGTTCAGCCCGCCCGTCGTGAACCCGCCGCCTCTGAGGATGATGTACATCGCCAGAGTGGTGTCGTAGAGGTCGGTGGGGAACTGGTCGGTGTCCCACCCCAGCATCAGGTCGCCGCGGTTGGCGTCCACGGAGCCGAAGATGCCGTTTGCGACGGCGAAGGCGAGCTCGTGGTGGAAGGTGTGGCCGGCGAGGGTGGCGTGGTTGGCCTCGATGTTGAGCCTGAAGTGTTCCACCAGGCCGTACTTTTGGAGGAAGGCATAGCAGGAGCCTGCATCGCTGTCATACTGGTGCTTCGTCGGCTCCTTGGGCTTGGGCTCGATATAGAACTGCCCCTTGAAGCCAATCTCCTTCTTGTAGTCCACGGCCATGTGCAGGAACCGCGCCAGGTGGTCCAGCTCCCGCCCCATATCAGTATTCAGAAGTGTGTCGTATCCCTCGCGTCCGCCCCAAAAGACATATCCGGCGCCGCCGAGCTTGTGTGTGGCGTCAAGTGCCCGCTTGACCTGGCTTGCAGCATAGGCGAAGACTTCGGGGGAGGGATTGGTCGCTGCGCCCGCCATGAAGCGGCGGTTGGAGAAGAGGTTTGACGTGCCCCAGAGGAGCTTGACGCCGGTGTCGCGCTGGAGCTTCGCCGCCAGGTCCACCATCTTCTCGAACCGCTTGTTCGTCTCGGCCAGCGTGTCGGCCTCGGGCGCAATGTCCAGGTCGTGGAAGCACCAGAAGCCGACGCCGAGCTTGGTGAAGAGCTCGAACGCGGCCCGCAGGGTGTTCTCGGCCTCGGTCATGGGGTCGCCGCCCTGGTATGAGCGCCGAAGCGTCCCAGGCCCGAACGGGTCGGCCCCCGTGCCCTTGAACGTGTGCCAGAAGCAGACGCTGAAGCGCAGCCACTCCGCCATCGTCTTGGTTGCGCGGCCAACCGTCAGCTTCTCCTTGGGATTGTAGTGCTTGAACGCCAGAGGGTTGTCGGACTTCGGACCTTCATACTTCACCCTGCCGATTCCCGGGAAGAACTCTGTCATGGCCATGTCTCCTTTCAAGAGTGCAAGCCGTTGCCGCACGTCCAGCTCATCCCAAGGATAGCTGCGTGCTCGCGCATTGTCAAGCACGGGCTAGTGCCAGCACTGCGTCAGCCAATACACCACTGTGCGGTGTTGACGGTTTCCAGCTTGCCGGAGTCGGCGGAGCGCAGGCCGGCGTCGAGGATGGCCTGGGCGTTGAGGTTGAAGCCGGCATCGAGCGTGGGGTGCACGGGGTCGCCGGTCTCGAGGTGGTGGATGAACTCGTAGGCGATGTTGTGGCGGCCCTTGGGGATGGGGTAGGGCTTGTGGATGATGGTCTTGCCGCCGCCGTGCTCCTCGCGCACCTGCTGCCCCTCGCCGTCCTTGGCCTTCTCGATGACGAGGACGCCCGTGGTGCCATAGATGATCGGCCCGTAGGGGACGCCGTGGTCCCAGGTGGTCCAGGAGCCCTCGAAGAGTCCCATGGCACCTGGGAATCGGACGAGCATTGCGCCGTTGTCGTCGGCGTCGCCGAACGGGCTGTTGAGGTTGGCGCGGAGGCCGATGGCGGAGATGGCCATTTCGCCGATGACCCAGTAGGAGAACATGGCGCCGTAGCAGCAGTAGTCGAGCATGGCGCCGCCGCCGGTGTGGATATGGTGCCACCAGGTTGCGCCCAGCTCGGTGGGGGTGAGAGGGGCGGCTTCGTCGGTGACGCCCTCGTGCTTGGCGCCGCTGCCGAGGGGGCCTGTGTGGCCGCCGCGCCACTTTATCTCGAGCACGTGCCCGATGGCGCCGTCGTCCACCAGGGCCTTGGCCTTGCGCGAGGCGGGGCTCCAGGTCATCGGCCAGTTCACCAGCATCGTGGTGCCGGCGGCCCGCACGGCGCGGACCATGCGGCAGGCGTCGCTCATGGTCATGGCCATGGGCTTCTCCACGCACACGTGCACACCCGCCGCGGCGCAGGCCTCCACTACCTCGGGGTGCTTCGCATTCTCGGAGCAGCAGACGATGATGTCGAACTCCTCCTTCGCCAGCATCTCGCGGTAATCGTCGTAGGCCTTGGGCGCGCCGAGGTCCTTCAGAGCGTGCTTGAGGTTCCAGCCACGGGTGTAGGGGCCTTCGCGCAGCTCGGGCCTGTCGGGCACCGTGTCGGCGCATGGGCCGAGCTTCACCTGGGGATGCTGCGCAAACAGCCCCAGGACGTTGTTGATGTGCATGTGTGCAAAGCCGATCGCGCCCACACGATAGGTCTTCTTCTTGCCCACGGTCTGCCTCCTAGAGAAGGGGAGAGAGCCGCCCTCGGAATGCGCGGAAAGACGCGGAAGGCACCAGATACCCTTGTTCCGCTGTGCGGTGGCCTCTGTCCCCCAGCGTTATTCCGCGTGTTCCGCAGGCCGAGTTGCGCCCTTTCAGTCCAGCAGCACTTCGCGGCCCTTCGCCGCCGACTTGTAGAGGGCGTCGAGGGTCTTGATGACGTTGAGGACCTCCTCCCGCTTGACGAGCAGTTCGGCCTCGCCGCGTATGACCTTCAGGAAGTGCTCGGCCTCTTCCCAGTGGCCGCTGAAGGCCACGTTGCGGCCGGCGGGAACCTGGGGCGCCACATTTACTTGGTAGCTGCCCATGTTAGTGACCAGCGTGAGCGGGTCAAAAACCAGTCCACCCTCGGTGCCGAGGATCACGGTGGAGCCTGTGTTCTGGGGTATGTTTGCGGCCCAGGAAGTCTTGAATAGGACGGTTGCGCCGCCACCCAGGCGGATGAAGCCCGCGGCCATGTCCTCCACGTCGAAGTCGCGGTAGTTGTAGGGCCGCGGGGTGAGGACGCCAAGCGGGGCACCACTGTCGGCGAGCGAGGTGGCGAGGCCCTCGTCGCGGTTGCCGAACTTCGTGTAGGTGGCGCCGCTGACGGCTACGACCTTGGGGTTGCCCATGAGCCAGAAGAGGAGGTCAATGGCGTGGACTCCGAGGTCGTAGATGGGCCCGCCTCCGGAGTGCTCTTTCTGGTGGAACTGACCCCAGGTTGGGATGCCGCGTCGGCGCAGGAAGTAGGTCTCGGCGAAGTACATCTCGCCGAGGCGGCCCGAGGCGCAGATTTCCTTGGCGGCGCGCGAGCGTTCGGAGAAGCGGGAGCTCTGCCCCACAAAAAGGATGCGCTTCGCGGCCTCCGCCGCCTCAAACATCTCCACCGCGTTGGCGTGGGAGGTGGAGACCGGCTTCTCGCACAGCACGTGGGCGCCGGCCTTGAGCGCCGCGATGGACTGCTCCTTGTGGTAGGCGTTGGGGGTGCAGACGGAGACGATGTCGAGGCGTTGCTCCTTGAGCATCCGCCGCCAGTCGCCATAGGCGTGCTTGGCCCCATAGGTCTTGGCGACGAGCGCCGCGCGGTCGGGCAGAATGTCCGCCACCGCCGTCAGCTCCACGTCGTCCGACAGGTTCTTCCACGCCGGGATGTGCCCCGACACCGCGATCATCCCGGTGCCGATGATCCCAACCTTGAGCTTCTTCTTCGCCATGGGGTTCTCCTTCCGCGAGGCGTGGGCCAGCGACGACGCCATCCCTTATATACCCGAGCGGCCACCGATGTCAACCGCGTCGGCTCGACCGCATCGGGCCTGGCAGGGCGGTTGTGCCTAGCGTTCGAGCACCTCGCAGGAGCGCTTGTCGCAGCGGCCGAGTTGTTTGCAGGGGCTCTGGCCGGTGGCGCACGGCGTGGAGGCGCCGCGCACAATGCCCGCAACTGCCCCAATGACCCGCCGCACGGGTTTTCCGCAGTTGGGACAGTCCTTCACTGGCGACTCGCTCATCTTCTGTTGACGCTCGAAAGAGTGACCACAGTCGTCACAGATGTATTCATAGACCGGCATCGTATCGGTTCCTTACTTCGCTGTCTCAAGGCGTCGTTTGGCGAACTCCACGAGGCCGCCGGCGTCGAAGATGGCGCGCATGAAGTCGGGCATCGGCTGCGCACGGAACGTGCGGCCTGTGGTTATGTCGCGGATCGTGCCGTTAGCGAGGTCAACCTGCACCTCGTCGCCGGCGGCGATGGCCTCGGCGGCCTCCGGACACTCAAGCAGTGGCAGGCCGATGTTGATGGCGTTGCGGAAGAAGATGCGGGCGAAGCTCTTGGCGATGACGCACGCCACGCCCGCTCCCGTGAGGGCCACTGGGGCGTGCTCGCGCGACGAGCCGCAGCCGAAGTTCTCCCCTGCCACCACCACGTCGCCCTGGCGAACCCGCTTGGCAAACTCCGGCTGGTCGCTCCCCTCCATGCAATGCGAGCCCAGCTCCTTCGGGTCTGTGGTCACAAGATACGGAGCCGGGATGATCGCGTCCGTGTTCACATCATCGCCGAACCTGAATGCCCTGCCCATCGCGTCAAGCTTCCTGCTGCTCGTAGGGCGTGCATACTTGCACGCGGAACGAAGATGGTGTGCAAGTATGCACACCCTACCGAGAATCACAACTCCTCCGGCGAGCCAATGCGGCCGAGGATGGCGGAGGCAGCCACGACTGCGGGATTTGCCAGGTAGACGAAGCTCTTGAGGTGGCCCATGCGCCCTTCGAAGTTGCGGTTGGTGGTCGAGATGCAGGTTTCGCCCGAGGCGAGGACGCCCATGTGGCCGCCGAGGCACGGGCCACAGGTCGGCCACGAGAAGACGCCGCCGGCGTCGGCGAAAACCTCGTCCAGCCCCTCGGCGATGCAGCGGCGATAGCCCTCCAGGGACGATGGGATGACGATGAGTCGCACGTCGCGGTGAACCTTGCGTCCCTTGACCACCTCGGCGGCGAGGGCGATGTCCTCGTAGCGGCCATTGGTGCACGAGCCGATGAAGGCCTGGTCAATGCGAACGTCGCCAAGCTCCCCCACCGGCTTCACGTTGCTTGGGAGATGCGGGCAGGCGACCTGCGGCTCCAGCTCGCCGACGTTGATTTCATGGACGGCCTTGTATTCGGCGTCGGGGTCGCTCGTGTAGATGCGGGACGGCCTTCGGCCGCGGCCCCTCAGGAATGCGGCGGTCGTGGCGTCGTGGGCGATGATGCCGCTCTTGCCGCCCGCCTCGATGGCCATGTTGCACATCGACAGGCGGCCGTGGATGGGCAGGGCGTCAATCGCCTCGCCCGCGAACTCCATGGCGCAGTAGAGTGCGCCCGCCACTCCGATTCGGCCAATCGTGGCGAGAATGTAGTCCTTGCCGCCAACCCAGCGGCTCTTTGGCTTGCCGTAGTAGATGAACTTGATGCTCTGTGGCACCTTGAGCCAGGTCTGACCGAGGGCGAAGATGACGCCGACATCTGTGGAGCCCATGCCCGTGGCGAATGCGCCGAGGGCGCCGTTGGTGCAGGAGTGCGAATCGGCCCCCACCATCACGTCGCCCGCCACACAATGCCCCTCGTCGGGCACCAGGCTGTGGCACACGCAGGCGCGGCCAACCTCGTAGTAGAAGGGCAGATTGTGGCGGCGGGCGAACTCGCGGAGCACCTTGGCCTGCTCGGCGGCCTTGACGTCCTTGTTCGGCACGTAGTGGTCGGGGATGAGAATGATGCGTTCGGGGTCGAACACCCGCTTTGCCCCCGTCCGCTCGAAGCACTCGATAGCCAGGGGCGCCGTGATGTCGTTTGCCATCACAACGTCCACGGGCACGAAGTGAAACTCGCCAGGGCCCACCGCCTCCTTGCCCACATGCGCCGCGATGATCTTCTCGGTCAGCGTCATCCCCATTCATGCTCTCCGGCACGCCTCTCCCTTGAGGTTCCTTATACCAGAAAGCAGCGTCCGCCGCAACGGGGGCTGCTCCCCGAGTATGGCCCTGATCTTTGCCCACATGTTCTGGGGGCGGGGGTTTAGCCCCCGAACGGGGGCGTTTGAGCCGTAGCCCAGAGCCTGCCCTGAGGGAAGCCGAAGGGAGACCTGGGAGAGAGGGCCGCCCCCCACCATTGAGCCCCCGAAGGGGGCGATTCAATGGCCGTGAAGCGCCCCCTTCGGGGGCTTTGATGTGGGTGACGGCATGATCCCAGGGCTCCCTTCGGTCGCCCTGGGCTACGGCTCGGCCGCCCGCTTCGCGGGCTGCGAAGATGTGGGCAAACATCAGGGCGTTGCCCTGGGCTATCACAGCACGCCCCACGGCGGCTCCGGCAAAGGCACCAGGTTCGGGGGCCATGCTCGGCGCGGTCCTTTCTCTTGTCACTTGGCCTCGAAATTCGCAATGTCATCGGAACCCACGGCGCTCCCAAGTCCCCGGTCATTGCGCTCGTTGGGGCCGCAGGACCAGAGTTGGAAGCGGCCGAAGTTCCAGTAGCCCTTCGGCCCGACGGCGGGCCGCACCTGGCGGTCGCCGGGGAGGTCGTACTCGTGAACCGTGCCCTCCCGCATCATCGAGGTGTCGAAGTAGATGAAGGGGTGGCCCCATTCGTCGAGGAAGAGGGGCATGCGGATGTCGCCGTCTTCGTAGAATGCGGCGGGGAGGTACGGCGCCGAGCGCCCGCCCTTGGCGTTGAGGAGCACGACGAGCGAGCGGTTGCCCGGGTTGATGATTGCGGCGCCAGCGAACTCGGCGGGGGGATAGACCCCGTAGTCGTTCTGGTAGGCGTCCACGCCGGCAGCGATTGCGCCGAGCGTGGCCTCGGTGCGCCGCACCTTCTGGCTTCGGCGGACCGAGACGAAGGCTGGGAAGAGGATGGCGAGGAGGAGGACGATGACGCTGATGACGACGAGGACTTCGACCAGGGTGAAGGCAGATTGGAGATTGCAGATCTTAGATTGCAGATTTCGGCCACTGGCGTGTCGTTGTCCGTGGGCGAGCATTGGGTGCCTTCCTCAATAGGCCATCGCAGGCTGAGCCGGGGCACGGCACCGCCTATGGACATGCTACCCGACGGCCCAGAGGCGTTGTCAGCGGGATGTCAGGAATTGTAAAGAATTGTAAACGCGCGTGGCCGGCTGGGAAATGGCCCCTTGTTCTGGCGGCATGCTTCTTTGGGGGGCTCGACCCTCCCCCTGTCCCCTCCCTGGAAGGGAGGGGAGTTGCAAACCCCTCTCCCTTTCGGCGAGACGGTAGGGTGAGGGTGTAGCTGCTGTGCGGGGGCTGCGCCAGAATTGGGGCCAGTACCAGCATTCCAACGCTACTTCTTCTGTGCCCAGAAGGGGGTACGTCCTTGACAACACACAAGAGATAAGCCGCAGTAGGAGGTCATTCTGAGCGGCGCCCGCCCCGGGCGGGCAGAGCGAAGAATGACCCCGAATAAGGCCGGTTGCGCGAGAAGAAGCGTTGTAGTGCCAGGCGGCAGGCTCAGAAGAGGCCGAAGAGCTTGGGGGAGCGGACGCGGAAGAAGGCGAGGTTTGAGTAGAGGCGGCCGGTCCAGACCGGGGTGTAGGCCACGTCGTCGCCCAGGGCCTGCACCTGGTCGGCCGTGAGCTCGGGGGTGAGGATGACGAGAGCAGAGTCCTTGCCGACCTCGTAGGTGACAAGGAAGAAGTGGTCGCCCGGTGCGAGCCACTCGCGTGCGGGCGGGAAGGCGAAGCGCCGCCCCACGTAGCCCCAGGGCGGCAGGGTGATGTGGTGATAGAGGCCGGCGCGGTTCTCCGGCGGCACCCTGAGGGGCCGGCTGGCGTAGCACTCGCGCCCGCTGTAGACCTCGTAGACGTGGAACCTGAAGAGCCACTCGCTCTCCTCGCCCAGGGGGTTGGTGGCCATGGGCTCGAAGTAGACGGTGACGTCGCGCGGCCGCTCGCCCGCCATGCGCCGACCCGTCGCGTTCAGCAGCTCCACTTCCACCACAATCGGCTCGTCCCTCGTGTAGACGGGCTTGCTCGTCTGCGCGAAGAGGCGGAGTCCCCCGACTGGCCGCGACAGCCAGGCCGAGCGGGCCCGCAGTTGCTCCTCCCTGGCCACTTGCTTCGCCACGCGGTTGTCGTCCCCGCAGATGTCGAGCCCGAACCAGCCCAGGAAGAAGTCGGGAATGTCCTTGTAATTGACGTTGCCCGTGACGCCGATGAAGCCGAGGTGGAAGTAGTGGGTGCACTGGGGGCGGTAGACGGGTTTGCCCTCGACGTCGGTGTTGAGGCCGAGGAGTCCGATGGTGTAGTCGCCGCCCGACTGCCCCTCATCGCTGTCGGCGCTGCCCCAGGTCACGCGCTCGCGGCCTGCCAGCAGGAGGCCGGCGCTGGCCTGGTGGTGCTCCATCACCCCGAACTTGCCGCCGCCGATCCCAGCGTAGTAGCCGTCCACCTTCGCAAGCCCCACCGGCATGGTGAACGGGCAGTTGGCGTAGAGGCCGAACTGCGGCTTGAGGGAGAACGTGAAGCCGATGTCGAACATGTCGAGCGCGTCCTGCCCGCGGTTGCGCAGGTACGGCCCGACGACCGGCACGTACGCGCACCCTGGCGCCACCGCCACCGCGGCGAGCAAACACAACATGGCTGCCAGCCTGCCTGGCTGCATCGTTGGCTCCCTCAGCCGCTATTGCGCATGAGCCTCTCGGCTCGCGCACGTCTCCCGGCGCCGAACGTCCAACGTCCAACCACACACATCGCCTCGTTCAACGCTCGATGCTCGAAGTTCGACGTTCGCCACTCGTGTGGTTGCGGCCGAAGGCAACGTTGGAGTGGTCTCCCTTCTAGCCTAACCCCGCCGCGGTTGAAAGTCAACCGTGGCGCGAGGGCGGAGTATGGCCCCCAGTTGCGGCAAGTTGCCGGCTGCACGGGGAAAAGACACCCGCTGTCTCTTGTGCGACGGGTGCCCGCCTCCTGGCGGGCGCGAAGGGCCGTTGCGGCAAGAGACAGCGGGTGGCGCCAAAGGAGGAACGGCCGGGAATCGTGGTGGGTTACCTAGGCCTTGCCGGCGGCGAGGGTGATGCGGAACCACTTCTCCACGATGGCGGCGAGCACGCCCATGCCCTCGATGAGGGCCGAGGGCACCCAAAGCTTCTCGCTTGCGTTCCAGCGCCCTTGCATCGCCTCGCGGAGGGCGCGGTTGAGCTCGCTGGCGACGTTGACCTTGGCGATTCCGAGGGAGATGGCCCGCTGGACGTCCTCGGCGGGGGTGCCGCTGCCGCCGTGGAGCACGAGAGGCACGCCCGCGGCCTCGCGCAGCTTCGCCAGCCGCTCGAAGTCGAGCTTCGGCGGCGCAGGGTAGTTGCCGTGGAGATTCCCAAATGACACAGCAAGGCAGTCCACGCCTGTCGCGGCCACGTAGGCCCGCGCCTCCTCGGGGTCGGTGAGCGCCGTGTGGCCCCTCCCCTCGCCAGTGGCCTCGTCAATGCGTCCGACGGCCCCAAGCTCGCCCTCGACGCTGACGCCCTTCGGCCTTGCGAGCTCCACGACGCGGCGGAGCGCTGCGGCGTTCTCCGCGAACGGCCGGCTCGAGTAGTCGAGCATCACCGACGTAAAGCCCGCGGCGAGGCAGCCCTCCACCGCATCCATCGTGTTCCCATGGTCGAGGTGGAGGGCCGCAGGCACGCCGTAGCGGGCGGCCAGAGCGCGGGCGACATCCCCCAGCGCCCCATACGACAGCAGCCCCTCGCCCGGCCCGGTCATCAGAATCACCGGCGCGCGGCACCCCTCGGCCACGCGCAGCACCGTGTCAATCGTCTCCGCGTTCCAAATGCAGAAGCTCGGCACCGCATAGCCGCGGCGAAATGCGTCGCGCACAAGCTCCGCCATTGGAACGAACTTCACTGCTACCCCTTCACTTCGCAAGGCTTGCAGCCACAAGCGTCCCGCTTGTCGTCCTCCGCAGGCGGGGCGCTTGCGGCTACCGCTCGCGGCCGAGCCGGGCCAGCACCCTCGCCCACCGCTCGGCCATGCCTTCGCAAGAGAGGAACGGCTCGAAGCCAAGCCGCAGGTAGACCTCGACGGCGGCGAGGCGCCAGTCGTCGGTCAGAAGATAGATGTCGCGGTAGCCGGCCTGGAGGAAGCGGGCGACGACCGCGGCGCAGACGGCGGCGCCCAGGCGTCTCCCCTTGTGCTCGGGGTCAGCGGCGACCCAGGACAGCTCGCCCCCGTTCGGGTGCCCCTCGATGGCCCGGCGCCGCGCCATCGCCGTAGCGACCAGCCGCCCCGTCGCCTCTTCCTCCACCAGGAAAAAGCCGCCGGGGAGCACTGACGGGAGCGTCTTCGCAAGCTGCTCGCGGTCCCAAGTCCTGAAGCCCGCCTTCTGCATCAGCGCCAGGTAAGCATCGGCATCCCCATCGGCGTATTGGCGGAGCCGATAGCCTTTAGGCAGTACCACCGCAGGCGGCGCCTCAAGCCGCGCCGCCGGCCACACCATCTGCAACTGAGCCTGTGGCCCCTCATCAGGCATCGGGGCTATTCCAAGATAGGGACAGTCGCCTATTATCCCTCACCCTGTCGGTGCCGCCGGGTTCGCCTCCCTGCTGGGCCGGCCGACGGGCAGGGGACGAAGGCGCCGGTTGAGCATGGCCTCGAGCTTGCTGAGGAAGGTGTCGGAGCCCACCGGGCGCCCGCGCTTGGCGCTGAGCCGAAGGGCGCTGAGGTCCTCCTCGGATGGGTCCTGGCGGTTGTTCCCCGGCTGGGTAACGTGGTGGGGCAAGCCGGGGATGACCACGCGCGCTACACGCGGCATGGCCCCAGCATGCCAACTCGCGGCCCTCGTGTCAACCGCTGCACAGAAACAGGTGACTGTCCCTATTTGCCACACAACATCTTGGGGGCACCCACAAAGAACCCTGAAGCGGCAGCGATCATCTGAGCGCCCGCCGGGGAGCGGCGATGAGGTAGGGGCCGTCGGGGATAGCGACGACGCGGGCGCCTGGGCGGCGGCACAGGAGGGCGTCGAGGGCGCTCTGAAGCTGGCGCTCCGGGTCGGCCTCGCCGCACAACGCGGAGGCCGGGGTGACGGCGAGGCGGCGAAGGGTGGCTGCGTCCAGGCCGCCGGAGCAGACGACGAGGCCCTCGACGCCGACCCGGGCGAGCACCTTGCACTGCTCCTCGAACTCCCACTGGTCCTGGAGCACTTCGTCGCGGGCCAGGATGTCGCAGATGAATTGCTCGTGGCGGCCTTCGTAGCGGAACATCAGCTCGGCGTATTCGCGGTTGCCGATGCCCTCGGAGCATTCGGAGGCGATGAGGACGACGCCCCCCTCGCGCACGACAGGCAGGGCCGCGACCATGCCCTTCACGGTCTGGTAGAAGGTCTTGTCGAGCGGCCAGCCGCCGCCCGAGGTGACGACGATGTCGGCGGGCTCGGGGACTTCGGCCCGGCAGTAGCTCTCGACCTTTTCGGCGGCGGCGCGGAAGGCGGCGTCGAGAGCGCCGGCGAAGATGCCGGCGACGCGGCGCTCGAGGTCGAGGGCCACGTTGAGGGTGAAGTCGGCCCCCGCTGCGGCCGCCACCTCGGTTGCCTCGCGGTGGCAGGGGTTGCCCTCGAGCACTCCGCTTGCGGCGCGCGGGTCCTCAAGGAAGCCGGGGCCGTGGAACTTCTGAATCGTCCGCAGGTCCACAAGCCCAGGGCAAACGGCCTTGCGGCCGCCGGAGTAGCCGGCCATGAAATGCGGCTCAACGAGGCCAGTGAGGATGCGGAGGTCGGCCTGCATGTAGAGGCGGTTCACCCACGCACGCGTCCCACTGGAGGTTAGCCGCTCGAGGGCGACGAGTTGGCTGGGGTCGCGCGAGTCGTGGTCAACGACGGTGCAGCGCGCGAGGGCCTCGGGGCCGAACATCTCGAGCTTCTCCTCGGGCGTGCTGGGGCGATGCGTGCCCGTGGCAACGAGGAGGGTGATGCGCTCCACGGCGCCCTCGAGCTCGGCCAGGAGGGGCGGCAGGAGGATGCGGTAGGGCACGGGGCGAGTGATGTCGGAGACGACGATGCAGGCGTGGGCGCGTCCCGCGGCGAGCTGGCGCAAAGGCTGCGAAGCGATGGGGCGGCGGAGGGCCTCGGCGACGGCCTCGGCTGGGCGGGCGAGGGGCTGGACCGGGCGCGCGCGGAGGACGAGCGCGCCCTGGGGCAGCCCCAGCTCCAGCCGCCCACGCCCGTAGGCTATCCCTGTCCCCATTCTCTCAGCGCCCGAACAGCAGGCGATGGCCGAGGACGTCCGGGAGACCCGCCTTGATGATCTTGCGCTTCGCGCCCTCAATGTTGTATTCGACACGGCGGATGATCACGAGGCGGCGGGTGCTGTCGTAGAGGACGTAGGCCGCCCGCGGGTCGTTGTCCCGCGGCTGCCCGACGCTGCCGACGTTTACGATGGCCCGCGGCCCGACATCCAGCGGGACCTCGAGGTCCTTTGTGTAGAGCACGGCATCTTCGTCGGGGAGGTGGAAGAAGACGACAGGGACGTGGGAGTGTCCGACGAAGGCGAGGTCGTTCCTGAGTGCGGCGAAGGACTGGCGAGCCGAGGGGTCGCTCTCTATGTAGCCGAAGAGCTCCGGCTGATGCACCGTCGCGTGCACCACCGTCAGGCCGTCAGCCTCGAGGGTCAGGGGCAGGTCGCGCAGGAACGTCTTGTCCTGCGGCGAGAGCTGGCTGCGCGTCCACACCACCGCTTCGCGGGCGAAGTGGTTGAAGTACTCGAGCTCCGTCCGCCCCACGGTCGCGCAGTCGTGGTTCCCCGCCACGATCTGGGTCGTCAGGCTCTGCACGCGGTCAATGCACTCGGAGGGGCTGGCGCCGTAGCCGACGATGTCGCCCACGCAGGCGTAGCGCTCGGCCCCGTGGCGCCGCGCATCGGCCACCACGGCCTCGAGGGCCTCGAGGTTCCCGTGAACGTCGCCGAACACGCAGTAGCGCACGTCCCATCACCCCCGTTGGCCAAACCGCGAATCCAACGAATCGAGCAGTTGTGGCGACAAGCGTCCTGCTTGTCGAAAGGCAGCAAACACCGCAAGCGGCACGCTTGCGGCTACGGGCTCTCGATTCGCGCGATTCGCGGTTCCCTGGCCGCCCGGCGCTCACCAGCCGTGGCGGATGCCGAACCCGTCGAACTCTCCCGTCGGGGCCTCCCAGGCCACCTCGCGCTTGCGGATATAGGGCGCCATCTCGCGCGCCACCGCCTCCACGAAGGCCGCCACCTCGTCCCGCTCCCCCTCCGCCACAAGCTCCACCGAGCCGTCGGGCTCGTTCTCCACGTAGCCCGCAACAGCATACGACGCGGCGACGTGGAGCGCTGTGTAGCGGAACCCCACCCCCTGCACGTGGCCCCGGAAGACCACCCTCGCCCGCACCAGCGCCGCCTCGGCCATTTCTCGACCTCTCGCCCCTCGGCAGGAGCGCAAACGATTATACCCCCCTGGCCACGCAAGTCAATCGCCGCGGAGGCGGTAGAGTGCGGCCCCTGATTCTCCTAGCGCGCCGGAGCTTCTCCGGCTTTCACCCTCTCCCTACCCTCTCCCTTCAAGGGAGAGGGGTGCGA
>FWPV01003748.1_pt1 | contig 13417 bp, 9 predicted proteins | sample 2228371 | NCBI WGS metagenome assembly FWPV01 (sample SAMEA103939776, study PRJEB20133) | metagenome | reverse complement strand
GCTTCGAGGACCGGGTCCGGGACGTCCTCAAGCACTTCCCGCGCCGCATCAACGAGTACGAGAAGATGGTGACGAAGAACCCCGTGTGGAAAGCCCGCACCCAGGGCATCGGCAAGCTCACGACAGAGCAGGCCCTGTCGCTCGGCGTGACCGGTCCCATGCTGCGAGCCACGGGGTTGCCCTTCGATTATCGCAAGGTTCGCCCATACAGCGGTTATGAGCACTACGACTTCGTGGTGCCCACCGCGACCGAGGGAGACACCTATGCCCGCTACCTGGTCCGTCTCGAGGAGATGCGCCAGAGCCTGCGTATTATTGATCAGGCGTTGAAGAACCTTCCGGATGGCCCTGTGTGGACAGCCGATCGCAAGATGGCGTTGCCTCCACGACAGGAACTCGATACCAGCATGGAGGCGGTAATCCACCACTTCAAGTTGATGACCGAGGGGTTCAAGCCGCCGCCCGGAGAAGTCTACGAGTGCGTGGAGGGCCCGCGCGGCGAACTGGGCTACTATCTCGTCAGTGATGGCAGCGCCATTCCCTATCGGGTGCATATCCGGACGCCGTCGTTCGTGAACCTCCAGGCGACGCACACGATGGCCAAGGGCCATCTCATCGCCGACCTGGTCGTCATCATCGGCTCGATTGACATCGTGCTCGGAGACGTAGACCGCTGAACGTGATCGTCGCTGGATGCTGGTTCGCTTCTGATAGGCGCTCGAGCCTGTTCCGGTTCTCGCCTGCTGATGGAGGATTGTGTGCTTTCCGAGAAGGCAATCGCTGAAATCAGGGCTCTGCAGGCCCGTTATCCCGTTGCTCGATCCGCCCTTGGGCCAGCGCTCTACGTCGCCCAACGGGAGAAGGGCTGGCTGCCGCCCGAGCTGCTGGCAGAAGTAGCCGGTCTGTTCGGCCTGGATTCTGTAGAGGTGGCCGAGTTTGCCAGCTTCTATCACATGTTGAATACGCGCCGGGAACCTGGAGAGTATCACATCGAGATCTGCTCCAACGTACCGTGTATGCTGCGCGGTTCGGGTGTGCTGGCTGAACAGGTCAAGCAGCGCCTCGGCATTGACTTCGGTGAGACAACGGCCGATGGGAAGTTCACGCTGGACCAAGTGGAGTGTCTGGGCGCCTGCGGCACCGCGCCCATGTTTGCCTGCACCGAGAAGGCCACCGGCAAGATCCGCTATTTCGAGGAACTGGACACGCCCGAGAAAGTCGAGGAGGCATTGGCCTTGATCGAATCGGGCGAGGGGTTCGAGACAACCGAACGCTGGCCGATTGGGCCCTATCGTCACGGCGGACGACCGGATACCAACTTCCTGCTGGCGCGGGTTGATAAGCCTGATTCGCACACGATCGAGAGCTACATCGCTGACGGCGGTTACGAAACGGCACGGGCTGTCGTGACGGGCGGCAAGACGCCTCAGGAGATCCTCGAGGAGGTCAAGAGCGCCAACGTGCGCGGCCGCGGCGGGGCGGGCTTCCCCGCCGGCCAGAAGTGGGCCTTCCTGCCCGCTGGGGTCTACCCGCGCTACCTGGTCGTCAACGCCGACGAATCGGAACCGGGCACCTTCAAAGATCGAATGATTATGGAATACGATCCCCACCAACTGATCGAGGGGATCATCCTGACCGCCTACGCGATTGATGCCCAGCAGGCCTTCATCTACATCCGCGGGGAGTACTACTTCGCAGCCCAGCGCCTGGAGGCGGCCATTGCCGAGGCCAGGGCGCGCGGCTTTCTCGGCGAGCACATCTTTGGCACCAACAAGAAGCTGGAGGTCGTGGTCCATCGGGGTGCGGGGGCCTATGAGTGCGGTGAGGAGACGGCCCTGTTGACCTCGCTGGAGGGCTACCGGGGCCACCCAAGGCTCAAACCGCCCTTCCCGGCAGTGGAGGGCCTTTACGGCAAGCCAACCATCGTCAACAATGTGGAGACGATCGCCAATGTGCCGCACATCATCCGCCATGGGGCCGAGTGGTACAGGCAGTGGGGCACGCCACAGAGCACCGGATTTCGCATCTTCTGCCTCAGTGGCCAGGTGAAATACCCTGGGTTGTATGAGTTGCCGCATGGCACCAGCCTGCGTGAACTGATCTACGTCTACGGCGGGGGCCCCACCGAAGACGCCGGAGAGGTAAAGGCTGTGGTGCCTGGGGGAGTTTCGTTCCAGCTGTTGGATGCCAGCCAGTTGGACACACCCCTGGATTTCGAGAGCCTGCAGGCCGCCGGGTCGGGGCTGGGCTCCGCGGGCGTGATCGTCATCGGTGCAAACGAGAGCATGGTCGAAGTTGCTCGTCGGACGGTCGCTTTCTATCGTGAGGAGAGCTGCGGCAAGTGCACACCCTGCCGCGAGGGAACAGGCTGGCTGGAGGACATCCTGGAGCGCATCGAGGCGGGCGAGGGCCGCACCGACGACATCGCACTGATGCTCTACATCGCCGACATGATCGCCGGCAAGAGCTTCTGCCCGTTCTCCTACGCCGCGGTTTGGGGACTGCAGAGCAATCTGGCCAAGTTCCGGCCGGAATTCGAGGCGGCCATTCGCGCCGCCACGAAGACGCCCGTCATCCCGGTCCGGCCGATCTACCGGCCTGATCCGGGGGCGCCCTCCGGCGTTTCCGAACCCAGCCTGCCGCTCGAAGAAGGCTACAACAAGCCAACGAGGCGGCCCTAGATGAGCGGCCGTGCACTGGTAGGGCCGTTCTGTCAAGGGTCTGACAACAAGCGAAGATGATCTGCCACCAGACGACAAGAGCCTTTCGGGATCCCTGATTCATCGAGCGCTGCCAATGACTTATCCTGAGGTCCACACATGCCTGACCTGGTCACCCTGACCATTGACGACAAAAAAGTAACTGTGCCGGCCGGAACACTCGTCGTAGATGCTGCCAGGGCCGCCGGCATTGACATACCTGTCTTTTGCTCCCATCCGCGGCTCGACCCCGTAGGTGTCTGTCGCATGTGCCTGGTGGAATTCGTCGGGCCTCGCGGCAGCCGGCTGGATACGTCATGCACCGTGCGGGTCAGCGAGGGGATGGTGGTGCGCACCAATTCGGAGCAGGTGAAGGCTGTCCGGGAAGCGGTCCTGGGCTTCATCCTCATCAACCATCCGCTCGATTGTCCGATCTGCGACAAGGGGGGCGAGTGCCCGCTGCAGGACCAGACGATGGAGTATGGGCCGGGGGCCAGCAAGTTTGTGGAACCCAAGCGCCTCAAGGAGAAACACTATCCTATCAGCGACCTGATCATGCTGGACCAGGAGCGCTGCATCCTGTGCTGGCGCTGCATCCGTTACCTGGAGGAATGGGAGGACAAGCCACAACTTGGGCTGTTCCAGCGCGGCAATGAAACGATCATTGACATCTTCCCCGGAGAGCCCGTGGATGCCAAGACGTCCGGCAGCATCATTGACATCTGCCCGGTTGGCGCCCTGACGAACCGGGTTGCCCGCTTCCGCTACCGGCCGTGGGAACTCAGGAAGACCCCGAGCATATGCACACTCTGCTCCATGGGATGCAACCTGCGCCTGGACGAGCGTGCACACCAGTTGCGCCGCATCGTGGCCCGCACCAATATGGCGGTCAACGACGAATGGATTTGCGATAAGGGACGGTTCCTCCACCAGTATGTGGACCACCCGGAGCGGCTGGCCAGGCCGCTGGTCCGGGATGCGCAGACCGGCGAACTTCGCCAGGCCACATGGGACGAAGCAGTGAGCAAGGCCGTCGAGGGGTTGCAGTCGCAGGTGGAATGCGCCGGAGCCCGGGCTGTCGGAGGTGTGGCATCGGCGAGCATCAGCAATGAGGCAGCCTACCTGTTCCAGAAGTTCTTCCGCACGCTGGTCGGCAACAACAATGTGGACTTCGCAACCGGCTCAGCGGTACGGGCCTGGCCCACCGGGCTCTCGGGAATAGGAGAGATCGCCAAGAGCGACCTGCTTGTTCTGGTAGGCTTTGACCCCAGCGAGGCAATCCCGCTGCTCGACCTGCACATCAAGCGAGCGCTGCTGCGCGCCGGCGCCAAGATTGTCATCATCCATCCGCGACGCATTGAACTTGCGCGCTACACGGACGACGTGCGCGTCGGCGGCGCGTATCTGCCGGCTCGGCCGGGCACGGAAGCCGCCGTTCTGAGCGGACTGGCGGCCGCCATCCTGGCGAAGCGCGAGCAAGAGGCTCGCGCTCAGGCCAGGAAGGCTCGCAGCGCATCGTCCAGGCCGACTCAGGTGGTCACGGACGAGTGGACTCCTGTGCGGGGCTTCACGCCCGAGTCGGTTGAGACCAGCAGTGGCGTGGCCGCGACTGCCCTGAGAGCGGCCGCTGACCTGTTGGTCGCCGCCAAGAGCCCGCTATTCATCTACGGTTCGGCAGCGGCCACGGGGGAATTCGGGCAGGCGACTGTGGCCGCGTTAAGCAACCTGGCCATCTTGTTGGGCCATGCCGACAGACTGGCGTACATCGGCGACGAGCCGAACAGCCAGGGAGCGCGCGACATGGGCCTGACGCCGGACTTGCTACCCGGCCACCAGTCGGTCAGAGACGCAGCCGTAAGGGAACGACTCGGGAAGTTGTGGGGCGCGGAACCGCCCGCCGACCCTGGCCTCTCCTACCGCCAGATGCTCAGCGGCGGTGTTCAGGCGCTGTTCATCATGGGCGATGATCCGGCTGCCGATCCTCGGATCGCGGAGAGCCTGGCTGGCCTCAACTTCCTTGTCGTGCAAGACCTGTTCCTGACCGAGACGGCCAGGCTGGCCGATGTGGTGCTGCCGGCTACCAGCTTTGCCGAGGCGGACGGCACCTACACAAACCTGGCCCGGCGCGTCCAACGAGCGCCCCAGGGCATCAGGCCGGTGGGCGAAAGCCGGCCGGACTGGGCCATCATAACAGCATTGGCCCAACGCTGGCTGGCATTACTCGCCGAGGACAAGGACGGGGCACAAGAGGCCGGACACGGCAAGCCAGAGTGGAAGAAGAAAGCGCGGAAACCGAAGCCAGGCGTGTCGGCCAAACCGTGGAACTACCCGAACGCGCAAGCGGTACTCGAGGAGATCGGAAGAGCCACGGCGCTCTATGCCGGCCTGCGCTGGGAAGCCCTGGGGGAGTCCGGCCTCGAGTGGAGCCCTGCGGCACTGCCCAGGCCAGCCCGCCGGGTCGAGGTCGTCAGGATCCCGCACGCGGACCCGCTGCCGGAGGGCAGCCTGTGGTTGGTGAGTGGGCCGTTGCTTTGGGACGGCAGCACGCTGATGCAGCACGGAGCCGATCAGGTAAGGCGGCTGATTCCGGAACCGTTCGTGGCCCTTAATCCGGCCGACCTGGCCCGAGGCGGCCTCACAGAGGGCATGGCCGTGACGGTCCGTTCGGCGCATGGTTCGGCCAGCCTTCTCCTGAGAGGAGACGCGACGGTCCAGCCAGGCACGGCATGGATACCGCTCAGGCTGGCCGGTCGGCCTGCCGAGACGCTGGGGGCACTTCTCGGCGCACCGGTCGCGATCACTGTGAGGGCCGCTTCAGCCTCCCAAAACCAGGACTGAGAAGACTATGGACTGGATAAACCTGGTGCTCGTTCCAGCCGTGATGTCGCTGGTGTTCATCATTGTCCTGCTCACAGGTTTTGCCTACCTCACCTGGGTTGAGCGCAAACTTGTCGGGCGTTTCCAGTTGCGCATCGGCCCCAACCGGGCGTTCAGGTTTGGCCTGGGCCATCCTATCGCCGACGCCCTGAAAATGGTATTCAAGGAGGAGTTCATCCCGCGCCATGCCGACAAGGTCGTCTTTGTCCTGGGGCCAGCCCTGGCGATCGTTCCGGCATTGGCGATCTTCGCTGTCGTGCCCGTGGGTCCCAGCCTGAACGTGTTCGGGCTCCAGATCCCGCCGCAAGGGGGGGCTCTCGTCGTAGCAGATGTCAACGTCGCCTTGCTCTATGTTCTTGCCATGGCCAGCCTTGGAACATATGGCATCATCCTGGGCGGTTGGGCCAGCAACAACAAGTACTCCCTGCTCGGCGCGTTGCGCACCAGCGCCCAGATGCTCTCCTACGAACTACCGATGGGCATCTTGCTGATCGCTATCATCCTGGTCACCGGGACGCTGAGCCTGGTCGAGACCGTGAATCTCTCGCTACCGTGGTACGCCCGCGCCTGGATCTTGCTCGCCTTCCCGTTCTACTTCATCACGATGCTGGCCGAGACCAACCGCAGCCCGTTCGACCTGCCGGAGACCGAAAACGAACTGGTGGCAGGCTTTCAAACCGAATATGCCAGCATCAAGTTCGCTCTGTACTACATGACAGAGTACCTGCACATGATTGCGGCCAGCGGTGTGGCTGTAGTCCTTTTCTTCGGCGGCTGGCGAGGGCCTTTTGTTGATAAGGTGCCCTTCCTGGGCCTGTTCTATTTTGCTGGCAAGGTCCTGGCGCTGATCTTCCTGTTCATCTGGGTCAGGGCCAGCCTGCCCCGTGTGCGCTATGATCAGCTCCTGAAGTTCTGTTGGACGTTCCTGTTCCCGTTGTCGCTCGTGTATCTGGCCATTACGGCCGTGGGAGTGGTCTTGCTGAGGTAATCTCTCCTCTCTGCCATGCTCCTCTGCGCAAAGGGTGACGAGGAAGAGGTTCTGAGGTGTGGGAATGTCGTATATCAAATCGTTAGTGTCCGGAGTCGGTCAGATCGTGCAGGCCATGGGCGTCACGCTGCGGGCATTGCTGTCGGGCCCGCTGACGGTGCAATACCCGGAGCAGCCGATCGCCGTCTATCCGCGCTTCCGGGCGCGTCATGAGCTGCGCCGATACGACAACGGACTTGAGCGCTGCATCGGGTGTTGCCTGTGTGAGGCGGCCTGCCCAACGGGCGCCATCCACGTCGAGGCCGCTGAGAACGACCCGGCAAACCCGGTCAGCCCGGGGGAACGCTACGCCAGCGTCTATGAAGTGAACCTGATGCGCTGCGTTTTCTGCGGCGACTGCGAGACGGCGTGCCCGGTCGAGGCTATCGTCTTGGGCCACGACTTCGAACTGGCCGTTTACAGCCGGGATGGATTCCTGTTGACCAAGGAAGATCTGCTGAGACCCACCCATCCGAACGTAATCGTGAGGGCTGAGTAGCCATGGTTCTCTTCGTATTGTTCGCTGCCATCGCCGTTGTTGCAGCGGCGGGAGTCGTGCTGAGCCGCAAGCCGGTGTACAGCGCCCTGTTCCTCCTGGTGAACTTCGCCACGCTGGCCGCCATGTACATCATGCTGCGCGCACAATTCCTGGCCATGGTACAGGTGATCGTCTATGCCGGCGCGATTGTGGTGCTGTTCCTGTTTGTCACCATGCTGATCGGGGGCGGAGAAGTGGCTGACATCCGTCCAAAGGGGATGCCGCTGGCCGCGCGGCTCACCTGGCCGCGCATCCTGGCCCTGGTCCTGGCCGTCCTGCTGCTCGGCGGGCTTGGCTACGGCATTCTCACCGGCCAGTTGAGCAGCATGCAGGGAAGCACAGCGGCGTTCCAGGACGGCAGCGTGCAGGCCATCGGTCAGGCCCTCTATACCGATTACCTGCTGCCCTTCGAACTGACATCCGTGTTGCTGCTGGTGGGCATGATCGGGGCTATCGTCCTGGCGCGCCCGCCCGAATGAGGACAGCCATGGTTCCTACTGTCTACTACCTGATCCTGAGCGCAGTTCTCTTTGTCATAGGCGGTCTGGGTGTCCTGGTGCGCAGGAACGTCCTGATCATCTTCATGTGTGTTGAGATGATGCTTAACGCGGTCAACCTGACCTTTGCCGCGCTGGCCCTGCACTTCTTGCAGGTCAACGGCCAGATCTTCGTGTTGATGGCGATGGTGGTGGCGGCGGCTGAGGTCGCGGTGGGTCTGGCCATCGTGATGAAGGTCGTACGGCTGAAGGACACCACCAATGTCGAGGATATCAATCTGCTCAAGGGCTAGAGATGCGGCCCGGCACACCGGTCATCTGCTAGTGGAGTGCTCATGTTGACTTACGCCTGGTTGATGCTCCTGTTCCCGGCGCTGGGGACTTTGGTCATCACGCTGTTCGGCCGCAAGTTACCGCGCCGCGCGATCAGTTGGCTTGCGCCCGGAATGGTCGCCCTTAGCCTGGGAGTGGCGGTCTGGACCTTCGCGATCCTGCAAAGCCTGCCCCCGGAGGAGCGTAGCCATGAGGTCGTCTTATGGTCCTGGATGACAACGGGCGGTTTCCACGTGGACGTGGCGCTGCTGCTCGACCAGCTCTCGCTGACGATGGCCCTCGTAGTGACTGGCATCGGCTTCTTGATCCACGTCTACTCGGTCGGCTACATGCACGACGACCCGCGCTACCCCCGGTTCTTCGCCTACATGAACTTCTTCATCCTGATGATGCTGACGCTGGTATTGGCCAACAACTACCTGCTGCTCTACGTCGGATGGGAAGGGGTCGGCCTGGCTTCGTACCTGCTGATCGGCTTCTGGTTCGAGAAGCCTGCAGCAGCCGACGCCGGGAAGAAGGCTTTTCTCGTCAACCGGGTGGGGGACTTCGGCCTGGCGCTGGCGATCATGTTCCTGTGGACCGGACTGGGCACACTGCGATTCTCCGATGTCTTTCGACTGGCACCCCAGACGTGGGCGGTCGGCAGCACGGGCATCGTTGTGATCACCATGCTGATGCTGCTGGGGGCCACCGGCAAGAGCGCACAGATCCCGCTGTATGTCTGGTTGCCGGACGCCATGGAGGGTCCGACCCCTGTCTCGGCGCTGATCCATGCCGCGACGATGGTCACGGCGGGCGTCTACCTGGTGGCCCGCTCGGCCGTCCTCTTTGGCCTGGCACCGTCCAGCGCAGCCTGGGTCGCCGGCATCGGCGTGGCCACCGCGCTGTTCGCCGCTACCATCGCCCTGACGCAGACCGACCTCAAGCGCATCCTGGCCTATTCGACCATCTCGCAACTCGGCTTCATGTTCCTGGCCGTGGGGGTCGGTGCCTACGCTGACGGCATCTTCCACCTGGTCACCCACGCCTTTTTCAAGGCGCTCCTGTTCCTGGGCGCCGGCAGCGTAATGCACGCCCTGGGCGGGGAGGTGGACATCCGCAAGATGGGCAATCTGCGCGCGAAGATGCCCACTACCCATTGGACCTTCCTGATCGGCGCGGCAGCACTGGCTGGCATCCCGCTTGTTTCGGGCTTCTTCAGCAAGGACGAGATCCTGTGGGATGCCTGGCTCAAGTCGCCGATCCTGTGGTCGGTGGGTTTTGTGACGGCCATTCTGACAGCCCTCTATACCTTCAGGGCGTTCTTCTACGTGTTTTGGGGCCAGGAACGCGACCGCAAGTTATTCGGCCACGCGCACGAGTCGCCGCGCATTATGACCGTGCCGCTAGTCTTGCTGGCGATCGGGGCACTCCTGGCCGGCTACATCGGCCTGCCTCGCCTGTCAATCATCGGGCACTGGCTCGAGCCGGTCTTTGCCTCAGCCCAGAACAACCTCGAGGTTGCTGCTGAGGCCATGGCGCACAGTTCCATTGAGTGGCTGTTGCTGGCGCTCTCAGGCGTGGTGGTAGTCATAGGAGCATACGCGGCCCACCGGGCCTATGTGGTGAATCCCGGAATTCCCCCGCGTGTACGGGAGTCGCTGGGCTGGTTTGCCAGGCTTGTCGAGCGCAAGTACTACGTGGATGAGATCTACAACGCTATTCTGGTAAAGCCTGCCCGCGATGTGGCGGAGTGGTTGGCCTCCATCTTCGACAAGCGCGTCCTCGATGGTGTGGTCAATGGCCTGGGCGGAGGCTTCGGCTGGGTCGGCGCACAGGCCAGGAAACTGCAAACCGGCCTGGTAGGGCTCTATGCGCTTTCCATCATGCTGGGAGCGGTGGCACTCTTGATCTGGTTGGCGGTAAGATGAACCCGTCTAGCATCCCTCTTCTCTCTGTCATTACGTTCCTCCCCCTCGTTGGCGGGCTGATCCTCCTGGTCCTGCCGGGTGAGAGACTCCAGAAATGGTGGGCGCTGATCGTAGGCCTGATCACCTTCATCATTTCCTGCCTGCTCTTCGTCTGGTGGCGCGCTGGCGAGGCGGGCATGCAGTTCGTGGAGCAGCAGCGCTGGGTGCCTCAGTTCAATATCCAGTACTTTGTGGGGGTGGACGGGCTGAGCCTCTTCCTGGTACTGCTGACCACGTTCCTCACAGTACTGGTGCTGCTCTTCTCGTGGACAGGGATCGAGAAGCGCCTGAAATCATACCTGTTCCTGATGCTGCTTCTCGAAGCCGGCATGATCGGCGTCTTTGTGGCGTTGGACCTGGTGCTGTTCTTCGTATTCTGGGAACTGACCTTGATCCCGATGTACTTCCTGATCGGCGGTTGGGGCGACCCACACAGCACATACAACTTCCTGGGACGCGTGATCCCGTGGCGCATCTACGCTGCGATCAAGTTCTTCATCTACACCATGGCTGGCAGCGCGCTGATGCTGGTTGCCATCCTGGTGCTCTACCTGCAAAGCGGCACCTTCAACCTGCTGGAACTGCAAAGACTCAGCCTCGCGCCGAACCTGCAGATCTGGCTGTTCGTTGCCTTCGGCTTGGCATTTGCGATCAAAGTCCCGCTCTTTCCCTTCCACACGTGGCTGCCCGACGCCCACGTGGCGGCGCCTACGGGCGGATCGGTGATCCTGGCAGCAGTCCTCCTCAAGATGGGGACGTATGGCTTCGTGCGCTTCTGCCTGCCGCTGTTCCCCGATGCTACGAAGCTGGCCGTGCCGTGGATCGCCGCCCTGGCCCTGATTGGCATCCTCTACGGCGCACTGGTTGCCCTGGTGCAGCGAGATGTCAAGTCATTGGTCGCTTATTCATCGGTGGCCCATCTCGGTTTCGTGATGCTGGGGCTGTTTGCCCTGAACGCGCAGGGCATCGCCGGCGCCACCCTGCAGATGGTCAACCACGGGCTGAGCACCGGCGCCCTGTTCTTCATGGTCGGGATGTTGTACAACCGTCGGCACACGCGCATGCTCGATGATTTCGGCGGGCTTTGGAAGGCCATACCGGTATACGGGGTCATTTTCATTGTGGTTGCGCTGTCCTCGGCGGGCCTGCCCGGGCTGAACGGCTTTGTCGGCGAGTTCAATATCCTGCTGGGTGCCTTCCAGTCCGTCCGGCCGTTTGCGATCATCGGCACCTTCGGCATCGTGCTGGCCGCCTGGTACTTGCTCGATGCGGTCCGCAAGATGCTCCATGGCCCGGTGACCAAAGCCGAGAACACACAAGTGCCTGATCTGCACTGGCGCGAGATCCTGACCCTGACGCCGATCGTGATTCTGTTCTTCGTCATCGGCCTGTTCCCCAACCTGTTCTTCGACAAGATCAATCCATCGGCCCAGGCGGTTGCCGATGCATTGCGGAACCGGCCGGCAGTGACGATGACGATAGACCAGCCGTGACAAGGAAGTGCGCAGCGCCGCTGCCACCATGCTGATGAGGCAAACACTCATGACGTTTCCAAGCATTGACCTGATTGCTCTTCTGCCGGAGATCATCCTGGTTGCCGGGGCATTGGGTGTCCTCCTGTTGGACCTGGTGATCAAGGAGAAACGTATCCTCGGCTGGTTCAGCCTGGTTGCGGTGGTGGCTGCGCTGGCGGCAATGGCCGCCCTCAGGCCGGCCGTACCGGCGGTGCAGGGCATGGCCATGGCAGATAGACTGGGACGCTTCGCCGGGCAGGCCATCCTGGCCGCTGCTGCCCTGGCCGTCCTGCTATCGGTTGAGCGGGTGGCCACGTTCACCAAGCGGCCTGCCCCCTACTACGCCCTGGTACTGTTGGCGACGACCGGAATGACGGTCCTGGCCATTGCCAGCGACTTCATGACCATCTTCCTGGGGTTCGAGATCCTCTCGGTGGCGCTGTACGTGCTGGTTGGCTTCTATCGGGGCGACATCTACTCAGGCGAGGCTGCGCTCAAATACTTCTTGCTGGGCGCCTTCGCCAGCGGCTTTCTGCTGTACGGCGTGGCGCTCATCTACGCGGGAACGGGAACAACCAGCCTCCAGGGCCTGGAGCAGGCAATCCTGCCGATGTCCAGCTCCCTGCCCTTCGCACCGCTGCTTCCGCTCGGGGTTGGGCTGCTGCTTGTGGGGTTCGGATTCAAGATCGCTCTGGTGCCCTTCCATATGTGGACGCCCGACGTATATCAGGGCGCACCGACCGCCGTCACGGCATTCATGTCGGTGGCCACCAAGATGGCAGCATTTGCCGCGCTGATCCGCGTGCTGGCAGCCCTGCCCACCGTCGAGCAGCCATGGCGACTGGCCCTGGCAGCTCTGGCCGTGCTGACCATGACATGGGGCAACCTGGCTGCGCTGCGGCAGACGAGCCTGAAGCGCATGCTCGCCTATTCCAGCATCGCCCAGGCGGGCTACATTATCATCGGCCTGGCGGCAGGCAATGAGCAGGGCGCGCGAGGAGCTCTGTACTACCTCTTGGCCTACACCTTCATGAACCTCGGCGCCTTCGCGACGGTGGTGGCTATTCAGCAGGCGAATCGGAACGACGTGACCCGAGAAGAGATCGTGGGGCTCGCGGGCCATCAGCCGGCCATCGCTGCTATCATGGCGGTGTTCATGTTCGGCCTGGCCGGGATCCCGCCGCTGGCCGGTTTCTTCGGCAAACTCTATGTCTTCAGCGGCGCCGTTGACGCCAACCTGACGTGGCTGGCCATTGTCGGAGTGATCAACAGCGCTATTGCAGCCTACTACTACCTGCGAGTAACCGTAGAGATGTACATGGCTGAGCGTGTGCCGGTGGCGGGCGGCGCAGCCGCACCCCGACCAGCCCGCGGGGCGGCGAGCCGCGGCCCGGAGCCAGATGTGCAACCGATGCCTGCGCCGCGCATTGCCTGGCCCATCTGGGCAACCCTGATTATCACGGCAGTTGCCACGATCGTCTTGGGCGTGTGGCAATATCCCTGGATGCAGAATATCAATCAGGCCGTGCTGGCGCTTGTCGTGCGCTGATCTTTGCCCGACAGCGACTCTTGCGCTTATACTGTTCTTGATTCTGCCAGCAATGGCCCACCACTGTGGCCGCAGAAGACCGGATTGCAGAGAGGCATAGGAGGGCAAATTATGGCTATCACTCTACCCCCACTTCCGTATGCTGAGGACGCTCTGGAGCCGTACTACTCAGCCAGGACGATCAGCTTCCACTACGGCAAACACCACAAGGCCTACGTAGACAATATCGTCAAGCTCATTGCCGGCACCGAGTTCGAGGACCGGCCGCTGGAAGAGATCATTGCGATATCGGCCAACGATCCCGCCCGGGTCGGCTGGTTCAACAACGCAGCCCAGGTGTGGAACCATACCTTCTTCTGGCACTGCATGAAACCCGGGGGCGGCGGAAGGCCCCAGGGCAGGCTTGCCGATGCCCTGGAAGCCGCCTTCGGCGG
>FWPV01012150.1_pt1 | contig 13419 bp, 12 predicted proteins | sample 2228371 | NCBI WGS metagenome assembly FWPV01 (sample SAMEA103939776, study PRJEB20133) | metagenome | reverse complement strand
ACCAGAAGCCCGCACACAGCGTCGTCCCGGCCGGGCCGGATACGCCGACGCTGGCCTGGCCGACGGTCGCGCGCAAGAGGAGCCGGCCGCCGCTGGCCTGCCCGCCGCCGCCGGCCACGACCCACCGCTGTATCGCCGGCGGAGCGGCGGCGGCTGCCACGCTTGCCAGCAGCAGGGCCGCGCAGACAAGCGCAACCGCGACGAAGTCTGTCATCCTTCGCATGGCGCGCCTCCCGCTCAGTAGATCACGACCATGAGCAGGCCGTTGACGCCCCCTCCCGCATCGTTCCAGCGGAAGCAGTCGAGTTTGGACTGGGTGGCGGCCCAGGAACACGACGCCCCACGCGCGGCACTTGCCGCTACGCCGGTGGCGGTGAAGAAGCGATCGTTGATCTTGAACCCGAAATCAATCGTGCACTGGCCCGCGCTGGCCCCGTCTGCGATGGAGATGGCGCCGCCCACGTTGTTGAAGGAGCGGTAGAGGATGCTGCCAGTGTTGCTGCAGTAGGCGTAGACCGCCGCTTTCACCAGGCCATCGGATTCGCGCGTCTGTTTCACGTCGCCGCCGAAGTTCGCCGCGCCCATCGGCCCCGTGGCATAGACCCCGTAGCCCACGTCGGCGGTGAAGTGGCCGCCGTAGGACGCGCCTGAGCCGAGCACCCCCGCGTAACTGATGCCGCCCCCGCGGCCCTCGACGCCGACGCCGCCTTCACTGAAGCCTTTCACGCCGGACCCGCCGTAACTGTTGTTCGAGCCGAGCACGCCGACGGCGGCCGCGTTCGTGACGTAGCCCGCCACCGCGATGCCGGTGCCGCCGTGTATCCCTTCCACGGCCGGATACGTGCCCGCGGCATAGCCGTAGATGGCGGGCCCGTCTCCGTTGTGATAGCCGGCGATCGTCGGCGCGGTGGACGCGGCGCTGGTGGCATGGAGCGCAGAGCCGGACGTGCCCGCGGTGTAACTGTTCGTCAGCCGCAAGATGTGATCCGATGTCGAGGCGCTCATCTGCGCGCCCGGGCGCAGGCTGAGGGCGTAAGGCGCAGGCAGCAGTTCCTGGCAGCCCAGGCCGGTGCCGCCGACAAAGACCTTGAGCCATAACCCTTGCCCGTTGAAGTGCGCCTGATCCACGTCCAGTTCCACGGTGAAGAAGCCGTTGGACAGCGTCACGCCGGGTTTGTTGATGTCGCCGCCGACTTGCGTTGTGCAGGTGTTGTTCGAGTAAAGCCTGAAGATCATGTCGCGTGTGCCGGTCACCGGCACGCCGCCTTCACTCAACACCCCCTGGTAGGAGATCCGGCTGCTCAGGAGCGCCGTGATCGAGGTCTCGCCAGCCGCCTCGTCGGTGGTTGGCGCCTGCGCCTGGCTGATCCCGGCGGAAAGCGCCAGGATCAGCGCCAGGCTGACGACAAAGGGTAGCCTGCGTGGCTTGTTCATGGGTTGCCTCCTCCGTTCTTGGCAAGATACCGCAATCCCGGGGATCGCGGTGCACGGGATTGCGTGTCACGACATTGTGCTCCAGCACCAGGTCTTGCGCTTTGTCAACCCCATGAAAATTGTCTGCCGAAGAACATGCGCTGAATGTAATGACCCTTACTTTTCACGCACTCATCTGCGGAGGAGAGCGGCGCAGCAGCCGGGCAGATCGGGACGGCACCGCCTGTAGCGTGTCTCCGCCCTCACGCAACGCCGGTCAAGCGCCTCCAGCTCCGTTGCGCGGCCACACCGCCGGGCGACGGCGCAGCGCCATGCCGCGGTGGCTGGAGAACTCGCTGGGGGTGCGGCCGGTTGACCGTCGGCCCGGCGCGCGGCTCTTGGCTTCGCCCCGGGATGTGGTATCATACGGCAGGCCCCGGCGACAGATCGGGGCGAGCCATGGCCGCGGCGAGGTTTCGGGATGTCCTTCTCAGCGTGGTATCGGTGTGTGCGCGGCTGCCCAGGCCGCTACGACCTCTTCGAGGTGATCTATCGCTGCCCGGCCTGCGGCGGCCTGCTCGAAGTGGCCCACGATGAGGAGACGCTCCGGGAGCGCACGGGCGCAGCGTGGCGCGCCCTGTTCGACGCCCGGGCGCGCGCCGGCACGGGGCCGGCCGCCTCCGGCGTGTGGAGCAAGGCCGAATGGGTGCTGCCGGGCCTGCGCACCGAGAACATCGTCACCCTGGGCGAGGGCTACACCCCGCTGCTGCCCGCGCCGCGCCTGGCGCACGACCTCGGCCTGGACGACCTGTGGGTCAAGCAGTGCGGGATCAGCCACACCGGTTCCTTCAAGGACCTGGGGATGACGGTGCTGGTCAGCGCGGTGGCGCAGATGATGGCCGACGGCCGGGCCCCGGTCCGGGCGGTTGCCTGCGCCTCCACGGGCGATACGTCGGCGGCGCTGGCGGCCTACGCAGCGGTCGCCGGCATCCCGGCGCTGGTGTTCCTGCCGCGCGGCAAGATCAGCGTCGGCCAGCTCATCCAGCCGATCGCCAACGGCGCGCGCGTCCTGGCGCTGGACACCGACTTCGACGGCTGCATGCGCATCGTGCAGGAGGTGACGCAGGATAAGACGATCTACCTGGCCAACTCGATGAATTCGCTGCGCGTCGAAGGGCAGAAGACGGTCGGGATCGAGATCGTCCAGCAACTCGGCTGGCAGGTGCCCGACTGGATCGTGCTGCCGTCCGGCAATCTGGGCAACATCTCGGCGCTGGCCAGGGGGCTGGCGCTGGCCCGCGACCTGGGGGTCATTGACCGGCTGCCGCGCCTGGCTGCCGCGCAGGCCGAGCGCGCCAACCCCCTCTATCGGGCCTATCAGCGCGGGTTTGCGCACTTCGAGCCGGTGACGGCCGGCGCCACCGCCGCCTCGGCGATCCGCATCGGCAACCCGGTCAGTTACGAGAAGGCGGTGCGCGCCCTGCAGCAGTTCGACGGCGTGGTGGAGCAGGCGACGGAAGATGAACTGGCCGACGCGGCCGCGCTGGCCGATCGCGCCGGCCTCTACGCCTGCCCCCACACCGGTGTGGCGCTGGCGGTGGCGGCCAGGCTGGCCCGCCGCGGCGTGATCCGGCCCGGCGAGCGCGTCGTCGTCATCTCCACCGCGCATGGCCTGAAGTTCACCGACTTCAAGACCCACTACCACGAAGGGGCGCTGGCCGACGTCATCGCCCGCTACCGCAACCCGCCGGTCGAACTGCCGGCCGACGCGGGCGCGGTGCGCGCGGCGATCGCGGCGTGGCTGGCGCGTCAGGACGTTGCGCCGCCCCAACCCGGCTGAGGCCCGGCCGGCGGCGTGCCAACGCACAAGGAGGAGGCACAATGGACATCGGAATCCCCAGGCAGAAGCGACCCTTCGACTACCGCGTCGGGCTGACGCCGATGGGGGTCGAGACGCTGACCCAACTGGGCCATCGCTGCTATGTGGAGCGCGGAGCCGGGCAGGGCAGCGGCTTCGACGACGAGCGCTATCGGCGGGCCGGCGGGCAGATCGTCTACTCGACGGAGGAGGTCTACGGCCGCGGCCAACTGATCCTCTCTTTCGCCCGGCCGCTCCTCTCGGAGTTCGAACTGCTGCAGGAGGGGCACATCCTGTGCGGCTTCCTGCACCTGGCCGTCTCGCACCCGCGCAAGATCGAGATCTTGCTGACGCGCCGGGTCACGGCCATCGGCTACGAGACGATCCAGACCGCCGACGGCCACCTGCCGGTGCTCTCGACGGTCAGCCAGATCGCCGGGCGGATGATCGCGCCGATCGCGGCCCAATTGCTGCAGAATAACGAAGGCGGCCACGGCATTCTGCTCGGCGGCGTGCCCGGCGTGCCGCCGGCCAACGTCGTCATCCTGGGTGCCGGCATGGTCGGCTCCAACGCGGCCCGGATGTTCCACGCCATGGGCGCCCACGTGACGCTGCTGGATACCGACGCGCGCCGGCTGCAGACGCTCGAGGAACACGGCCTCAACGTGGACACGATGGTGGCCTACGACTTCAACGTCACCAAGGTGGTCAAGCGTGCGGATGTCGTGGTGGGCGCGGTGTTGATCCCGGGGGCGCGGACGCCGATCGTGGTGACGCGGGAGATGGTGCGCACCATGAAGCCGCGCTCCGTGATCATGGATATCTCGATTGACCAGGGCGGCTGCGTCGAGACGAGCCGGCCCACCACCTACCAGAGCCCAACCTACATCGAAGAGGGCGTGATCCACTACTGCGTGCCCAACATCACCGGCGTGCTGGCGCGCACCACCACGCACGCCTTCAACATCGCGGCCTGGCCGTACATCCTGGAGATCGCCCAGGTGGGCGTGGCGCAGGCGCTGCGCGATGACCCGGCGCTGCGCTTCGGCCTGAACACCTACGACGGCCAGGTTGTGCACCCCGGCCTGCGCGATGCCCTGGGAGGCGCGCCATGAACTGGCAAGAGATCTACCACAGCAAGATCTGCTCCGCCGATGAGGCCGTCGAACTGATCCGCTCCCGCCAGCGCATCTTCATGACCGGCAACTGCAGCGTGCCCAAGGAGTTGCTCGGCGCGCTGGTGCGCCGGGCGCCCGGCCTGGAGGAGGTGGAGATCATCCAGGTCTTGACGCTCGGCCCGGCCGAGTACGTGGAGCCGCGCATGGCGGGGCACATCCGGGTCAACTCCCTCTTCATCAGCCCCAACGTGCGCCAGGCGGTGAACGAAGGCCGCGCCGACTTCACCCCGATCCTGCTCAGCCAGATCCCCCAGGCGCTGCGCGATCCCAAACTCCTGCGCCCGGACGTGGCCATGATCCACTGCTCGCCCCCCGATGAGCACGGCTTCTGCACCTACGGCGTCGAGGTCGGGCTCACCAAGCCGGCCGCGGAGGCCGCCCAGATCGTGCTGGCCGAAGTCAATGACCGGATGCCGCGCTCCCTGGGCGATAGCTTCATCCACGTCAGCCGCCTGACCCGCATCGTGCCGGTCAGTTACCAGGTCGTCGAGGTGCCGATGGGGTCGCCGGGCGAACTGCAGAAGCAGATCGCCAGCCACATCGCCGAACTGATCCCCGACGGCGCCACGATGCAGATGGGCATCGGCGACATACCGGACGCCGTCCTGCTCTATCTCCACGACAAGCGCGACCTGGGTGTGCACACCGAACTGTTCTCCGACGGGATCATTGACCTCATCGAACGGGGCGTTCTGACGAACGCCGCCAAGACGATCCACCGGGGCAAGGTGATCGCCGGCTTTGCCATCGGCTCGCAGCGGCTGTACGACTACATGGACAACAACCCCATGTTCGAGTTCCACCCGCAGGACTACATCAACGACCCGTTCGTCATTGCCCAGAATGCCAAGCAGGTGGCGTTGAATTCGGCCCTCGAGGTGGACCTGACGGGCCAGGTGTGCGCGGACTCGATGGGCACGCTGTTCTACAGCGGGGTCGGCGGCCAGTTGGACTTCATCTACGGCGCCTCCCGCTCGCCGGGCGGGGTGCCGATCATCGCCCTGCCGGCCACGGCGAAGGACGGGACGGTCAGCCGGATCGTGCCGACGCTCAAGGTGGGGGCCGGCGTGGTGACGACGCGCAACCACGTGCACTACGTCGTCACCGAGTACGGGGTGGCGGACCTCTTCGCCAAGACGATCCGCCATCGGGTCAAGGCGCTGATCGCCATTGCCGCGCCCCAATTCCGCGAGGAACTGACCGCGTTCGCCAGGAAGCAGTGCTGGATTTGAGGGGCGGGAGCGGAAGGCCTTGCCCGGCCCCTCCCCCAACCGCGGGGGAGGGGCGGGAGAGCGGCGCGGGTCAGCCGCGCTGCTCGATCGGCACGTAGGGCAACTGGTGTTCGCCGATGTAGTTGGCCATCGGCCGGATCAACCGGTTGTTGGCCTGCTGCTCGTAGACGTGAGCGGTCCAGCCGGTGATGCGGCTCATGGCGAACATGCAGGTGAAGGTGTCCACAGGGATACCCAGCGAGTACAACAACGGCGCCGAGTAGAAGTCCACGTTGGCGCTCACGTTGCGCTCCTGGAAATAGGGGTCGCGCATGGCGACCTCCTCCAGTTTGCGGGCGATATCGAACCAGCGGCGCTGGCCCGTGGCCTCGACCATCTTCTCGACGTTGGCCATCAACGGCGCGGCCCGCGGATCGCGCACCTTGTAGACGCGATGGCCCATCCCCATCACCTTGCGCCCGGCGGCGCGCAGGGCCCGGAACCAGGGTTCCACGTTGTCAACCGAGCCGATCTCCAGGAACTGCACCATGGCCTCCTGCACGGCCGCGCCGTGCAACGGCCCCTTGAGGGTCCCCAGCGCGGAGGTGATCGCCGAGTGCAGATCGGACTCGGTGGAGGCGGTGACGCGTGCCGCGAAGGTGGAGGCATTCAGTTCGTGTTCGGCCAGCAGCAGCAGATACTGATCCAGCGCCTTGGCGGCGAGCGGGTCGGGGTCCTCCCCGGAGAGCATCCACAGGAAGTTGGCGGCGTGGTCCAGGTCCATGCGCGGCTTGATCGGTTCTTCTCCCCGGCGGATGCGCTCGAAGGCGGCCAGGACGCCGGAGATCTGGCCGAGCAGCCGGCATGCCTTGTGCTGATGGGCGATGGGGGTGTTCTCCTCCGACTCCGGGTCATAATGGGCCAGCATGGAGACGGCGGTGCGCATCACGGCCATCGGCTCGGCGTTCTTCGGCAGGACGCGCAGCGCGGCGATGATCTCCGGCGGCAGGAAGCGGCAGGAGCGCGCCTGCATCTTCATGGCCGCGAGTTCCTGGGAAGTGGGCAGGTGGCCGTTCCACAGCAGGAAACCCACCTCCTCGAAATGGCTGTGCGCGGCCAGGTCACGGATGTCGTAGCCGCGGTATTCGAGTATGCCTGCCGTGCCGTCCACGTAACTGATGCGGCTATCCCCGACGACGACTCCGGCCAGGCCGCCCTTGCCGGCGGCGGGTTTGGCTGCCTCTGGGTTGCTCATCGGCTTCCTCCTCTCAATTCAGCAGCGGGGCGAACTCCGCCAGCAGCATGGCTTCCGGCGCGGCGCCCTCGATGTGGATCGTCTCGTCTATGACGGTGCGCGGCACGCCCATTACATCGTACTTGACGGCCAGGTGCGGGAATTCGGTGACCTCCACCATGTCGGCTGAGATCAGGTCGCTTTCGACGGCCAGTTGGTGCGCCAGGAGCACGGCCTGCGGGCAATAGGGGCAGGTGGGCGTGATGAAGACCTGCATCCTGACCGGTCGGCTGAGCCTGGCGACGGCCGCGCGCGTCTCCGGCGACAGCCCCGAGTCTCCCGCCGACACCAGCCGGATATCCTCGATCAGCGTGCCGAATTCGTAGCCTGCCGGAATGCCGTAGAGCCGGATGCCGTAATCCTTCGCCCCGATGATGGCGATGGCCGGGATCTTGTCAATGCCCAGGCTCTCGGCCACGGCCTTGTCCTTCTCGAAGTCGTAAATCTCCACCGTCAGTTTGTCCGACAGCGCGGCAACCTCCTCGATCAGTTCGCGCGTCTCCTTGCAGTATTGACATTCGAAATCCTGGGTGAATACCTTGAACGTGACAGGATGCGTCAGGTCTGCCAGCATGGATTGCACTTCCTTGCGAAGTGACTCGTTCAGTAACGCCATATGCTCCTCGCTCTTTCCCGCAGGGTATCGTCGCGGCCCGCCGCGCGCGAGCCACATCCGATCATTAGAGGGCCTGATGGCCGGATCGGTTACACTTCGCGGCGACTGCCCGCCGGGAATTCTATCATGCGCCCGGAGGACATGCCAAAGAGGGCAAGGGGCATACCGCAGAGGTGCCCGTTCTTGTGCCCCTCCTTGCTTGTCGGCACGGGATGGCTGGTGTATGATGCCGCCGATCCTGAGCCATTCATCGAACACGGAGGAGCAACGTGCGTACCGACCTGCAGGGGGCGACCGCGGTGGTTACCGGCGGAGCCAAGGGCTATGGGGCAGGCATCGCAGCGGCGCTGCGGGCCAAAGGTGTGGACGTCTGGATCACCGGCCGCGATGAGGCGGCGCTGGAGGCGGCCGCCTCCAGGCTGGGTGTCAGGGCCATGCGCGCCGACGTGACCTCGCCGGCCGACTGGGACCGCCTCTTCGATGCCGTGCTCGGCGCGGGCGGCCGGCTGGACATCCTCGTCAACAACGCGGGCGGGGGCGTGCGCATCGCCCACTTGACCGAGATGACGGACGAGGAGATCGAGCAGTCCATCCTGCTGAATCTCACGGGGGCCATCCTCGGGTGTCGGCGGGCGGCGCCGGTCATGAAGGCGCAGCGCGGCGGGACGATCATCAACGTCTCCAGCGCGTGCCAGCGGGAGGCCTGGCCCGGCTGGTCGGTCTATTCGGCGGCCAAGGCGGGGCTGGCCCAGTTCTCGAACTGCCTCTACACCGAACTCCGGGAGTTCGGCGTGCGCGTGACGACGCTGATCCCGTCGTGGGGGGCTACGGGGTTCCCTGAGGCGGCCTCGCTCCGGCCCTTCTCCCCGGAACTGGCCGCCAAGTGCATCCAGCCGGAGGACATCGGCGACCTGGTGGTGACCATCTGCGAATTGCCGCCGCACCTGGAAATCCAGGATCTCGCCCTCTGGCCGCTCGTGCAGAAGGTGGAACCGCTGTAGGCCGGCCGCGCGGATCCCGCCGCAGCGGAAGCAGGCACCGGGGGCGCTAGGCCGCCGCCAGGCGGTCGAGGATGAAGCGCGCGGCGCGCGGGGCGTCCACGGCAGCGGCGATGCGCGCCGTGGCCGGCGCGTCCGGCGCGGGCGGTTCCGCCTGCAGCCGGCCCGGCGCGTGTTCGTCCCCCACTTCGACGCCGACGCGCGCCGGCACCAGCGTGACGAGCGACGGCTCGATCAGCGTCGCGACCGCCAACGGGTCGTGGAGGTAGGTCCAGCCGCGCTGCGCGAAGCGGGGATAGCGCAGGACCTGGTCGGCCACGGCCCGGTGGTAGTCGTCCCCTGCGGCGCGGATGCGCTCCACGTCGGGGCGACAGATGCGCACCTGCGTGGTCACGTCGAGCGGCAGGATGGTCAGCGGGGCCCCGCTGGTCAGCACGACCTGCGCCGCCTCGGGGTCGCTGCGGAAGTTATGCTCGGCCGCCGGCAGGTGCGGCGCGCTGCCCCCGCGCACGACGCCGCCCATCACGGCCAGGCCGGCCAGGTTGAGCGCCAGGCGCGGTTCCCTGCGGAGCGCCAGCGCCACGTTCGTCAGGGGCCCGATGGCGACCAGTGTGACCTCCCCCGGGCGCGCCATCACGGTCCGCGCGATCAGGCCCACCGCCGACTCGTCCGACGGCAGCAGGGCCGCATCGCCGGGTTCCAGGAAGCCGTGCCCCTCGTGCCCGGCCCAGTAGATCGGCCGATGGGGCGCCAGCGGAGCGCGCGCCCCCGCGGCCACGGGTATGTCGCCCATGCCGCGCAGGCGGAGCAGTTTGAGGGCGATACGGGCGCGCAGCACCGTGTCCCCATAGACGGTCGTCACGCCGACGACCTGCACCTCCGGGGAGGCCAGGGCCAGCGCCAGCGCCAGCAGGTCGTCAACGTTGGTGCCGATATCGGTGTCGAGGATCAGGTGCCGGACAGCCATGAGGGTCGCCCTGCGGCGGGCGAGGGCCGCCGCCCCTACGGGCCGAACTTGCGGCGGAGGAACTCCAGCACCACCCGGTCAATGCGCCCGTCCTCACGCCAGCGTTCCTCCAGGTTCTCGATGCCGACCAGTTGGCGCATGGCGGCTTGCGTCGCCTCGTCATAGCGGCCGGAAAGCGGGCCTGCGTAGTGACCGCTTCGTTGCAAGATAGCCTGCAGTTCGCGCGTGATCTCGCCGTCAATGGCGAGCAGGTCGGCCGGGTCGCTGGGGAAGAGGTAGAGTTTGTGCAACTCCAGCAGGCGGCGCAGTTCGTCAATGGGCGTCGGGTGGTCGTCCACGCGCAGGTCAATGAAGCGGTCGTTGCGGCCGCCGTAGCCGCCCCCCTCCCGGACGACCAGCAGGGCCGCCGATTGCTGGCCCCGGCTGTCGCCGCCGGCCGCCTGCCCGGCGCTCAGCGCCGCGACCAGGCGATCCCACAGGCCGCCGGCCGTGCGTTCGAACGCCTCCGCCATGGCCGCCACGGTTGCCTCGCCGGTCAGGATGTTGCCCTGGCAGGCGTATCCCGGCCCCAGGCGGCCGCCGGCCCAATGCAGGCAGGCCTGCCCGGTGAAGGTGGCGGCGCCGCCGCGGGCATCCACCAGCCCGGCCTGGCGGTGGGCGGCGTCCGGGTCGGCTGCCACCAGGCGATCCAGCGCCTCCTGCGCCGACAGCCCGGCTGACATGAGGGCCAGGCCGTCGGGCCCCCAGGCGGTGTTGGCCCAGGCCTGGGTCGCCACCGCTCCCACGCCAGCCCTGGCCCACGGCACCACGGCGCCCACCGCCAGGAACTTGGACTGCACGGCAACCCCCAGGTCGCCGGTGTGCGGGTCTCGGGCGACGATGGAGAAGGTGGAGGGGGTCGGGCCGGGTCGGGAAAGGTTCGGTGTGGACATGCTCGCCTCCGCCGAAAATCAGTTCTGCGCAGCCTCTACCGGTTCGACGTGGATCACCACGCGGCCGAGGGACGGCACCTCGCGACGCAGATAGCCCTCGATCTTCTCGGTGATGTGGTGGGCGTCTGTGATGCGCGTGCCCGGCGGCATTGTGCAGTGGAACGCGAGCTGGAGTTCGCCGCCCGACCGGCGCAGGGTGATCTCGTGCGGCAGGCAGGCCAGGCCGGTCTCCTGCGGCAGGTGCTCCAGGACGTAGCGCAACTGGGCCTCGTCGGCGGCGGTGGCTTCGCGCCGGGCTGCGGCCTCGCCGGCGGGCTCGATATGCGTGACGATCTGCTCCAGGCCGGGCAGTGCCTCGCGCAGCGCCCCTTCGAAGGCCGTGACCTGGGCGTGCGCCGCCTCCAGATCCAGCGCGTCGCTGACCTCCAGGTGGAGCTCGATGGCCTGGCCGCCCGTGGCCAGGTCGTAGATGCGGATGCCGTGCGCGCCCAACCCGTGGCGGGCAGCGAGCACGCGCACCGTGGTCAGCCAGCCCTCGCGGTCGGCCCGGACCGGCTCGACCTGGACGACGACATCGGCGCCGGGCAGGATCTCCTGAATGGCCGCCTCGGCCTGCGCCCCGATCTCGTGCGTGCGCTCGAAGGAGACATCGCGGGCGACGGCCAGCCGCACGTCGGCAAATGTCTCGGGGCCGCTGCGGCGCACGCGCACCTGCCTGACCTCCAGCACCCCCGGCACGCGAGCGGCGCGCACGACGTCATCGCGCAACGACGCGGGGACGCCGTCCAGCAGGGCGATGACCGTGCGCCGGCCCAGTTGCAGGCTCACCCAGATGACGATGCAGGCGACCCCCAGGGCCGCGACGGCGTCTGCTTTGGCCAGCCACGGCACGCCCAGCCAGTCGGCCGCCCGGACGAGCACCAGGCCCGCGATGACGACGGATGACGACCAGATGTCGGTGGCAAAGTGCAGGGCATCGGCTTCCAGCGCCTGGCTGTTATGTTTGCGCGCCATCCGATAGAGCATTCGGGAGCGGTTGGCGTCCACGATGATGGCGATGATCATCACGGCGAACGCCCAAATGCTGGCCTCCACGGCCACATGCTTGAAGAAGAGGCGTTGCACCGCCTCGTAGATGATCCAGGCGCAGGTGGCGAGCAAGAGCATCGTCTCGAAGAGCGCCGACAGATTCTCCACCTTGCCATGGCCGTAGGTGTGCTCCCGGTCGGCCGGGCGGCCTGACACGCGCACCGCAAACCACGTTACCAGCGCGGCGGCCAGATCCAGAGCCGAATGCAGCGCCTCGGCCAGGATGCCGAGGCTGCCGGTCAGAAGGCCGACGACCAGTTTGATCGCTGTCAAGAGAACGGCCGCGGCGACCGAGGTCACCGCCGCTCGCTGCTTCTCCCGGGCCGCGACTCCACGCGCGGTCGCGGCCGCATCATCTTCAGCCAACGTCTTACTGCTCCTTGCGGGCGGGCCTCCGCGGAGGCCGCTTTCCCTCTATCCTGACGGCATCCGGGGATGCCGCGCTCCCCGTGGCCGGCGCGCCATCAGCCGCCCGAGGCCGCCATCTGCCCCAGCAGCCAGCGCGCCCACTCCTCCATGCCCGCGCCCGTTCGGCACGAGATCTCGAAGACCGGCGCGCGGGCGTTGACGATCTGCACGCCGCGCCGGAAGAGGTCGCGGTCGAAGTCGAAGAACGGGAGCAGGTCGCACTTGTTGAGCAGGACCACATCGGCGGCCGCGAACATCCCCGGGTACTTGTATGGCTTGTCGTGCCCCTCGGGCACGCTGGATACCACGACGGCCAGATCCGCCCCCAGATCGAAGCCGGCCGGGCAGACCAGGTTGCCCACGTTCTCGATGAACAACAGATCGAGATCGGCCAGGGGCAGGCGCGACAGGGCGCTCTTCACCATGGGGGCGTCGAGGTGGCAATTGCCGCCGGTGTTGATCTGTACCACCGGAATGCCGTGCGCGGCCACCGCCTCGGCGTCTATGCTCGAGGCCAGGTCCCCTTCGATCGCGCCGGCCCGGAGCCCGTCGGGCAGGCGGGCAGCCGTGGCGAGCAGCAGGCTGGTCTTGCCCGCGCCCGGCGACGACATCAGGTTCAACGCGTAAACGCCGGCAGCCCGCAGGGCGGCGCGATTCTCGGCGGCGATCTGATTGTTGGCGCTCAGTATCTCACGAATGACCGGGATCTCCATCGTCCACCTCGATGCTCTCGACGCGAAACTCCCGCCCCCCGGTCACCTGCAGGGCCGGGCTGCCACACTCCGGGCAGACGGGCAGCAGCGGGCTGCCCACCTCGAAGCGGGCGTGGCAACCCCGACACGCGGCGATGGCGGGCTCGCGCTGAAAGCGCAACGTCGCTCCCTCAGCGATCGTGTTGCGACTGAGGAAGTCGAAGTAGAACTGCACCGAATCGTCCACAATGCTGCTCAGGTCGCCGATGACCAGGTTGATGGCGGTGATGCGGGAGGCGCCCGCCCCCTGCGCGGCCTCCAGCGCCACCTGCAAGATACTCTGGGTTACCGGCAATTCGTGCATGGCACCGCGTCAGCCCGCCACGACCCGGAGCCGGGTTTCGTCCAGCAGGCTGGCATAGAAGGAGCGCACGCCCGCGGCCGCGAATTCCACGGTCACCTTGACATCTCCGCCCTCGGGCTCGACCGCCGTCACCTGGCCGGGCCCGAACCGCGCGTGGTTGACCCGCATGCCGACCCGGTAGGAACGCTTCGGCGCGCTCGGGGCGGCGGGGGCCGGCGCGGCCAGGCTCGCCTGGCGCTCCCACCACATCTCAGCGTACAGCAGCAGGTCCTGGCTGCTCCGCAGCCGGCCCGTGAGTTCGCCGACGCGCTGGCGCGCCTGGCTGAGGCGGGGCATCAGGGCCTGCTTCTGTGCCTGTGGCGCGGGGCCTTGCGCCAGATGGGCGGAGGCCCAGATCGG
>FWPV01012142.1_pt1 | contig 13423 bp, 12 predicted proteins | sample 2228371 | NCBI WGS metagenome assembly FWPV01 (sample SAMEA103939776, study PRJEB20133) | metagenome | reverse complement strand
CGCGCCCCGCATGGCTGACCCCCCGCGCGATCGGGCGCGGCACCGCGCATGCCGTCAGGGGTCTCGCGTCCGCCCAGCCTGCCAGCAGGCTGCCGGCGATGTTGGCCAGCCCGATCAGCGCCAGCGCACTGCTCGCCACTTCGGCCGGCAGGCCGCACAGCCCCACCTCGCCCGGCAGATGGGTGATCAGGAATGCGATGTGAAAGCCGCAGGTGAAGAAGCCGGCGTGCAGCAGCAGGTAGCTGCGGTCACGCAGCGCATCGCGCACGGCGTGGCGCAGACCGCCGCTGCCATCGGGCGCGGCGTGGCTGAGCACCGGTTCGCGTGCCCGCAGCGCGCGCGCCAGCGGCAGTGCGGCCAGCGCGGCGATGGCCAGCGCATACATCGCTCCCATCCAGCCCACGGTGGTGATCAGCTTCTGTGCCAGAGGCGCAAACACGAACTGGCCGAGCGAGCCGCCGGCGTTGATGATGCCCGCCGCCTGGCCGCGTTTCGCCGAATCGAGCTTGCGCGAGGCGGCGCCGATCAGCACGGAAAAGCTGCCGGCGCCCGAGCCGGCTGCCGACAGCACGCCGAGCGCCATCATCATGCCGAAGCTGCTGTCCATGAAGGGCGTGAGCGCGCAGCCGAGCGCCAGCACGATCAGCCCGGCGGCCAGTACGCGGCCCGGCCCGTAGCGATCCGCCACCGCGCCGGCCACCGGCTGTATCGCGCCCCAGACGAACTGGCCGATCGCCAGCGCCAGGCTCAGGCTGACGATGCCCAGACCGGTGGACGTGTTGATCGGCGAAATGAACAGGCCCGACGATTGGCGCACGCCCATCGTGACCATCAAAAGCAGGGCGGCGCACAGCACGGCAGACAGGGCGGAGGGCATGGGAAAAGGCAGATGCAAGGTTCAAGATGCAAGGTACAAGGAAATGCGTCGCCGCGCGCACCTTGAACCTTGAACCTTGAACCTTGAACCTTGTACCTTGCCCTTTGCATCTTGAGGCTTGAATCTTGAATCTGCTTTCAACCACGGCGCTGTTCGTCGCCACCGCACTGGCGGAAATCGTCGGCTGCTATCTGCCCTGGCTGTGGCTGAAGGACCGCGCGCCGGTCTGGGTGCTGCTGCCGGCGGCGCTGTCCCTGGCCGTGTTCGTCTGGCTGCTCACGCTGCATCCGACCGCCACCGGCCGCGTCTATGCGGCGTATGGCGGCGTGTATGTCTGCGTGGCCATCGTGTGGCTGTGGCTGGTCGACGGCGAGCAGCCGCATCTGTGGGACGTCGTCGGCGCGACGGTCGCACTGTCCGGCATGGCCATTATCCTGTTCGCGCCCCGCACTTGACCCTTGCACCTTGAATCTTGAATCTTGAATCTTGAACCTTGAAGGCGCCCACCGGGCGCCGCTCTGCAAAGGAGTTTCCATGGACCTGCAACTTAAGAACCGTCTCGCACTGGTGTCCGGCAGCACCGCCGGCATCGGCTATGCCATCGCCGAAGCGCTGCTGCGCGAAGGGGCGCGCGTCATCGTCAATGGCCGTACGCAGGCGGCGGTCGACGCCGACGACGCGAAGCTGGGGGTGGGGGCGATCGGCTTTGCCGGCGATCTGGCCAGCGCGGCCGATGCCGACGCACTGGCGAAGGCGCACCCGGACATCGACATCCTGGTAAACAACCTCGGCATCTTCGAGCCGAAAGCTTTCGAGGACATTCCCGACGCCGACTGGACGCGCTTCTTCGACGTGAACGTGCTGAGCGGCGTGCGGCTGTCGCGCCAGGTGCTGCCCGGCATGAAGCGGCGCAACTGGGGTCGCATCCTGTTCATCTCGAGTGAGAGCGGCATCCAGATTCCGGCTGAAATGATCCACTACGGCATGACCAAATCGGCGCAGATCGCCATTGCGCGCGGCCTGGCCGAGTCGGTCGCCGGCACCGGCATCACCGTCAACAGCGTGCTGCCGGGCCCGACCCGCTCGCGCGGCGTCGAGGACTTCGTACAGACGCTGGCCAATGAAAGCGGCCAGAGCTTCGAGGCCTTCGAAAAGGAATTCTTCGAGAAGGTGCGCCCGACCTCGCTGATCAAGCGCTTCGCCACGCCGGAAGAAGTCGCCGCGATGGTCGTCTATCTGACCAGTCCGCTGGCGTCGGCGACCACCGGGGCGGCGGTGCGGGTCGATGGCGGCACGGTGAAGGGCGCCTTCTGAACTGCGTCACGGCGCGCCTCGAATAGCAGGGGAAACACGGTCTTCCAGGCTGTGCGCGGGCAGGCGTCCTTGATAGTGTTCCGGTGCAGCGCCTGCGCCGGCACGGTCGCCACGGCCCGATCCGGCAGATGGATGTCCTTCATTTTCCGGGAGAAACCGATGAAACGCAGACTGGCCGCCTCATGCATCACCGCTTCGATCATGTACTTCGCCGCGGCGCCGGCGCTGGCAGCCGACTACTACCTGGAGATACCGCGTATCAATGGCGGTTCGGTCGCCGAAAACTACAAGGACCAGATCGAGGTGCTTTCATTCAGCTGGAATCTGTCCAACACCGCGTCCGCCGGTCCCACCGGCGGTACGACGTCGCGGCCGGTGTTCGGTGATCTGGAATGGACGCAGGCGGTGGATCAGAGCATCCCCAAACTGTTTGAAGGTGTGGCGAACGGCAATGTAGTCGGCAAGGTGACGCTCAGCTTCGTCAAGTCGGGCGAGGAGCAGGCCCATCGCTACTTCACGATGACCTTCGAAGACGCCACGCTGACCTCGTTGAGCCTGGCCGGGGCCTCGGGCGGTGACCCGCTGGCATCCCTCAGTCTGAGTTACAAGGCAATCGAACTTGCCTACTATCCGCCGGAAAAGGGCGGAAAGCTCGGTGACGCCATCAAGGCGAACTGGGATCTGGAAGGGGTGAAGGGTGACGCACGTGTACTGATGCAGCTTGCGTCACCCGATACGCCCATCCTGATCGACGTGTCGCAACCGATACCCGAGCCTGAACAGGCGGCCCTGCTGCTGGCCGGTCTCGGCCTGATCGGCTGGGTGGCGCGTCGTCAGCGCGCCCGCCTCTGCTGACTGCCACGCGGTTTGCCGACGCCGGTGTCCCCCGGCTGTCTGCATCGCCTGCAGCACGTCTTTCCCGCGTCCGCGCTCGTCGGAAACCTTCTCCGGCCGCGTGCGACGCGGCGCTTCCTGCGAAATCCTTCCGGCCGGGCGTGAGCTGCGCGCCGGCGCGGCGCAAGTCACGCTGACCCGCCTCGCGGTCGCGCGCCATCCCTGCACACCGTTCATCTGTACGGGTTCCGCCGTCGCGGCACGGCGCCTAAGCTCCGGGTCACTGTGGGCTTGCCGGCGCCTGCCACCGCTTTCCATCCGACCCCGAAGGAGCCTTACAGATGACACACCCCGTCGATCGTCGCCAGGTCATCAAGGGCATGGGCGCGCTGGCCGCGTCGGCCGCGCTGCCGTTCTCCATGCCGGCGCAGGCGCAGAAGAAGCCCACCGGCAAGCCCATCGTGCTCGGCCTGACCATTTCGCAGACCGCGGCGGCCGGCGTGGCCGACCACGGCGATCACCTGAACGGCTCCATCCTTGCGATGGAAGAGATCAATGCCAATGGCGGCATCCTCGGCCGGCCGCTCGAACTGCGGCCGGTCGACGTCGATCTGCTGTCGCCGGAAAGCTGTCAGGCCGTGGTGCGCAAGCTGGTCGACATGAAGGTGCATGCCATTTCGTCGCCCTTCCTGTTCGTGCCGATTCCGGCCATGGATGCGTCGGTCGGCTACAAGTGCCCCTACCTGAACGGCAACACGCAGCGCGCGGCGACCGACCTCGTCGCCGCCAATCCGCTGAAGTACGGCCACATTTTCCAGATGGATCCGTCCGAGGTGTATTACGGCTACACCTTCCCGAAATTCCTCGAGGACATGCAGGACAAGGGCGGCTGGAAGCCGATCAACAACAAGGTGCACATCGTCCAGGAGCAGATCGCCTACAACCAGACGATTTCCCGCGCCTGCCAGGAAGCGCTGAAGACGAGCCGCTTCGAACTGGCCAAGGTGACCGACATCCAGTATCCCGTGCAGGACTGGGGTGCGGTCATCCGCGACATCAAGAAGACCGGCGCCGGTGCGGTCATGATCGACCACTGGGTGGCCGCCGAGTACGCCGCCTTCGTCAAGCAGTTCCGCGCCAATCCGCTCAAGGGTGCGCTGGTGTATCTGCAGTACGGACCGTCGCAGCCCGAATTCCTGCAGCTCGCGGGCAAGAACGCCGAAGGCTTCGTGTGGAGCACGGTGCTCGGCGTGTATGCCGACGAGAAAGGCCGCGCCTTCCGCGAAAAGTACAAGAAGCGCTTCCCGGCCAAGGTGATGGGCCTGTGCTACACCGGCAGCGGCTACGACATCGTCAATTTCCTCGCCCAGGCATGGACGGCGGTCGGCGACCCGGACAAGTTCGACGCGGTGAATGACTACATCCGCAAGACGCCGTTCCGCGGCGTGTGCGGCTGGTCCTACCTGAACAATGCGCGGCAGGAAGGCGTGCATTACCCGGTCGGCACCGACGATCTGGAAAAGGGGATGGCCCAGCTCTACTTCCAGGTGCAGAACGGCGAGCACAAGATCATCTATCCGAACAAGCTGATCGAAACGCCGTTCAAGCCCGCGTCCTGGATGTAATCGACGTGGCCATGGCTCAGGCAGGGGACCCGCTGTTCGCCTGCGACGACATCCGCCTCGATCTGGGCGGGCGCGAAATCCTGCGCGGCGTGTCGCTGTCGATCCGGCGCGGCGAGGTGCTCGGCATGATCGGCCCCAACGGCGCCGGCAAGACCAGTCTGCTCGAAGTGCTGTCCGGGCGCATCCGGCCGAAGTCGGGCACGGTGACCTTCAAGGGTCGGGACGTGACCGCGCTGCGGCTGCACGAGCGCGCCCGGCTCGGTCTCGGCCGCACCTATCAGACGCCCGTGGTGCCGGAAGAACTGACCGTGGCCGAAGTGCTGAAGTCGGCGCGCCAGGCCTACCCGCCCTATCTGACGCGGCACCACGCCGAGTGGGCGTGCGAGCTGCTGGGCCTGACGGTCGATGAAGACCTGATCGCCGGCCGGCTCGAAACCCTGAACCGGCGCAAGCTGCTGCTGGCCTGTCTGCTGATGCGCCGCCCGCCGCTGCTGCTGATGGACGAGCCGGCCGCCGGGCTGATCAATTCAGAAGTCGACGAGATCGACCATCTGGTGCGCCTGCTGGCCAAGGAGCTGAACCTGGCCATCCTGATCGTCGAGCACCGCATCGAACTGCTCGACGCAATCGCCGACCGCGTCATGGTGATGGACGTCGGCGAGGTGATCGCCGAAGGCAGCCTGCAGCACATTCTCGGCGACGCCCGGGTGCGCGCCGCCTATTTCGACAGCATCGGCGAGGTGCACGCATGAGCGCCTCCGCCACGCCACCGGCCGACGCCGGCCGCGAAATCCTCAAGGTGGAAGGCCTGTCCGCCGGCTACGGGCCGCTGCGCGTGCTGCACGACCTCGACCTGTCGGTGCATGCCGGCGAGCGGGTCGGCATCGTCGGTCTGAACGGTCACGGCAAGTCCACGCTGTTCCTCGCCATCGCCGGCCTGACCGGCTGGCAGCGCGGCTCGATCAAGCTCAATGGCGTCGAGGTCGGCGGCACGCGCAGCCAGGGGCCGGGCCGCTACACGCATCGCGTGGTCAAGCTCGGTCTGGCGCTGATGCCGCAGGGCGATGAAATCTTTCAGGGACTGACGGTGGAAGAGCATCTCGACAGCGGCGCCTTCACGCCGCGCGCCTGGCGCGAGCGTGCCGCGCGCAAGCGGCGCGTGCTCGAGATCTTTCCACCACTCGAAAAGCTGATGAAGACGCCGGTCGGCCGGCTGTCCGGCGGCGAGCGGCGCATGGTGTCGCTCGGTCGCGGATTGATGGCCGAAGCCTCGCTGTTCCTGGTCGACGAACCGTCGCTGGGCCTCGCGCCGAAGATCAGCAAGAGCGTCATCAATGCGCTGATGAGCGTCGAACTGAATGACGCGGCAATGGTGATTGCAGAACAGAACGTGTCGCTGCTGGAAGGGCGCGTGTCGCGTCTGATCGGCATGCATGTCGGAAAACTCAAGGGCGAAGCATCCGCAGCGTCCCGATCCCGTCCGGAGGTCTGATTCGTGGAGTGGCCGTCCATCCTGTTGTCGGGCATCACGCTGGCGGCCATCTACGGCCTGCTTGCGATCGGCATTTCCATCACCTGGTCCAGCCTGGGCATGGTGAACATGGCTTACGGCCTGACCTTCGCCGCCTCCGGCTACGGCGGCTGGCTGATGGCCGAGCACTTCAGCGAAGCCGGTGTGCTGGTCATCCTGGCCGGCATCGTCACCGGCGCGCTGATCGGCGTCATCGTGTGCCTGATCGCCTTCATCCCCATCCACGACAAGCCCAACTTCAATGTGCGCGGCCTGATCGCCACGCTGGCGCTGAGCCTGATCGGTACCCAGCTGCTGCTGATGACCTTCGGCCCGCAGGCCAAGACGCTGCCACCGCTGTTCGGCGAGTGGCAGTGGGAGATGACCGAAGAACTGATCCTGACCGCCGACCAGGTGGGCACGCTGGTGTCGTCGCTGCTGCTGCTCGGGCTCACGCTGGCGTGGATGAAGGGCAGCCGGCGCGGGCTGGAAATCCGCGCCATGATGATGAATCCGTATGGCGCGGCGATCTGCGGCATCGGCGTGCGCAGCACCGGCATCTACGTGATGGCGATCACCGGCGCGCTGGCCGGGCTCGGCGCGGTGCTGCTGTGCCAGACCTATTTCGTCAGCCCGTTCTCCGGCCTGACGCCGATGATCAAGGGTGTCAGCGTGGCCCTGTGCGGCGGACTGGGTTCTGTGTCCGGCGCGCTGATCGCTGCCTGCATCCTCGGTCTGGTCGAGGCGCTGACCACGGCGTATCTGGGCGGGCAGTACGTGCTGATCACCCAGTTCATCGTCATCATCATCATCCTGCTGATCCGCCCGCGCGGCATCGCCGGCATGCTGGACAAGGCGCGGGAGGCATGATGTTCAAGGTCACGAAATCGCTCGGCTGGAAGAATCCGCAGGACAGCTGGGCGCCCGATGCGCCGCGCTGGAAGCCGCGCATGCTGCCGGTCGGCCGGCTGCGCTGGTACTGGAAGGGGCCGGCGCAGGGCAGCGCGCTGTGGCGTCTGCGCTACCCCTTCACGCGGCGCACCGTGCTGCGCACGCGCGGTGTCTACAACCCGAAGACACTGCGCGCCGAGCGCACCATTGTCGATCGCCGGCCGATCTACTGGGCGCTCGGCCTCGCCCTGCTGGCGCTGCTGCCGCCCTTTGTCGATTCCGGCGCCTTGCTGGCGGCGGGCGCGGTGTTCTGCATCTATGCTGCAATCAACCTGTGCTGGATGCTCACCATCGGCACCGCCGGCATCTTTTCGCTGGCCAGCCCGGCGGTGGTCGGTGCGGCGGCGTACGGGTCGGCCTGGCTGGCCATCGAATACGGTCTGCCATGGTGGACGCTGCCCTTCATCGGCAGCGGCATCGGCCTCGTCTTCGGCGCCATCATCGCGATACCGGCGACCCGTCTCGACGGTTTCTACTACGCGTTGCTGACGCTGGGCATCAACGAACTGTGCCGCGTCTATGTCGTGCAGTCGCGCGTGTTCGGCTCGGCGACGGGTGGCCTGTACGGCGCGCCGTCCTATATGCCGGAGGGCTGGGACGAAACCAGCCAGCTCCGGCTGGGCGTCTATGCCTGCCTCGTGCTGATGATCGCCGCGCTGTTCCTGTACCGCTTCGTCAATGGCACGCGTCTGGGCCGCATCCTGCGCGCAGCGCCGGAGAAGAAGGAGGCCTTCGCCGAAGCGACAGGCATCGACTTCCGCTCGGCACGGGTGCGCGTGTTCCTGATTTCGTCGATCGCGCTCGGTGTCATCGGCGGCTTCTATGCTACCCACTTCCGCGGCGCCTCGCCGACGCTGTTCTCTTTCGATCTGGTGCTGATGATGCTGGCGATGATCGTCATCGGCGGGCTGGGTCGCGCCGAAGGGGCGGTGGTCGGCACGCTCATCGTCATCTTCATCGAAAAGTACCTGATCGACTGGGGGCCGGCCCGGCTCATCCTGATCGGTCTGATCATGCTCGGCGTCGTGCTGTTCCTGCGCGGCGGCCTGTTCGGCATGAAGCAGCAGTTCCGCGCCTGGCGGAACAAGAAGAAGAGCGAACGCCGTTCAACCCGCGCCGAAAAAGGAGGCGAAATGCTGCCCGAAGAAGCCACCGAAACCCGCGACAAGGACCAGATCTTCGCCCGCCGCTTCGACAAGCAGCAGCGCGATTTCCTGAAGACGCTGGTGACCGACGACGTGATCGAGGAACACCGCGCGAAGCCGCTCGGCCAGCACAGCGAACAGCTGGAGCGCCTGCTGGTGTATTTCCGCCGTGGCGTGCAGAACGACAAGTACGCCATCGTCGCCACCGTGCCCTTCAGGGAGTACCGCGTGATCGCGCTGTCCGGCTTCCGCGGCGTGGCGCCGCGCGTGGTCGACGACAAGGTGTATGCGACCGAGGACGAGGCCTATCACGGCGTGTTCCTGCGTCGCGTACAGGATCTGCTCGAGTCGTAATCCATTTCATCAGGCGTTTCAGGACATGGCACAGATCAAGGTTTTCGGTTATTGCGACCAGCTCACGGTCAAGGCGGGCGACACGCTCAGCGTGAAGGCCAGCGTCGATGGCGCCGACAGCGTGACCGCCCAGCTGGTGCGGCTCATCCATGGCGACGCGCACCCGGACGGCCCGGGCTTTGTCGAGCAGGCGATCGACAGCCCGATCAACCGCGACTGGCCGGCGAAGAAGCAATACACCCAGGTCGGCTCCTTCCTGCGCGTGCACGACCCGGACCATCGGCTGGCCGCCGTCGGCAGCTTCACCTTGCACGCCTTCATCAATTCGACGCTGCCGGACATCGGTGTACGCCAGGCGTTGCTCGGCCGCTGGTCGATCGATCGCAACGAAGGCTATTGCCTGGGCATCAATCAGAAAGGCTATCTGGAGTTCTGGGTCGGCGATGGCCAGGCGGTCGATTACGTGGCGGCGGAAGTGCCGCTGGTGGCGCGCGTGTGGTACTTCATCGCGGTCAGCTACGACGCCTCGACCGGCCGCGCGACGATCCACCAGCAGTCGGTGCTCAACCGCTACAACAGCCTGCTGTCGCCGGTGGCGCCGATGGATTACGGCTCGCACGTGCATGAGACGCTGCGCGTGAAGCCGGTCAGCGCCGACGCGCCCTTTCTGGTGGCCGGCGCGCAGGACTGGCACGAATTGCGCGGGCATTTCGTCGCGCAGTGTTTCTGCGGCAAGATCGACCGCCACGGCATGTACGACCGCGCACTGACACGCGACGAACTGGAGGCGCTGGCCGGTGGCGGTGCGCCGCACGCCAACGGCCTGCTCGCCTACTGGGACACCACGCACGGCTATACCGACCGGGGCATCGGCGATACGGTGTTCGACACCGGCCCGTACCACCTGCACGCCGAGGGCTACAACCGCCCGATCCGTGCCCAGACCGGCTGGAACTGGAATGGTCGCGACGATTGTTTCCGGCTCGCGCCGCAGCAGTACGGCGGCATCGAGTTCCACGTCGATGCGATGATCGATTCGAACTGGGACGAAACGCTGTCGTTCACGATTCCGGCCTCGCTGCGCAGCGGCGTGTATGCGGTGCGCCTGCGCGTGGGCGACGGTGCCGGGCTGGCCGAGGACCATGTGGTGTTCTTCCTGCGCGCCGCCGTGCCGAAGGCGCCGGTGGCACTGCTGATGCCGACCGCCAGCTATCTCGCCTACGCCAACGAAAAGCTCAGTTTCGATGCACAGATCATCCAGCCGATGGCCGGCCAGCCGCCCATCGTCAGCGAGGTCGACATCGAAATGTACAAGAACCACGAATTCGGCCTGTCCACCTACGATCACTTCCTCGACGGGCTCGGCGTGTCGTACAGCTCATACCGCCGGCCGGTGGTGAACATGCGACCGAAGTACCGCATGTCGAGCATGGGGCTGACCTGGCAATTTCCGGCCGACCTGTCCATCGTCGCCTGGCTGGAGAAGCTGGGCTACGACTACGAAATCCTGACCGACGAAGATCTGCACCGCGACGGTCTGGCCGCGCTCGAGCCCTACAAGGTGGTGCTGAGCGGCTCGCATCCGGAGTACTACTCGGAACGCATGCTGGATGCGACCGAAGACTACGTGAGTGGCGGTGGCCGCCTGCTGTATATGGGCGGCAACGGCTACTACTGGTGCGTCGGCTTCCGCGACGACGAACCGTGGATCATGGAAGTGCGCAAGCTCGACTCCGGTTCGCGCGCCTGGGAGGCGCGACCCGGCGAGCACTATCTGTGCACCACCGGCGAGAAGAGCGGCCTGTGGAAGAACCGCGGTCGTCCGCCGCAGAAACTCACCGGCGTGGGCTTCACCGCGGAAGGCTTCGAAGAGTCGAAGTCCTACCGCCGCATGCCGGACAGCTACCACCGCACGGTGTCGTGGATCATGGACGGCGTCGAGGGCGACATCATCGGCGACTTCGGTCTCGCACGCGGCGGTGCCGCCGGCGTCGAGCTCGACCGCTATGACCTCGCGCTCGGCACGCCACCGCACACGCGCATCCTCGCGTCGTCAGGCGGCCACAGCGACAACTACATGCTCGTCGTGGAAGAGATCGTCTACATGCACCCGGGCTTCGGCGGCACACAGGAACCCAAGGTGCGCGCCGACATGACCTGGTTCACGGCGCCCAACCACGGCGCGGTGTTCTGCACCGGCTCGATCGCGTGGAGCAGCGCGCTGCCCAGCAACGACTTCGACAACAATGTTTCGCGCATCACGAAGAACGTGGTCGACGCCTGCCTGAAGGACGGCCCGCTGCCGGGCTGGGCATGGATCGCGGACGAGAAACAGTGGCGGTGAGCATGATTCAAGTTACTCCGGTTGAGAGAAGCCGGACTGAATCTGGCGCATTACATTGAGTCGATGTCGAAGTAGGGGCGTATGGACACCGGCACGTGGGTGAACCCGAGAGCGATTGAGATGTAGTAGCGGTGATATCCGTCGCGGATCGTCAATCGCCGTGCAGTGGCTGAAGGCTCTTTATGAACTTCGATGGGTGGCAATGGGCACGCTTCGACAATCGCTTGAATGAGCGAGACAGCTCTATCTTTATGTAGCCCAATGACGCCAGCGTGACGCGCTGGCGGTTCAATCTCTTCGACTAGAGCGATGGAGGTCGGCCATTCTGCATTTGAATCTGCCACATACGCCGACGTTTGTGGTCTGAACGCCAAAGCGTTGCTTGTCTCAAGCCACGCATCCGGAATTTCGAATTCGAGGTCAGCAATTGATGGGTGCTGAAAGCGCAATGCTGATCGAGGCTTAGATGAAACGCGCCTGATGCAGCTGGCGGTAGCGCACCGCCAGCGTGGCGCCGTCGATGTGCAGTTCTTCCTGGCGCAGCAGCGACGCCAGTTCGCCCTTGTCGCGCACCTGCAGCTTTTCGTAGATCGCGCGCAGGTAGAAGCGGATCGTGGCCGGTGACAGGTCGAGCTGGCGGGCGATTTCCTTGTAGCTGCTGCCACGCCCGAACGCTTCAGCCACCGCGGTTTCGCGCGGTGTCAGCACGTCGAGACGCGAGCGGCCGCGCACCACCAGCAAGGTGAAGTCGCCCAGCAGGTGACGCTGCAGCACGACGGTGCGCAGCTTGAGCCGGAAGTCGTCGGTCTTCAGCCACAGGCCTATCGTGTCCGGCAGGCAGCCGTCGCCGATGTCCGGCCACTCGCAGCGCAGCGCCTCGACGAACTGCGGCTCGGCATTCAGCAGCTGGCCCTGGCGGTCGAGGATGGCCATGGCGACCTGATCGTTCGCCATGCTGGCCTTCAGATATTCCATCTGGAAGATGCGGTTCGACGTCCACGCCGAACACAGGTGCGGCATCAGGAATTGCGCCATCTGCTGGTCGCCCCGTGTGAATCGGTCATCGCCGACCGTGCGGTACAGCGACAGGAATACGAAGGCGGTTTCGGACGGCAGATAGACCGAGGTGCAGAAGGCCTGGCCGACACCGTGCTCGCCCATCAGCGTCGCCAGCCCGGGCGCCTCGTTGAACCTGCGCTGATCGAAGTACACGGTTTCCCGCGGCTTGGCTTTCACCGCCTTGGCCAGCGCATCGTCGTACTTGGTTTCTTCCCACAGCGGCACGAAGCCGTCGTCGAGATTGAAGGGCTGCGAGCTGTGCAGCGCGAAGCTGCCGGCTGCGGGCGACATGATGCCCCACCACGCCTTGTCGAATCCGACCAGCGGTTGCACCCGTTCCAGCGCCGCCTGCTGGAAATCGTCTATGGCCTTCGCCTGCGCCAGCGACTGCAGATCGAGTACCGCGTCGCTGAATTCGCCCACACTGAACATGGCGCCATCCCGATGAAAGACTTCCACGCCGGCCATCCCGACCGGCCACCCTTCCATGCATCACCCGTGCCAGTGGCCGGAATCGTGGGTGCGCCTCGCAAACGGCGTCGCAAAGCCATGCGTGACATGACTATCCGATCCGGCCCGCCCTGCATTGATGCGCCGCACGATCCGATGCGCCAATTGCGGGCATACGGATGCTAACCCGGCTCTGGTTGACGCTGCGAATTTGAGCAGAGATGGAGAAGTGTCGCGGTCAGTCAGGTGACTTTGGTTGTAGGCGTTCAGATATCCGAAGTCGCATTATGCGTCTGCATACCTGCCGCGCGTATCGAGTCCATGGCCGTGACAGACTCAATTTGAAAATCTGTTCTTTTGGCATAAAGCTTCGGCGAGTCTGCTATCTTTCGGGTATCTGATGGACATAATTCAAAGGGATTCAAAGATCGAGTGCTGTTTGACTGCATCAACTCAAGGGATATCGATATGCACGGATTTGTTGAGCGGATTCGTAAGCACGCAGAGCACGTTGCGACCGCAGGGACTCATTGCACGACGGAGGAAACGACCAAGCAGGCGTTGATTTTGCCGATGCTCGACATCCTCGGCTTCAGTCCGTTCGACCCTACCAAAGTGAGGGCGGAGCATGGTGCGGATTTTCCGGGCGCAAAAGCCGGGGAGCGTGTCGATTACGCGCTGTTCTGTCATGGCGTGCCTGTCATGTTCATCGAAGCCAAACCTTATATTGCAAAGCTTGGTAACCATTCCCCGCAACTCTCGCGCTACTTCAATGCGACGCCTGAAGTTGCCGTTGCGGCGATCACAAACGGTCGTGAGTGGCGCTTCTTCACGGACCTGCACAATAAAAACATCATGGATGCAGAACCGTTTCTGACGGTCGATTTTGCGTAAGCGTCCGACCGCCGCCGTCTTGCGTTTGAGTGCTCAGCGTGGCGAGTTGATCTCGGCGGCGAATTC
>FWPV01012141.1_pt1 | contig 13423 bp, 13 predicted proteins | sample 2228371 | NCBI WGS metagenome assembly FWPV01 (sample SAMEA103939776, study PRJEB20133) | metagenome | reverse complement strand
GCTCCTAACTCCGCTTGATGTTATTCTTTCATTTTTTTCTACAAACATATCGCTCCTACTCCGCTTAATATTAACCTTTCCGAATTGCCAAATATTTAATATTTCGAACTCACATTAAATTTGATAAAAAGTCATTTATATGATATATTGTTTCAAAAATATTTATTAATAACAGTTAGAATAATAGAGGAATAAGGAATTATGATTTACCTGAACCTTTTTGATCAAGTAAAAGAACCAGAATATATCAAAGCTGGAATTATAGGCTGTGGGAGTTTTGGTTCTGCAATTGTCACGCAATCATCTGCCGTTCCTAGACTGAAAATACCAATTGTGGCTGATATAAATATTGAAGCCGGGCGATCAGCTTTCCTACAAGCAGGAGTTGAAAAAGATAATATCGCTATCTGCGATAATCGTTCTGATGCAATACATGCTATAGAAGCTGGAAAATCGGTCGTAGTTCAAGATGGGATGATACTCTTAGATTTGCCCCTGGATGTTATAACTATCGCAACCCGTGTAGCTGAAACAGGAGCTTATTATGCATATCAGTCTATACAACATGGTAAGCATGTTGTAATGGTAGATAAAGAAGCAGATTCTGTTGCGGGTCCTATACTCAAGTATTTTGCAGATAAAACAGGAGTCGTATATACAACTGATGACGGTGATCAACCAGGATTATTGATGGGCTTAGTTTCATGGGCGAGAAGCATTGGTCTTGAGGTTCTATGTGGAGGACACATGCATGACTGCCTATATGATCCATCAGAACTGACAGTTAGACAAAATGGCAATTTAGTAAAACTTCATGAGAAAGATAAATGGGCATTTGATCCTATACCTCCTGGTAAAGCACAATTGTATCATAAAGCACGGCATCAGATTTTAGCTGATCTCTTGCAGGATATTGATGATGGTGATACTATATGTCACATGGTAGTCTCTGCAAATGGAACAGGATTATTGCCAGATACTCCAATTGGGCACCGCCCAGTGGTAAGGTTTACTGAACTTCCTGAGGTTCTTTGTCCTTTAGAAGACGGAGGTATACTCCAGAAACGAGGGGCAGTTGATATCCCCATAATATTAAGAACCAGAGATGAACCTCATGGTGGTGGTGGAGTATTTATAATTGTTGCTAACAATAATGAACATTCAAGAAATATCATGATTCAAAAGGGACTTTTGACCAACAGTAAAAGATCTGCAATGTTGATATATCGCCCCTACCATCTATGTGGAGCAGAAACTGCAATATCTATATTATGCGCGGGTCTGCTGAAAATCCCTACCGGAAGTTCAACACTCGTTCCCAGAGTCGATATGGTTGCAAAATCAGCAAGGAACTTTAAAGCTGGTGAAATATTGGGAGAAAAACCTGGAAGTCTTGGATTGAATCTAGAATTAAGAGCCTTACTGGTCCCATCGGTTCAGGTAACAGGGAATAATCCTTTACCTTTCTTTATGCTGGAAAATAAAAAATTATCCAGAGATATACCACAAGGCACTATTATTACCCAAGATATGATTATACCTTCTTTCGATTCTTTCTTATGGTCATTAAGGAGAAAGCAGGATGTAATTTTCACACAATTATAAAAAAGATATTACTAATCAATTTATATTGGTAGATTTTGCACCAGTTTTTAATGCTATTTCTTTTACAAGTTCTTCGTTCTCCACAAGCGCACAACCTATGTGTCCGCAACGGTATATTGCTTTGCTTGATCTTATCTCGGCAAGGAATTTTGAGCGAAGGGCAGACTCCAGGCTTTTTCCCTTTATATTATCTGCAGAGTAATGTGAAAACGGGCATGGTTCGATATAACCTTGAGTGTTTATATGCACACAACCACTTTCAACTCCCCTGCACTTGTGATCTTTTCCGTATTCATCATCTGGAAGATGAGCTACCATAATGGGCTTGTTTCTGCGAATTTTGAGAATTCTTTGACGAAATAGATTGCGCTCCTCATCGTTTAAAACCATATCCCAACAAGCATCACTGCCAATCGGAACATATTCTGTATAAAAGCCTAAAGAGCATCCACGCCTGATCATTTCATCAATGAATAGATCACTGCTTAATGTTTCATAATTATCATGCCATACCATGGAAGAAAAACCAAAAACTAAATTTTTATCCTGCATAAGCATCATGGCATTTTCTACTTGTTCATACACACCCTGGCCACGCCTAAAATCAGTCTGTTTTTTCCATCCATCAACACTAACTACAGGAATTATATTACCTGAAGATACTATTTCATTAACCAGGTCTTTATTCACAAGCAAGCCATTAGTAATTAATAAAAATAAAAGCTTATTGTGCCTTTGAAATAAATCAATTATTCCTTCACGCATCAAAGGTTCACCACCAGTTATAACAAAGAGAAATACACCTATTTTTTCTGCTGAACAGAATAATTGTTCGATTTCATCAATAGAAAGCTCATTTTCAACTGGATAATCACCTGCGTAACAGCCAATACAAGAAAGGTTACATTTCATGGTTGGGCTAAATGCGATCGCTATAGGTGTCAGAAAACCTTTAGTTTTTAATAATATCCAGCGTTTTATGGATGAATTTAGTGCATGTCTGGAAACCTTAATCAATTTTCGGAAATTCTTAAAACGACCACTACTATTTAACCTGATACCGCGTAAAAAAATGCTTTCAAAAATGTTTATGTAATCTGACACTTTTTTTCTCCTAAAATTTTAATGTTATGCCTCTACAATAGATTCTTTGTTTATTATTTTTCAAACTACTATATTATCAAGGCTATCAGAAACAGGCACATTGACTCCATTCTGAGCAGCCGCTACCAAACATCCGTCAAATTTACCCTTATCCCTTTTTGCTCCGGCATCTAATTTACCATCATTTTTATTTGGTGAGCTATCTTTTGCTGTATCTACTTTTGCATCATCAAAAAGCAAAAGACCAACAAGACCTGTTAAATCCAATGCACTATAAGCTTGCGTTGAAATAAAACATAAAACAAAAGTTAATGTTAAAATCTATGGTAGTAATACAGAACGTTTCAATTTATAACTCCCTATTGTGTAACGCTTATACTTATTATCGGAAATCATGTATAAAGATTTGGATAATAATATAATATAATCACAAAGAATAAATTTATTGAAATGTGCAATGTTATTGATGAGATAATAGAGCCAGTTCGTTCATATAAATATGCAAGAATGAGCGCTATTAAAAAAATCGGGAAAAGGTGTATAAACTGCCCATGGACAAAGGCAAAAAAGATTGATGATAAAATTAATGAGGCTAATCTTCCACGGCGCTTCCTCAATGATGTATAGATCATCCCTCTGAACAAAATCTCTTCGCCAATAGGTCCCAAAATAACTACAAGTAATGTAACTCCTGCAAATTTAATATATTCATCCATACTACCAGGCCAAATATCAATGGAACCTTTATGCTCCATTTCTTGAAGTTCTCTTAAATGTTCAGCCTGAGAAGGTGCAATTATTTCAGCAATTTTTATAATAGCTTCTTCAGCAACGTATTCGAGAAATAACACGGGCACGATAAGTATAATACCAATCAAAATATTTCTAAAAATATTTTCTTTTGTCAGACCTATATCCTTTAGTGATCGTCCACAAACTTTTTTTATGAACCATAAAGACAATATTAAAAGCGAAGCTGAACCTACTAGACTGAAATAATAGATATTTTTCCACTCAGACCAATCCCCATCTAAAATTCCTAGCAAATTGCTCAATCCAGCTAATGATACAGGTATAACAAAAAGGGATAATATTAATATTGTGATCGAATCTATTAATCCCCATTCAGCCTGCCTTAATTTTTCCTGTGATTGAATTTGGATTCCACAAGATTCACAATTTGATATTGGAAAAGGATTTTTAGTATTACAATTTGGGCAGTATAAATAGGCTGTTCTTGGACGAAGCAATATATAAAATGGAAGGAAGAAAGGCATAAAGAAAGCAACACCAATTATCCATAGCCATGGGTCTGCCATTTTACGCTTTTTTGAATCAAAATAGACAAATATTGCTGATGGTATTTGTATAAATAGCAGAGATGGTAGAAACTCGGTAAACATATTTATCTTATCCAGAAAGGATCAAGCCCAAAAATCGGTTCATTATTTATTATTATCGGCGATTCATTTGAACCATCAATATTTATGGTATGAAGTTGTCCATTATTTACATATACTATTTTATCTCCTTTTGGTGACCAGGCTGGATTAGAACCTCCATACTTTGTTAGTTGTTTTTCATAGGGTCTTCCGTTTTCATCGAAACTTACCATCCACAATTGTGAAATTTCACCTTCAGTCTTACAATATACCAAAATTTTTTCACTCCCAAAAGACCACACAGGATCAAATTCATCATAAGGACTTGTTGTTATCCTTTCTGATTGCCCTGCAATAGTATCATAATAATAAATATCCCTATTAGCAGATTCTTTATTCTCCACGGATGTTTGTTCAGCAGAATAAGCAATCAATTCATCATCATTAGACCATGAAGGATAATATACATCCAAATTTCCTGAAGGAAGAACGTTTTCTTCTCCAGTTATCAGATCTCTTACGTAAATTTTGCTTTTACCATCAATTTCCTTTGTATATGCAATCTTTTTACCATCATTACTTATTGCAGGTTGATAACCAGTGTTTTTTAAATTTAAACCCAGTAATAAGTTATTTTCAGCACTCATTAATGCAATTTCTCTGTTACTATCCATAAAAACCATAATATCACCGTTAATAGTCCCTGATATGCTATCTCCATAACCGATCCAATTACGTCCACTGCCATCTGTATTAATGGACCAGATATTTCTATCATGGGAGAAATATATTTTTCCTTCATCATTTTCTTTTTTACCTTCGGAGTGAGTTTCTTTTGGTTCAAACTCATATTTATCCAATATTTCCCATTTAACTTTATTTGTTTCATTTACCCTTTTAAAAGTGAATGATATTCCTCTCGACCAATACCACCATTCCTGAGTATTTTCTTCAGCTTTATCAATCTCTGTATCAGGATCACCATAATAAGAGCGTATACCATCTCTAGTTTGGATCAATTTTCCATCCTTACCTATTGATGCTGTTATATTTATATTTATATAAGGTGTTGTTCTTCCTTCTATAATGTAGACTTTCTGAGGGTCTCCCCAATATCCCATGCCAAAATAGCCAGTTCCATAAAAACCAATTCCATCCTCGTAATCAATTTGTCCATCTTCATCAAGGTCAATTAGAGCCATTATATAATACCCACCCGGAGGAGCAGAGCATGTATAAAAACCATCTTTCTCAAGCTCTAAATTTACCCTGGTGCCTTCTTTAAACTCTTGATCTTTTGAAAAAACGATCACAGCAGATAAAATATCTTTACCTTCCCATACAATTCTTCCTGAAATTCCTGTGACTGATGGCAATGTGTCATCCTCTAATTTTGGCTCATCGGATTTATCGTTTTCTTTTTCTTGTGATAAAATAGGTTTCAATTGACCTGAGTCATCAAATTGTGCGGTTATCTGTATTTCTATTTCTTTATCGCTATTTAAAGATAGTTTAGCAGGTGAAATACTGCTTGCATCCTTTGATCCATAAATACCTATGACATCACCTTGTGTATATTTACCATTTTTATCAGTGTCTATGCTTGCTGTTATATAATAATCTCCTTCAGCAAGTTGTATTTTAAAGTTCCCTTTATCATCAGTCCGGATTTGATCTATAGCTTTAATCATGCTTGCGTCATTATAAACTTGCACTATTGCATCCTTTACATCATGCGTTAACCACACTACTTTTCCTGAAAGTGTCAGATTTTTTTTACTTTGTGAAATTGTTCCTGTTTTTTCGTTTAATACTTCCTTTATGGGAACTGGTTTCCCGGCAGAATTTATTTTTCCTATAATAATTATATTTCTATTATTCTTTAAAACACCTTCCTCAACTTTTATGGGTTTTGGAAACATATCGAAGCTTGTCATTCCCCAGACTCCAAAGTAATCTCCGGAATCAAGTAAATTGGTATTATTTTGATCGATAACTGCAAGCAAATAATACTGCCCTGGAGGGACCTTCACTGTAAAGTTTCCCTTAAGGGATACATTAGCTTGTGCTACTCTGTTGTTCCATGTTGGGTCTGAATAAACAAATACAACTGCAGATGTAAAATTATTATGATTTTGCCAGATGAGCCTTCCTGAAATACCGGTAGTTATATCATCAGATGATTCTGATGATATAGGAACAATAGTTTCATTTTCATTTACGAAGGCAGTAATTAAAATATCTATATCTGTTGCCTTTTGACCTTTTGTTAACGTTATTGGTTTTGCCTTTTGTTTTGAATCTGCCCAATCTGAAATACCATACATACCTATTCCATCACCGGCATCAAACTGTTTATTATTATTTTTATCAACAAAAGCGACAAGATAATAATCTCCGGGATCTTCTATCTCCAGGACATAACTGCCATCTGATTCCAGCACAATACCTTCAGAATATAAAGATTTTAGTTGTGGATCTGTAAATACCTGAACCCTTGTCATTGGCAGGCTATGCCCCTGCCATATAACTTTTCCTGCTATCCATGCATTTTCATCATCAGATAAAGATGGTTGGACAAAAGAACTTATAGCAACAATAATAATTAGTAACAGAGAGATTTTCATTATGGTTATTCCATCATATTAAATGAACTCAAAAAGTCTATAAAAGTTTCACCACGCAAAAATCTTTCATCGCCCATTATTCGCTTATGGAAAGGTATTGTTGTTTTTATACCTTTGATAACGAATTCATCAAGGGCTCGTTTCATTCTATATATAGCATTGTTACGTGTGCTGTCGTGTGCAATAAGCTTTGCAATAAGGCTATCATAAAATGGTGGTATTCTATATCCACTATATAGATGTGTATCAACGCGTATGCCGGGACCACCGGGTAGTCTTAAATCTTCGACAGTTCCGGGGTTTGGCATAAAGTTTTTGCTGGGGTCTTCAGCATTTATTCTGCATTCTATCGCATGTCCGTTAAAATGAATATCATTTTGTTTCAGCCCGAGTCTTTCCCCTGCTGCAATGCGTATCTGTTCTTTTACAAGGTCTAATCCAGTTATAGCTTCGGTAATGGTATGCTCAACCTGAATCCTTGTGTTCATCTCCATAAAATAAAACTTTCCATTAGTATCCATAAGAAACTCAACAGTGCCTACACTTAAATATTTTATAGATTTAATTGCCTTAATTACAGCTTTTATCATTTCTTCGCGGATTTTTGGATTTAAACCCGGGCTCGGTGTTTCTTCAATAAGCTTTTGTTTTCGCCGTTGTATTGAGCATTCACGTTCACCAAGACATAACACTGTTCCGTAATTATCTGCAATTACCTGAAACTCTATATGCCTTGCTTTTTCAATTAGCTTTTCAATATAGACATCCGAACGCCCGAAAGCTGATTTTGATTCTCCTTGAACAAGTCTGAAAGCATTGATTAAGCTTGCATCATTATGGGCTTCTCTAATACCAATCCCGCCTCCACCAGCAGCAGATTTAACAACTACAGGATAACCAAATTTGCGTGCAATTTTAAAAGCCTCTTTTTCATCTTTCACCACACCTTTGCTTCCTGGTATAGGTTCGAGACCTGCTTTTGACATAATTTGACGGGCTTTTGCTTTATCGCCCATCATTTCTATGTTTTCCGGTGAAGGACCAATGAACGTGATATTATGGTCTCTACAAGCTTCGGCAAAATGTGGAGCTTCTGCCAGAAAACCTGTCCCGGGGTGTATAGCATCCGCTTCGGTTGTATCAGCAGCGCTAATAATATTGGGCAAACTAAGATAACTTTCTGATTTATTACTAGGACCTATACATATAGCTTCATCAGCATATTGCACATGCAAAGAATCAGCATCTGCTGTCGAATGAACTGCAACAGTTTTAATTCCCATTTCTTTGCATGCTCTTATTATTCTGACCGCAATTTCACCGCGATTTGCAATTAATACTTTATTAAATGGCATAATAAACACTCTCTAATATTTACTAAGCTTTTGGCTTAACTCGAAAAATAGGCTGATCATATTCCACAGCCTGACCATTATCTACAAGAATTTCAAGGATGGTGCAATCCATATCAGCAGATATTTCATTCATTAGTTTCATAGCTTCAATTATGCAGATCACCTGACCTGCCTTCACTTCAGACCCGACCTCTACGTAAGGTTCAGCATCGGGAGATGGTGCCCGGTAAAACGTGCCGACCATAGGAGCTGATATATATACAGCATCTTTTTTGGCAGATTCAGGGCTGATAGCATGTGTTGTTACTTCGTGAGCTATCGGAACAGGTGTAGTATAACTTACACTAGCTAACTGTTGAGCATGCAATTGCTTTACATGTATTTTTAATCCGCCCTGTTCGATGCTCAATTCGGCTACATCGTTTTCTTTCATTATTTTAATAATCTCTTTTAGAGATTCAATATCTAACCCCTTTCTTTCTGGCATATTGTGTCTCCTTTTGTTCAAAAATCGGGGGTTTTCCTAAGCCCTTTCCAGATATTCTCCAGACCTCGTATCTACTTTAACTTTATCACCTGGTTCAATGAAAAGGGGGACTTGAAGAACATATCCTGTCTCAAGTTTAGCTGGTTTAGTTGCTCCTGTAGCTGTATCACCTTTTACTCCTGGCTCTGCACTCGCTACTTCAAGGACAACAGCAGGGGGTAATTCAACTCCAATTGCTTCTCCTTTATGGAACTGCACAACAATATTAGCTCCTTCTGCCAAAAAATTGATAGAATCACCCAGATGTTCAACATTCAGCTCTATTTGTTCGAAAGTCTCAGTATCCATAAAATGAAGAAGATCACCATCTCTATACAAATATTGCATATTTCTATTTTCTAACCTTACATCTTCTATTTTTTCTTCTGATCTGAATGTGCGTTCGATTACGTTACCATCCGACATTCTCTTTAATCTGGTTCTTACATATGCACCGCCTTTACCAGGCTTTACATGTGTAAATCCAACAACTGTATATAACTGCCCTTCTAAAGATATTACAACTCCAAAACGAAAGTTGTTTGGTGTGATCATACTTATCTATTCTCCTCCTTCTTCCTGTTTATTATGTTTACTATAGCCCTTAATGCTAGATAATAACTCTCGGGACCAAATCCACTTATAACTCCGACAGCAACTGGTGATATATAAGAGTGATGTCTGAATTCCTCCCTGCAAAACACATTGGAAAGATGAACCTCCACTACAGGCAAAGAAACTGCAGATAAAGCATCCCGTATAGCAACACTTGTATGTGTATAAGCTGCTGGATTTATTATTATTCCATCTGCCCAATCTGCATTTTCTCCAATAAATGAAACTATATCACCTTCAGAATTAGACTGATATATTTTTATTTCAACATCCATTTCTTCAGCTAATTCTTTGAGATTATTGTTTATCTGATGTAGTGTAACAACACCATATATTCCTGGTTCACGCCTGCCAAGCAGGTTCAGATTAGGTCCGTGAATTATTAGCACTTTCATTTTATTTTTCCCTTGTCTCTTCTATTGCCTTCCTGACTTCTCTTTCCTCTACATTCTCCATAATTATTGCTTCCCCTATATCTTTTGGAAGCACAAATCTTAACTTAAAATCAGCTTTGATTTTCTTATCGAGATATATAGCATTAATTATACTATCAACGTTAAGATCAGGAAAAGTAGTCGGTAAACCATAAGCTTTTAGCAAATTAATTTGTCTTATTAAGTTTTCTTCTTTTAAAATGCCTTTATTGACTGCAATTTTTCCTGCAACAATCATCCCGATTGATATTGCTTCACCATGTCGGTAAACTTTATAATCCGTTACAGTTTCGATTCCATGACCAATAGTGTGTCCATAATTAAGTATTGCTCTAATATTTTGTTCCTTCTCATCTTGTTCAACTATCGTTACTTTATCTTTACATGATCTTGCAACTATTTGCTCAATACTTTGTGGATCAAGAGCTAATATCCTTGAAACATTGCTTTCCATATACTCAAAAAGCTCTTTATCCATTATTACACCGTGCTTAACAACTTCTGCCAGTCCACTTTTAAACTCTCTCTCTGGAAGGCTTTTAAGCACATCTATATCAATAAGGACGTATTTTGGCTGGTAGAATACACCAATAAGGTTTTTTGCCTTCGGGTGATTTACCGCTGTCTTTCCTCCGACACTGCTATCGACCTGAGCAATAAGCGAAGTAGGCACTTGAATAAGCGGTATTCCCCTCATAAACGTTGCAGATACAAAACCTGCCAGATCGCCAATCACACCGCCTCCTAATGCTATTACCGCTGAATTTCTGTTCATTTGATGTTGCACAAAAGCATCGAAAACTTTACTCGCCCATTCCAGAGATTTATATTCTTCACCATCGGGAATTGAGAAGATTTCTGATTTTATGCCATTAGCGGACAGACTATCTCTTACTATATCTCCATATAGTTTACCAACCACATTATTTGTTACGATCTCTGCTTTTGATAGCGGTAATATACTTTTGATTATATTACCAATTCGTGGCAAACTACCACTCTCTATATGAATTGAGTAATTATCTTTTCCTAAGTCCACATATATATGTTGCATATTTAGACAATCCTTGCCTTAATGAAATATTTTTATTTAAAAATATTGATGATTTTCTCAACTACTTGATCAATATCAATATTTGATGTATCAATAGTATAATCAGCACAAGCATAAAATTGCTCACGTTCATTCAGCAATTTTCTTATATGACTAATAGGGTCTTCTACCTGTAATAATGGACGATGGTTGTAACCTGATGTTCTTTGTAAAATCACCTCTGGACTAGCAGAAAGGCAAAACATCATGCCAGTGGATTTCAGCTTCTTTATATTTATCTCTCGTTTAACAATACCACCGCCCGTTGCAATAACATATCCACTTAGTTTGCATACTTTATCGACAACTGCAGACTCCAGGTCACGAAAATACTCTTCGCCTTCGTGTGCAAATATATCTGATATACTCTTATGACAATCTTCTTCAATAATATCATCAGTATCAATAAAATTCATACCTAGAGCTTCGGCAAGCTTCATGCCAACAGATGTCTTTCCTGTTCCCATGAAACCAACTAATACTATATTTGAAATATTCCTTTCCATATCTTTCTTATTCAGATTTGTGATACATAAGTCATGTAAGCATTAAAATTATCTTTTAATTCGTCAAGGCTATCTCCACCAAATTTTTCCAGAAATGCATTTGCTATTTCAATTGCGACTACAGCTTCTCCAACTATACCCGCGGCAGGAACAGCACATACATCAGACCTTTCCTTACTAGCAAGAAACGGTTCTTTTGTTATAAGATCAACTGACCTCAGCGGTTGTGAAAGTGTTGGAATAGGTTTCATCCCTGCTTTTATAACAATTGTCTCACCATTGCTCATTCCGCCTTCAATACCGCCTGCGTTATTGGTCTCCCTATAAAACCCACTATTTGAATAAAATATCTCATCATGAACATCAGAACCTTTTAGCCTTGAAGAATCAAATCCCAAACCGATTTCCACACCTTTAATTGCAGGTATACTCATAACAACACCTGCTATTCTTGCATCTAACCTGCGGTCCCAGTGCATACAACTGCCCAATCCGACCGGGACATTGAATACCATAACCTGGAAAACTCCGCCAAGGGAATCACCTTCATTTTTTGCATTATCTATCGCTTTTATCATAAGCTCTTCTGCATTTTTATCCGGGCATCTTAGAGGTGAATTATCTAATTCATCAACAAAAGTGTAAAAATCATGCCTGTTTTTGAACTGCAATTTAATATCAGTCGATTTGACATCACCGACTTGCGTTACAAAGCTTAAAACATAAATATTAAATTCTTCCAGGATGCGTTTCGCTACTGCTCCAGCAGATACACGAGCAGCAGTTTCTCTCGCACTGGCACGCTCAAGGATGTTTCTCAGATCCTTGTGGCGATACTTTATTCCACCAGCAAGGTCTGCATGACCCGGACGCGGTCTTGTTATCTTTTTCTGTTCTATATTAGCAATTGTTTCTTCTATTGACATGATCTCATGCCAATTCTCCCAATCTTTATTCTGTATATTTATTGCTATGGGGCTTCCCAATGTGATTCCAGCACGAACACCAGCAGTAATTTCTGCGGTATCGCACTCTATTTGCATACGCTTCCCACGACCATAACCCAATTGGCGCCTTCTTAAATCTCTATCAATATCATCTTTCGCGAGCCTGATTCCAGAAGGAATGCCATCGATTATGACTGTTAAACATTTCCCGTGAGATTCTCCAGCTGTTAAAAATCTAAGCATTTATAGTCCCACCAGGGCTTTATACCATATCCAGATTTCTTTGCCATATAACAGTGATATTACAGCAGAAATGGAAAGAAAAGGTCCGAATGGTATATAACTATCCATCTTCTTGCGTCGCAAGATAATCAATATCGATCCAAATATAGAACCAATAAAAGCACCAATAATTAGAATCAATAGAATATAAGGCCATAAGCCGATATACATGCCGATCATTGCCATAAGCTTTATATCACCTACACCCATTGCGGGCTTGTGAAAGACAACACGTCCAATTATTGCAATCAGTAGAATTATAACAGCTCCTCCAAAAGCACCTGAAAGTCTGGATAAAAAAAGCTTTATATCACCTTCCAGAATCCATCTATATATTGCAAAAAAAAGACCAACAAATATGCCCGGATAAACCAGCTTGTCAGGGATAATTAAATGCTCAAGATCGATAAAAGATATAACTATAAGAAATCCCACGAAAATGCACATTTCAAGAAGATAAAGTATAATATATCTTGTCTCATTATGCAAGCTCATGCTTTTATGTAGTAACAAAGCAAATAGGGTTGCTGTCAATGCCTCAATAATTATATATCTTGGTGAGATTTTTTCTTTGCAATATCGACATTTACCTTTCAGGAAAATATAACTGAATATAGGAATATTGTCCAGAACACCTAGAAAATGATTACATTTTGGACAATATGAACGTTCTGGTACTATAATTGATTTTTTAAGAGGAATGCGATATATGCATACATTAAAAAAACTACCAACTATTAAGCCAAAAATTATGATTAATAAATAATTCATTAGATAAAAAAATTGTAAAACATGCTGTCCAGCTTGTTAATATATCATCAACAGGCTAGTCAGCCTGTTTTACGTTTTATCTACAAGCTTGTCAGCTTGTTTTCTTATGTATATGCGAAGCATATAAAATTAAATCATCTTGTATTGGATATAGAGAACAAGCTAGACAGCATGTT
>FWPV01011291.1_pt1 | contig 13424 bp, 8 predicted proteins | sample 2228371 | NCBI WGS metagenome assembly FWPV01 (sample SAMEA103939776, study PRJEB20133) | metagenome | reverse complement strand
AAGAAATTCTATTATCGTGAACTTTCAAAGCTTCAGATTGAACTGGTAAAACTACAGGAATGGATTAAACACAAAGGTCTTAAGGTGGTTGTGATCTTCGAAGGCCGTGATGCAGCAGGCAAAGGTGGTGTTATTAAAAGGATAACCCAGCGGCTGAATCCCCGGATATGCAGGGTGGTAGCATTAGGTACTCCAACTGAGCGTGAAAGGAGCCAGTGGTATTTTCAGCGATATGTTGCTCATTTGCCTTCGGCCGGGGAGATGGTTTTGTTTGACCGTAGCTGGTATAATCGTGCCGGAGTTGAACATGTTATGGGATTTTGCACCGATGAGGAATACAGCGAGTTTTTACGCAGTTGCCCCGAATTTGAGAGAATGCTTATAAGGTCGGGTATAATACTTATCAAATACTGGTTTTCGGTTTCCGATGAAGAGCAGGAACGCCGTTTCAAAGCACGTATTGAAGACCCTACCAAACGTTGGAAATTAAGTCCGATGGACCTGGCATCACGTGAAAAATGGGTTGAATATTCTGAGGCTAAAGATGAGATGTTTAAATACACTGATATCAAGCAAGCCCCCTGGTATGTTGTGCAGGCTGATAATAAACGTCGCGCAAGGCTTAACTGTATTCATCATCTCTTAAGCCTTATACCTTATGAAGATCTGACTCCGGAACCCATTGAACTTCCGCCGCGCAAAGACAGGAAGGCATATGTCAGACCTCCAATAACAGATCAAACTTTTGTTCCTGAAGTATATTAAGTTTACTTATTCTCCAACTGGCTCGCCTTAAGAAAATAATGGTTGGCTTTTTCACTATCTCCCGAGCGTTTTGCTATAAAGCCCATTATTCTATATATGCCGGCATCTGAGGGATCTATTTTTAAAGCCCTTTCAAGCCATTCAAAAGCTTCCTTAGTATTACCCGATAAGGCGTATGACAACCCCAGTCCCTTATAAGGCTCAGTATTTGAAGGATTTAGCGAAAGAGCCTTTTTGTAACATTCTATTGCCGCAGGATAATTATTTTTTTCCTTACCGTATATCATACCAAGCTTTGAGTAAATATCGGGCCGCCTGGAATTAATTTTCAGCAATTCCTTATACATGGCTATCTTCTGATCTGTACTGTCATATTTCGATAAAATATAATGAATATGATTATAGGCCGTTTCATCGCCAAAATTATTTTGTATTGCCCTGCAATAAAACTGAAATGCCTTAGGAACATCATGGTTTAATTCATAATAAGCAGTGCCGAGCCTGCGCCAAACATCACTGAATGTGCTGTCAATGGTTGAGGCTTTTGTCAGATATTCAACGGCAAGCGAAAGAAATCTGTTTTTTTCAGTTGTATTGGTAATATTTAGTGCTGAGTCTACCAGTATGGCGCCGGCTGCATAATTGCTTTTGGCACTGTTGGACGAGGTTTTTACATCAGTAAGAAATAATGTAAAGTTGTCTTTCCATACAAAATTTCTTGTAAAAGAAATCACCGAAAATAGTAAGACGAAGAATAAAAATATAAAATATCTTAAATACGGGTGGTATTTTTCTTTATAAGGCAATTTATTATAAAAATAAGTTAATAAATATGCAATGCCAACTGAAAAACCTATGCTGGCCAGATAAACAAACCGTTCATTCATAAACGTCCCTATGTTTACAAACAAATTGGATACAGGAATTAAGCCAATAATGAAAAACCAAATGGCATAAGACAAAACATTCTTGTTTTTCAGTTTTAATAATGCATAAGCAATCAGAATCAAGTAAACCAAAAGTGTTGCAATTACATAAGGATTGTTCCATGTGACCAGTGGAATATGATAGGGATAATAATCATGAGTAAGAGGATAAGGCCAGAACAGTAATTTCAGATACACGCCCAGAGAAAGTACGATGGTGGCATATTTCTGATTTACACTGGCATGCAGGAATGGATTATTCATTAAATCTTTTGATTCCTCAGTATTAAAACCATGGGTAATACTGTTTCGCAAAATTAATGCTATAAAAGCTGCCAATAATAAGGGTAATGAAGATATAACCAGTTGTCTGAAATCGGATTTTCTGAAAAAATAAACTGTCAAAGGAGACAAGATAATACATACAATTGCATTTTCCTTAGAAAGTATTGCAGAGAAGAATGAAATAAAACTAATCAACAGCCATACCCAGTGTTTGGTATCAATGTATTGCATTACAGACAGCAGGGTAATTAATGCAAAAATCAGAGCCAGCAGTTCATCACGACCCTTAATGTTGGCTACGACCTCGGTATGAACAGGGTGAGCCAGAAAAATAAATACAGTAAAAACAGGTATGGATAACACACCTGGTGTAGCAATGCTTTGATTAAACAATAGTCTTAATAACCAAAAAAGAATCAGCCCTGTAAATGCATAAATTAAAATATTGACCAAATGGGATAAATGCGGATTAAGACCAAAGCATTGATATTCTATAGCAAAAGTTGCAATTGACATTGGTCGGTAGCGACCTCCGGGAAGATGAACGGTTTTTTCCTGATAAAAACCTTTAAATGAGTCGTTTAGAAAAATATCTTTTATTCCGGCCAATCCTTTTTTTGTGTAATGGTTATGAGTAATCACCATGGCATCATCGAGAGCATAACCATGGCCAATAGTATTGGAGTAAATAATGAAAGGGAAAATAAATATAGCAATCTGAACTAAATGGGTTAATTTAATTGAAGCATTTTCTTTTTGCTTAAAAAGCATTATTTTTTTATATGTTTAGAGTTAAACCATATATAGTCGTCCGAATTTATAAAAATATTCAACCCGAATTTGTCATTAACTGTTTTTTATCCCAAATTACACATTTTTATTGCGTAATTTGGGATAATTTCTATTGATACTGGCAACAATAGACTTAACATTTATTCATAGAGAGGTTCATAAACGCAGCGGTACCCGGAGCGGGACTTGAACCCGCACAGCCATTGCTGGCCACAGGATTTTAAGTCCTGCGTGTCTACCAATTCCACCATCCGGGCAAACAATATGCAAACTTACAAAAAAAATCCCGATAATTTATCGGGTTTTGAGCGGAAAACGGGACTCGAACCCGCGACCCTGACCTTGGCAAGGTCATGCTCTACCAACTGAGCTATTTCCGCAATTCTCTTATCAATTATACTTTTAAATGTTTGGCACCTCAAAAGTGCTGCAAATTTATTTATTTTTTTCTATCATCAAAAGAACTGGTTAAAATTTTATGCAATCGGATTCTTTATGCTGAAATTGCTGAATGGTATCGAATACTCTTTGTTTTATTTCGGCAGGGGTTGGATTCAGCTCCCCGGTGGTAAAATTACTTGATTCAATATCAAGCCGCTCATATACCATTAGATATAGGTTAAAAATTATATCAAGGCTCAATCTGTATCGGGGTTCGAGGTGTGGCCATAATGATTTTATCATATTGCAGGTTTTAGTTCGGTATTGACCTGCAATTTCATAATATTCTTTAATTACCGACCTGAAAGCATCAGGAATTGTAACCTCTCTGGCAATTTTCCTTAAATCATCCTTATTCAGGCCGTATTTTTTTAATACTTCATCTGCAAAATAATTCAGGTTGTTGAACTGGTCTTTCTGAAAATCACGTATTATATGCACCAGGTAACTGAAAATTGCACAGGGTAGTGCAGCTTCTTTGACATTAAAATCCGGCGGAATATACTGCTCATGATATTTTTTTACACCACATAAATGAACGAATACTGATGCCGGCGCTACAGAAGCCCCGCCGGCATAATCAAGAAAATCCTGAATAGTAGAAAAACCATCATGATTAATATCATACGTCATCGACCTGGCAAAGGCTTCAAAAGGCCATACGGGAATAGAAAACCGCTTAATCGTACTGGTCAGCTCCTGAAATAATATATTGTTACCGGCCTTGTTTTTTATTTGGGAGAGCCAATTCCCAATATCTGCCAAAAATTTCCCCTTTTCATCATCAGAAAATTTCTGATATGCCGATTTATGGTTATCTATCAGGTCATCAATAGAACGCATGAACTTATAGCAGACCTTCGCAGCCTGATATCTTTCTTCTTCCCAAAAATTAGCTGCAATCAGAATATTGGGATGATCAATTATTTTTTCAAAGTCGATACTTTCAAATATCTCAATGTAATTTATGTTTTCTTCACTCATTGATAATTCTTTTATAAAGTAAAACAAGCATTTTAATCAATAATATTTTATTCATCAGCTGAAGTTCTCTTTTAGAATCCGCTCAGAAACCAGTTTTGCTGAAAGCAGTACCAGAGGAATACCATTGCCCGGATGTGTCCCGCCGCCTGCAAAATACAGATTCCTGTATTTCTTATGTCTGTTATGCGGGCGAAAATAACCCATTTGAAATATATTATGAGAAATGCTGCCAAAGGTCGCGCCTTTTGAAAGGTTAAAAATATCATGCCAGTTGGACGGAAGGTATATCATTTCAAACTTAATATGTTCTTCAATATCAGTCAGCCCATGTTTTTTTAATCTTTCAATTACGGCAGAGCGGGCTATAAGCTTAAGTTGCTCCCAGTTTTGCTGCTTATTTTCGTCAAGATGCCCTGATGGAATAATTACCGTTAGTGTATCTTCGCCTATAGGTGCTGCTGTCTTGTCTGTGCGTGAAGGTGCATGAACATAAAAACTCGGATTTTCCGAAATTGTCTGCTCCCCGAAAATTTTTTTAAGATTTCTTCTGTAATCAGCCGAAAGAAATACGTTATGGTGCCCAAGCATAGGGTATTCTTTATTGAGTCCCCAGTGTATTACAATAGCCGAACATGTATATTTAAGCCGGTCTATTTTTAATGCAATATTGCTTTCAGGCAAAAGGTTGCGGTAAACAAATGGTAAATCAGCATTGGCCACAATAATATCAGCAGGTATCGTTTGTCCGTCTTTCAAAACAATTGCTTCGGCTTTGTTTTCATTTGTAATAATTTTAATCACAGGGTTGTTATAACAGAATTCTACACCAAGTTTTTCAGCCGTAGTAATAAGTGTTTCAGTTATTTTATACATTCCTCCGGAAGGGAAAGCTGATCCTTCGGCAAGCTCAGATGCCGGTATCATCGAAAACAATGCCGGAGCTTTTAACGGGTCCTGTCCAACATAAATATTCTGAAAGGTAAAAGCCATTCTTAAATGTTCACTGGAAAAAAACTTTTTAATATATGCCGAATGCCGCCTGTATGTTTTTAATCTGAGTAAGAGTAATATGTTACCTAAGGTTACAAAATCGGTAATTTTATAAAAATTGCGGTTAATGAGCTTTTTCATTGACAGTTTGAAAAACATATACCCTTTTGTAACGTATTGTTGTAATCTTCTATAACTCCCCGGTTCAATTCTTTCCAGATTACTTTGCATAAATGCTATATCATTTGTGAAGGGTATGGCATTTCCATCTTCAAAAAAAACGGTATATAATGTTGAAAGAGGCAGGAATTCAATACAATCTTCATTAATACCCATAGCATTAAAAACTGTTTTATAGATCGAAGGCATTAAATAGATGGTGGCCCCCATATCAAATCGGTGTCCGTCGCGTATAATCCGGCTGCACCTTCCTCCGGGGAAAGCATTCTTTTCAAAAACCCTGACTTTATATCCGTTACGGGCAAGAAATACTGAAGTTGCAATTCCGCCAACACCAGCGCCAATAATTACGACTTTTTTATTGCTCATTATTCTTCGGTAATTACTTGTCGAAAGTATGCATTTTGTTTATTTTTTCAGAAAAAAATATAATTTAGTTTAACAATTAACCCAAATTACCCATTAGACCCGGATTTCTCAACGGACTGGGGCGAACTGATGACTTCCCCCCCCCCGATAAAGACTTTGTAAGGTTTTCCTACTTTAATAAAAAAGAAGAAAACCTTACAAGATATTAATAGCCCGGCTACCGGGTAAAAAGTTTGATGAGTTTTTTGGGTTAAAATTTTGTAAGGAAGAAAATTCATATGTCTTTAAAATACAACGGATTGATTAGTAATTCTTGTCATAATGAGAGATTATTGATTTAAAATTCAGCTAATTCTAATGAGAATATTATTCATCGGAGGTACGGGTTTTATCAGTAGCGATGTAAGTCGTCTGACAATAGAGCAGGGTCATGATTTGTACCTGTTGAACAGGGGATTTCATGCAAACGAAATTACCGGATGTCATAAGCTGACGGCAGATATTCATAATAAAAATGAAACCCTGAAGGTTATTAAGGACATCAGATTTGATGTGGTTGTTGACTGGATTGCTTATACTAAGGAAGACATTGAGCGCGATCTTGATTTTTTCAGGGGTAAGGTTAACCAGTACATTTTCATCAGTTCAGCTTCAGCATACCAGAAACCGCCTGAGCATTATCTGATTACTGAATCGACACCTCTTCAGAATCAGTTTTGGGATTACTCAAAAAACAAAATTGACTGTGAGCAACGACTGATGAAAGCATTTTATGAAGAAGGTTTCCCCGCAACCATTGTACGTCCTTCGCTCACATATAGCACAAATTTTCCTGTTGCGATAGGCGGCTGGGGATGTTATACACTGGCCAACCGCATACTAAATGGCAAGCCTGTTATTGTGCATGGCGACGGAACATCATTATGGGTTGTAACCCATGCGGCTGATTTTGCAAGAGGTTTTACAGGTCTTTTCGGCAATCCGAAAGCTATAGGCCAGGCCTTTCACATAACTTCTGACGAAGTACTTACGTGGAATCAGATATACCAAATTATTGCATGGGAATTGGGCAGAGAACCTCAGATAATCCATATTCCTTCTGATTTCATCGCCCGGGTTTCCCCGCAATTTAAAGGAACTTTATTTGGCGATAAATGCTGGAGTATTGTTTTTGATAATAGCAAGATTAAAAGCTATGTACCGGGTTTCACTGCAGGCATATCTTTTCGCGATGGTATCAAACGAACGGTTGAATGGTTTAAAGCCGATAAAAAAAGACAAATAATAAATCATGAAGTTGATAAAGAGATGGACAGGATTATTCAATTGTTCGCGAGATAGTTGATACATTTATTATCTTTTGTTTATTATTACGCAACCAAAAGGTTTATAAATTGATTGATTTCTTCTGTATTATTTTAGACCGATTAGCTTTTTTATTTCGTAGAGTTTATTAAGCGCTTCAATAGGAGTTAAATTATCGATATCGGTTTTGGCAATTTCATCCCTGATTTGCTTCAGAACAGGGTCATCGAGCTGAAAGATGCTTAACTGGAAGCCTTCACGCTTTTGTGCCAAATCAGCAACAGGTTTTGTGAGCTGATGCTTAACATGTGATTTTTCAAGTTCATGTAACACTTCATTTGCTCTGTTAACAAGGCTTTTGGGCATACCTGCCATGCTGGCAACGTGGATGCCAAAACTATGATGACTTCCGCCTCTTACCAGTTTGCGGAGGAAAATAACCCTGTCGTCTAATTCCTTCACGGATACATTATAGTTTTTAACTCTTTCAAATGAATTTTCCATTTCATTCAGTTCGTGATAATGGGTAGCAAACATGGTTTTAGCTCTGAATTTCGGATGTTCATGTAAGTATTCTACCATAGCCCATGCAATACTTATCCCGTCGTACGTGCTTGTTCCGCGCCCTATTTCATCAAGCAGAATTAAGCTTCGCGATGAAAGGTTATTGAGTATGCTTGCCGTTTCGTTCATTTCAACCATAAAGGTCGATTCACCCATGGAAATATTATCAGAAGCCCCGACGCGCGTAAAAATTTTGTCAACAATACCAATGTGTGCTTCTTCAGCAGGGACATAGCAGCCTATCTGAGACATTAAAACAATAAGGGCTGTCTGGCGAAGCAAGGCCGATTTGCCCGACATATTAGGCCCTGTAATAATGATAATTTGTTGTGATTTATTATCGAGCATCACATTATTGGCAACATAACTTTCACCTGCCCGAAGTTGTCTTTCAATAACCGGATGACGGCCCTGCCGTATATCAATTACCTCAGAATCATTTATCTCAGGGCGGCAATAGTTGTTTTCTTTCGCACATTTTGCAAATGACAACAGACAGTCGAGGCGGGCTATCAGCGACGCATTAAGCTGAATGGGTGTAATATAATCGGACAGGGCGGCAACTAGTTCATTAAACAACTTTGTCTCAAGTTCGAGTATTTTTTCTTCGGCGCCCAGTATTTTGGCTTCATATTCCTTCAGTTCCTCGGTGATATACCTTTCAGCATTTACAAGTGTTTGTTTGCGTATCCATTCGGGTGGCACTTTATCTTTATGAGTATTGCGGACTTCAATGTAATAACCAAAAACATTATTAAAACTAATTTTAAGTGAGGAAATTCCTGTTCGTTCAATTTCACGCTTCTGTATTTGCAACAGATATTCTTTTCCATTATGTAACAGATTCCTTAACTCATCAAGCTGGGCTGATACGCCGTGTGCTATTACACCGCCTCTTGCCAACATTACAGGGGGGTCGGGCATTATTTCGCGCTCAATACGTTCACGGATCATTGAACAGGGATTTAGCTGTTCAGCAATGCGTTGTAAAACAGGTTCACCCGAGGAATTGCAAAGTTCTTTAACCGGACAAACAGCAATAAGCGCATTTTTAATCTGAATGATTTCACGAGGTGATACTCTGCCCACTGCAACTTTTGATATTATTCTTTCAAGGTCACCTATTACTTTTATTTGTTCTTCAATTTCGGACAGAAAGTCAGGGTTGGTTATAAAGTATTGCACTATGTCGAGCCTTTCATTAATGGGATTAATCTCTTTCAGAGGCAGGGCTATCCATCGTTTGAGTAATCTCGATCCCATTGGCGAGAGTGTTTTATCAATCACATCAATAAAGGCCTTGCCTCCTTCATAGATGGGCTGAAATAGTTCGAGGTTACGAATCGTAAATTTATCAAGCCATACATAATGATCTTCTTCAATACGTGAAAGAGAGGTTATGTGCTTAATCTGATGATGCTGGGTAAGGTCGAGGTATTGCATTATTGCGCCTGCTGCAATAATTCCCATGTTCATGTTGTCAACGCCGAATCCTTTAAGTGAGCTTGTCTGAAAATGCCTTGTAAGCCTGTCGTAAGCAGAATCTTCGGTAAAAACCCAGTCTTCCAATTTATAAGTGAAAAATTTCTGTCCGAAAAGTTCGTGAAATTGCTTTTGTTTGCCTCTTTCAAATAAGACTTCTTTTGGAGAAAAGTTATTTAATAACTTGTCGATGTATTCAAAACTACCTTCAGCAGTAAGAAATTCGCCTGTAGATATATCCAGAAAAGCAACACCTCCTGCATTTTTGTCAATATGAACGCAACCCAGGAAATTGTTTTCACTGTGCTGCAATACATTATCATTGAGGCTTACGCCCGGCGTAACCATTTCTGTTATCCCGCGTTTTACAATTTTTTTTGCAAGTTTGGGGTCTTCAAGTTGTTCGCAAATGGCCACCCGTTGCCCTGCTCTTACAAGACGCGGCAAATAAGTGTCAAGCGCATGATAAGGAAATCCGGCAAGGTCAACGAATGAAGCCGCCCCGTTGGCGCGTTTGGTAAGTGTAATGCCCAATATTTCAGAGGCTTTAACTGCATCTGCCCCGAATGTTTCATAAAAATCCCCGACCCTGAACAGCAATATTGCATCAGGATGCTGCGCTTTGATGGCCGCATACTGGTTCATCAAAGGTGTATCGGCAATATTTACCTGATTAGCCAAACTTATTTTTTATGCAAATAAAAATACTGCAGGTTTATTAAAAGGCAAAAATCCCGCCCAAAATGATTTAAACAAATAATCAGCAGGGTTATGAACAATGTTTTATTTAACCCTAATGTTTCATTAGCCGTTTTTTCAAATGATCGTCATCGGAAATCATTTAGTATAAGTTTTCCCAAAACAGCCTCTACCCGTTATTCATGAAAATCATCAGGCCGGTACATTCCTGATGGTTAGTCCGGGTTTAATGAAATCAGGCATGGGATAATTTCAAAGATAAATTAAGCGAAAATACTTTTAATTTCAGAAATCATTTTTTTTGCAAGTATATCGGCTGTTTCCTCTGAAGTGCTTTCAGCATAAATTCTGATGATGGGTTCGGTGTTTGACTTTCTGAGGTGTACCCATCCGTTATCAAATTCAATTTTTATTCCATCGATTGTATTAACCGGATAGTTGCTGTATCTATCTTTAATTTTTATCAGCACCTCGTCGGGGTTGATATTATTTGTAAGTTCAATTTTGTTTTTCGATATTACATACTGTGGAAATGTTTTTCGCAGTTGCGTACAGTTCTTTCCTGACTTTGCCAGATGTGACAGAAAAAGAGCAATGCCTACCAGGGCATCACGGCCGTAATGCAGCGGAGGATATATCACCCCTCCGTTTCCTTCACCGCCAATAACGGCTTTTGTATTCTTCATTTCATTGACTACATTAACTTCTCCTACTGCAGCGGCAGAATAACTACCCCCGTATTTAAGCGTAATATCTTTAAGCGCGCGTGATGATGAAAGGTTTGATACAGTATTTCCGGGTGTATGCTGTAAAACATAATCAGCCACGGCAACAAGTGTATATTCTTCGCCAAACATGCTGCCGTCTTCGCAAATAATAGCAAGACGGTCAACATCAGGATCAACAACAAATCCAACGTCTGCCTTTTTGTCTATTACTGTTTCAGAAATAACTCCCAGATGTTGGGGTAGGGGTTCGGGATTATGCGGAAATTCGCCGGTTGGTTCACAATATAATTCAATAATATCATCAATGCCAAGTTTTCTGAGTAATTCAGGTATTATCAGACCTCCCACCGAATTAACACAATCAATAACCACTCTGAAGCGCTTTGCACGTATTGCACTGACATCTACCAAAGAAAGGTTAAGTATTTGACTGATATGGTAATCATTCATCTGGTGGTTTTCCGTTATAGAGCCGATTTCATCAACATTAGCATAACTAAAGCCGGCCTGATCGGCTATTTTGAGCACTTCTTCCCCATCATCGGCTGATAAGAATTCGCCGGTATTATTCAGCAATTTCAATGCATTCCATTGGCGCGGATTATGGCTTGCCGTCAGAATGATCCCTCCATGCGCTCTTAAATGCAGAACAGCCATTTCAACAGTAGGCGTTGTAGCAAAACCGAGATTGATAATATTAATCCCCATACCGGCGAGTGTACCTGTAACAATTTGCTCGGCCATTTTGCCCGAAATGCGTGCATCGCGACCAATAACAATCAGAGGTTTCTCTTTGTCTGTCTTTCTTTTTATCCATTCACCATATGCTGATGTGTATTTTACCATGTCGGCCGGAGTTAAACCTTCTCCGGCTTTGCCTCCTATTGTGCCACGTATGCCTGAAATCGATTTGATTAATGTCATAAAGTTTAACAAATTTTATATTTCTTTACGCGTTAAAATTTTGTAATTTTATTAAAAGAACACTGTCATTAATTTATTATAAAGAATTGATTAACAATTAAATAAATATCTATAGACCGAACAGCCCGCTTTCTAAAATTACAAATTGTAATGATAGAAAAGAAGTACAGAAAAGAATATTTTTTCTATTATGTTTTTAACCTTTTAATCATTATTGAGTTATGGTTGCAATGAGAAATACACGAAAAGCAGGTACATTATCAGGACATGGGAAGGTTACTTCCAAAGTTTCCGGCACAAAGGGATCAGCGCGTAAAATTGCAAAAAATAAAAAGCAGGCCGGAGATTTACCCAAAATTAAACACGATGATGAGTTGATTCGGCTTAACAAATACATTGCAAGCACCGGATTATGCTCGCGCCGGGAGGCTGACGAGTTAATACAGGCAGGATTAATTTCGGTAAATGATAAACTTGTGACGGAAGTTGGAACCAAAGTAAAACCTGCTGATATCATAAAATATAATGGCGAAAGACTGAAGGAGGAGAAAAAGGTATATATATTGATGAATAAGCCCAAAGATTATATCGCCACGCTTGAAGATCCGCATGCGAATAAAACAGTAATTGACCTTATTAAAGGCGCCTGTCGTGAGAGGGTTTACCCCGTTGGGAGGCTCGACCGGAATACTACGGGTGTTTTGCTGCTTACCAATGACGGTGAACTAACCAAAAGACTAACGCATCCAAAGTTTGAGAAGATGAAAGTATATCATGTTGAACTCAATAAAAACCTGAAACCTGCCGATATGGAAAAAATAGCAACAGGTATTATGCTTGAGGATGGATTTATTAAAGCTGATGCCATAAATTACGTTAACCCTAATGATAAAAAACAAATAGGTATTGAAATACATTCAGGCCGAAACAGGATTGTCAGACGTATATTTGAGCATCTTGGATATGAAATCAGGAAACTGGACAGGGTTTATTTTGCAGGTCTTACCAAGAAAGGCCTTTCAAGGGGCGAATGGCGATACCTCACGGAAAAGGAAATTAATATGCTGAAAATGAATGCGTTTAAATAGATCGATATGGAAAAACATAGCTCTTCTCAATCCTCCGTGAACTGTCCCTTCTGCAAATCAACCATTGACGAATGTGTTTTTCTTGAATCGGAATATTTCAAAGTCATCTATAACATTGCACCGGTATTGCCGGGGCATTCACTTGTTATACCCGTACATCATTACACTGAATTTGTTGAATTGAATGATGAATTGCTATTGGAGTTTATGCTGCTTACACGGGAGGGCATTAAAGTGCTCTGTAAAGCTTTTAACACCAAAGCATTCGACTTATCCTTACAGGAAAAGCCTGAAGCAGGTCAAACCATCGAACATTTACATCTTCATATTGTGCCGCGATTGACCAATGACCTGCCTCGGCCGGGAAGCTGGTATCCTTTGGTTCATAAAAACGATGACGAAATTATGGACATTGAAAGGAGGCAACGGTTATCCGATGCCGAAATGAGTATTATTGTAGAAAAGTTACGCGCCTATGCGGCTGAACCCGATATGCGTGCCTGATATTTTTACAGAATCATCATTGGCTCATCCTGTTCAATGGTGAATCATGATAGCCGGTCAGTGATAAATGATTGTTGTTCGGCTAAAATATTATGCAACCGGAAACAGAGGAAAAGACATTTTTGTATTTGCCCGCAACCTTTTACATTTGTAAAGCATCTTAGTCTTAAAGACAGTAAAATTATATTCTTATGAAACTATTGCCACAAATAATCTTCAGCATTGCGATTGTGTTAATAATTGTCTCGTGTGAAACGGAAAATCGTTTTGAGGAGTCCGGACATTTCAGGCTTGAATTCTCAAATGGAGCAGTAATCAAGGAAAAAGATATCAAATTTTACGATAGTTCCACGCATTTGCTGGTTTTAAAGAATGAATTTGAATTCGATACAACCATG
>FWPV01012134.1_pt1 | contig 13430 bp, 15 predicted proteins | sample 2228371 | NCBI WGS metagenome assembly FWPV01 (sample SAMEA103939776, study PRJEB20133) | metagenome | reverse complement strand
AACGTTCGTTTGCCTGGACATCCCGGTTTCGCAGGCTGGCGCGGGACTATGAGCGGCTGGCTGAGACCTTGCGAGGCTGGCACTGGTTGGCTTTCTCGATTCTGATGACGGCGAAAACTGTGGAGCTTTTACGAACAGCTAGTTAGCAGGCTCTAGCGTGGAGGTCTTATAGACACTGCTCACTTGCTGATCGCAGTTCCCACCATTACGTCTCACACGGTGCATCGTGATGTACCCAGCACGACAAAAACCGCCGTACCGGTTATTTGGAGCAAGCTCTTGGAGCAAGCTCTAGTGGGAACCGCTTTGTGTATTGCTCTCGACTATGGACGATAGACCATAGACCATCGGCACCTTTCAAGCACTCATGTCCGTTGCCCAGGCCATTTATCTCCCATGAGAAACCTTCTCAGCCAGTCGTAACTGCTTCGTAACCGCCCTGCCCCAAACTTCTCCTCGGGAAAGCAGATAAGGCTTTCCGGTACAAGGAGGTAGACATGAACAAAGCCGTAAAAGCCGTGTTGGTTATCTCGAGCCTGGCCCTGGCGGGTGCTTTGGCCCAGCAGACCCCGGCCCCCCAGCCCGCCCCGGCCCAGCCGATGCAGCGGATGATGTTCCGAGGCCTGGGGGTGGGCAACCTGTACTTCAGCGCAGCCCAGTTTTTGGGCGTAACCCCCGCCGAGCTGGCGGTGCTTTCGGGTGGCACCAAGACCCTGGGGCAGGTCGCTACCGACCTCGGCAAGACGCCCGCGGCCCTCGAGGCAGCCCTGGTAACGGCCCGCAACCAGGCCATTGACCAGGCGGTGCAGGTTCAGCGTCTCACGGCCCAGGAAGCCACTACCCTCAAAGCCAGCAGCCAGGCGGTAGCCAAAGCCTTTGTGGCCCAGCCGGTGCAGATGCGCTTTGGTGCGGGGGGTCGCGGCGGATGGGATGGTCCTCGAGGCCGGGGGCGCTAGACCTTAGCCATGTACGGGCTTGTGGCGTGGGGTTTGCCCCCCGACCACAAGCCCTGCATTTAGGAGATGAACATGTGGACGATAGATCACCGTGGACGATGGGATGGCTTTGGCTATTACGGCCTGGGCATCCTGGACGATTTGCTGTGGGCCTTGCTGCTGCTGGGGCTACTGGTGTTGGTGGTGGTGCTGGTTGTCCGGCTGCTGCGAACCCCGGCCAACGGTAAAGCAGGCCTACCTCCAACCTCCGACCGGGCCCTGGAAATCGCCCGGGAGCGCTATGCCAGGGGCGAGATCAGCCAGGCCGAGTACGAAACCCTCAAAAAGAACTTGAGTGGCTGACGCAGGCCAAGCGGATGCGTTGTGCGCCGGCGCATCCAAGCCTTTCTAACCCATTCACCACTTTTTGCACCGAGAATGTGGGACAAACGGGAGGCCGGTATGGACAACGACGATAAACCCATCGGCAGGATTCTGAGCCGCCGCGAGGTGCTTTCGGTGCTGGGGCTGGGCAGCCTGGCGGGGGTGGGCGGGCTTTTGAGCGGGCCCAAAGCCAGCGCACAAAACGCGCCGCTACCGGCTTGCATTGTGCGTCCAGCCATGACCGAGGGCCCCTATTTTGTAGACACCCAGCTAAACCGCTCTGACATCCGTTCCGACCCCACCACAGGGGTGGTGAAGGTTGGGGTTCCGCTGGTGTTGCGCTTTGTGGTCTCGAGGGTCTCGAGTGGCGGCTGTAATCCACTACCGGGCGCGATGGTGGACATCTGGCAGTGCGACGCCCAGGGCATTTACTCCGGTGTGCAGGATCGCTTCGCCGATACCCGCGGGCAGAAATGGCTGCGCGGCCACCAGATCACCGATGCCCAGGGGATAGCCCAGTTCACCACCATCTACCCCGGCTGGTACCCGGGCCGCACCGTGCATATCCACTTCAAAATCCGCTACCAGAACCGCGATTTCACCTCCCAGCTCTTCTTCGACGATGCCCTGAGCGACCGCGTCCTGGCCAATCCGCCCTACGTCAAGGCGGGCACCCGCACCCGCAACGCCAACGACGGTATTTATCGCAACGGCGGGAGCCAGTTGCTGCTCAACCCCGTTCAAAGCGGCGCGGGCTACGCGGCCACCTTCGAGATTGGCCTGAACCTGTAGGCGAGGGCTGGGGGTAAACCCCGGCCATTTATAAAACGTTCATCAAACCTTTACGCAACCCCAATGCCGGTTCGGCTAGATTGAAGCCAGATCTGGAGGAGTGCCATGCTAGCGACCTTGCTGCAACGCCGTAATAAACCGCTCTACCGCCACCTCGCCCGCTATGAGGGGGTGCTGGGGACGGCCCTCGAGCTGCAGCTCCTGGCGCCAAGCCAGGCCCTGGCCCGCCAGGCTGAGGCTCAGGTTTTGTTGGAAATTGATCGGCTCGAGGGCATTTATAGCATCTTTGACCCCAGCAGCGAACTGATGCGCTGGCAGGCAGGCCGCCTCGAGCGGGTGTCTCCCGACCTGGGCTGGCTCCTACAGGAGGCCGAACGCTGGCAGCGCCGCACCGAGGGGGCTTTTCACCCCGCGGCGGAGGCCCTCAAGGCGCTCTACGAACAGCAGGCTGAACCAGGCCCGGAAGGACTCCAGACCCTGCAAAAGGCCCTTCGGGAGCCGCTTTGGGACTGGCAGGATGGCTTCCCTCGCAAGCGCACCAGCCTCCCGCTTGGTTTCAATGCCCTGGCCAAGGGTCGTATTGCCGACCAGGCCGCTCTGGTTGCACAGCGAGCGGGTGCAAAGGAGGGGCTGGTCAGCCTGGGAGGGGATATGCGGCACTACGGAGCCGGTTCCGTTGCGGTTCACATTGCCCATCCTTTTTCCAAAGCCGACAACCATCCGCCCCTCGCCACTGTCCGGCTTTGCAACCGGGGGCTTGCTACCAGCGGTGTAGCCCAGCGGGGCAGGCACCTCTTTGACCCGCGCACAGGCCAGAGGGTTAGCGAAGTGGTGCAGGCCACGGTGGTCGCCCCCGATGCCGCTACCGCAGATGTGCTGGCAACGGCCTTTTGCGTGCTGCCCTGGCCGAAGACCGAGGCCCTGGCCGATGCCTGTGAGGTGGGCTGCCTGGTGGTGCGGCAGGATGGCTCAATCCTTACCAATCGTCTTTTTGATTTGTTGCTCGAGACCCCACTCAGGAGGGTTGTATGAAAACGAGCCTCATCAGTCGTCGCGGTCTTTTGTATCAGGCCCTGGCTCTGGCCCTCACCCTCTGGATGGGACGGGGAAAGGCCCAGAGCTGGCCTGCAGGCATGCAGCTCGAGGTTGCCTTCGAGTTTGTGGCCCCTACCAGTACCCGCTACCGTCGGCCTTACATTGCGGTCTGGATCGAAAACGCCCAGGGCCTCATGCTGCGTACCCTGGCGCTGTGGTTCGACCAGGGCTCCAAGGGTACCCGCTGGTTGCCCGACCTGCGTCGCTGGTATCGCAGCGGCAGCCTGGAAAGCACCACCTCCGGCCCCACCCGTCCGCCAGGCCGCTACACCCTGGTCTGGGACGGCAAGGACGAGAAAGGCCAGCCCCAGCCTCAGGGCGAGTACTTCGTCTGCATCGAGCTGGTGCGCGAGAACGGCCCTTATGAGCTGTTCCGCGAGAAGCTAACCCTGGCCGGGGCTCCCTTCAACCGCACCTTTTCGCCCGGCGGCGAACTAAAGGAGGTGAAGCTCACGTATGCTAAACAAGGCTGAACTTCCCATGCAACGCAGCAGACTTTTCTGCAAGAGCTCGGTGTATCAGGCCTTTCGCACAATCCACCTGTATGCCTCGATGCTGAGCTTGCTGGTGGTGCTGTTCTTTGCGGCCACCGGCATCACCCTGAACCACCCCGAGTGGACCTTTGGCACTGCCCAGACCGAAAAAGACTACCGGGGCGTACTCCCTCCCGACTGGCAGCAGGAGGGCCAGGTGAACTGGCTCCAGACGGCAGAAACCCTGAGAAAGAGCCACGGGCTAAAAGGCTACGTTAGCGATACCCGCGCCGACGATCAGGAAGCCTCCATCAGCTTCCGGGGCCCGGCCTATGCCGCCGACGCCTTCATCAACCGGGCCGACGGCAGCTACACCCTGAAGGTGGTGACCCAGGGCCCGGTGTCGGTGCTCAACGACCTGCACCGGGGGCACGACGCGGGGCCGGTCTGGGGCTGGCTGATTGATTTTTCGGGTGGTTTCTTGCTGCTGGTGGCGCTAACGGGGTTCGGACTGGCGCTCTTCATCCGCAAGACGCGCCGGGCGGCGCTGATTACAGCCCTGGTGGGCACGGTGGTGATGCTGCTCTTGATGGGGCTGGTGGCCTAAGGCTGGGGGGGCATCCCTCCGGTCTTGCTGGCCGAGAGCGCATACGCGATAAAACCTGCCAGGGCTGCAAAGCCTGCCCCTGTTCGACCGACCCCCGTCTGGGGGTCGAACGATTCGCAGGCGTAGCCAGCGTCGAGGGGAGCCTGCTCGAGTACCATCAGGGCATCCCCCGCAGGCCGCATCAGCCCCGACAAAATCCGGTTGGCCAGGCCAAAGCCCGAGGGGAAGGGAAAGTGCGCCGAGCCCTCGCCGGGGAAGCGCCCTTTGTAGTGGTGGGGGTTGTCGTCCCCCAGAATCCAGAGCGCGGTGGCCTGCCACACGGGGTCCTGGCGGTTGCAAAAGCCCAGGTGCGGCAGCAAGAGCAGGCTGCCCGCCGGCTCGTCGGAAAAGGTGTGGGAGCCCCCCGGCTCAAAGCTAAACACAAAACGCCCGTTGCGCTCGGCCTGACGATAGAGGGTTTCGCGCAGGGCGCGGGCCTCGTGTTTGAGCGTTTCGGGCTCCCGCCAGTAGGGAGACAGGCGCTCCAGGGCCACCGCCCACAGGGCGTTATCGTAGGTCAGGTAGGGCTCTGGCACGGGGTCGTCGGTGGGCGAGAGGAAGGTGCGGTAGAGCGGCAGGGAAGGGTGTTTCTCCTGGGCCACGCGCTCGAACACCCATTCCAGCGGTTCGCGCAACTCGGCGACGAGTTCGGGGTTGGGGCCGCTATGCTCCAGGTAGCGGGCCAGGGCCAGGGGATAGGCTGCGGCCTGGTCAAGCTCGAAGCCCGGATACAAAGGCGGCCCACTCAGGTACTGGGCGTGTTCCCCTGGCCAGCGGGCATGGCGGTGGAAGACCGCCTTGAGCACCTCCCGGGCCCGCTTGCGGTCGGCCTTGAGCAAGGCCGGAAAGAACCACAAAAGCCCGTCCCGTGCCCAGTAGGCCCCCGAGACGTAGTAGTGCGGGCTGCGCGAGGTTAGCAGCACTGGCTCGCCTTCCAGGGTATTGGCCTGGGCGTAGAAGTAGCTGAAAATCAGGTGTCGCCGGTAGACCTCGTAGAGCGGGCCGGTGTAGTTGGTGGAAAGCAGGGCCAGCTTGTGCAGGGTTTTGCGTAGAAGCGTCTCCCAGCCCACCCGGCGCAGGTGCAGGGCGGTGGTGCGGGCGCCGTCGGCCTCGAGGGCCAGCCCCAGATAGAGCGTGACCGGGCCGGAGGCCCACTCGAGCACGAACTGTGGCCCCCACTCGGCCCGGCTGGGGGCGGTGTCGGCCTGCAAGCCCAGGGCCAGCAGGGTGCGCTCGGTGCGGGCCTCGAGTACATAACTCCCCGTCCAGCCGTCGTGGGTGGAGGGAAAGGTCGCCTCGAGCTTCTCTTCCTTAAAACGCCGCAGGCCCAGGTATTCCAGGTTGCCGGCTACCTGAATGGGCCCTGGGGTGCGGGGCTCCAAACGCAGCGCCAGCCCTCGTTCACCAAATGGGGCCAGTAGCGTCACCGTGAGGTAGTCGTTCTCCCAGACCGGAATCCAGTCCGCTGTGCGCGAGACCTTCCAGCCCTTGCCCAACACCTCCAGCAAGGGCGCACCCACCCAGTCCAGCAACCCATTCAGCGCGAGGGAGGCCACCCCGACGCGGGTCACTGAGGGGGCTTTGGGGCTGGCCTCCACGTGAATATCCAGGTTTCCGGTGGGCAGGTGCTCGGGCGGGGTGTCCAGGATGGGGGCGGGGGTCATGAGTTCCATAATCGTGCGCTGGAAGGAACCAACAAAGAGCCTGCCTTTACTGCTTCTTGAGCTTATCGAAGTAAACCCAGATGAGATACAGCGCCAGCAACACCCCCGCAACGAACACCAGCGTCACCACGGTTCGGAGCCAGGGGCCAAACGCCACCCCCAACACCAGCCCCGCAAAAAAGCTGAGCAGATGGCCCCAGTAGCGTTGCCGGATGAGCCGAATCAAAGTTGGGTTCATGGCCTCGAGCCTATCATCCAGATCCCAGTGGTACAGGCTCGCATCTCCGATCTCGAGCCCATTATCCAAAATCCAAAACCCAGTGGTACAGGCTCGCATTTTCGATCTGCTGGTGGGCCTTGGGCTATCCCTTCACCCCCGTCAGCACCACCCCCTCGATAATCTGGCGCTGGAAGAACAGGAATACCAGCAGCACCGGCAGCACCGCCAGGCTGCTGGCGGCCATAATCAGGTTCCAGGCCGTGCCAGCCTCGCTCGAGAACAGCGCCACGCCCACCGGCACGGTGCGCATGTTGGCGGTCTGTACCACGATCAGGGGCCACAAAAAGGCGTTCCAGTTGCCCAGGAAGGTAAAGATGCCCAAAGCAGCCAGGGCCGGGCGCACCAGCGGAAAAGCAATGCGCCAGAACACCCCGAACTCACTCAGCCCGTCTATTCGCCCGGCGTCCAGCAGGTCGGTGGGCAGGGTCTCGAAAAATTGCCGCATCAAAAACACCCCAAAAGCACTGATAATGCCGGGAAACAACAGGCCCCAATAGGTGTTGCTCCAGCCGTACTCGGTGCTCATTACGTACCAGGGGATGATCAGCATCTCGGTGGGCACCATCAGGGTGGAGAGGATCAGCACAAAAATCAGACCCTTGCCAGGGAAGCGCAGCTTGGCCAGGGCATAGCCCACCAGCGAGTCGAAGAACAGCACCGAAAAAGTGGTGATCAGGGCCACCACCAGGCTGTTCAAGAACCAGCGAGGGAACTGGGTCTTGAACAGTACATCGCGGTAGTTGTCCAGGGTAGGGGCCTGGGGCCAGACCTTGAGCTCGAAAATTTCGGCAAAGGGTTTGAGGGAGGTCAAAAACATCCACACAAACGGAAAAAACATTGCCACGCTGCCCAGAATCAGCAGGGCGTAAATCAAGAAAGTGGACAGGCGCTTCATCAGTACTCCACCCGCCGCGACAAGAGCCGCAGCTGCACCAGGGTAATGCTCAGGATGATCACAAACAGCAACACCGTGATGGCTGCTGCGTAGCCGAGCTCAAACCGGGCAAAGGCTACCTGGTAGATGTAGAGGGCCAGGGTCAGGGTGGAACCGAGCGGCCCGCCCTGATCGGTAAAGTTTAGGTTCACCACCTGGGTAAAAAGCTGCAAAAAGCCGATGGTGCCAATCACCGCCGAGAAGACCATCACCGGGTTCAACAGGGGAAAGGTGATGTGGCGGAACAGTTGCCAGTTGCTGGCGCCATCTATGCGGGCGGCCTCGTAGTAGTCGCGGGGGATGTTCTGCAAACCCGCCAGAAACAACACCACCTGAAAGCCCAGGTTTTGCCACACCACAATCATGGTCACGGTGGCCAGGGCCTGCGAGGGCTTGGTCAGAAAGGGCTGGGGTGGAATGCCAAATACGCTCAAGATCTCATTGACGATGCCAAAGTTGGGCGAGAGCATCCAGCTAAATACCCAGGCAATGGCAGCGGCGGGGGTGACATAGGGGGCAAAGTAGATGGCCCGAAACACATCCCGAAACCGGTTCACGGCATTCAGCAGGAGGGCAATGCCCAGCCCCAGCAGCAGTTGTAGCGGTACGCCAAGCAGGGTATAGGCCAGCGTGTTTTGCAGGGCTTTGAGCAGGAGGCGGTCGTTCAACATCTGCTCGTAGTGTTCCAGCCCCACAAAAGGCCGCTTGCTGGGGTCGGCGTGCCAGTCGAACAGCGAGAGCCACAGCGCCTGAAACGCCGGCCAGATGCGGATAAACAGAAAAAAAGCCAGTGGAATGGCCAGAAACGCGAAAGCCCACAGCGCCTCGCGGGTCGCCAGCGACACCCCTCTTTTGGCGGGTTCAGGTGGTCTGTTCATAAAAAAGGCGGTTAAGAGAGAGCTTGTAGCCTGTGGTTTGCCCACAAGCTACAAGCCATGGACTTCAGACCATTTACTTCCAGAAGTTGTCCAGCAGCCTTTGTTCCTCAGCCGCCGCGATACGCCAGGACTCCGCCGGGTCTTTGTTTTCCAGGAGTACCCGGTTGATGGCGTCGGTCATCACCTTGCGCTGCCCGATCTCGTCCACAAACGGGGTGGCCTTGGCATAGGACAGCGAGATCACAAAGGGGCCAAAAACCCGATCCAGGGTGAGCTTGGGGTCTTTGATCAGGCTCTTGCGGGCAGGCAGTTCGCCCACCTTCTCGAGCCAGTAGCGCTGGGTCTCCTCGGAGACCAGAAACTCCAGGAACTTGAGCGAGGCCGCCTGCTTGGGCCCGGTGGCCAGGGGGGTCAGGCCGTGCATCCAGAACGAGCCGTAGTTCACCTTGCGGGCGCCCGCTTTTTCCAGGGGCAGCTCGGCCACGCCCCAGTTGAACTTGGCCCCGTTGCGGATGGTACCGATGGCAAACGAACCATCGATAATCATGCCCACTTTGCCGGCAATAAAAGCATCGCGGTAGGCGTTGTTGCCGGGGAAGAACTGGTTGCCCAGGGTGCCCACGTTGTACTTCTTGAGCCAGTCGGTGTAGAAGGTGAAGGCTTTGAGCCCGGCGGCATTGTTGTACATCACCCGGCGGCCATCGTCGGAATAAGGCCGCCCGCCGAACTGCCGGATGAGCACCTCGCGCACCAGGTGGTGATCCTGTCCATCGGGGGCCATGGCGTAGCCCAGTTGGGTGAACTTGTTGCCGTCCTTGACGGTGAGTTTGGCGGCGATATTGAGAAACTCGTCCCAGGTTTTGGGGGGGCTCCTGAAGCCCGCCGCGCTCAACATGTCCCGGTTGTAGAGCAGTGCCAGTGAACGCACGGCGGTGGGCATGCCATACAGCTTGCCCCCTACCTTGGCAGCCTGGGCCAGGCTCGAGAACTCGCTGTCGATAACCTTGATATATTCGGCGGGCATTGGTTGCAGATACCCGGCCTTGACCCAGGTGGGCAGCCAGCCATAGAACAGGTTGACCACATCGGGCCCCTGGCCTGCCGGGATGGAAGACGCCACCTTCTGCTGATAGGCATCGAAGGGGAAGGTCTGGTGTTGCACCTTGATGCCAGGGTTAGCGGCCTCGAAGCGCTTGATGAGTTCGTCTACTGCCTCCACCTTGCTCCTGAAGTCGTATTGCCAGTAGGTGATGGTGACCTGACCCTGGGCCAGGGCCGCACCCCACAGGGCAAACAGTGTTATCAAGACTATTCTCATAGACTTCCTCCTTTGGGATTCGCCACAAACCTCGATGGGTCGAGATGGATTATAAAACCAAAATGCTTCTGACCAGAAGCGGGCAATCTCTCCAGACTGCACTTCCTGGAGCAAGAGGTGCAGTCAAGATGTGGGATTTTTATGTGCCGGGGCTATCCAAAAGCTACCGCTGGCGCGTGGCCGTGGGGAATCAGCTCGACGCGGCGCCCTTGTTCGGTGGGCTCGAGGTGAACTTCCAGGCTATCGGGAAACACCTCGGGCCTGCCCCACTCAATTAACACCAGGCGGGCCTCGGGCAGGTAGTCCTCGAGGCCCAGGTTGTAGAGTTCCTCCTGGTCGGCCATGCGGTAGGCATCGACGTGCACCACCAGGCCCTGGGGGGTGGGGTACTCGTGAATCAGGGTGTAGGTGGGGCTGGTCACCTCGCCTTTGAACCCCAGTGCCTCGGCCATGAATTTCACCAGGGTAGTCTTGCCGACGCCCATCGGCCCCGTTAGCAATACCAGGGTTCCCTCGGGCAAGCTCTGGACGAGTTGTCGGGCAAGGGTACGGGTGTCCTCGAGGCTCTCCAGGTGCACGCTTTTAGCTTACTCTGCCGATGGCCGATAGCCGATAGTCCAAGGCCGATGGCAAATGGGCCAAGGTCAGACCCAATGCGCTCAAACTGAATCCGTACAGGTGGCTGATTCCGACGAAGATGTACAGGCCTCCTGTGACGGGGGCGCTGAGGTGTCATAATGGCGCGGTTATGCCTTCTGCTCGAACCGCCTCCATATCGTTCATTCTGATTTCGGTGCTTATCAACGTGATGGGACTGGGGCTGGTTATACCGGTTCTGCCCAAGCTAATCGAGACCCTGGCGGGCAGTGTAGAGGCCGGGGCGCGGCTCAACGGCCTCTTTTTTGCGGTGTATGCGGTGATGCAGTTTGCCTTTGGCCCCATTCTGGGCATGCTCTCTGACCGCTACGGGCGGCGTCCGGTGTTGCTGGCCTCGCTGGTGGGTACCGGCATAGATTATCTGATTGCGGCCCTAACGCAGTCTATCTGGGTGCTGTTTTTGGCTCGAGTCATCGCCGGGGCCCTGGGCGCCAGCCTTTCGACGGCCAACGCCTATATTGCCGACATCTCCAGGCCCGAAGAGCGGGCCCGCAACTTTGGCCTGATTGGGGCAACTTTCGGGATGGGTTTTGTACTGGGGCCGGTGGTGGGCGGGGTGTTGGGCAACATTGACCTGCGCCTGCCCTTCTACTTTGCCGCCGGACTGGCTTTTCTCAATTTCCTGTATGGCTACTTTGTGCTGCCCGAATCGCTCAAGCTGGAAAACCGTAGCAGCAAAGCCAAATCACTCAATCCCTTCATGGCCCTCTCGATTCTGGGCAAGACCCCCATCCTGCGCGGCCTGGCCTTCAGCCTCTCGCTGATCTTTCTGGCTTTTGGGGCCTTGCAAAGCGTGTGGGTGCTGTATACGGCCTACAAGTTTGCCTGGAAGCCCTTAGAGGTGGGTTTCTCGCTGTTTCTGGTGGGGCTGGGGGGGGTGATTGTGCAGGCCGGACTGGTCAGGCCCATTGTGGCCCGGCTGGGGGAGCGTCGAGCGCTCATCCTGGCGCAGAGCGTGGGCATTTTTTCCTTCACCCTGTATGGCCTGGCTACCCAGGGCTGGATGATGTACGCCATCATTGCCCTGGCCGCGCTGAGCAACCTGGGCCAGCCCCTTATTCAATCCTTCCTGACCCGCGAGGTCTCACCGCAAGAACAGGGAACTTTGCAGGGTGCGCTGGCCGGCGCACAGAGCCTCACGGTAGCGGCTGGGGGGTTGTTGGGAGGGTTCCTGTTCTCGTTGGTCGCCAGGCCAGAGATTGCACCCTGGCTGGTGGGCCTGCCCTTCTTTATGGGGGCTTTGCTGTACCTGACTGCCGTAACCAATACCGTGCGGCTTTTTCGTACTACCCCCGAAACCAAAGCCACTGCGTGAGCCAGGGTGGGGGTCGGGAAAATAGAGGCTCGAGCCTGCCTGCACGGGCCACTAGGGTATTTTGAAGCGCTCGAGAACCTGCCCTAGAGTCTGCGCATCGGACTCGGTGAAGCCATACAGGGTCACTTCCAGCAAGTCGGGGGCCTCGAGCAACTCGGCCAGCATAACCTCGGCCACCTCCTGGACGGGGAGTCCGGCCACGCCGGTTCCCAGTAGTGGAAAGGCTACCCTGCGCAGATTTTTTTCCAGCGCCAGGCGCAGGGCTGCCTGGGTCGCCTGGCGAACGGTTTCCAGGCTGGCGGGCTCATCGCCCATGGCCGCCGCATGAATCACATAGCGCACCGGCAACTGCCCCGCCCCGGTCAGGGCGGCCTCGCCAACCTGAATGGGGCCGTGCCGGTTGCACTCTTCCTGAATGCTGGGGCCGCCTTTGCGCCGGATGGCCCCTGCGACCCCGACACCCAGGATCAGGTGATTGTTGGCGGCGTTCACGATGGCGTCGCCCACAAACTCGGTAATGTCGCCCTGAGCAATGTGAACTTGGGCCATGCCGCTAGTGTAGCCTGGGGGGCTCTAAACCTGGTAGCGCACATAGGGGTTCTCGTGCGGCGGGCCGTCGGAAACCCATAGCTCCAGGGTACCCAGATTCATGATGACCGAGGCCACCGTGCGATAGGGCTCGCCCAGCGCATACTCTTCCGGGCTGGCGGTGCGGCAGACCGCATAAGGTGCACCATCTCGATCCGAGAGAGCTGCTTGCAGGTCTTCCAGGCCAGGTTTTTCCACTTCGCCCAGCCGAACGCTCAGGCGGAGGGCCCGGTGGTGCGAGCGGTCGAGCCACTCGATGGGCGGTACCTCGATGCCAAAGCGTTCGGGGGCCAGGTAGTGGTTGGCGTGCACCAGTTGGCGTTCGTCCTCCCAGAGGGCAACCCCGGTGGGCGAAACCTCGATATCTACCGCCTGCACCCCCTGCCCAATCAGAAAGTTGCCCGAAGCCGTGCGGGGGCTTTCGAGAACCGCAGCTTTGGCCTCCTCTAGCGTTTTTTGCCGCAGGGCCTGATAGGTTCGCAGGTGGAAAGGCTTGCCCAGCCCGGCCCAGTTGTCGCCCTTGGAGACCAGGCCGTTGATGCACAGCCCAAGCCCGTGGGAGTTGAGGCCAATCTTGCCGCCAAAGATGCCCGCCTCGGTAAAGGCCAGCACCCTTGTACCGTCGGGCTCGGTGATGTGTTGTAGCGCCCCCTGCACCCCTTCCATCCAGTCCCAGTTCTGGCCCATCCACAGGTTTCCATCTTTGCTGTGGCCGGGCAGCAGAGCAAACGCCGTGCAGCCGTTGGGGGCCTCGTGGCCGAACTGGTGGTAGACAATCTCGTAGCGCACATTGAGGGTGGCGATATCCACCAGGGGCTGGCCAGACCCCGCCGCAATCCCTTCGATGCCCTCTGCATAGGCCGGGCTTTGTTGACGGATGGCCTCGAGGTACCGCGCACCCCGTTCGCGGGCTTCATCCGGAGAAAGTTTGCACTCGACCTCGAAACGGTGGAAGTAGACCTCCAGGTTGTGGGCAATCCGCTCTGCCAGGGCAGCGCCTTGCTTCAGGCCTTGTTCGTAGGGAGAACCCGAAAGTTGAAGGTAGGGCAACATGTGCTCCCATTATGGCCCATAGACACCCTTCCCCACGATGGGCGCTTTCAGTGGCCTGGTTTTTGTATTCTGCACAGAACCGATGTCACCCCCTCCTTCGTTCAGCAAAGAAAACCGCTTCCCATATCTGGCGTTGAGTCTTAATACAACCCCGTTTTTCTTGTAACAGTCATAACGCCCCGGCACCCAAAGCACGTCCAGCAGGCTCTTTATGGCTGGGGCGTTACGTGCGGGGGCAAGTAACGGTTCTTTTCGCACTTGACCCTGGCGTTTTTCCCTAGGCTATGGGCAGCAAGAACTCTACGGAGCGTATCCCATGCCTGACAAACGCCATTCCATCCATATCTGGCTCTACCGAGCCCTCGCACTGGCGCTGCTAGCACTGCTGGCAGCCTGCGGTGGCCCAACCAGACCCACC
>FWPV01012133.1_pt1 | contig 13430 bp, 10 predicted proteins | sample 2228371 | NCBI WGS metagenome assembly FWPV01 (sample SAMEA103939776, study PRJEB20133) | metagenome | reverse complement strand
CCGGGAAGCGATCGAACGCAACGGCAAGTTCGCCGTCATCGGCTCCACGCGCACGACCAACGAAGAGAACTACTACCTGCAGAAGTTCGCACGGCAGGGGCTCCGCACCAACAACATCGATCATCACCGCTCCGGCGACGTGATCACGCTCATCGACGCCCTGGCCGGCCGCAAGGACGCTCTGGCCACGGTGAACGATCTCTACACCTGCGACGCCGCCCTGGTGCTGGGCGCGGATCTGGCGCAGCAGCATCCGCTGCTCGCCTGTCAGTTGCGCGCCAACTGGCGTCACCACCAGGCGCCGGTGTTCGTCATCACGCCCGGACCGGTGCGCGAGGATCAGTACGCCGCGCGCAGCCTCCGCGCCGAAGCGGGAACGGAGGCCGGGCGGCTCGAAGAGCTGCGCGAGGATCTGAAGACCCGGAAGAACCTCGTGATCCTCTACGGCGCCTCCGTGAAAGGCGAGGCCGTCCGCCGGCTGGTGCAGTTCGGCGATTCGCTCGGCATCCCGGTGAAGTACGTTTGCCTGGTCGATTACGTCAACTCGCGCGGCGCGATGGACATGGGCCTGCTGCCGCATCTTGGCACCGGCTACCGTCCGGTGGAGATCCCCGGCATGCACCTCGACGCGATGATGGCCGCGCCGGATCTGGATGTCATCTGGGTCGTCGGCGCGAATCCTCTGGAGGGCGGCCGCGAGTTCGCCTCGAAGGACGCCTTCGTCATCGTGCACGAGCTGTTCCTCACCGAGACCGCGCAGCGGGCTGACGTCGTGCTGCCCGCCATGAGCCTGTACGAAAAGAACGGCACCGTGACCAACGTCTGCGGCGAAGTGCAGCGGACCAAGGCCGGGCCGAAGGTGATGGGCACGAAGTCCGATCTCGACATCCTCGGCCTGCTGGCCGCGCAGCTGGGCTTCGACATCGGCATCCCCTCGCATGAGAAAGTGTTCGACGAGATCCGGCGCACCGTGCGCGGCTACAACGTGCCGCTGCCCGTGCTGGCCACGGGCGGCGCAGCCCCGGCGGCCGTCCTCAACGGCAATGTCCCCGTGGACGCGCAGCCGGATCTGGTCCGCTCTTCGGGTGATACGCTGTTTACCTCGGGCACCCTTGGCAAGTATTCGAAGCGGCTGACGCAAGTGATGGAAGCGCCGGGCCGGCTGTTCCAACCGTAGTGCCATGAACTTCTACCTGCTCACGCTGATCAAGATGGCCCTGACGGCCTTCGTGCTGCTCACCTGCTGCGCCTACGCCGTCTGGGTGGAACGCAAGGTGCTGGCGCATATCCAGCTCCGCCCCGGCCCCTACCGCGTGGGGCCGCACGGGCTGCTGCAGCCGCTGGCGGACCTGATCAAGCTGCTCACGAAGGAAGGCATCGTGCCCTCCTACGCCAATCCGTTCTTCTACCTGCTGGCGCCGTTTCTGGCGGTCGCGCTGGCGCTGTCGGCGATCGTCGTCATTCCGTTCACGCCCGAGTTCGAGCTGTTCGGCGTGCGTACGGCCATCGGGCTCACGGACCTCAACATCGGCATCCTGTTCCTGCTGGCGCTGAGCTCGCTGGGCGTCTACGGCATCGCCATCGGCGGCTGGGCGTCGAACAACAAATACTCGCTGATGGGCAGCCTGCGCTCCTCGGCGCAGATGGTCAGCTACGAGCTGCCGCTGGCCATGGCCATCGTCAGCCCGCTGCTGATGGTGAACACGCTGAACCTGCGCGAGATCGTCGAGCTGCAGAGCGGCTTTTATTTCGGCGTCCTGCCGAAGTGGACCATTTTCGCCGCCCCGGTCCCGCAGGTGCTCGCGTTTCTGATCTTCCTGATCGCCGCGTTCGCGGAAACCAACCGCGTGCCGTTCGACCTTCCGGAAGCGGAGAGCGAATTGGTGGCGGGCTTCCACACGGAGTACTCGTCGATGATGTTCGCCTCGTTCTTCATGGCCGAGTACGCCAACATCATCACGATCTGCTGCGTGGCGACGGTGCTGTTCCTGGGCGGCTGGCATCCGCTGTGGCCGTCCGAGTACGGCAGCGACCTGGTTCCCGTGGTGCTGCTGGCAGGCGCCGGCCTGATTCTCCTGTTCCACGCCGCGCAGGCGGCGCGCCGGCGCAAGTGGGACCGCTTCACCTTCCCGGTGTTCGGCGTGCTGCTGCTGGCGCTCTCGCCCGTGTTTCTGGTTCCGATGCTCAAGCCGGTACTGATTCCGTTCTTCTGGTTCGTGGCCAAAGCCGGCTTCCTGGTGTTCGTCTTCATCTGGATCCGCGGAACGCTGCCGCGCTACCGCTACGACCAGCTGATGCGGTTCGCGTGGACGTTCCTGTTCCCGCTGTCGCTGGCGAACCTGCTGGTGACGGGGCTGGTGGTGGCGCTGGCGGGCTGACGAGGTAACGCAGTCATGGATGTCGTGCTGTTTCTGATCTTCGCGGGCATCGCGGTGGCCTGCGCGCTGAATCTGGTGCTGCAGACGCACCCGATCTCGAGCGCTCTTTCGCTGATCGGCGTGATGGGCTCGCTCGCCGTTCTGTACCTGCTGCTGGGCGGCGAATTCCTCGCCGCCGTGCAGCTGATCGTCTACGCGGGCGCCATCATGGTGCTGTTCGTCTTCGTCATCATGCTGCTCAACGCGGGCGGCGAAAAGCGGCCTTCGAAGAAGGTCGTGCGCACGGCTGTGGCCCTGCCGCTGCTGTTCACGCTCGCCGGCGTGGTGGCGTATGTCCTGACGACGCAGGTGCCGCGGACGGAGACGGTCAAGTTCGGCGCCTATGTCGTGGGGCCGTACGAGATCGGCAAGTCGCTGTTCACGACCTGGCTGCTGCCGTTCGAAGTGACCTCGATCCTGATCCTGATCGCCATCCTGGGGGCGGTCGTTCTGGCGAGGAAGGAGATCTGAGCGATGCCGGACCTGGCGCAAATGCTGGCCGCTGAAGTGCCGCTGAGCTGGTATCTGATTCTCAGCGTGATCCTGTTCGTGATCGGCGCCGCGGGGTTTCTCATCCGGCGCAACATCATCACCGTGTTCATGTGCATCGAGCTGATGCTGAACGCGGTGAACCTGTCCTTCATCGCCTTCAGCCACAAGCTGAAGATGGTGGACGGCCACATCTACAGCTTCTTCGTGATGGTGGTGGCGGCGGCCGAGGCGGCCGTGGGCCTCGCCATCATCCTGACGGTCTTCAAGAACCGCGAGACGCTGGAAATCGACGAAGTCTCTTCGCTGAAGCTCTGATCCGATGCAACACCTCTGGCTTATTCCCGCATTTCCGCTCGCCGGGTTCCTCGTCAACGGAATCGCCGGGCGGAGGCTCTCGAAGCCGCTGGTCAACGCCTTCGCCGTGGGCAGCGTGCTGCTGTCGTTCCTTTGGGTGCTGAAAGTGCTCGCCGGGCTGCAGCCGCTGGAGTCGGCTTACACCGAGCGCTACTTCACCTGGATTCAGAGCGGCTACGTCAACATCGGCTTCGACTTCATGGTGGACCGCCTCACGGCGGTGATGCTGCTGGTGGTCACCGGCATCGGCACGCTGATCCATATCTATTCGATCGGCTACATGGCCCACGAAGACGGCTACAGCCGCTTCTTCGCCTACCTGAACCTGTTCATGTTCTTCATGCTCGTGCTGGTTCTGGCGGCCAACTACCTGGTGCTGTTCATCGGCTGGGAAGGCGTCGGACTGTGCTCCTACCTGCTGATCGGCTTCTACTACCTGAAGAAGAGCGCGACGGACGCAGGCAAGAAGGCGTTCGTGGTGAACCGCGTGGGCGACCTCGGCTTCTCGCTCGGCATGTTCCTGACGCTGCTGACGTTCGGCTCGCTGGACTTCGCCACGGTCTTCGGCAGGGCGCAGGCGGACGCGGCGGCGCTGAACCCGCAGACGATCACGCTGATCTGCATTCTCCTGCTGGTCGGCGCGACGGGCAAGAGCGCGCAGGTGCCGCTCTACGTCTGGCTGCCGGACGCCATGGAAGGCCCCACTCCGGTCAGCGCCCTGATCCACGCCGCGACGATGGTGACGGCGGGCGTTTACATGGTGGCGCGCTCGGCGCCGCTCTATAACCTGTCGCCCACGGCGATGGAAGTGGTGGCGATCGTCGGGCTGCTGACCGCCGTGATGGCGGCGACGATCGGCATGACGCAGTACGACATCAAAAAGGTCTTTGCGTACTCGACGGTCAGCCAGCTGGGCTACATGTTTCTCGGCCTCGGCGTCGGGGCGTACTCGGCGGGCGTGTTCCACATCATGACGCACGCCTTCTTCAAGGCGCTGCTGTTCCTCGGCGCGGGCAGCGTGATCCACGCGCTCAACGGCGAGCAGGACCTGCGCATGATGGGCGGGCTGCGCTCGAAGATTCCGGTGACCTTCACGGTGCTGCTGGCGGCCGCCGTGGCCATTGCGGGCGTGCCGCCGTTTTCGGGATTCCACTCGAAAGACGCGATTCTGCTGGCCGCGCACGCCCACGCCCCGTGGATGTTCTGGGTGGGCGTGGTGACGGCGGCGATGACCGCCTTCTACGTCTTCCGCGCCATCTTCCTCTGTTTCTTCGGCACGTACCGTGGCGATGCGCACCCGCATGAATCGCCGCTGGTGATGACGCTGCCGCTCGGCGTGCTCGCGCTGCTGAGCCTCGCCGGCGGCTACTTCAACGTGCCGCACTACCTCGCTCCGCTGTTCGGGGGCGAGCACGCGCCGCATGACGAAATGCTGGTGGCGGCGTCGGTGGCGGCGGGCCTGCTGGGCATCGGACTGGCCTGGCTCTTCTACGTGGCCGCCCCGAGCCTGCCGGAGAAAATTGCGGAAACCCTCGGCGGGCTGTACCGGCTGGTCTACAACAAGTACTACGTGGACGAAGCCTATGACGCCCTGATCGTGCATCCCATCCGCGACGGTTCGCGCGCCCTGCTGTGGGGCGTGATGGACGCGCGCATCGTCGATGGCGCCGTGAATGGCGTGGGAGCGCTGGCGCGGTCCGTGGGCGCCGGGCTGCGGACCTGGCAGTCCGGCTACATCCGGCGGTACGCGGCGTGGGTGGTTCTGGGCTCGGCTGCGCTGGTAGCCGTGGCCGCGTTCTGGGGAGGTGCCCGGTGAATCTGCTGGACATTCTTCTGCTGATCCCTGCTGCGGGCGCGCTGATCACCGCCGCCCTGCCCTCGAGCAATCCGGGGCTGCTGCGCAAGTTCACGCTGTTTGTTTCGCTGATCGCGTTTCTGCTGTCGCTGGCGCTGATCGCGCCCGTCAACGCCGCGCCGGACCGTTATGCCATCGAGACCAACGTGGTCTGGATCGAGCATCCTGCCATCCGCTACCACGTGGGCGTCGACGGGCTCAGCCTGTGGCTCATCATCCTGTCCACGTTCCTGACGCCGATCTGCGTGCTGGTCAGCTGGAAGCACATCGAGGACCGGGTCAAGGAGTTTCACGTCTTTCTGCTGTTCCTGCTGTTCGGCGTCATCGGCGTGTTCGTGGCGCTGGATCTGTTCCTGTTCTTCGTGTTCTGGGAAGTGTCGCTCGTGCCGATGTACTTCCTCATCGGCATCTGGGGACACGACCGGCGCATTTACGCGGCGGTGAAGTTCTTCCTCTACACGATGGCCGGCTCCGCGCTGATGCTGGCGGCGATGATCTGGATCTACAACCGCACGGGCACGTTCGACCTGCCTCTGCTGCTGGACATGCTGGCCACGCGGCAGCTTGTGTTCGGAGCGTCCGAGGCGTTCTGGCTGTTCCTGGCCTTCTTCATCGCGTTCGCGATCAAGGTGCCCCTGTTCCCGCTGCATACATGGCTGCCGGACGCGCACGGCGAAGCGCCGACCGCCGGCTCGGTGATGCTGGCGAGCGTCCTGCTGAAACTGGGCACCTACGGCCTGGTGCGCATTTCGCTGCCGATGTTTCCGGACGCCGCGCGGGACAACGCTCCGTGGATCATCGCGCTGGCGATCGCGGGCATCATTTACGGCGCGCTGGTGGCGATGGTGCAGCCGAACATGAAGCGGCTGGTGGCGTACAGCTCGGTCAGCCACCTCGGCTTCGTCGTGCTCGGCATCTTCACGTTCACGCAGGTGGGCCTCGACGGCGCGGTCTATCAGATGCTGAACCACGGCATCTCGACGGGCGCGCTCTTCATTCTTGTCGGGCTGCTGTACGAGCGGCGGCACTCGCTCGAGATCGCCGATTACGGCGGCGTGGGCGGCGTGGCGCCGTGGCTGTCGACCGCGTTCGTCATCACTTCGCTGGCCAGCATCGGACTGCCGCTGCTGAACAATTTCGTCGGCGAGTTCCTCGTGCTGCAGGGCGCGGCGCAGGCGAAGTTCCTTTACGCCGTGCTGGCCGGCACGGGCGTCATTCTGTCGGCGGTGTACATGCTGTGGCTGGTGCAGCGCGCCTTCTACGGACCTGCACCGGACGCCGTGAAGCACCACGTGACCGACATGAACGGCAGGGAGTGGGCGCTGGTGCTGCCCCTGGTGGTCATGATGGTGTGGATGGGCGTGGGGCCGCAGTCGTTCCTGCCCGCCATCAGCGCGCAGAACCGGCAGGTGCTGGAACTGGTTTCCGGCGAGCCGCAGATCGAGAAATCCGCTCAGGAAGTTGCTCATGTCCGTTAGTTCCATCCCCTCCGTGCAGGAGATCTTGCGATTCGCGCCGGAGATTGCGCTGTCTCTGGGTGGCACGGTCGTCATGCTGGGCGAGGCAGGCATCCGGAACGGCAGCCGCGCCCGGCTGGCGGTGATCACGTTCCTGACGCTGCTGGCGGCGGCTGTGCTGTCCGTCGCCGTGGGCGCCGATCCCGGACCGGCGTTTTCGAATCTCCTCGCCGTGGACGGATTCGCCACCTTCTTCCGCGTGCTCGTGTGCGCCGCAGGCATGCTCGTGGTGCTGATCTCGACGAACTACCTGCGGCAGGAAGGGCATGATTCGGGCGAATACTACGCGCTGATTCTCTTCTCCGTCGCCGGTCAGTGCCTGATGGCGGCGTCCAACGAGCTGATCATGCTCTTCATCGGGCTCGAGTGCTCTTCGATTGCGAGCTACGTTCTGGCGGGCTATCTGCGCGACGACAGGCGCAACAACGAAGCCGCGCTGAAGTATTTCCTGCTCGGCTCGTTCGCCTCGGCGTTCTTCCTCTACGGGGCTGCGTGGCTGTGGGGCGCCACGGGGACGACGAATCTGAGCGAAGTCCGGCGGCTGCTGCTGGACCCTGCAGCGGGCGTGAGCAGCACGATGGTTGCCGCCGCGGCGGCTCTGCTGCTGGTGGGGCTGGCGTTCAAGGTTTCGGCTGCGCCCTTCCAGATGTGGGCGCCGGACGTGTATCAGGGCGCGCCCGCTCCGGTGGCTGCCTTCCTGAGCGTCGGACCGAAGGCGGCGGCGTTCGCCATGTTCCTGCGGATCCTGATGACCGCGTTCGTGCCGCTGCGCGAGCGCTGGGAGCCCGTGCTGTGGGTGGTGGCGCTGGCCACGATGGTCATCGGCAACTTCGCAGCGCTGTGGCAGACCAACGTGAAGCGTCTGCTCGCCTACAGCTCGATCGCGCACGCCGGCTACATTCTGGTGGCGCTGACGGCGATGTCCGACACGGGCGCCGCGGCGGCGATGTTCTACCTCGCGGCATACACGTTCATGAACATCGGCGCGTTCGCCGTGGTGACCTTTGTGGCGGGACGCGGCGAAAAGCATGTGGAGCTGATGGACCTCGCCGGGCTGAGCCGGCGCTCGCCGGCGATGGCTGCCGTGCTGTCGATCTTCCTGCTCTCGCTGACGGGCGTGCCGCTGACCGCGGGCTTCTTCGGCAAGTTCTACATCTTCAAGGCGGCGCTGGACGCGGACCTTGTCTGGCTGGCGGTGCTCGGCCTGCTGAACAGCGCCGTGGCCGCTTACTACTACCTGCGCATCATCGTGATGATGTACATGCACGAGCCCTCCATCGGCGCCGAGCCGCTGCCCGCGCCCGCGCCCGGCATCCGCTGGGCTCTGGCAGCCAGCGTGGCGGGCACGTTCGTGCTCGGAGTGGCGCCGTCGCTCGTGCTGGACTACGCAACGGCCAGCGCGCCGCTGCTGCGGTAATCAGTCCTCCATCATCGCCTGCCGCAGCTCCTCTCGGGCTGCGCTCTTTCCGGGATTCCGGCAATGCGCAGACAGGAAAAGGCGCCTGCCGCTCCTGTCCCCTTTTCTAGAGGATCAGCATGCAGTCGCCATAGCTGAAGAAGCGGTAGCGCTGCTCGACGGCATGGCGGTAGGCGCCGAGGATCAGGTCTTTGCCGCCGAAGGCGCACACGAGCAGCAGCAGGCTCGACTTCGGCAGGTGGAAGTTCGTCAGCATCGCATCCACGGCGCGGAACGGATACCCCGGATAAATAAACAGATCCGTTTCGCCTTCACAGGCGGTCAGACCTCCGTTCCGGGCGGCGGACTCCAGCGTCCGCACGACGGTCGTCCCCACGGCGATGCGCCGGCTGGCCGAGGCGAGCATCGCCGCCGACTCCGGCGGGATCGAGTAGCGCTCCGAGTGCAGCCGGTTCTCTTCCACCGTATCGCTGAGCAACGGCTGGAACGTTCCCAGGCCGACATGCAGCGTCACCGGCGCGATCTCCGCGCCTGCCGCCCGGCACGCTTCCAGAACCTCAGGCGTGAAGTGCAGCCCGGCCGTAGGCGCCGCAGCCGAGCCAGGGTGGCGCGCATAGACCGTCTGATACCGCTCGCGGTCCCCGGTCTGGTCCGGGCGGTGAATATAGGGCGGCAGCGGCACGTGGCCGATGCGCTCCATCTCCGCGTCCAGATCCCCTTCGCAATCCACGCGCACCAGCCGTTCGCCCCGCACGCGGGTCTCGAGGATCTCGATGGACAGGCGCTCGGAGATGCGCACCCGCGCGCCTTCATGCAGGTGCCTGCCCGGCCGCACGAGCGCCGTCCAGAGCGTGCGCTCCGGGTTCTGCGGGGTCAGAAGGAAGACCTCGACATCCCGCGAATAGCCTTCCTTCCGCCCGAACAGCCGGCAGGGGACCACGCGCGTGTCGTTGATGACAAGGCAATCGCCCGCGCGCAGGAACTGCGGCAGGTCGCGGAAGCGGCGGTCTTCCAGCCGCCCGGTGGCGCGGTCCACCACCAGCATCCGCGAGGCCGCCCTGTCTTCCAGCGGCGCCTGAGCAATCAATTCATCTGGAAGGCGATAATCGAATTCAGAGAGATTCATTCGGTGGTACTACACGGCCCGGCTCCAGGGGCCGCAACGTCTACTATACCCATTTGAGGACGCATGCCGTACATCCTGGGCATTGAGACCTCGTGCGATGAAACCGCCGCCGCCATTGTCGCGCGCGACGGAGAGGTGCTGTCCAGCGTCGTGGCGAGCCAGACGGCGACGCACGGCAGGTATGGCGGCGTCGTGCCCGAGCTGGCCTCGCGCGAGCATCTCCGTGCCATCGTACCCGTCGTCCGCCAGGCGATGGAAGAGGCGCACGCCTCCTGGGCGGACCTGGCTGCCGTGGCTGCCACCGCTGGACCGGGACTGGTGGGCTCGCTTCTTGTCGGTCTGACCTTCGCCAAAGGCATCTGCGCCGTGCGCCGCCTGCCTCTGATCGGGGTCAATCACCTCGAAGGGCACATCCATGCTGTTGTGTTGGATGCACGAAGGTCGGGCGGGGAGATTGAAATGCCGTCTCTCGCGCTGGTGGCCAGCGGCGGGCATACGCACCTGTTTCTGTGGCCTGGGGGGAATCACTACCGCCTGTTGGGAAAGACGCGCGACGACGCCGCTGGTGAGGCCTATGACAAGGTGGCCAAGCTTCTGGGCTTCGGCTATCCCGGCGGACCCGTTCTGGATCAGCTCGCCGTGTACGGCAACCCTGACGCCATCGCGCTGCCCATGGCGAAGATGAAAGGCAACGCCCTGGACTTCAGCTTCAGCGGGCTGAAAACCGCCGTCCTGCGCTGGGTGCAGTCGCAGGAGATGGCGGACGAAATCGCGGCGCGGCGCGAGCTGCTGAAGCGCAATCCGCACCCCTCCCCGCAGGAGTGGCTGGAGGTGACGCCGCAGGCGACGCTGGACGTCATTGCCGCATTTCAGCGGGTCGTGGTCGAAGAGCTCCTGAAGCGCGTCGAACGCGCCGCCGATGAGACCGGCGCCCGCTCCGTCATCATCTCCGGCGGCGTCGCCTGCAACGCGGGACTCCGGCGCGCGGCTCACAGCGGGCGGCTTCCCTGCAGGGCTTACTTCCCCACGCCGCATCTGTCCACCGACAACGCCGCCATGATCGCCGCGGCGGCGTGGCCGAAGTTCGAGCGCGGCGAGTTCGACGATCTGTCGCTCAAAGCCCAGGCCAATCTCGCCCTCGCCTGATCCGCGGCCGGGCATACAATCGACCCATGAGACCTGCCCTCCGCCTGATCTGCGTCCTTGCCAGCCTTCTCGGGCTGGCCGAGGCCCGGGTCGTCCGAATCGAAGTCCTGGAGAGGGCGGCTGTGCTCGAGGGCCGCACTTTTGCGGCGGGTCCGTACGAGCGCGTCATGGCGCGCGTGCACTTCGAGCTCGATCCCCGGCAGGCGGCCAACCGGAACCTGGTCGATCTCGACATCGCGCCCCGCGGCAAAAGCGGGCTGGTCGAGTTCGCCGCCGACCTGTACCTGCTTCAGCCCTCGGAGCCGAAGCGTTCCAACGGCACGCTGCTCGTCGAGATCCCCAACCGCGGCGGCAAGGGAATGCTGGCGCGCTTCTGCTATGCGCGCAGCTCGCCCGATCCTCGCGCCGCGGAGGATTTCGGCGATGCGTGGCTGCTCGACGAAGGCTACACGCTGGCCTGGATCGGCTGGCAGTGGGACGTACCCGCGGACAACCCGCTGCTGCTCCGGCTTCATGCGCCTGCGATCCCCGGCGTGAAGGGCATCGTGCGCTCCGAGTTTCTCCCTGCGGAGAAAACCGCGCGCATGCCCCTGGCCGACCGCAACCACGTCGCCTACCCGGCGCTGAACGAGCCGGCGACGCTCACCGTCCGCGACGCCGTGCTCGGCCGCAGGCGGAAGATCGACTCCTCGCGGTGGCGCTTCACCGAAGACCGCACGGCCATCGAAATGCCCGCCGGTTTCGAACCGGGCCGGCTCTACGAGCTCGTCTACAGCGCGGCGGATCCCCGGCTGTCCAGCGCCGGCCTTGCAGCCGTGCGCGACGCCGTGTCTTTTCTCAAGCATCCCCCCGGCGAAGGCGCTTTCCCGGCGCCCTCGCCGCGCGTGCAGCGCGCCATCGCGTTCGGCATCTCGCAGAGCGGCCGCTACCTCCGCTCGTTCCTCTATGCCGGCATGAACGGGGACGAGGCAGGCCGCATCGTCTTCGACGGCGTCTGGGCGGACGTGGCCGGCGCGGGCCGGGCGTTTCTCAATCACCGCTTCGCGCAGCCCTCGCGCGACGGCTACGCCTACTGGAACACGCTTTACCCCGTCGATCTTTTCCCGTTCTCCGACACGCCGCAGCCGGCCTGGAACGCCTCGGGCTCCGACGGCCTGCTGATGCACCTGCCGCCGCAGGCCGTGCCCAAACTCTTCCTGACCAACGGAAGCTGGGAATACTGGAACCGCTGCGCCGCGCTGATCCACTCGGACGTGGCCGGCGCGATCGACGTGCCGCTGCACGCAAACACGCGCCTCTATGTTCTCGCCGGCGCCCAGCACGGGCCCGGACGCCTGCCGGAGACGCGCCCCGAGCTGCAGTATCCGGTGAACCCGAACGACACCCGCCCGTTCTTCCGCGCCCTGCTCGCCGCCCTGCACGCATGGGTGAAGGACGGCCGCCAGCCGCCGCCGTCGCAGTTTCCGACGCTCGCCGACGGACAGCTCGTGCGGCTGCACAATGTCCGCTGGCCGAAAAAAGCGCCCGCCGGCCTCCCGCAATTTCCGAGACAGGCCTACCAGCTCGATTTCGGCGAGGAGTTCACTTCCAGAGGCATCATCACCGTGGAGCCGCCCCGCGTCCTCGCGCGCTACCCCGTGCTCGTGCCGCAGGTGGACGACGACGGCATCGATCTCGGGGGCATCCGCCTGCCCGTTGTGGCCGTGCCGCTCGGCGCGTTCACGGGCTGGAATCTCCGCCACCCGAAAACCGGCGCGCCGCAGCAGATCGGCGGCACCTCGGGCGCGTTCTTCGCATTCGATGCATCGGAGAACGCCCGCCGGTATTCGAATAAACAGGAGTACCTGAGGCGTGTGGAAGCCGCCGCGCGCGAACTCGTCCGGAAGCGGTTTCTGCTCGAATCGGACATCGACCGCGTCGCGCAGCACGCCGGCGAACTCTGGGACTTCGTGATGAAACGCTAGACTGGAAGTTTATGGGCGCACCTCCGCAGGCAGAGATGCCGAAACAGCCGATTGACGGCGTCAGGAACCTCATCACCATCGGTTCGGGCAAAGGCGGCGTGGGCAAGACCACCGTCGCCGTCAACCTTGCCATCGCCATGGCGAAGCTCGGCCAGAAGGTTGGCCTGCTCGACGCCGACGTCTACGGGCCCAACGTGCCCCTGATGATGGGCATCTGCGAAGCGCCCTACGCGATCGGCAACCGCATCCAGCCTCTGGAGCAGCACGGCATCCGGCTCATGTCGATGGGCTTCCTCAACCCCGGCGACAAGCCGCTCATCTGGCGCGGACCCATGCTCCATAGCGTCATGCAGTCCTTCATCCGCCAGGTGGACTGGGGCGAGCTGGACTACCTCCTGGTGGACCTGCCCCCGGGCACCGGCGACGTGGCGCTGAGCCTGATCCAGACCGCGCCGATCACGGGCGCCATCGTCGTCTCCACCCCTTCCGAAGTGGCGCTGGAGGACGGACGCAAGGCGGTGCTGATGTTCCAGCAGGTGAAGGTGGAGCTGCTCGGCATCGTCGAAAACATGAGCTACCTGATCGTGCCTGAAACGGGGCAGAAGGTCGACATCTTCGGCGAGGGCGGCGGGCGCCGCACAGCCGAGGCCATGGGCGTGCCCTTCCTGGGCGAACTGCCGCTGAATCCCCAGATCCGCGTCGGCGGAGACACCGGCCGCCCTGTGGCTCTGCTCGGCGAAAGCGACCCGCACGCCGCGCCCTTCTATGACCTCGCCCGCAAGGTGATCGAGCGCACCGAATCCCTGGTGCGCAAGGCGCCCACCATGACCGTGGAGGACTGAAGCGGAAGAAACGGCGCTGCACGGGCCAGCGTCCAGAGGGTCGTATGAAGCGCGCGATTCTGATTTTCACCGGGCTGGCGCTGGCCGGGCTGCCCGCCGCAGCGCAGTGGGGCAACACCTGGTTCCCCAAACATCACCTGGAGACGGGCCTCGGCTTCGCCGTGCCCGGAAAAGATCTGACGACCTTCTATCAGAGCGCCTTCGCCTGGGGCTTCGGCTACGGCTACCGCCCGGTCAGATTCCTCCAGATCGACCTCGCCTATCAGGGCGCCTACAACGCCGCCCGCGTGCGCGATTTCA
>FWPV01010622.1_pt1 | contig 13430 bp, 9 predicted proteins | sample 2228371 | NCBI WGS metagenome assembly FWPV01 (sample SAMEA103939776, study PRJEB20133) | metagenome | reverse complement strand
ATCGGCGTGCCCGACCCGCGCGAGGCGACGATCGACCGACTGGTGACCCTCAACTACGGCCAGCTGCCCCAGACCAACACGACGGTCGGGTTCAACGGCGAGTACGACTTCGGCAAGATCGCGGTCTACGCCTTCGGCACCTGGTCCAAGCGCGAGTCCGACCTGCCGTTCACCTACCGCACGCCCAACAACGTCAACACCACGCCCCAGCTCTACCCCCTCGGCTACCGCCCCAACGAGGTGGTCAACGAGGATGACTATGAGTTCACGGGCGGCATGAAGGGCGACCTCGGCGGCTGGGACTGGGACCTGTCGACCGGCTACGGGAAGAACAAGGCCACCCTGAACACCTCCAACACCGAGAACGCCAGCCTGGGGCCGGCCAGCCCCAAGGTGTTCTACGTGGGCACGCTGAAGTCGGACGAGGTCACCAGCAACCTCGACGTGACCCGTGGCTTCGACCTGGGCGGCTCCACCCTGCAGGTGTCGTTCGGCGCCCAGTACCGTCGCGAGGGCTACAAGATCCTGGCCGGCGAGCCCGCCAGCTATGCCGAGGGCCTCTACCGCGCGCCGGCCGGCCAGCCCTTCGCCGGCGTCGCCCCGCAGACCGGCGCCCAGGCGACCCCGGGCTTCCGGCCCGCCGACGCCAGCACCAGCCACCGCGACTCCAAGGCCGTGTACGGCGAGCTGGGCTGGGACGCGACCGAGCAGCTCTTCATCGGCGCGGCGGTCCGCTACGAGGACTACAGCGACTCCTCCGGCGACACCCTGACGGGCAAGCTGACCGGCCGCTACGCGCTGACCGACTGGCTTTCGATCCGTGGCGCCATCAGCAACGGCTTCCGCGCGCCGGGCCTGGCCCAGCAGAAGTACGCCGCCACCTCCAGCCAGTTCCGGACCGTCAACGGCGTGCCGAACCAGCTGCTGCTGATCAAGACCCTGCCGGTCAGCGCGCCCGAGGCCATCGCCCTGGGCGCCGAACCCCTGACGCCGGAAGAGTCGACCAACATCAGCGGCGGCGTCACGATCCAGCCGGCCCCGGGCCTCGACATCACCATCGACGGCTACCAGATCAAGGTGGACGACCGGATCGCGATCACCAGCACGCTCACGGGCACGGCGGTCAGCAACATCCTGATCTCCAAGGGCCTCTCGGGCGACCTGTCGGCCCAGTACTACACCAACGCCATCGACACCCGGACGCGCGGCATCGACGTGGTGGCGACCTATCGCTACGACCTGGGCGACTGGGGCAGGCTGCGGGCCAACGCCGGGTTCAACTACGGCAAGACCAAGATCACCAACATCATCCCCAACCCGCCCGAGCTGACGGCCCTGGGCGCGGGCTTCGTGCTCTTTGCGCGCGGCAGCCAGGGCTTCCTCACCACCTCGTTCCCCAAGAGCAAGGTGGCGCTGGGCCTGAACTGGGACTGGAACAAGCTGAACGTGAACCTGCGGTCCACGCGGTACGGCAAGTTCACGGTCATCGCCGACCTGCCGATCAACGACCGCAGCTATGGGGCCAAGTGGATCACCGATCTGGAGGTCAGCTACAAGGTTCTCGACAGCGTGACCGTCGCGGCCGGCGCCAACAACCTCTTCAACGAGTACCCGGACAAGAACGGCCAGTACAACGCGGCGCTGGGCAGCGGTCAGTTCCCCGGGACCTCGCCGTTCGGGTTCACCGGTGGCTCCTGGTACGCCCGGGTGCAGTACAACTTCTGAGTTCCGCGACCGCGTAGGGAGGCACGCCGTGTACCTGGCCAGGAATTTCTGGATCGCTGCCGGGCTGGCGGCGGGTCTCCTCGCATCGTCGGCGCAGGCCGCGCCCCCGCCGGTCAAGGGCGAGATCCTGTACGACAGCTACGGCGTGCCGCACATCTACGGGAAGGACGAGCCCTCGGTCTTCTACGGCTTCGGCTACGCCACCGCGTCCAACCACGGCGACGTGGTGGTGAAGCTGTACGGCCAGGCCCGCGGCCGCGCGGCCGAGTACTGGGGGCCCGCCGAGATCGAGTCCGACAAGTGGGTGATCGCCAACGACATCTATGAGCGGGCCAAGGCCTGGTACGCACAGGAGCCCGCCAGCTTCCGCGCCAACCTCGACGCCTTCGCCGCGGGCATGAACGCCTATTTCAAGGCCCACCCCGACAAGCTGGACCCGTCGGTGCGGCAGGTGTTCCCGATCAGCGGCGTCGATGTGATGGCCCACGCCCACCGGCTGATGAACTACGTCTACGTGGCGCCCCAGGCCCGCACCATGGGCGGCAACGCCGACGCGGGCTCGAACGCCTGGGCGGTGATGCCCAAGAAGTCGGCCAGCGGGAACACCCTGCTGCTCGCCAATCCGCACCTGCCCTGGGCGCCCAGCCAACTCACCTATTTCGAGGCCGACCTGAACGGCCCTGGCATCAAGATGTACGGCGCGACCCAGGTCGGGCTGCCGGTGCTGCGCTTCATGTTCAACGACCGCATGGGCTTCACCAACACGGTCAACGGCATCCTGGGCGCCACCAACTACGAGCTGAAGCTGGCCGACGGCGGCTATGTCTACGACGGCAAGGTGCTGCCCTTCACGACCCGCACGACGTCCCTCAAGGTCAGGCAGCCGGACGGCTCTCTGAAGACCGAGACGCTGGAGCTGCGGTCCTCGGTGCACGGGCCGGTCTTCACCCGCGCCGACGGCAAGACGGTGGCGCTGCGCGTCGCCGGCCTCGACCGCCCGGGGGGCGTGCGCCAGTACTGGGACATGGGCAAGGCGAAGTCCTTCGCCGAGTATCAGACCATCATGAAGCGGCTGCAGGTGCCGTCCTTCAACATCGTCTACGGCGACAAGGAAGGCCACGTTCAGTACCTGCACAACGGCATCCTGCCCAAGCACGCCGACGGCAACGTCGCCAAGTGGGGCGGTCTGGTCGCGGGCGACACCTCGTCGACCCTCTGGACCGAGGTGCATCCGTACGAGGACCTGCCGAAGGTCATCGACCCGCCCAGCGGCTACGTCCAGAACACCAACGACCCGCCCTGGGTGGCCACCTATCCGCAGGTGATCCACGCCAAGGACTACCCGGCCTATGTCGCCAACCCGGGCCCGCTGTCGCTGCGCGCCCAGCAGTCGTCGCACCTGATGGCCGACCCGCCGAAGATCACCTTCGACGACTTCGTGGCCCGCAAGCTGACCAGCCACGTCCTGATGACCGATCGCGTCCTCGACGAACTGCTGGCCGCCGCGGCCCAGAGCACGGACCCCGAGGTCACCGAGGCCGCCGCCGTGCTGAAGGCCTGGGACCGCACCGTCAACGCCGACGCCAAGGGCGCGCTGCTGTTCGAGGGCTGGGCGCGCAAGTTCGCCGGGCCGAACTACATCAGCGACGCCAACTACCGGGTGCGCTGGGATCCCGAGAAGCCCATCGACACGCCGACGGGCCTCAAGGATCCGGCCGCCGCGGTGGCGATGCTCAAGGCTGCCGCTGAGGAAGCGAAGACCAGCTACGGCGCGCTGGACCGCCCCTTCGGCGAGGTCTCGCGCTTCGCCCTGGGCAAGGTGGACCTGCCCGGCAACGGCGGGTTCGGCAACACCGGGGTCTTCCACGTCATCACCTGGAGCCCGCTGAAGGACGGCAGGCGCACCCCCGTCCACGGCGAGACCTGGATGTCGATGGTGGAGTTCTCGACGCCCATCAAGGCGCAGGGCTTGATGAGCTACGGCAACTCCACCCAGCCCGGCTCGCCCCACCGCAGCGACCAGCTGGAACACCTGTCCAAGAAGACGTTCCGCACCCTTTGGACCACCCGGGCCGAGGTGGAAAAGCACGTGGAATCGCGCGTCGCCTACTGAGGTCGAGGAGATGAGGATGTCAGAAGGCATGAAGCCGGCGCTGCTCGCGGGCGCCGCCCTGCTGCTGGTCGCCGCCGCCCCGGTGAAGAAGGACCCGCCGTTCGCGTCCGTCCAGCCTGAGCTCCTGGGCATGCCGGGATCGCTGTCCAACGCCTGGGCCGATTTCGACAACGACGGCGACCTCGACCTGGCCGTCTCGCTCAAGAGCGGCGAGATCCGCCTCTATCGCAACGACAAGGGCGCGCTGACCAGCATCGGCGCCGCCATGGGCCTGCCCGCCGCCGGCGGCGAGTTCCGGGCGCTGAGCTGGGGCGATTTCGACGCCGACGGCTGGATCGACCTGCTGGCCGGCTCCAGCCTGCCCGAGAAGCCCACCGCGGTGTTCCACAACAAGGCCGGCAAGGGCTTCGAGAACGTCGCCGCCGAGATCGGCCTGACCATCCCCGGGCGCGCCTCGCGGCAGAACAACTGGATCGACTACGACAACGACGGCGACCTCGACCTCTACGCCACCAACCGGATGGGCCCGAACCAGCTGTTCCGCAACGACGGCGGCAAGTTCGTGCAGGTGTTCGCCGACGGCGGGCCCACCGTCTTCCGCTCGACCGTCGGCGCCTGCTGGCTGGACTACGACAAGGACGGCGACCTCGATCTGTTCCTGGCCAACCAGTCCGGCAAGGCCGACAGCCTGTATCGCAACGACGGCTCGGCCTTCGTCGACGTGGCGCCCCAGCTGGGCATGGACCAGCCCGCCCGCAGCCCCGAGGACGGCGGCGTCGGCTGCGCGGTCGGCGACTACGACAACGACGGCAACCTCGACCTCTTCGTCCCCAACTACGGCCACAACACCCTGTGGCGCGGCGACGGCAAGGGCGGCTTCGCCAACACCGCCCAGGCGATGGGCGTAGGCCTCGAGAACCACGCCGTCGGCGCCGCCTGGGGCGACTACGACAACGACGGCTTCGTCGACCTGTCGGTGATGTCCTACGAGGGCCCGCCCAACCAGCAGACCCCGCTGGACAGTCTGTTCCACAACGACGGCGGCAAGGGCTTCGCCAACATCCTGACCAAGGGCGGCCCCCTCGACGCTGGCGACCACGGCGTGGTCTGGGTGGACTACGACCGCGACGGCGCGCTCGATCTGTCGGTCACCCGCGGCTACAGCCCCGTCGGCGGCCACTTCCTCTTCCGCAACCTTCTGCCCAAGGCCCAGGCCCGCCAGAGCCTGCAGGTCACGGTGCTGGATGCGAAGGGCCGGTTCACTCAGCAGGGCGCCGAGGTTCGCGTCTATGCGCCAGGGGGCAAGCTTCTGGGCACGGGTCAGGTCTCCACCGGCGGCGGCTATGGCGCCCAGGGCGCGACGCCGGTGCATTTCGGCCTGCCAGCCACCGCCAAGGTAAACGTCGAAGTGACCTTCATGAGCGCCAGCGGCCGCAAGGCGCAGACCGTCAGGAACGTCGACGTCGGCGCCTACGCCGGAAAGGCGCTTGTCGTCCGGCGCGCGCCTTGAGGGGCGTTGTCAGGTTAGCCGGGGCTGGCGTCGGAGGTCCCTTCCCGGTGTTGTCCGGTTGACCGGTTCGGCCTCGGGAATTTCCCTCCCCGCCCGATAGTTAGGCCGCGGCGGCCGCAGCCACCTACGCTCGATGAGCCTCGGCTCGAAGTGTTCGTAGGGTCGGTCGACGAACCAGCCGGCTTCGCGCTTGGCGCCTTCGCGATGAGCGGCCTGCTTCAGTGGTTGCCCAGCTATTTCGCCCGCGCCTTCTCGATGCCGGTCGCCGCGGTCGGCGCGCAGTTCGGCCTCTGCTACGGCCTCGGGGCTTAGGTCAGGAAATCCTGGCGGATTGTCCGGCGCGCCATCCAGAACGCCGCGAAGGCGCCCAGTCCCGTCACGACCGAGGCGATGAGGGCCCACCGTACCCCTTCCGCTGGGCCCATCCCCAGGCCTCGGTTGAAGTAGTCGGACAAGAGCCCAAGGGCGACCGGACCCATCCCGGCCCCAAGCAGGTTGATGGTGAAGAGCAGAATCGCCGCGCTGGTGGCGCGCATGTGGGACGGAACCACCGACTGCCCGATGCTGAACACGGGGCCCCACCAGAAGCCGCCCAGAAACGTGACGACCGTCATCAGCCCCAACGCCAGCCACGTGGAGTCCACTGTGTAGAGACCGATGCGAAGGGGTATCATGAGCAAGGCCGCGACCGCGGGCGCCACCACGTAGTTGCGAAGATCCCGGGCCCCGAAGCGGTCGGTGATCCAGCCGCCCATCCAGATTCCCAATGCGCCGGCGGCGTTTGACAGGCCCATCGTCAGCCCGAGGAAACCGACCGCCTTCAGGCCCATGCTTTCGGCGAGCAGGTTCACTTCGGCCGTGTGGATGCGCAGGAAGAAGGAGACGGTAAACGTGGCGCCGCCACCGAAGTTGAAGATGGTCGCACCCGCGGCAAAGCACCAGAACGTGGGAGTCTTGGCCAGGTAGGCCAAAGTCTGGCCAAATGTGCTGGCCTTGGCGGTCGTGGCGGCCACGTGCCGGGCCATGATCCGCCGCGGTTCCTTCAGAGTGAAGAAGGCGAGGACGGCGAAAAACAATCCCGGGGAGCCCGCCACAAGAAAGCCGACCCGCCAACCATAGGCGTCATAGACCAACCCCCCAATGATCAACCCCAGCAGCGTGCCGATTGCGCCGCCGAGCGAATAGAAGGCCAGTGCGGAGGCGCGCTTCTCGATCGGGTGATAGTCGACGATCAGGGAGTGGGCTGGGGGCGTACAGCCTGCTTCCCCGACCCCGACACCAACCCGGAACAACAGCAACTGCCAGAAGTTGCCGGCGTAGGCGCAGAGGATCGTAAACAGGCTCCAAGTGGCCGCTGCGACGGAGATGATGCGCGGGCGATGACTGTGCTCCGCCAAACGCGCCACGGGAATGCCCAGGAACGTATAGAGTATTGCGAATGCCAGGCCGCTCATCATGCCCAGCTGCCAATCGGTCAGGCCCAAATCCTGCTTGATCGGCTCCGCCAGGATGTTGATCACAGAGCGGTCAACGAAATTGACGATGTAGATGCCCAGCAGCAACCACATGGCGTAGCGAACGTAAGCTTTTGAGTAGGTCGGAGGCGAAGTATCGCCCGCGGCCGCTACGGTGGATCCGGCGTCTGCCGCGATGGCCATGCAAGGCTCTTTTTCTGGAAGCGTGCGTTCCCTGTCCGCGAACAGACGCGACCTGCCGCATAATCGCAAGCACAGGGTTCAGATTTGATGAGGGGTCGCGCCTCGGCGGCGGCGGCTTCAGGGCAGAAGATGCGTGCGGACGCCACCCTTGCACGGTGGCGGAACCGGGTTGGGGCCGACGTTCGCCGCGGAGATCCGCAAGAAACGGGTCGATCGAATGCGGGCCCGCACGAGCAGAACTGTCCGGCAACGATCGTTTCCTACCAAAAGCCCCCGCTGGGCCAGCTGTTCTTTAGGCGTCCCGGAAGCTCAGCGTGAACCGCAGCGCTGGCCGCGCGGCATCGTTCTCCGCTCGCTTCGTGCTGCGCACGGCGCGTGCGTGTCAGGTCACAATCTCGGGGCGCGGGGCCGTCGAATTGGGGGTTATCCCTGACGCGACAGGGGGTGGGGTTCGGTACGAGCGGATACGGCTGATGCGGCGCCCCGCCAAGTTCCGAGAGACTCAGGGGTTCCGTGGTCGGCCGAAACCACAACTCGATCGGACCGCAATGACCCAGCACTTCTCCTACGAATCCATCCTGAAGGCCAGCCAGGCCGCGAACTGGAAAATCGAAGACATCCTCGACGGCAAGTCCCTGGACTTCAGCCGCCCGTTCCTCCCCGAGGCCCTCGCCCGGACCAATGGACTGGCCATGCTGAGCCCGAAGGAACGCCTGATCCTCAACCAGATCCGCGGCTGCGGGTACCTGTACACCTTCGGCCTGGTGGAGGAGTTCATCCTTCCCTTCGTCGTGGATCATGCCCGGCCGGCGCTCCATGGCGACGACAACCGGACCCGCGCCCTCCTGCAGTTCGCGGGTGAGGAAGCCAAGCACATCCATCTCTTCAAGCGCTTCTACCAGACCTTCATCGAAGGTTTCGGCACGCCCTGCGGCATGATCGGTCCCGCCGACCAGGTCTCGGCCGCGATCCTGGCCCATGACCCCCTCGGGATCGGCATGGTCACCCTGCACATCGAATGGATGACGCAGAAGCACTACACCGAGAGCGTCCGCGACGACCACGACATGGACCCCCTCTTCAAGAGCCTGCTGTCGAACCACTGGGCCGAAGAGATGCAGCACGCGATGCTGGACACGATGATCGTCGAGGAACTCGCGGCAGCTGGCGGGCCGGACGGCGTGGAGCGCGGCTTCGCCGACTTCATGAAGATCGCCACGATGCTCGACGGCGCCCTCATGCAGCAGGTGGAGCTGGACCTGGCCAGCCTGGAAGCCGCGACGGGACGCATTCTGTCTGCCGAAGACAAGGAAGCCGTGCGCCGCGTCCAGCAGCAGGCGATCCGTTACACCTACCTGGGGTCGGGCCTCACCCACCCGCAGTTCCTGGCCATCATGGACCGCATCCGCCCGGGCTCGCGGGCCGAGCTCTCTGGCCTCGCGCCCGCCTTTTCCTGACCGCCCATGGCCGCCTCTGGAGAGCCCCTCCCGAGGCGGCCCCGATTCCGAAGGACCAACTTCATGCGCAAGTTCATAATCGAACGAGACATCGCCGGCATCGGCGGCAAGACCGGCTCAGAGCTCCGCGCCGCGGCGCAGGCCTCCAACAGCGTGCTCGCCCAACTTGGCGCCGACATCCAGTGGCAGGAAAGCTACGTCGCGGGCGACAAGACGTTCTGCGTCTACCTCGCCAAGGATGAGGAGATCATCCGCGAACACGCCCGGCTCAGCGGCTTCCCGGCCAACATCATCACGGAAGTGCGCCGTATGATCGACCCGACGACGGCCGCCGTCGCACGCCTCCGGCGCTAGCCCGTCATGGAAAGACGCCTGCAGGACCGCGTCCAGCGTTACGGCTGGGACCGCGCGGCGCACGCCTACGAGGCCGGCTGGAGCAACCAGCTCCGCCCGGGCCAAGCGCTGATGATGGAGATGGCCGCGCCGCGTCCCGGAGAGCACGCCCTGGAGGTCGCCGCCGGGACCGGGCTGGTCACGGTGCAGCTATCGGATGCGGTGGGCCCGGAGGGATCGGTTCTCGCCACCGACATCTCCGACTTCATGATCGCGCAGGCGGCGGACGCCATCGGCGACCGCGGCAACGTGACGTTCGCCCGCGTCGCGGCAGAAGATATCGAGGTCGGTGAGCGCCGCTTCGACCTCGCCGTGTGTGCGTTCGGACTGATGTACGTGGCGGACCCCGCCGCGGCGCTGGCGTGCATGCGCGAAGCCCTCGGCGAGGACGGAAGGATCGCCCTGGCCGTCTGGGGCGCACGCGCAAACTGCGGTTGGGCTTCGGTCTTCCCCATTACGGAAGCCAAGGTCCGCTCCGATGTCTGCCCGCTGTTCTTCCGGCTCGGGACCGGCGACAGCCTGCATCTCGAGCTGGAAGCCGCCGGCTTCCACCGCGTGGAGGCGCGGCGGATCTCCACGACCCTGCGATACGAGTCCGGCGAGGCGGCGGTCTCCGCCGCCTTTGTCGGCGGCCCCGTTGCGATGGCCTATGCGCGCTTCTCTACCGAGGTGAAGGCGCTGGTCGCGCAGGAGTACCTAGCGTCGATAGAGCCCTATCGCTCAGGCGGCGGCTACGAAATCCCCGGCGAATTTGTCGTGGCCCTTGGCCACAACCAGCCTTGAACAGGAGGATCTCTTGACCCGCAGCCTTCCGCGTCCCTTCCTCGGCGGCGTTGGCCTGGGCGCCGCCGGAACGCTGGCCTGGTGGTACTGGCTGGTGCTGGCGATCGCACTGATCCTCGATCTCGCGGGCGTCCCCCATGCGCTGCGCTTCGCCGTGGCCCTGGCATGGGTTCAGGTCGCCCATTTCCGGATACGTGAGGGAACATGGGCCGCGTTCCCAGTGCAGGTGCGCGGCGCCTATGCCGTCATCCTGTCGCTCGGCCTGATCCCTTGGCTGCACGGGATTGTCTGGGTTCCGGCGATCGGCACGCCCGCGCAGGTCCTGATCGGCTACTGCGCCTTGGCCCGGCTGATGTCGCTGCTGCCCTGGAACCGGCGACATCCGCTGTCCGCGGACTTGATCTGGCGCACGTTCACCTCGCCGCCGCGCGCGGGCAATATCCTGCAAGGCCAGGAAGCCCCACGGCTCGGCTTAAGTCCACGATCCTGAGAAGGACCTCTCTGATGATGTCGTCCTTCTATGGCGAAGATCTGGCCGCCATCCACGCCGCCGCCTTCGGTGGTCTCGGAGAGGCCGCCGCCGGAGAGGTGCTCCGTCACCTTGGCGACGATGCGCGTGGCGCAGTGGTGGTGGATATTGGCTGTGGGGCTGGAGCCCTCGCAGCGCCCCTGCTGGACGCGGGCGCCCGGATCTGGGGAGCTGACCTGTCCCCGGAGTTGATCGAGGTCGCGCGCGCCAGAGCTCCGTCAGGGACCTTTGTGGTCGGCTCCATCTACGATCTTGATCTCCCTCCGGCGGCGGCTGTCTGCTGCATCGGCGAGGTGGTGAACTATCTGGCGGACGACCGCGCCGGGCTGGAGGCGCTTACTCGATTTGTCGAACGCGCGGCCTCGTCCCTTCCCCGCGGCGGGCTCCTGCTCTTCGACGCCGCCGCGCCTGGCCGGGGAGGTGGTGGAACAAAGAGTTTTACGGAGGGCGACGGTTGGGCGGTCGGCGCTGTGAGCGAGGAGCATGACGGCCGGCTGACGCGCAGGATCACGACCTTCCGCCACACTGGCGATGGCTGCTGGCGACGAACCCACGAGATTCACCGCCTCCAACTCCTGGCGCAGGCCGACGTTTCCTCGATCCTGAAAGAGGCCGGGTTCACGGTTAGCGTCAACGGAGCCTACGGAGCTCTGCAGCTGCCGAGCGGGCTCATCGCCTACGCGGCCGTGAAGCAGTAGTGGCGATTGCCGCTAAGACGGCAGCAACCCTCGTTCGCGCGCGATGTTCACGGCGTGCATCCGGTTCGTCGCCTCGAGCGCCGCCAGGACGGCAGACACGTGGTGTTCGACGGTCTTGGCCGAGAGCCCCATCCGCTCCGCGATCTCGGGATTCGTGAGCCCTTCCGCCATGCGCTCCAGCACCTGGGCCTGGCGATAGCTCAAGCCCGCGGGATGCGCGCGCCGCGCCTTGCTGGGCCCGGCCGGCACCGCCCGCACGCCGTCGGCGCGCAGATCCCGACGCAGCTTCCGCGCGGCTGGAGCTGCTCCCAGTTCGTCGAAGATGGCCAGCGCCGCGCGCCTTGCCGGTTCATCGCCATGCGAGAGAGCGACGGCCTGCTCGTAGGGGCAGCCGAGCCTTTCCCAGGCCTCCGCCGACTCGCGCCAGCGATCCTCCAGAAACAGCCTGTGGTGATCCGCCAGCGTCGCCAGTTGTGCAGCCGACGTCACATACGGCCGCCCCGCCACCTTCAGCCAGAACAGCGCATCTCCAAGAGCCCAGCTCTCACCCCAGGCTTCCATCACCTTCCCCACGGCCCAGCCCAGGCGCTCCGCGGCGTCGGCGTTGTCGTCGTTGAGCCAGGAGCCCTCCACGTCGAGGATGGCCAAGGGCACCAGCCGCAGCAGATCCGGCCGATCCGGGAGCGCGGCGCGGACGGTCGTGAGGAGCTCCTCGAACGGTCCACCGCTCCTCAATCCAGCCCGCGCCGAGGCGAGCATGGCCGGAATCGCCATGATGCCGACCGCCCGGCCGCTCATCGTCGGCGCGACCGCCTCGATCGCCTCCGAGTAGCGGCCACGGTCGCACAACGACAGGGCCCAGCCGCCCAGGATGAAGACTTCCTGGGCCCATCGATCGCGCGCGCGGCACGCCTCGATGCCCGGCGCCAGGAACCTGTCCAGTTCCTCGAAGGCGCGCTGATGAGCCAGCACGTAGATCAGGGCGGCATGCAGATCGGCGAGCTCGTTGTGAGCCCCCACCCGACGCGCTTCCTCGACACCGTCCCTCAGTTGGCGCAGGCCGGTGTCGAGATCGATGCAGCAGGTCGCCACGCCGGAATGGACCAAGGCATAGGCATAGATGTCGAACCGACCCAGTCGGGCGGCGATGCGCATCGCCTGCTGGCCGTGCTCGATCGCCTGTCGCTCGCGGCCCGCGACCATGTCGAGAAGGCAGCGCACCGTGAGCGCGCTGGCGTACTCCCATGTATCGGGTTGTGTCTGCAGGAGATCCAGCGCTTCGTGGGCGCATGCGTCGGCCCTGTCGACCGCGGCGACCTGCCAGTTCGCCTTGGCCGCAATGCGCAGGGCGTTGCCCAGCGGAGCTGCAGCGGCGAGCTTCCGGCGCAGCGCGACCGCCGCGTCTGCGGCCGCGAGCGCGGTCGCGAATTCGCCGCCGGCCTCGGCCGCCTCCGCCTGGGCTTCGAGCATGCCGGCGCGCTGCGGGTCGGTGAGCTCGCCGCCGGCGTCCAGGGCCTTGCTCAGATAGGCGGCGGCCTCGCGGTGCGCGCCGAGACGACGCGCCTCGTCGGCCGCGTCCTGCGCGAACCGGGTGATGTCGATCGCCGACCGGGCGCCCTCGGCGTGGTGCAGAAGCTCCGCCGCGCGCGGAGACGCCTGGTTCTTCAATCGGGCGAGGATGCGTTCGTGTAGTTCGCGTCGCCGTAAAGGCGCGATGGACTGTTCGATGGCGAGCCGGGCCAGTTCATGACGGAAACGCAGACCACCCCTTGTTTCCTGGAGCATGCCGCTTCGCAGGCACGACTCCACAGCCGACTGCGACGGATCGGATGTCAGTTCGCGCAGAATCTGTTCGTGGATCTGGCCGGGAAACACCGAGGCGCAGACAAGGGCGTTGCGAGCCTCGGGCTCCAGGCCGACGAGCCGAGCGAGGGTCGCATCCTGGACGGCTCGGGGTACGCCCCCGCCGCCGCCCGCGACGTACTCGGTAAGGAAGAAGGGGTTGCCGCCCGTCAACGCATGCACCCGGGCCGCGTCTGGCGTCTGCAGCAGGCGCTCCACGCCCTGCAGCGAGAGCGGCTGCAGGAAGATCCGGTCGTAGGCGTCCCGTGGGATGGTGGACCAGAACCTGGCGACCCTCCCCCGACTGTCCTCCTCGTCGGAGCGGACAGTCACGATGATCAGGATGGGACGGTTCTGAGTCCTGCGCGCCAGGAACCTCAGGAGATCGAGCGTCCCTTCGTCCGCCCAGTGGATGTCTTCGATCACCAGGATGGCCGGCCCGGCGCCATGGGAGAGCAGATGCAGAAGCGACTCGAAATTCTCGTAGGCCCCGGAATTTCTGAGCGTGAAGCGCCCGCCGCTCTCCCGCGCGATGTCGCGCAGCGCGCCCAGGGTTTCGGGCGAGGTGAAGTGCTCACAGGCGCCGCGATGAACCCTGGCCCTTCCCGCGTTGCGGTCGATCAGGGCCTGAACGACCGCAGTCTTGCCGACACCCGCCTCCCCCTCGACGGAGAGCAGCATCCCCCGTTCGCGCCTCGCGGCGGCCAGGCCGGCCTCGAGGC
>FWPV01012132.1_pt1 | contig 13431 bp, 14 predicted proteins | sample 2228371 | NCBI WGS metagenome assembly FWPV01 (sample SAMEA103939776, study PRJEB20133) | metagenome | reverse complement strand
CAGTATCTGTGAAAAAGCAATTGTACAACCAGCACAGTCCTGTCCCTCAAGCCAGACAACAGGTGGCTTGCTTGATGAAGACTCCATTGCATGCACGACTTTTGAAGTAAATTCCATTTCTGATATGCCAAATAATGCAGCTGTTGCAGCACAATATTTTAAGAAATCTCTTCTACTAACACCGCGTAAATCCAAAAAATTATTTAACTTTTCGCTTAAAAATATACTCTCTTTCATAAGCCACCTCCTTACCCGATTTACATCTAATTCCTATTTAAATCATGATATTTATCTTTTTATCACCTCCTTTACAAAAACATAGCATTCTAACACACTTTATTCATAAAGTTATAGATAATTGGCAGATGTAGTATTCTCTCTGATTCTCGGCTCGATATCCATCGTTCTTCCGAGGAAAATTCTTTCTAAGAATGAATTTAATACCGCTCAAATTCTGCATCTGCCAAATCTTTCATTCAATATGGGCTAAAATATATAGCAAATGATAATAATTCATTTACTTATATATTTTATTTAAGAATTAACAAAAAATTTTTCCTTTGTCAAATAAATATCTCATTTTTATGAAAATTTTTATTATTTTTTTAAGATATTTTAATTAATGAAAGGTTCTATAAATCTATTTTGTAGCTGTCAATAATGCTGAGCGCATTACATTAACATCGGGCCTTTTCCCTGTCCACAGTTCAAAAGAGAGTGCTCCCTGCCAGATAAGCATTCCTGATCCATCAAGCGTCAAACATCCTCTTTCCATAGCTTTTTGAATTAGTTGGGTTTTTTTATAAATTAGATCACATATTATCTGATCGCTTCTTAAAAGATTAGTATCAATAGGTAAGGGATCATTATCTTTCAATCCTAAAGGAGTGGTATTTATTATTAGATGATACTTCTCTATATGTTTGATATTGTTAAGTGAAATAACATTTTTATTAAACTTATTCAAATCTTTTACAAGATTTTCTACTTTATGCCACGTCCTTCCAGAAATAGCAAGAGAATTTGCTTTCTGACTGATGTAGTAGCCAATTGATCGTGCTGCTCCTCCTGCTCCTATTATCAATATATCCTTTCCTTCAATTGATATGTTTTTATCTATTAGTGATTGTAAAAAACCTCGGCCATCTGTATTGTAACCTATTAATTTACCTCCTGAATTAACAACAGTATTTACAGCACCAATAATAGAAGCTTCTTCCTGAATTTCATCAAGAAGTGGCAGTATTTTTTCCTTATGAGGAATAGTAATATTGACTCCTCTTAAATTAAGGGCTCTTATAGATTTCACAGCAAGAGATAGCTCATCAGGATGAACAAGGAAGGGAATGTAACAATAATCAATTCCAAGATTTTTGAATGCTGCATTATGCATGATAGGAGATAATGTATGCTCTATTGGATAACCAAAAATTCCAACGATTTTTGTATTACCTGTTATCTTCACTATTTTATCCTATTGATGGTATCAATAAGTTCTGAATAATGGAAAAAACAGCTATCAGGATACAAACCATTATATTCTTTGCATTCTGACCTGTAAAGAATAAAACCCATACCTGCGTTTTTTGCACCTGCAAGATCTTTAAAAGGATTATCTCCGATATAAATTGCCTCCTCCGGTTTAACACCAAGTTTCTCCATAGCATAGTTGAACAATCTTATATCAGGCTTTTTAAATCCCATCCTTGAAGAAAGAATCTTCGTATCAAATAATTGATCAATCCCAAGCATTGACATTTCTGGCTCTGCAAATATCCACTGGGCATCAGAGATTATAGCAATTTTATATTTTTTAGCAATGGTTCCAATAACATTGTATAGTCCATCAAAAATTTCAAAGTGTTTAATTGTAAGTGATCTAAAAAGTAACGCAATATTTGTTACAAAGTATTTTGGACACTTTTTCCTGCCATGTTTCTGCAGAATGCTAAAGAAGATTTTATATACATCTACTTCAGGATATTTTTCTTTGCTGTTTTGCATATCTTTTTGAATTCCAGAGAAATAGGATTCTTTCAACTCATCAGGAGGGATAATAAATGAATGATATGAGAGATATCTTGAAAGAGTTTCATAAACAGAATCATCATATTCATTGGTTTTTATATCGATTAAAGTTCCATATAGATCGAAAAAAATTGCTCTTATCATCTAAGCTCCAGTCCCCATCTCAAACATTCAAGTGCTTCATAAGCAATTCTCTTTCTGTAGTTCCAGTCGAGGTAATTATTTCTTGCAATTCTAAGTTCCGTTAAGGCCATATAAAATGGGATTCTTAAAGTAATTTCCCTGAATGCCTTTTTTGTATCTTGAAAATAGCTTGTATAACATTTCAAAAAATGTCTGATAAATATCTCTGCCTCATAGGGATTGCCAGTTCTCCACATAAATGCATGTTTCAATTCACCACATACCATCCCAACATCAAATGCAGGATCTGCAAATTTCATTCTCTCAAGGTCTATTGCTACAACACAACCACTCTCTGTAAATAAGAAATTAGTTGGAGTAGCATCACCATGAACGATGACATTTTTTACATTCTGCATAATTGTTCTATCAAACCATTTATCCATAAGCTTTAAATATGCCCATCTATCATGATTAGAAAGCACCGTTTGTTTACAGAGCTTATTAAGTATTTTCTGAAAATATTCACTAATTGAGACTAAATCTACAAGACAAAACATTGAGGTTTTAATATGTAATGCATGAAGAAATGCTGCAAGTCTTGAGAGTTTATCCTTTAAAGCTATTCTTTCATTTTTTAGAATTGCTTTTTTTAGATAATAATCAAGATCTTTCCCCAAAACAAATTCCTCTGTTAAAGCAAGTCCAATCTTTTCTTCTCTGCTAATTGGACGTACTACATAAAAAGGATATTTATCAAATCCATAACTCCTTATCCTTTTTAGATTATCGTATTCACCTTTTATCCTTAGAATCCTGCCTTCTTCTGAGTCATTCAACTGAAAGAACTTACCTATTATAGCAATTCTCGATTTCTCCTCTGTGTATTTATAAACTCTCTTAGAAGACATTTTGTTTACATGAATAATAGGGTCCTTCACATCAAGGAAAACCTCAGTGAGAAGTATCTCATAAAGTGGATCACTATTATTCAATAACCCAAGATAATGTCCGGCCATAAAAAATTTTACCACACCTAAATCTTCTCTTCATAACAAGTAATCAGAACAGGATAACCCTCCTCTGCAAGTATTTTTGCAAGAGGATATATATCTGTCCTTGATCTGAACTTACCAATCCTGACCCTGTAGAAGGTCTTTCCCTCAATCTCTGCCTCTGTAATATATACTCTGCTGTATTTCATCTCAAGGGCATTTTTTAATCTTATTGCATTCGAAATCTCTAAAAAAGACCCTATTTGCAAAGTGAAAGGACCATCACGTGCAATGTCCTTTACCTCTTTTACGTATGAATTGTCTCTTCCAGAATAATCGATTCTAACTTTTCCAACACCTTCTGCTATAATGCCGACCTCTTTTGCAACAGCATATGAAAGATCAAGATCCCTTCCTTCAACAAAAGGTCCTCTATCATTAACAATACAATAAGCTGTTTTATTATTAGAGATATTCGTAACCTTCAGTTTTGTACCAAAAGGATAACTTTTATGTGCACAGGTCATAGAATACATATCGAAAATTTCACCTGATGAGGTTGGCTTTCCGTGAAACTCTGCACCATACCAAGAGGCAACAGCATATTTGCTCTCTGGATATGTTTCATAGCGTGCAGAAGCACATGAAGCGATTTGGATAATGAGGACTAACAGACAAATATAATATTTCAAGCAAATTTCTCTTCTAAAGAATATACCTGCTTAGATCCTCGTCCTTAACAATTTCATTTAGTTTATCTCTTACATACTTTTTATCTATTACAAGTCTGCCATTCTTTTTTTCAGGCGCCTCAAAAGAAATATCTTCAAGTAGCTTCTCGAGAACAGTATGGAGCCTCCTTGCTCCAATATTCTCTGTCTTTTCATTCACATGTGCTGCTATATCTGCTATTTCTTCAATAGAATCTTTTGTAAATTCTAATATTACATCTTCTGTTGAAAGGAGAGCAGTATATTGTTTAATTAAAGCATTATTAGGTTCTGTTAATATTCTTATAAATTCCTCTTTCCCAAGAGCATCTAATTCAACCCTTATCGGAAAACGTCCCTGAAGTTCAGGAATAAGGTCAGATGGCTTTGACATATGGAAAGCTCCTGCTGCAATAAACAGAATATGTTCTGTTTTCACAGGTCCGTGCTTTGTCGTTACTGTTGTTCCTTCAACAATCGGCAAAAGATCTCTTTGTACACCTTCACGTGATACATCAGGTCCATGTGAATATCCTCTGCTGGCTATTTTATCTATTTCGTCTATGAAGACAATTCCTGACTGTTCAACTCTCTCAATCGCTTCTTTTGTTACTTTATCAATATCGATAAGTTTGTTTGCCTCTTCATTCTGCAATATTACCAGGGCCTCTGAAACCTTCACTTTTTTCCTTTTTGCTCTCTCCGGCAGGAAATTGCCGAGCATTTCCTTGAGATTAATTTCAAGGTCTTCAAGTCCTACATTTGATACAACACCAAAGGGTATCATTTTTTCTTTTACTTCAATATCCACATATCTGTTATCAAGCTTGCCTTCATTAAGCTGTGCTCTCAATCTTTCTCTTGTCTCTTTATGTTTTTCTCTTTCCTCATCTTCCATACCACCAACCCTTAAGGTTTTTGGCTGTGGAAGTAATAGATCAAGAAGACGCTCTTCTGCAAGGGCTTTTGCTTTTTCTTGAACTCTTTCAACATGCTCTGTTTTGACCATATTTATAGATATTTCCGTAAGATCGCGTATCATTGACTCCACGTCTCTACCAACATATCCAACTTCAGTAAATTTCGAAGCTTCAACTTTTACAAATGGTGCATTTGCGAGTTTTGAAAGTCTACGTGCAATTTCGGTTTTTCCAACACCTGTAGGCCCTATCATAATTATATTTTTAGGTAATACTTCATCGCGCAATTCAGGTGAGAGTCTCTGTCTTCGCCATCTATTCCTCATCGCGATAGCTACTGCTTTCTTTGCCTTATGTTGCCCTATTATATATTTATCAAGTTCTGCAACAATTCTCTTAGGTGTAATGTTATCCATAAAATTCCTCTATAGTAATATTTTCATTTGTATATATACATATGTCTGAAGTTATCTTCATGGCTTTTTCTATAATTTCCCTTGCTGACAGATCTGTATTTTCAAATAATGCTCTCGCTGCTGCCTGAGCGTAAGGACCACCTGAACCTATTGCAGCGATACCATTTTCTGGCTCTATTACATCGCCTGTTCCTGAAATAATGAAAGTGTGTTCTTTATCAGCAACAATAAGTAAAGCTTCAAGCCTTCTTAATATTTTATCTGTCCTCCAATCCTTTGCAAGTTCCACCGCAGCCCTTGTTATGTTTCCACGGTAGGTTTCGAGTTTAACTTCAAACTTTTCAAAAAGGGTAAAGGCATCCGCAGTTGCACCTGAAAATCCTGCAAGAATTTTATCTCCATACATTTTTCTGATCTTCTTTGCATTCCTTTTTAATACAGTATTGCCCATTGTAACCTGGCCGTCACCTCCAATGGCAACGCTATCATTACGTCTTACGCAAAGAATAGTTGTACCTCTTAATTTGTTCTGCTCATCCATTGTAATGTCTTTACATTTATTTTTGCTTATATGCTATTCCCTAACTTCTTAATCTCATTCCATTTAACTTATAAATTTATTCTTTCCTTGCAAAAGGATGTGCCTTATCATAAACATCCATCAGATGCGTAATATCCAGATGAGTATATCTTTGCGTTGTTGAGAGCGACGAATGACCCAAAAGCTCCTGTATAACTCTAAGATCTGCACCTCCCTGAAGAAGATGGCTCGCAAAAGAATGCCTCAAAGTATGAGGGCTTACTTTCCCGTTATGTCCCAAAGCACATGCATATTTTACTACTATACGTCTCACACTTCTGTCTGTCAACCTTCTACCGTTTCTGTTAAGAAACAATGCGTTGTCTTTAGTTTTGCATAAAATTCTTTCCACAAGATATGATTTTATTGCATCAATCGCTTTTGAACCAATTGGAGCTATGCGTTCCTTTCTACCTTTTCCTCTTATCTTAATAAGTGCATCTTTTATATGGATATCATCAATATTTAGTCCTGCAAGTTCACTCACTCTCAGTCCACTCGAATAAAGCAGTTCTAAAACTGCTCTGTCCCTTGCAGGCAAAAAACCTATTCCTTTAGGCTTCTCTACGAGAGCAAAAACATCGTCAACAGAAAGAAATCTTGGCAAAAATTTAGCAGTCTTTGGATGTGATACAAGTTTTGCAGGATTTGAGTTAATATATCTTTCTCTATACATATATGTAAAAAAAGACCTGATACTGGAAAGCCGTCTGCTGACAGTTGTTTTATTCAATCCTTTATTAATCTGTTCAGCGATAAAGCCCCTCATATCAACCGTATCAATTTCTTTTGGATCAGTTTTCACATATTCAAAAAATTCTTGAAGGTCTTTTTTATAGGCCCTTAGTGTGTGCGTTGATACCCCTCTTTCAATCTCAAGATGCCTAATAAACTGTTCAATATATTTATTCATGAATTTATTTCTTAACTTGAGAAATTATAATTTCAAAACTTTTAACATCTTCTACATTAAATATTTTAACATTATCAACTATTCTTCTGATAAGTCCAGATAGAACTTTTCCAGGGCCAATCTCTATAAATAAAGACACTCCCGAATCTTTCATTAACCTCACAGAATCCTCCCATAGTACAGGATTGTTAAGTTGTTGTATGAGAGATTTCTTTATATCTTCAGCGTTTTTTATAAAATTTGCCTCGGTATTGCTGATAAATGGAATTTTCGGCTCTTTCAATATTAAAGTTTCAAGAATTTCAGAAAGTCTTTGTGATGCATCTTCCATTAATTTACAATGAGAAGGCACACTAACTGTTAGAGGTACCGCTCTTTTAGCGCCTGCCAATTTACATAAATTTATAGCTTCTTCCACAGCATCTTTTTCGCCTGAAATCACGATTTGTCCAGGACAGTTATAATTTGCAGGGAAAGCATAACCTGATTTCAAGGACAAACATATTTCATCCACTCTAGTTCTTTCTAATCCAAGTATAGCAGCCATAAGGCCTTTACCTTCCGGTACAGCTTCCTGCATAAACTTTCCGCGACTTTCAGTAATTCTAAGTGCATCAGAAAATAATAAAACATCAGAAGCAACAAGTGCCGAATATTCTCCAAGACTATGCCCAGCAACAATTGATGGAATTATGCCATTTGATATTAAAATTCTATGTATTGCAACACTCAAAGTGAGTATGCACGGTTGAGTTCTAAAAGTCTTATTTAACTCTCCTTCAGGTCCTCTGAAAGATAAATCAGCAACATCATAATGTAAAACTTCTGAAGCTTCTCTATATGTTGCTCTGACAATATCAAATGCATCATATAGCTCCCTACCCATTCCGACATACTGGGAACCCTGACCTGGAAAAACAAATGCAATTTTCATATCCGCATTTTTCATATAAAACTGTATCTGTTATTATTAAGAATAATTTGGAAAGATTCAAGACAAGTTATATTAAAATTACAAAGAGCTTATAAATACATTTACATCTATATACCTTTTGCTTCTCTTACCTTTTTTATAAGCAATGGGACTATCTCATATAGATCTCCGACTATTCCGTATGTCGCAACATTGAATATAGGTGCATCAGGATTTTTATTTATGGCTATTATAATATCAGAAGACTGCATGCCCACAAGATGCTGAACAGCTCCTGATATTCCGCATGCAATGTATATTTTAGGGCAGACTGTTTTTCCAGTTTGACCAACCTGGTGCCTGTATGGAATCCATCCTGAATCTACTGCTGCCCTCGATGCTCCCAAAGCACCACCGAGTACTTCGGCTAATTCTTTAAGAAGTTTGAAGCCTTTTGGATCACCAAGCCCCCTTCCGCCAGAAACAATAATATCTGCTTCCTGCAAATTTACTTTTATATCTGAAACTTCCTTGACAGTCTGTAAAACTTTGGTCCTTGAATATATTCCATTTACTTCAACATTAACAATTTCACCTACCCTTGTTTCATCATATTCTCCTCGTTTCATAACTCTCGGCCTTACTGTAGCCATCTGAGGCCTGTGATTTGGGCAGAGTATGGTAGCCATTATATTCCCTCCAAAAGCTGGCCTTATCTGTAGAAGATTACGTGTTTCACTATCAATTTCAAGTGAAGTACAGTCTGCAGTAAGTCCGGTACGCAACCTTGCAGCAACCCTCGGGATAAAAGACCTTCCAATTGGGGTTGCACCTGCCAGGACAATCTCTGGACGATATTTATTTATAAGAATGGTAAGAAGTTTTGCATATGGTTCATCATTAAATTGTTCAAAAATTTTATTACTGGCAAAATAAACCTTATCTGCACCCCATTTTATAAGTTCCTTTGCTTCTGATTCAGACGAACCAAAAAGAACTGCTGAAAGCTCTGTATTCAGAGAATTTACAAGTTTCCTCCCAATCCCTAAAAGTTCATATGCAACAGAAACAACTTTTCCATCTCTCTGTTCTGCAAATATCCATACTCCTTTATATTCTCTCACATTGATTTGTTGTACCCTTTCTTCTTTAACTTCTATTATTGCTCCTTCTGGACATACATTTAAACAGTTCATGCATACTTGGCAATATTCGTTGATAAATGCCTTTCCTTCTTGAATCACAATTGCATCGAATGGACAAGAAGAGATACACTGCTCACAACCTGTACATTTTTCTATGTCTACTATTACAGACATTTCAAATTCCTGAGTTCCTTCAATAGTGCTTCTACCTGTTCTTCTGAGGTGCCTTCAAGCATCTTTCTGTCAGATCGAACTTCTGGACTAAAAATACTTTTCACCTGTGTTGGTGACCCTTTCAGCCCAATATCATTTTCATCAGCCTGAATATCTGACTGTCCCCATTTCTGTATTAAAGCCTTTTTGGCAGCCATTTTACCTTTCAATGATGGCAACCTTGGTTCATTTATTTCTTTTACCACAGTTAATAAAACTGGCAGTGAAGACTCAACAATATCATATCCTTCATCCATCATCCTTTGGACTCTTATAGAATTCTCTGTAATTTCTTCAATCTTTTTAACATAAGAAATATGCGGTATGTTCAGAAATTCAGCGGTCTCAGGACCCACCTGTGCTGTATCTCCGTCAATTGCCTGTTTCCCACAAATAATAATATCAGCACCGATTTTCTGTATCGCTTTTGATAAAGTATATGAGGTAGCCCATGTGTCTGAACCAGCAAATGCTTTATCTGTAAGAAGAATGCCTTCATCTGCACCCATAGATAATGCATCTCTCAGTGCCGTTTCTGCCTGTGGGGGACCCATGGTAATAACTGTAACCTTTCCACCTGCTTTTTCTTTAATTTGAATTCCAGCTTCAATTGCATGCATATCAAATGGATTAATAATGCTTGGAACTCCTTCTCTTACAAGAGTTCCTGTTTCAGGGTTAATTCTAACCTCTGCAGTATCCGGAACCTGCTTGATACAGACAATTATTCTCAATTTTCTTTATCCTTATTTATTAAACGATGAGATTCCTCTCCCAAAACAAGTTCGGGATCGGAATGACACCTCATAATCATTGTATATGAATGATTCTAATGTGCCTTCCATAACAATTCGTTACAATAATCAAGCTTTATGGACAGACACTAATTAAATCGGAGTGATATTATACGATTTTGTTTTATTTGAAGTAAAGAACCATATATTTTACCTTGGCCCTGCACGAAACCGAAAACCCTTATAACTGAATATTACATCTTCCGTAGTAATTGAATCTAATTTTAATCCGTCCGATAGATATTCACCTTCATGCAACATTTTATCACCAATCTTAACCATTCGCAATGCAGGATCATCTGAGTATAGCGAAATAGTAATTTTTAAAGGAGGCAGAACCTCCTGAATTGATGAAGGCAATTCATTTAAATTATATATCTTGTTTCTATTAGGAACTATAATTTTTTCAGAGTTTTTTTGAGATGAATTCTGAGTGCTAAGCGATATCTGTTTTTTCTGTGCTATGTCATCTCCAGATTCTTTTCTTTCAATTGAAGATGAAACGATTTCCTTTGATGCAGATGTCTTAGATTCGCTATTAACAATTTTAGAGTTTAAAGGTTTTGGTTGATATTGTCTTGTTTCCTTAGAAATATTTTGTTGCTCAAAAATATTTTTCTTGTCTGTCTCTCTGTACCCTAACCACCAAACTAACACCCCTGCATTTAAAATCAAAGCAAATATCAGGAGATATTGCCATATATGATGCTTCTTTTCTTTCTTTATGGTAACTTCTTGAATTGTTAATAAATCAGACAAAGTACCCCGCCTGCGTTCTTTTTCAGACTTTTTAAGAGCATCAAGAATATATGACATCCTTATCTTCTCTCCATATCTATAATTCCATCAGGTGTTACACATAATAATCCATCGGGAAAGGTAAAATCACATATTGTCTCATGATTTTGTTGCTGGTATTGCATATTCCATTGCCTGGAAAATTTCAGAAAAGCTGTATCTTTGCCCTTTTGATTTGTTTTCTCTAATCTTATGGCTTTATTAGGTGTTCTGGTTTGTTTTAGCAGAACAAAGTCTTCTCTGTATAAAAAATAGTTAATAAAAAAGACAATTGCAGAGATAAGAAGCAAAAAGACTGTTAATATCCACTTCAATGTCTTTCTCTTATTCTCCCGCATTTTTACATCTCCAAATACCTCATTAGCAGCTTTTTTCAATGTAGATTTGTCAACACGCGTTTTCCCCTGAACATACGTTCCAAGCAATGCCCTGTCGCAAATCACGTTAATAAGTCTCGGAATTCCTCGACTATAACGATACAGACTTTTGAAAATAGAATCAGGAAATAATTTATCTTTTGCTCCTGCTACAGTTAAACGATGGTTTACATATGCAGCTATTTCTTTCTTTGCCAAAGGTCCTATGTGATAACGTGCTGTTATTCGTTGTGAAATTTGTCTGAGTTCAGGTCTTGAGAGAATATCTCTAAGTTCAGGCTGTCCCAGCATAATAATTTGTAACAATTTACTTTTTGTTGTTTCAAGGTTCGTTAAAAGTCGTATCTGTTCCAATAACTCTATGCTGAGATTCTGAGCTTCTTCTATGATAAGCACAGTCTTATGCCCTTTTGCATAATTATTAAGTAAGTATTCATTAATATTATCTACAAATACTTTTATACTCTTATTGCCTGCAGGATAACTTATGCCAAGCTCATCACAGATTGATGCCAGAAGTTCATCAACTGTCAATTTTGGATTTATAATAAAAGCAACATTTGTATTTTCCGGCAACTGTTCAAGAAGACAACGGCATACAGTTGTCTTTCCTGTTCCAACTTCTCCAGTAAGTAAAACAAACCCTCCTTCACTATTCACTCCGTATATCAGATGTGCAAGGGCTTCTCTATGGTGTTCGCTAAGATAAAGATAACGTGGATCAGGAGCTATAGAAAAAGGAAGTTCTTTAATTCCAAAATATTCAGTATACATGGCAGTTTCTAAGAGATATTATATATAATGTTTTTTTAATTATTTTCAACAGAAAGGGGTTGGTTTTCATAATTAATTAGAGAATTCTGGCATATCATCTTCAGAAATAATATGCAGATGGATTTTTTCATCTTTCTCTAATGTATTAAAAATAGAATAGACATATTCTTTAATAGCATTACTTCCATCTGATACAATTACAAGCCTGAACCTGTTAAATCCTGAAGAATCTCTGTCTTTCTTACCTTCGCTGATTAGCAGCGGAATATCTTTTTTAATTAAATCAGGATTATAAATTTTTGTAACATATATTAGTAGTCTGTTACCAATATTTATTCTGCTAAGTAAAGAAATTTCATTTAATTTGAAATCTGACTGGTAATCTATTTTATTGAATACTTCCTCAGGACAGCCACATCCAAGGGTTTTCTGAACAAAGGTTTTTATTTTGTTATAATCCACCACTGTTAAACAACTTTATCAAAGAGAGAGCAGAAAAATCGATTCCTCTGCTCTCTCTTTTTCGATAGTTGATAATCTATCTTGATTCTAAAATAAATCGTTTATTAACCTTTTGTACAGGACGGTTATTATTAACACCCATTATGTTTTTAAACTTTTCTATCTGGGCATCAGATACCTCGATAGGTGTCTTTAGTACACTCCAGTTTACTCCTTCTGTACAAGGTGGTGTTGTAAGAGACCCATAATAATGGTAATATTTTCTATCCTTAGGCAACAAACCCGATGCATTAACAGAAACTCCGCTAACAACGTTTTCTTTATCTAATTCGGCTGGAGCATTGTCCCATAAAACCTGAATCAATTTATTCTCTGCTCCTTTTTTCATGAAAACACCTACAACAGCTATATCATTATTTTTATTTTTATGAACCAGATGCAATTCCATATCATAGAATTGACCTTTTACTGTGTGCTCACTCGGAGCATGAAAATGGAATTGAACAAGTTCATATTTTTCACCGTCAACTGTAACAGTACTTCCTGGTTCACAATTAACCTGGATAGAATGACCGTTATTGACTATTTTAAGAGGTGTATCACTATAAGCAAATTCAATATTATCAAGATCTGTTCTGTAAGTCTTATCAAAATCAACAGGTGATTGTGAAATGCCACTGCCACATAAAGCATATTCAGGCTTTAATTTAGCCCAGTTTTCAGGAGCACCTTCGCCAGCATATCCCCAATGTATTTCTTTTATCACCTCAGCAGGTTTCTCTACAGGTTTTTCTTTTGCCTTGCAACCAAACACGAAGCTTATTAATAAAATAGATACAACAATGCATACAATTTTTGTTTTCATATTTCCCTCCTCGTATACTTATCCGTATTGTCAAAACTTTTTAACTTATCCACTCTAATATGCCCTTGTGTCATTTTGATCCCGAATGTTTTCGGGATTTGGATCGGAATGACATACGAAGGGTTTTACACGAAATTAGAAATGTCTTTTATCACCCCCAATCAAAAATACTACAATAATATCGCAAAATTATACTGCGAAATAATAATCATATTCAACTAACTTTTGAGTCTATGGAAGCATCTCTAATTCCGTGACGTGTTCTTATAATGTGTCATCTCTGAACTTGTTTCGGAATCTCAAGGGCTTGTCATCGCGAGCGGAGCGTGGCGATCTCGTAGTCTGTCTTTTCTAAATAAACAGAGAGATTGCTTCGCACCTTTCAGGTGCTCGCAATGACCGACA
>FWPV01012131.1_pt1 | contig 13432 bp, 11 predicted proteins | sample 2228371 | NCBI WGS metagenome assembly FWPV01 (sample SAMEA103939776, study PRJEB20133) | metagenome | reverse complement strand
CCTTTATTCAAAAAAGATTAATCAACAGATAATATAGCAAAAATGAAATAAAAAAGGAATGTTAAAACAATAGTATTAGTTATGAATAAATAAGTTCATGGTAAACCATCTTTAAGAGAACACTAAGGTGTAAAAAATAAATTTTTTCATAACATCTGCAATATTCTAACTGTATTTTGAGTTAAATAAATTTTTGTCTATATTATCCAGACAATTAAGATTGGGAAATTTAAGGATTTATGAAATTTATTTTATTCTTTAAAATATATAAGGTATTAGAAAGGAGGGAGGATGAGAACAATTATTGAAAGAACCATTAATGGCAGGGTCATTCGTATTGTTCAGGGTGATATAACAGAACGTAAAGTTGACGCAATTGTAAATGCAGCAAATTCTCATTTACAGCATGGTGGTGGGGTTGCTGGTGCTATAGTAAGAAAAGGCGGACAGATAATTCAGGAAGAAAGCAATAGAATAGGGTTTGTTTCGGTTGGACGAGCAGCTATTACTTCAGCAGGCAAACTTCCTGCAAAATTTGTTATTCATGCTGTTGGTCCAAGAATGGGAGAAGGTGATGAAGACAATAAATTAAAAGACGCTATATTAAATAGTCTTAAACTGGCTTCAGGAAAAGCTTTGAAAAGCATTTCGATACCTGCGATAAGTTCCGGTATATTCGGGTTCCCCAAAGATCGTTGCGCTGTGATTCTTGTGAATCAGGCTGTTGAATATATTAAGAATAATCCTGATACAAGTCTTGAAATAATAGAGTTTTGCTTGTTTGATGAACAAACAGCAGGATATTTTGAGAACGAACTGAAAAAATATTAACTTGAACACAGTCTGCTTGTCAGGAATTAAATTTGCAGGAAACATTGTAAAAGGCTAATAATAATTATTATTTACATGGAATAGTGGTGCCGAAGGCCGGACTCGAACCGGCACGGGGCGAACCCCGAGGGATTTTAAGTCCCTTGCGTCTACCAATTCCGCCACTTCGGCATTCATAAATTTTAAACAATTTATATTGGTTTCATCAACCAGAAAAATGAAAATATAAAAGTGCTATTATCAAAAAGCAAAGAGCATAAAGAAAAAAACTATTCAAAGTTCAATTAGTTTAATAAAAATTGCTTATTGTTTATAATTTATAACATTTACTAAAAAAAGGGATGCTTGTATGGATAAACTTGTCATAAAAGGCGGGAAGAAACTTAAGGGTATAGTCGAGATAAGTGGCGCAAAGAATGCAGCTTTGCCAATAATGGCAGCATCACTCCTTACAAACGGTTATTCAAAAATTAGAAATGTACCTTTTCTTAGAGATATTATGACAATGGGGAGACTTCTTGCTAATTTAGGCGCAGGGTTTCATCAAGAAAAAAATAGTGTATTAATAAATACTGATAAGATTAAGATTTTTGAAGCTCCTTATGAACTCGTAAGAACAATGAGGGCATCTATTCTTGTTCTCGGTCCGTTGCTAACAAGATATGGAAGAGCAAAGGTTTCTTTACCCGGTGGGTGTGCTATTGGAGCAAGACCAATTAACCTTCATCTTGCAGGACTCGAGAAAATGGGGGCAGAAATCAAATTAGAATCAGGATACGTAATCGCAAAAGCAAAAAAATTAAGAAGTGCATCTATATATCTTGATATTCCCACTGTTACTGGAACTGAGAACCTCATGATTGCAGCAACACTTGCAAGAGGTACAACTTTAATCGAAAACGCTGCTAAAGAACCGGAAGTTATAGACCTCGCAAATGCTCTGATTTCCATGGGAGCTAAAATTGAAGGAGCAGGCGGAAGTATTATTAAAATTGAAGGAGTAAATGAATTAAAGCCTCTGGATTACACAGTTATTCCAGACAGAATCGAGGCAGGCACTTTTATGACCATAGCAGGAATGACATGTAGCGATATAACACTTAAAGGTTGTAATCCCGAACATCTTGATGCAACTATGTTCAAACTAAAGGAAGCAGGAATCATTTTTGAGGATGTTCCAGAAGGCTTAAGGGTTATTGGAAAGTCAAGACCACATTCAACTAATGTTACAACAATGCCTTATCCTGGTTTCCCAACTGATATGCAGGCCCAGTTTATGGCTTTGATGAGTATTTCTGATGGTACCAGTATTATCAGGGAAAATATTTTTGAGAACAGGTTTATGCATGTTGCAGAACTAAGAAGAATGGGCGCAGATATTTCAGTTGAGGGTGGAACAGCAACTGTTAAAGGAGTTGAGAAACTTAAAGGAGCACCTTTAATGGCAACTGATTTAAGAGCAAGTGCTTCTTTAGTTGTAGCTGCATTGTCTGCTAAAGGAGAGACAGTTATACACAGAATATATCATCTTGATAGAGGTTATGAAAAGATGGAGGAAAAACTAAAAAAGGTTGGAGCTGATATAAAGAGAGTTAAGGAATAAGTACAGGTTTATCCCGTTTTGAATTAACAATGCATAAAAAGCCAAATGGTGAATCAAATGGATTTCTTAGCTGGTGTGGCTCGTTGGGCTTAATATAGATAATATCAAGAAATCTAATATGGTATTTCTTTTTTCCGACAATACATATTCCTTCTCCGTTCAAGCCTATAACTACATGTTCATGGCAATGCTTTTCAAGACTGCTGTAACCACCGGGTGAAATCTCGAAATATCTTACATGGAATTTTGTAGTTTCACCATGATTTCCGATAAGTGTCTGTCTTATTATATCCCTCCATTCATTGCCCGATTTTTTGTATTTTTCTTTTTTTATATTATTCCATGAGAAATTACCTTTATATTTAAAAAACCTGCTCCGGTTAACTTGTTTTTTTTCTTTTATATTTTCTTTCCAATCACAAAATGATTCAGGAGATTTTTTCATTTAATTATCACCTCTTAAGATAGTATTTTTCTTCAGATAATCAATAACCTTATCAACCTTTGCTTTCATTTCCTCTTTCCGCCAGCTATTTTCATTATATTCAGGATCTCTGAGCCTATTATCCATGAATCCTTCCTTTTTATATTTCTTTAAATAATCTTCAGGAATTTCATCTGGCAGATTTATATCATTCATAATTGCCCATGCAAGAGTCCATGCTCTTGCAACGTTTGGAATATCATAACCTCCGCCACCCAGTGCTACCCATTTAGGTGAAATTTCTTTTATTTTCCTTACAACTTCAGAATAACCATTATTTGTATAATTGAGATGAGCCAGTGGATCAGAATGAAAAGAATCCACACCGAGCTGGCTTACAACTATATCTGGTTTGAATTTTTCAATTAATGGCGGGACTATTTCATTAAAAGCATAAACAAAAAGTTCATCATCAGAATATGGTGGCATTGGTATATTTACAGAATATCCCTTACCTTCTCCTGTGCCTGTCTCGTATTCAAATCCAGTACCTGGAAAAAGAACTTCCCCTGTTTCATGTATTGATATTGTCAGCACTTTATTTGAATCATAAAAAGCCTGCTGTACTCCGTCACCATGATGAGCATCTATATCAATGTAAGCAATTTTTTTGTTCTTTTTTAATAGAGATGTGATAGCAATAACTATATCATTTATATAACAGAACCCTGAGGCTTTTGAAGCCATGGCATGATGGAGTCCTCCTGATATATTAAAAGCAATATCAACTTCACCGCTTTCAACAAGATTAGCTGCCTGAAGTGAAGCCCCTGTCATGAGCCTTGACCAATCAAGCAATCCTTTGAAAATTGGATTATCTCCTGAGCCTACTCCGTAAAAAAAAGCATGTGGCATTTCAATTCCAGAATTTGCCATTCTTAAAATATCAAGATATTCCTTTTTATGGAAAAGCATTAACTCTTCATCTGTAGCTTTTCTTGCTTTGATCAATTGAGTGTTGGGCAGGTTTAATAATCCATATGAACGAATGAGTTCATAGACGAGTTTGAGCCTTGAGATTTTTAAAGGGTGCTCGGCTCCATAATCAAATTTAAGGAATTCGTCTGTATAAATAAAAGCTGTTTTTAGCATGGTTAATCAAATAAAATTACACTTTTTAATGAATTTTTTGCTTCAGCAGTAAGTCTGAAAGCTTCACTTGTTTCTTCAATTTTAAATCTGTGTGTAATTAATTTTTCTGCATTCACAACACCTTCAGCAATGAGTTCAAGTGCATCTGCTGTGTCAGAAGGTCCACAGGAATAGCTGGTTATAATATTAATATCTTTAAAATATATTTCATTAGGATTAATTGCAAGTGTTTCACCAGGTTTTGCGGGCGTAAAAAATACCACTTTGCCACCTGAACCGGCGCAGAGTATTCCCTGTTGCATTGCATTGACACTATTTGGACCAACTATTACAACATCAGCCATTAAACCATCTGTTACAGAACTTAATTCTTTAAGAAGGTCGGAATTAGATACATCAATTGTTACATCAGCCCCGAGCTCTTTTGCTTTATTAAGTCTATAGGGAACCATATCAGCACCTATAATCTTTTCTGCTCCATATTTCCTCGCTAATAGAATATGCATCATGCCCATAACTCCAAGCCCCAGAACAAGTATTGTATCGCCACGCCTTAAATCAGCTCTTCTTAATGATTTGACAACACACGCAGCGGGCTCGATTAATGTCCCGTCTTCAAAGCTAATTTCTTCGGGAAGATTTAAAGTATCATTTTCAAGATTGGTCTCTGGTATCAGTATATATTCAGAGATTCCACCTGGAATTAATTTTGAATTTCTCCATGTATTACATTGAACATAATCGCCTTTTTTGCAATATTTACAACTAAAACAGGGTGCGTGATGATGAACGAAAACCCTGTCACCTTTTCTGAATGATTTAACTTTCCTGCCTGTTTCAACAATTATTCCTGAAGGTTCATGACCTATTACAAGTGGAGCTTTTTTCTCAATATACCATTGCATAACATCACCTGAACAAATGCCACAGGCTTTTGTTTTTAATAAAGCTTCATTCGGACCAGGTGAGGGTACTGGAATGTCTTCAATTCTGATATCATTGTATTTATATAATTTCGCAACTTTCATGGTTTATACTAACTAAAATGATACAAAAAATTCTAAAAATCTATTTAGCGCGAAAAAATTGAATTATTTTTAAGTAGGGTTAAGTTGATTTTTCAAGTTTTTAATAACTATTTCAGCAACAATTCCATTTATTGCACCGGCGATTGTGCCAGTAAGTATGATGAAGGGAGAAATGAGTATTATGGGCTCCATGCGTTGTATAAGAAGGAAATAAGCAATAAAAAGCTGTATTATGTTATGGAAAAAAGCACCAATGACACTTATGCCAACCGCACTGAATAATTGAGGAATTAAATATATTATTAACCACATTGAAATAATTGCAGCAATCCCGCCACCCAGACTCATAATATAAGCAGGTCCGGGAAAAGTGCCACTAATTAAAGATGAAACAAAAGTCCTGATAAGAGTAACAGTAAATGCTGCTCTAAATCCTAATATAAACAATGTAATTAGAGTTATTATGTTAGCAAGTCCGAATCTAAGCCATGGCAAAGGTGATGGCAGAAGATTTTCAATACTATGGATACCTATTGCAAAGGCTGAAAGTAATGCAATTTGATATTTATTTTGCAATTGCGTCAATCCCATTTTCACCTTTTCTGTACTCACCAATTGAAACTATAACATTGTTAGGCAGACAAATAATAGAACCTGAATCTTTCCATCCCTGTTTGATGCATAGTTTGTTTTCACAGGGAGACGAAGTTATTCTAACTTTATTATCCTTTATCTCAACAGTTGTAGGACCTAATTTCCCATCAATGATTACTTTATTATCTTCATTGATTGGTAGTATATAGACTTCTTTACCTTCTGAATAAATATGAATTGATTGTTTGTTTGAAAATATTTTATTGAAAAATATCAGAAAGCTGAAACAAGAGATAATCAGAAATAATATAAGAATTCTATCAGCTTTTGTTGTATTTTGAAGAATTTGAAGTAAATTCAATTTTTTTATCCAGTTCCGGTGTGATAATTAGATTGTTTTTCTGATCAATTATCACTCCATTTAATCCATTTTCTTTGAGTAATTTCAAACCTATATCCGGTCCTGAAACAAATACACCCGTAGCAATCGCATCTGTAATGGAATTTGCTTTCCCGATGACAGTGACGCTTTTGCATAAATCAGCAGGTTTTCCTGTTACAGGATTAAGTATATGATGATATTTTTTACCATTTAAAATAAAAAATCTCTGATAATCACCGGATGTCGAAATTGAAGAATCGGATAGTTCGATAGCAGCAATTATGTCATTTTCATCAGTATCTGGGTCAGGATCTTTAATCCCGATTTTCCATCGTTTGCCATCAGGTTTTTCCCCGAATGTATGTATTTCACCACCAATAGCAACTAATCCAGATTTAATGCCATGCTCTTTTAAGATTTCTACAGCTTTGTCTGAAGCATAACCCTTGGTGATTCCTCCTGTATCAATTAGCATTCCTTTCTTCTTCAAAAAAACAGTTTGGTTTTTGGGGTCAACCATAATATTTTTATAATTAACATACTCAAGCTTTTTTCTGATTTCTTCATCAGAAGGTTTGATTTTATTCTGAAAATCATATAATGAACTTATTGCACCTATGGTTATATCAAAAGCGCCTTTTGTTTTTTCAGATACATACAATGCTTTTTGCAATATTTCAATTACAGTACTCGATACCTTAACAGGTGATATACCTGCATTCTTATTAATTAAGGATATTTCGCTTTTATCTGAATGAAAATCAGTAAGCTTCTCTATTTTTACGATTTCATTGAATGCAGCTTTTATTGCATTTTCAGCATTTTTTTTTGATTCTGACACAGCGGTTATGGAAACCACTGTATTCATATGTAATTGTGTGTCCTTGTAGATATGTGGTTTCTCAATATTACAGGAGCTTATATAAAAAATAAAAATACCTGAAAGCAGTAATAGAAATTTCTTCATCTTAGTTTTTTCTTTAAAAATTTACCTGTGTAAGAAGCTGGGTTAGAACTTACTTCTTCTGGTGTGCCGAAAGCAACAACATAGCCACCTTCATCTCCACCTTCAGGACCTAAATCAATAATATAATCTGCTGATTTTATAACATCAAGATTATGTTCGATGACTATTACGCTATTCCCCGTGGCTGTAAGCTGGTTGATTACTTCAAGAAGTTTCTGTATATCAACAAAATGGAGCCCTGTCGTTGGTTCATCAAGAATATAGATTGTATGACCTTTTGGTCTTTTCCCGAGTTCTTTTGATAATTTAATTCTCTGTGATTCACCACCAGATAGAGTTGAAGCGGGTTGCCCTAACTGTAGATAGCCGAGTCCCACGTTTTCGAGTACTTCGAGTTTATGTCGAAGATGTGGTATGGCTGAGAAAAATTGCTTTGCTTCTGATACAGTCATCTGTAATACGTCAGCTATATTTCTGTCTTTATATTTTATTTCAAGTGTTTCTTTATTGTATCTTTTCCCTTTACATATATCGCATGGTATATAAGCATCAGGAAGAAAATGCATTTCAATCTTTATTAAACCATCACCTTTGCATGATTCACATCTTCCAGATGGAAGATTAAAACTGAATCTTGATGCATTATATCCACGTATTTTTGAATCGATGACATTTGCGAAAAGTTCTCTGATATAGGTAAATGCGCCTGTGTAAGTAGCAGGGTTTGATCTTGGTGTTTTCCCTATTTGTGATTGGTCAACACTGATAACTCTGTTAATTTTTTCGAGACCTTTTATTTCTTTATATTTCCCGGGAATAACTCTGCTTTTATAAAGTTCCCTGCAGAGTGCTTTATATAATACCTCTATTATTAAAGTGCTTTTACCAGAACCTGATACACCTGTTACACATGTAAAAATTCCAAGTGGAATTTTTACATCAATATTTTTAAGATTGAATTCAGATGCTCCGATTATTTTAATAAAATCCATAGGTTTTTTTCTTATAATAGGAGTGTCAATCGAAAGATAACCGCTTAAATATTGACCTGTAATGGAATTGGGATCTTTTTCTATCTCTTGTGGAGTTCCGCATGATACGACCCATCCACCTCTACTTCCAGAGCCGGGACCCATATCAATTATATAATCTGCCCAGCGGATTGTTTCTTCGTCATGTTCTACTATGATAACTGTATTTCCTGCATCACGCACTGCTTTAAGACTTTCGAGAAGTTTTATGCAATCACGAGGGTGCATACCTATACTTGGTTCATCAAGAATGTAAAGAACTCCTGATAAAGAAGAACCGAGCTGTGTTGCAAGTCTGATTCTCTGTGCTTCACCGCCTGAAATGGAAAGAGAAGATCTACTCAATGTTAAATAACCTAATCCAACCTTTTCAAGGAATTCGAGACGATCTTTTATTTCTTTTATAATACGTGAAGATATAATCTTTTCACGTTCAGTCAATTTGAGATTATCAATGAAAGACAGAGCACCTGTTACATTCTTATCTGATAATGAAATGATATTTTCACCCTGAATAGTTATACTCAGCGATTCTTTTCTAAGCCTTGAACCATTACAGACCCTGCATGTTTTATAACTTATATCAGGATCAAAATCATCTTCATTAATATTTTCAATCCCCAACCCATTACATGCCGGACATGCACCCTGACGGCTATTGAAAGAAAAAAACATCGGGTTGACTTCAGGAAAGTTTATTCCGCATTTTGTGCATACCGCGGTTTTAGAGTAAAGAACATCTCTGTTTTCTTTAAGCAGGTTTATTATTACTATATCAGAATATTTCAAGGCAGTTTCTATAGCTGTTTTCAACTGGCGGTCAATTCCTGGTTTTATTATTAATCTGTCGATTATAATTTCGATTGTATGCCTTTTGTGTTTGTTTAAAGCAATATCATGCGTAATGTCGGTTACCTGTCCATTGATTCTTGCCCTTATAAAACCTTCATTTCGCATTTCTCTGATTTCTTTTTTGTATTCTCCTTTTCTGTCTCTGACTATAGGAGATAGTATCTGTATTTTGCTGCCTGACTCAAGTGACATTATGGATTGTATGATATCTTCGGACTCCTGTTTTTTAACGATTGAACCGCATTTATAACAGGTCTGTTTTCCAATACGTGTAAAAAGAACCCTGAGATAATCATAGATTTCTGTTATTGTTCCCACTGTTGAACGGGGGCTCCTGGTTACTGTTTTCTGAGTGATAGAAATCGAAGGTGAAAGACCTTCGATGTAGTCAATGTCGGGTTTGCTGAGTTGTTCAATAAATTGTCTTGCATAAGCAGAAAGGCTTTCAACATAACGTCTCTGCCCTTCTGCATAAATTGTATCAATGGCAAGGGAAGACTTCCCTGAACCAGAAGGTCCTGTAATAACGGTTATTGAGTCTCTCGGGATAGAGACATCAATATTTTTGAGATTATGTTCACGTGCTCCCTTTATAACTAAAAATTCCTGCATAGTGTAATCTTTTAGTATAACTAAAAATGCAAATGACAGGCTATAAAACAAAGAGCGTATAGAATAGAGCAAAAAATCCAGGAGTGAGAAAGCAGGCAGACGATCAACCCTGAACAACAATGGCTCAATTTTATATATTCTAAGTTCTATAGTAAGGAAGACATTGAAACTTATTAAAATTACAATAAGCCAGCGATTCTATGTCCTACCATTAGGAAACGGTATATATAATAGAGTACAATATAGCTGATTTCCATATAGTTTCTGAATGTAACGAAATATTTTGAAAAATAAGCATATTCGAAGGAATAAAAAGACAGAAAAGAAGAGGCCAATCGAGACTTTTTAAAATAATTTACTATTATCAACATAATACTATATTAATGATTTTAAGGTCAGTTTTATGTTATTATTTCCCCTATATTTTAAGGGGATAAAGGCAAATGATAGATTTAACAGAGGATAATTATAAATCTGTCTCATTTCAAGTTAATTCTTTTCTGTTTTCTTTAATTCCTGATGAAAATATTTTACTTCCTGCATACAAAGGCTCAACCTTGAGGGGAGGGTTCGGATATGCTTTCAAACGGGTAACCTGTGCTTTAAAAAATAAAGAATGTATTAATTGTTTGCTTAAAGAAAAATGCATTTATTCATATATATTTGAAACCCCACCTCCCTCTGATACAAAATTAATGAGAAAATACAGAACAGCACCGCATCCATTTATTATTGAACCACCATTAGAGAGTCAAAGAATATACAAACCTTCTGATAGGCTTGAATTTGGGCTCATTTTAGTAGGAAGAGCTATAGATTACCTTCCCTATTTTATTTATACCTTTGATGAGCTTGGAAAGATTGGAATTGGTAAAGGAAAGGCAAAATATAAACTGAGTGACGTAAGTTGCGATGGAAAGACAATCTATGACTCCAAAGGCAAAACACTTAAATCGTTCTCTTCTTCTATTCTGAATCTTGAATTCGGAATTTTAAATTCAATCAAGGAATTTTCTCAGACCTTGAAACTTTCATTTATTACTCCCACCCGCATCCTCTATAATGCTCATCTTACTCTCGATCTCGAATTCCACATCCTTATAAGAAACCTTTTGCGAAGAATCTCTCTCCTTTTCTACTTCCATTGCGGAGGAGACACTTCTGAATGGGATTTCAGGGGAATGATTGATAAGGCAAAAGAAATTAAGGTGAAGGAGACCAATTTGCACTGGTATGATTGGCAGAGATATTCAAACAGACAGGAGACAAGAATAAAGATGGGTGGATTTATTGGAGATATTACTTTTGAAGGAAATATTAAACCATTTATTTCTTTGATTAAAGCAGGAGAGATTCTGCATGTAGGCAAAGGCTCAGCATTTGGATTAGGAAAATTCAGAATAGTTAAAGATGATAAGTGAAAATAACGTAATATTTTAAAGAAGTTGCACTAAAATCTTTTCACTAACATCTTTTACTGTTTATAGATGGAAATATTGTCGAAATATTGTTTTTCTTGAACGGATAATGCAAAAGTTTTAAGCTTGATTTATGAAAGAGTTAAAATTTAAAGAAGTTCTTATATTCGTTACTGGTACCACACCACAGATAATTACAGAAACTATCTATGCCTTAATCCACCAGAATCCTCCAGTTTACCCTGACGCAATTTATATAATCACAACAAAATACGGAGAAAAAGTTGTTAAGGAAAATCTTATATATTCAGGAGTATTCAGGGATTTTTGCAGAGAGTTCAATATTTCTGAAGATATTTTAAATGAAGATTCCATAGTAGTTGTCAGAGGCAGTAATGGTAAACCTCTTGATGATATAAAAGAAGCTGAAGATAATAAGTTTCTCGGAGATTTCATCACAGATTTCATAAGAGATAAATCATCTGATGAGAAGGTAAGGCTTCATTGTTCCCTTGCAGGTGGAAGAAAGACCATGAGCTTTTATCTCGGCTCAGCCCTTCAGCTTTTTGGAAGGCCATGGGATAAACTTTACCATGTTCTTGTTACACCAGAGTTTGAGTCCAATCCTGGTTTTTACTACAAACCAGAGAGAGACAGGGTTCTAACTCCCTTTAATCTCCCCTTAAATAAGAAAGATGGGAGTTTAAAGGAGCTCCACACGAAGGATGCCGAGATATTCCTTGCAGAACTTCCATTTATAAGGCTCAGGGATAAAATACCATTGAATGGTAAGAATTTCAAGGAACTTGTTGAAGAAGGGCAGAAGGAAATAGACACAGCACTGACACAGCCTTTTATAAAAATAAAACTCAAAGAACATTCTATTTATATAGGAGATAAACCTGTAGATTTAATACCTATACAGATAATGATATACGTTCATTTTATAAGAAGAAAAATAGAAGATTGTAAATGTAAAGATAGACCATATTGTGTTGACTGTATTGAATGTTTTGCAACAATATCGGAGCTATCTACAAGATCTGTATTTGAAAAAATGCTTAAAGATTATAGAATTCTTTATATAAATCAGCCATATCGAGCAGATGAATTGCGAGCAAAAACAAAAGAAGGAATGAGTCCCGAAATACTTAGATCAAATATCAGCAAGATTAACAGAGAAATAAGAGAACAGCTTATGGACGAAACACTGTTGCCATATTACAGTATTTCTACTATCCGTCAATATGCCGGTAGCCGGTATGGAGTAAGGATCGATAAAGGAAAAATAAGGATAGAATAGGGGTAAAATGATGGAGCAAACAATAATATGTCCGCATTGTAAAAAGAAGATAACTCTAACTGAAGCTTTAACGCATCAAATCAAAGAGAGCATTCTCAAAGAGGTAAGTGAAAGACTGAAGGAAAAAGAAATAGAAATTGAAAAGCGTAAGAGTCTGCTCGAAACCGAAGCGAGGAACTTAGAAGAGTTAAAGAAGACTCTCAAGAAAGAGATGGAAGAAAGACTGAAAAAAGAGAAATCGAAACTTATTGAGGAAGCTAAAAAAGAGGCTATATCAGATTTTGAGGTCGACATCAGAGATTTGAAGGAGCAAATTGCCGAAAAAGAAAAGAAGCTCGAGGAGGCATATAAAACAGAGCTTACTTTCAGAAAAAAAATGAGGGAACTTGAAGAGCAGAAGACAAAGATAGAACTGGAGGTTACACGAAGAATTGATGCAGAGAGAGAAAAGATTAAACAGCAGGCATTAGAAATTCTAACTGAGGAGCACAGGCTCAAGGATCTTGAAAAAGATAAGTTAATCAATGACATGCGAAAAACGATCGAAGACCTGAAGCGAAAATCAGAGCAGGGTTCCATGCAGACTCAGGGCGAAGTGCTCGAGTTAGATTTTGAGGAATTTTTGAAGACTAAATTTCCTTCAGATGATATTTCACCTGTTCCAAAAGGAATGAGAGGGGCTGACATATTGCAGAAAGTATATAGCAGGAGTGGACAGTATTGTGGCTCGATTATATGGGAGACTAAACGGACAAAATCGTGGAGTAATGCCTGGATTCAGAAACTGAAAGACGACCAGAGAGAAGTAAAGGCAGAGATCGCAGTCTTAGCAACAGAAGCTATGCCTAAAGACATTAATACATTTGAACAGATTGACGGAGTATGGGTTACTAATCTGACCCTTGCTGGAAGCCTCGCTGTAGCATTAAGAACAGGATTAATACAGGTTGCGCAGGCAAGAAATGCTGCTATAAGTAAAGATGAAAAAATGGAGGTTCTTTATAAATATTTGTCAGGCCCGGAATTCAAACAGAAGATTGAGGCAATTGTCGAGGCATTTAAATCAATGAAAGAAGACTTGGAGCAGGAGAAAAGGGCTATCATGAGGATCTGGAATAAGCGAGAAAAAGAGATAGAACGTGTAATAACTAATACTGTCGGAATGTATGGTGATATGCAAGGCATCATTGGCTCCTCAATGCCAAAAATAAAAATGCTTGATTTAGATGAAAAGG
>FWPV01012130.1_pt1 | contig 13432 bp, 13 predicted proteins | sample 2228371 | NCBI WGS metagenome assembly FWPV01 (sample SAMEA103939776, study PRJEB20133) | metagenome | reverse complement strand
GGTAGTAGTAGGCCGAGACGGCCGCCACCCGCACCTTCATATCCGCCATCCATACCCGGCAGGGCCGCCCGCGCAGATGGGTGCGTAGGGTCACAGCGGCATTGAGGGCCAGCAGGCCGTGAGTCTTGCTCGCGCCGGCCATGGCAAAGACCTGGCCGGCCACATACTCGTGCTTGACCGTCGCACGGCGTTCGGCCTCCAGATAGGCGGCCTCGTCCAGATAGGTGCTCAGGGCCTGCTGCATGGATGCTGGCGGGACGCTTATAAATCCATGCGGACAAGTATATGGGAGGCGCGCACGGGGGAAAACGCTTGCGTCACGTCCTGCAAGCTCGTAGGGCGCAGTAAGCGAAGCGCACTGCGCCAGATGTAGCTCAGGTTACAGGAAACAGGTTTCAGTGTGGGTCCAGGGGGGGAGACGTTCAACAATTGGTTTCAGATCAATAACCCCTCTTGTGGTTCGGTCAGGGCCTGTCTACCTGGCGCGCCTGCCGCTCGAGCAGCATCTGGATGAGGTCTACGCGTTTTTCCAGGGCTTCCAGGCGCCCAGTGACCTCTGCGCCAGCCCTGTCCGGGCCGCCCATGCCCTGGGGCATACCACGCCCCATCATGGCGCAGCCCATGCCTCCCCTCCCGGCCTGGCCTGCCATGCCCTGCTGCATGCCGCGGCCACCCATACCGCCCATCATGCACTGCTGCATGCCCTGACCCATCATGCCGCTCATCATGGCTTGGCCGCTGCGACCGCCCATCATGCCGCCGCCCGGCAGGGGACAGGCCCCTGCCTCCAGCATGGCCTCCATGTCCTGCATCTGGGCCTCCAGCAATTGCCTGCGCCGCTCGGGATCCTGGGTGGCGCGGATCTCCGCCATGCGGGCGCGCATGGCCTGGCGCAGATCCTGGACGGATGCGGTCCCGGCCGGTGCTGCGGGCTGGCCCGATTCGGGGGGATGGGCGCTGTGATCTTCGCTCGCCTGCGCCTGGGCGGTGGCTGCGAGGGGAAAGGCGAGGAGGCCGGCCAGGGCCAGGGGGAGCAGACGGGGTTGGGTGGTCATCATGACAATCTCCTTCGGAATTACAGGTCCTTTTCCAGCCGGGTGACGGTGTAGGCGCCGTCGATGCGCTGGACCTCGAAGCGCACGCGGTCGCCGGGCATGAGCCCCTCCAGCAGGCTTGGGTCCTGCACGCGGAACACCATGGTCATGGGGGGCATGTTGAGGCTCTCGATGGGGCCGTGCCTGAGGGTGAGCCGACCCTGGGCACGGTCCACCCGGCGCACCTCCCCCTCCGCCAGGCTCGTTGCCTGGGTCTGGGCGTGCATGGAATGTCCGGGGTGCTCGTGCCCGCTGCCGGCCCAGGCGGGTGAGGCGACGAAAAGGCCAATCATCAAGATATGAGGGGCAGATTTCATGGGTGGTCCTCGATCCGGTTCAGTAACGGGCATAGGTCCGGGTGCTGCCGTCCGGCAGCACCAGCAGCACCTCGTACGGGTCGCGGCGCGCACCCTGTTCCATGCCCGGCGAACCGATGGGCATGCCAGGCACCGTAAGACCGCGGGCCTTGGGTTTCTCCTTCAGCAGGCGCTTGATCTCCCTGGCCGGCACGTGGCCCTCCACCAGGTAGCCGCCCACCTCCGCCGTGTGGCAGGACCCATAGCCGGGCGGCACCCCCAGGCGGTATTTGTGGCTCACCACGTCGTCGGTATTATGGGCGCGCACCTGGAAGCCGTTGGCCTGCAGGTGTTTGATCCAGTCGTTGCAGCAGCCGCAGCTGGGGCTCTTGTACACATCCACCACCGGCAGGCCGGCGGCGAGCGGGGCTAGGGGGGAGAGCAGGAGCAGCAGCCAGCCCAGACGCGGGAGGGGTTTCATCGCCGTCATTTCATTCCGATGCAAGATGTCCACAGACTAGCGTGGCCATGGCCACGGGAAGCTGACCGGACCATTACAATCCTGTCATCCTTCATGGCATGACCCGGATGCGGCCCACCATGCCGGCCTCGTAGTGGCCGGGGATCAGGCAGGCGAAGTTGAACTCGCCGGCATGGTTGAACAGCCACACGATCTCCCCGGTCTTGCCGGGGGCCACGTGGGCCATGTAAGGCTCGTCGTGCTCCATGTCGGAATGCTTGCGCATCAGCGCGGCATGCTCGTCCAGCACCGCCTTGGTGCCGATGACCATCTCGTGCAGCATGCGGCCCTCGTTGCGGATGACGAAGCGGATGGTCTCGCCCTTGCGCACCCGGATGCGGTCCGGGTGAAAGCGCATGGCGTCGGTCATGCGGATGGTAATGTTGCGGCTGACACGCCCGGCGTCGCCGGCGATGCCCCAGGGCTGCTGTTCCTTGATTGCAACGGCCGGTTTGGCGTGCGGCGTTTCGCCATGGGCGAAAGCGGCACCGGCCGAAGCAAGGCCCAGGATCAGGATGGCAAGGGTTTTGTGCATGCCCGGCGCCTCAATGCCGATGCTTCGTGGGCTTGACCGCCTTGAGCGGGGGTTCCTCGCCGGCCGGAGCGGCACGGCGCTCGATCTCCGGCGGCGCGCCGGTCCACTCGTAGGCCACGCTGCCCGGCGGGTGCCGGTACCAGCCGGGGTCGCTGTAATCGCCCGGCGGCTGGTCATCTCGCACCTTGAGCACGGTGAACATGCCCCCCATCTCGATGGGCCCATACGGCCCCATGCCGGTCATCATCGGCAGCGTGTTGTCGGGCAGGGCCATCTCCATCTCGCCCATGTCGGCCATGCCCCGCTCGCCCATCACCATGTAGCCGGGCGCGACGCGCTGCAGGCGCTCCACGATGCCCCGATGGTCTACCCCGATCATGGTGGGCACATCGTGGCCCATGGCGTTCATGGTGTGGTGCGACTTGTGGCAGTGGAAGGCCCAGTCACCCGGACGCTCGGCCACGAACTCGATGGCGCGCATCTGCCCCACTGCCACGTCCACGGTGACCTCCGGCCAGCGCGCCGATTCGGGGACCCAGCCGCCGTCGGTACAGGTCACCTGGAACTCCACCCCATGCAGGTGCAGGGGGTGGTTGGTCATGGTCAGGTTGCCGGCGCGGATGCGCACCCGCTCACCGGTGCGCGCCACCAGGGGGTCGATGCCGGGGAACACACGGCTGTTCCAGCACCACAGGTTGAAGTCCAGCATGGTGTTGACCCTGGGTGTAGAGGCCCCGGGCTCGATGTCGAAGGCGTTGAGCAGGAAGACGTAGTCCCGGTCCACGCGCATGAAGTCCGGGTCTTTCGGATGCACCACGAGAAAGCCCATCATGCCCATGGCCATCTGCACCATCTCGTCGGCATGGGGGTGGTACATGAAGGTGCCGGACTTGACCATCTCAAACTCGTAGACGAAGGTCTTGCCCGGCTTGATCTGGGGCTGAGTGAGGCCGCCTACCCCGTCCATGCCGTTGGGCAGCAGGATGCCGTGCCAGTGAATGCTGGTGTGTTCCGGCAGGCGGTTGGTGACGAAGATGCGCACCCGGTCGCCTTCCACGCACTCGATGGTGGGGCCAGGGCTCGACCCGTTATAGCCCCACAGATGCGCCACCATGCCGGGGGCGAGCTCGCGGGTGACCGGCTCGGCCACCAGGTGGAACTCCTTCCAGCCGTCCTTCATGCGCCAGGGCAGCGACCAGCCGTTCAGGGTGACCACCGGGTGGTAGGGGCGTCCGTTGGGCGGCATGAGGGGCGGCCGCGTGGCCGCATCGGTGACGCTCGGGGCCTCGGGTAGCCCGGCCGCGCCCGCGCGGGAGACCATGCCTGCCCCCAGGGCGGCGGCGCTACCTCTCAGAAACGCACGGCGATCCATAGGGTCCCCTCCTGGCCTCTCTTCAGTGTTTGTCCCGTCCGTCCACGTCCGGGGCGGCCCCCGCGCCAAGCTGTACCGCCCCGCCGGGTCCGTTCAGACTCATCTCGAGCCGGGTCTCGGCGATCCAGAAGTCCCGCAGGGCGCGGGTGGCGGCCTGCTGCCCCAGGATGCGCTGCCGGGCATCCGCCAGCAAGTCCCACACACCGATGAGCATGCCGTTGTAGCGCAACAGGCCTTCCTCGGCGATGCGTTCCCGCAGGGGCAGTATCTCGTCGCGGTAGTGGCGGGCGAGATCATAAGCGGCCCGGTATCCCAGATAGGCCTCCGTCACCTCGGCCTGGGCATCGACCGCCATCTGCGCCACCCGGTGCATGGCTTGGGTATAGAGGGCCTCGGCCCGGGCGGTGCGCGCCTGGCCCCAGTCGAAGATGGGCAGCCGCAGTTCGATCTCGTACCCCCGTTTGACGGGTGCAGCGTTGGATGTGCTGTTGAGCCAGCCCACCTCCAGGACATCGATGAGTCCAGTACTGCGGGTGAGACCCAGGTTCCTGGCGAGCCCCTCCAGCTCCTCGCGCGCCATGCGCAGATCCAGGCGGGTCTCCAGGGCCCGGCGCAGGATCTCCGGCTCCTCCAGGGGACGTGCCGGCAGGGGCGGCAGGGTGTGCGGCAGGCGGAAGTCACGCTGGGCGCCCGTGAGCCCCAACAGCCGGGTGAGGCGCTCCCGTGCGAGGTGCGCGGCCTGGCGGGCGCGCAGGAGTTCAGCCGCGAGCTCCGCGTACAGGAGGTGCTCGCGTTGTTGCCGCAGGCGGCTGAAGTTTCCCGCCTGCACCATGCGTTCGGCGAGTTCCGCCCCGGCGCGAGCTGCGGCGACGGCCTCCTCGAGTTGGCCCGCCATCTGCTCCGCGGCAACGGTGGTGTACCAGGCCTGGCGGGTGGCCTGGGCCAGCGCCAAGACCTCGCCGGCCACCTTGAGCTGGGTCTGTTTGAGGCGTCGCGTCTCGATCTCGGTGCGCACGGGCTGGGTGATGAGCCACATGAGATCGAAGAGGAAGGTCCGCTCGTATTCCCGCTCCTCCCCCTGGGCAAAGCGGCCGTAACTGAAGCCGGGGTTACGCGGCCGCCCGGCCGCGACCAGGTCCGCCTCGGCGATCCCAAGCTCGCTGAAGGCGGCCTGCAGAGCGCGGTTGTGCATCAGGGCGATGCGCACCGCCGTGTCCACGTCCAGGGGCTGGGCAAGGAGCCGATCCACCTCCGCCCGCACCTGCTCGGCCTGCGCCGCATCGACCACGCGTCGGGGCTGGACCCCCAGGCGTTCCTGGGCGATCTCCTCCACCCGAGCGAAACCCCCGTCCGGGCTGAAAGTCGCGCAGCCGGCAAGGAGCCCGAGGCCGGCAAGGACGAGGCCCAGCCGCCCGGTCATGGGCGCCCCCCTGTCTGTTCCTGCGGCACCGGAGGGCGGGCCTCGCCCTGCCCTTTGCCGGGCGGCTCGCTGTGTCCCAGGTGCCCGCCAAGCCTGCCCACTAGGTCGTTCACAGCCCGCCAGTCGGCAAGTTCCACCTCCCGGTAAGGGTGGTAGTCCGCCAGGGCCGGGCGATATTCGAGCCGGGGCGGCTCGGGGGCCGGGGCACCGGCAGCGAAGGCCGTGCAGGGCAGGAGGGCGGTCAGGACGAGGCGGTAACGCATGGCATCGGATGCAGATCTATCGTCCCCATTGTTGCGGACCAAGGCTGACCAGGGCCTGACATCGGCATTACACCTTTGTCATCCGGCTTGACCGGTCCCGCCCCTGTGGCAGCATTGCCCGTCATGAAGATCCTCATCGTCGAAGACGAGCCCAAGACCGGCGACTACCTGCGCCAGGGCCTGAGCGAGGCAGGGTTCGTGACGGACCTGGCGCGCACGGGCCCCGACGGCCTGCACCTGGGCCTCTCCCAGGACTATGCCCTGGCCATCCTGGACGTCCTGCTGCCCGGCCTGGACGGCTGGCAGATCCTCAAGGCCTGGCGCGCCGCCGGCCGTCAGATGCCGGTTTTGTTCCTGACCGCCCGCGACCGGGTGGAAGACCGGGTGCAGGGGCTGGAGCTGGGGGCGGACGACTACCTGGTCAAGCCCTTCGCCTTCGCCGAGCTGCTCGCCCGGGTGCGCACCCTGCTGCGGCGCGCCCACACCCCGATCGGCCCGGAGATCCTGCGCGCAGCGGATTTGGAACTGGACCCGATCCGCCGCCGGGTCACCCGCTCAGGGCGGCGCATCGAGCTCACCGCCAAGGAGTTCGCCTTGCTGGAGCTCTTCCTGCGCCGGCGCGGTGAGGTGCTCGCGCGCGCCTTGATCGCCTCGGAGGTCTGGGACATGAACTTCGACTCCGACACCAACGTCATCGACGTGGCCGTGCGGCGGCTGCGCCGCAAGATCGACGAGGGCTTCGAGCCCAAGCTCATCCGCACGGTACGCGGCATGGGATACGTGCTGGACGCGTGAAGCCGCTGTCGCTCACCAACCGCATCGCGCTGCTGTTCGCCGTGGCGGTCGCCACGGTGCTGGGGGCCTTGGGCATCCTGCTGGACCGGGCGGTGGATGCCCATTTCCGGGACATGGACCGGAACGTGCTGGCGGGCAAGATCGAGCTGGTGGGCAAACTCCTGGCCAAGGTCCGCGACCGTGCCGCCCTGGACGCCCTGCCCCAGCAGTTGGATGACGCCCTAGTGGGCCATCCCGGCCTGGCGCTGGCGGTGCTGGACGCCAAGGGTGAGATCTGGTTCGCAAGCGCCGGGCTCGCCTTTCCCCATCCGCTGCTGGAGCTGGCCCGTCAGCAAGAGAACGTCCTGGTCACCTGGAGCGCCCAGGGCCGTCATTATCGCGGACTCACGGCACGCAGACACGCCGGCTTCGACGGGGGCGGCCCTTATACGGTGGCCGTCGCCCTGGACATCCATCACCATGCCCGCTTCATGGACGAGTTCCGCCTGAGCCTGCTCCTGTCTATGCTCGCCGCCGCCCTGGCGACCGCCGCCCTGGGCTGGTATCTCACGCAACGTGCCCTCACCCCTCTGCGCCGCATGGGCGCCACCGCCGCCGCCATCTCCGCCAGCCGGCTGGATGCCCGCCTGCCCGAGACGGGCGTGCCGGCGGAACTGGCGGACCTGGCGCGAGCCTTCAACCACATGCTCGCCCGCCTGGAGGACGCCTTCCGGCGCCTGGCCGACTATGCCACCGATCTCGCCCATGAACTGCGCACCCCCCTGTCCAATCTGATGACCCAGGCCCAGGTCACCCTGGCGCGGGCGCGCAGCGCCGGGGAATATCGGGAGGCCCTGGAGTCGGCCCTGGAGGAATACGAGCGCCTGGCCCGCATGATCGGCGACATGCTGTTCCTGGCCAAGGCGGACAACCGGCAGATCGTGCCCTGCAGAGAGTCGGTGGACCTCACGCAGGAGGCGCGGCGGCTCATGGAGTTCCACGAGGCCATGGCCGAAGAGGCGGGGGTGCGTCTGAGCCTGAGCGGCGAGGCCCTGGCCACCGGCGACCGCCTGATGCTGCAGCGCGCCCTGGCCAACCTGCTCGGCAACGCCATCCGTCACACGGACCCCGGCGGTACGGTGCAGATCCAACTGTGCCAGGGGCAGGGCGAGGTACGCATCGCCGTGCTCAATCCCGGCCCACCCATCCCGGCGGAACACCTCCCACGGCTATTCGACCGTTTCTACCGGGTCGAGGGCTTACAGCGGGACGATCACACGGGGCTGGGGCTGGCCATCGTCAAGTCCATCGTCGAGGCCCACGGCGGTCACGTCGGTGTCCGATCCGGCCCCGAGGGGACCTGCTTCGAGGTCCGCCTGCCGCAGACGGGATGAGGCACACCGAGCGCAAGGCCGGCCTGGAGGACTGGCTTCGGGCCTACGAGCCCTTATGGCGGCCGCAGCCCTTCCGTGACCCGGCGCCTGCCTGGTGCGAACGCCACCCCGCCCTGCTGCGGGAGGTGCTGACGGTGGCCCCAGCCGACATGGAGCGCCGTGCCACCGACTCGGCCGCACTGGTGCGCTGGCTCGCGCGGCACTTCCCCGATCTGAACGGGATGCTACCCCTGCTGGAGGTCCCTCCCTGCCCCGCCAACCCCCTGCCTGCCGCCGCCCTGGACCGGCTCGAGGGCATCCCTGGTCGCAAACGGGCGCAGATCGAGGCCTATGCCGCTGCCCTGGGGCGCCCCGCCGCGCCCGTGGTGGAATGGTGTGCCGGCAAGGGCCATCTGGGCCGCCTGTTGGCGAGGGCATGGGGCACGGCGGTCACCAGCCTGGAGATGGATGCCGGGCTTTGCGCCGCCGGGCAGCGCCTGGCCGATCGAAGCGGGGTAGGTGCCCTACAACGCTTCCTCCCGGTAGACGCCCTGGAGCCAGCCACGGCCTCCCGGTTGCAAGGCCATCACGCCATCGCGCTACATGCCTGCGGCGACCTGCACCGCAGCCTCCTAACCGGTGCCGTGGGCCAGGCCACGCCCGCCCTGGACCTCGCCCCCTGTTGTTACTACCGCACCGCCGCGCCCAGCTACCGGCCGCTCGCTGGGGGCGAACTCGCACTGACCCGCGATGACCTGCGCCTGGCGGTGACCGACACCGTCACGGCCTCGCTGCGGCAACGCCGCCGCTCCCTCCAGGCCATGGCCTGGAAGCTGGCCTTCCTGGCCCTCGCCCGCAGGCTCACGGGCAGGCCCTATCACCCCTTGCAGCCGGTGCCCGAGGTCTGGATGCAGGCGGGCTTTGCCGCCTGGTGCCGGCGCCTGGCCCTGCGCGAGGGTCTGGAACTGCCCGCCCGTCTGGACTTCCCGGAGCTGGAGGCCGAGGGTTGGCGGCAGGCCGGGCGCGTGCGCCGGCTGGAACTGGTGCGGCTTGCCTTCCGCCGCGCCCTGGAGCTGTGGCTGGTGTCGGACATGGCCGTGTACCTGGAAGGGAAGGGCTACGAGGTGCGGCTATGCACCTTCTGCCACCTGAGCCTCACCCCGCGCAATCTGCTCCTGTCCGCCCGCCGGGTCTGAGCCGCGCGCTATAATTTACGGACACTCGCATCCCAAAAAGGACAAGGATGAAACGGTCGGAACTGAATGCCGCCTGGAAGGACCTCGCCCGCCACCGCAGGCAGTGGCGCAAGCTGCACCTGCGTGACCTGTTCCGTCAGGACAAGCAGCGTTTCGAGCGGTTTTCCCTACGGCTCAACGACCTGCTGCTGGACTACTCCAAGAACCTCATCACGCCCGAGACCATGAAGCTGCTGCTTAAGCTGGCCAAGGCGGCGCAGCTCAAGGAGGCGAGAGAGGCCATGTTCAGCGGCCGGCACATCAACGTGACCGAGGACCGGGCCGTGCTGCACACGGCCTTGCGGGCGCCGGCCGATCTGAATCTCATGGTGGACGGCCGCAACGTCATGCCGGACATCCGCCGCGTGCTCGCGCAGATGCGCCAGTTCGTGGACAAGGTGCACACGGGGCGCTGGAAGGGGTATACCGGCAAACCCATCACCGACATCGTCAACATCGGCATCGGCGGCTCCGACCTCGGGCCGGCCATGGCCTGCCTGGCCCTCACCCCCTATGCCAAGCCCGGCATCCGGGCCCATTTCGTCTCCAACGTGGACCCCACCCATCTCACCGAGGTCTTGCCGCGGGTCCAGCCGGAGACCACCCTATTCATCGTGGCCTCCAAGACCTTCACCACCCAGGAGACCCTGGCCAACGCCCGCGCTGCCCGTGCCTGGCTGCTCGCCCATGCCCGCGATGGCCGGGCGGTAGCGAGGCACTTCGTGGCGGTGTCCACCAACGCCGAGGAGGTGACGAAGTTCGGCATAGACCCGGCCAACATGTTCCAATTCTGGGACTGGGTGGGTGGCCGCTATTCCCTGTGGTCGGCCATCGGGCTGCCCATCGCCCTGTATGTGGGCATGGACCCCTTTGAGGAGCTGCTCGCCGGCGGTCATGACATGGACCAGCACTTCCGCACCGCACCCCTGTCCGCCAACATGCCGGTGATCCTGGGGCTGCTGGGCATCTGGTACATCGACTTCTGGGGCGCCCAAACCCATGCGGTGCTGCCCTACGACCAGTATCTGGCGCGGCTGCCCGCCTACCTGCAGCAGCTGGACATGGAGTCCAACGGCAAGCGGGTGACGCGCGACGGGCGGCCGGTGCGGGTGGCCACCGGCCCCATCCTGTTCGGCGAGCCCGGCACCAACGGCCAGCATGCCTTCTACCAGCTCATCCACCAGGGCACCCACCTGGTGCCCTGCGATTTCCTGGTGGCGGCCGAGAGCCACAACCCCCTGGAGGATCAGCACGAGATCCTACTGGCCAACTGCTTCGCCCAGTCCGAGGCCCTCATGCGCGGCAAGACCGCCCCGGAGGTGCGTGCCGAGCTCAAGGCCCAGGGGCTGAAGAAGAAACAGATCGCCGCCCTGCTGCCGCACCGGGTCTTCCCAGGCAACCGGCCCAGCAACACCCTGCTCTACCGGCGTCTCACCCCCCGCACCCTGGGGCGCATCATCGCTTTGTACGAACACAAGGTCTTCGTGCAGAGCGTCATCTGGGACATCAACGCCTTCGACCAGTGGGGGGTGGAGCTGGGCAAGCAGCTGGCGCGCACCATCCTGCCGGAGCTCAAGACTACCGAGCCCGCGCGCGGGCACGACGCCTCCACCAACGGCCTCATCAACTACTGCAAGGGTCTGCGGGAAGAACCCTGATCCCCTGGAACACCGGACATGGAATACAGCCTGCTGCGCCTCGTCCACGTGGGCACCGTCTATGTCACCCTGTGCCTGTTCCTGCTGCGGGGGGTGTGGATGCTGCTGGGGTCGCCGCGGCTCGCCCAGCGCTGGGTGCGCATCCTGCCCCATGTGAACGACACGGTGCTCCTGGCGAGCGCCATCGGCATGCTGGTGGTGGCCAACCTCAGCCCCTTACGCGAGCCCTGGCTCTTGGCCAAGATCCTGGGCCTCGTCATCTACATCGTCCTGGGCAGCTTGGCCCTGAAGCGCGGTCGCACCAGGCCCATCCGGTTCGCGGCCCTGGTGGGCGCCCTAGGGGTGTTCGCGTATATCGTGGCGGTGGCCGTGACCAAGCAGGTGATCCCTGGCTGGCTCTGATTCTCCGGATCAGCCGGTCGGCATCAGGGGGCGATGCCAATAGCGCCGGTGTGCCTCGCGGGCGCGCCGCACCTGGATACCGTCGCGGGAGAACCGCAGCAGGATGGCCCCCTCCCGGTCCGTGCGCGCCACACTGATCCCCCGCCGTTGCAGGCGGGCCAATACCTCCGGCGCCGGATGCCCGTAGCGGTTGCGATGCCCCACCGGGATCACCGCCAGACGGGGTGAGACGGCATCCAGGAAGTCCGGGGTAGTGGATGTGCGGCTGCCGTGGTGGGCGATGAGCAACACCTGGGAAGGGAGGGACTGCACCGCCTGCTGAAGCATGGCCCGTTCCGCCTGCCGTTCGGCATCCCCGGTGAGCAGCATGCTGCCCGCGGGTGAGGAGACCTTCAGTACACAGCTCAGGGCATTGTCTGCATAGCCCGGTGCCCGGTAATGCCCAGCCGACGGATGCAGTACCTCGAACGCCACCCCGTCCCACTGCCAGCGCTGGCCAGCCACGCAGGCCCTGGCCTGGGGCAAGGCCGCGAGCACGGCCCGGCCATGGGGATCCAGATCCTTCACTGCCAGACCGGCCAGGGAGGTGAGCACCGCCCTGGGGGGATGGGTGGCGGCAAGGCCCAGCGCCCCGCCGCTATGATCGGTGTCGTCGTGGCTGATCACCAGCATATCCACCCGGCGCAGCCCCTGGGCGTGCAGATAGGGGGCCACCACCCGGCTGCCCGCCCCCTCCCCCGAGGCGTAGAGGGGTCCAACATCATAGACCAAAACCCGCCCGGCGGTGCGCACCACCGCCGCCAGGCCCTGGCCCACATCCAGCACGTCCACCCAGAATTCCCCCTCGGCGGGCCGCTCCAGGCGGGGGAAGAGCAGAGGCAGGAACAAGGCCGCCCCCAGCCAGCGTGCCGGCACACCGCCGGGCAGCAGAAGCCATGCGGCCCCTAGCAAAGCCAGCCCGAGGGCCAAGGGGGCCGGTCTGGCGCCGTACCAAACCGGTTGCGGCAGGGCGTCGAGCCATTCGAGACCCGTCATGGCGAACTGCACCACGGCATGGGCCGCCCAGGCGAGGGGCTCCCAAGGGAGCAGCGCCGCCAACAAGGTCAGGGGTACCGCCAGCAGGCTGATGAGGGGGATGGCGAAGGCATTGGCCAGGGGGGAGACCAGGGAGACCTCGTGGAACAGGGCGAGCAGGGCCGGGGTGAGACCCACCGTGACCGCCCATTGGGCGTGCCCCCAGGCCTGCCACCACGGCGCCTGCATGAGGCGGGCACTGCCAAAGTAAAACAGCACCGCCACCGCCCCGAAGGACAGCCAGAACCCCGGGGCCAGGGCGGCCCAGGGGTCGATGGCCACCACCGTCAGCAGGGCTGCGGCCAGGATGCGGCTGGGGGAGAGCCGGGCCCCGCCCCACAACCCCGCCGCTACTGCCGCCAGCATGTACAGGGTGCGCTGGGCGGGAATGCCGAAGCCGGCCAGGGCCACATAGCCCGCCGCAGCCAGGAGCCCCAGCGCGAGCCCGGCCTTGTGGGCCGGAAGATGCAGGCAAAGGGTAGGCAGACGCCGCCACAGGCGGCTCACCAACAGATAGACCAGGCTGGAGAACAGGGTCACATGCAGGCCGGAGATGCTCATCAGATGGGTGACGCCGGTGTGGCGGAACAGGGTCCACTGGCCTGCCGGGATCGCCTTCTGGTCCCCCAGGGCCAGGGCGATGACCACCCCGGCATAGGGCCGGTCGGCCAGGGAGGTCCGCAAATGATCGCGAATCCTGTCTCGCAGCCGGTCCACCTGGGCACGCAGACCCCCCGTGCAGCCCTGGGCAGGGGCGACCGGGGCGGCGAGCGTACCAGTGGCGACGATGCCTTGCTGCAACAGCCAGCCCTCATAGTCGAAACCGTGGGGATTGATCTGGCCATGGGGCGGTTGCAAACGGACGGTGGCGCGGATGCACGCCCCCGCCTTCGGCACGGGGTGGTCAGGCCGCGACCCGTGGCCGGAGTGGCCAAACTGGATGCGGCCAGGCACGCGCACCCCGGGTGTATCCACCTGGGACACCTCCAGCACGGCCCGCCAGCCGCGAGGGGTAGTTTGGGGCAGGTCTATGATCCGGCCGGTGAGGGTGACGGGCAGGCCACTCAAGGCCTCCGGCAACGACCCTGCCAGGCGCAGCTCCGCCCTCCACCCGGCGTACAGGAAACCGGTGACGAAGGCCAGGGCCAGGATCCCCAGGCGGTAGATCCCAGACCGCCGCCCCCGGGACCAGTAAAGGAGGAACGCGAGCAGCCCCAAGGCGGGGAGCCAGACCCACCCCGCCACCGGCAAGACGGGCCGGCTCTGCAGCCAGGCCGCACCGAGGGTGAAGGTGAGGATGACCAGTCGGATCATCCTAAAAACCGCAGTTGGACGGGCCCGAAGGCCGTGCCAGATTGGTGGCTGACGCGACCAGCCCGCAGGGCGCAGGACAGCACGCAGTGCTGGTCCCGAGCG
>FWPV01012126.1_pt1 | contig 13435 bp, 7 predicted proteins | sample 2228371 | NCBI WGS metagenome assembly FWPV01 (sample SAMEA103939776, study PRJEB20133) | metagenome | reverse complement strand
CCCTGCCGGGATCTTCACACTGAGGGTCTTGCACTCCACTGTAGGTACCCTGATCTCTCCACCCAAGGCCGCATCCGAGAACGAGACCTCCTGTTCCACCGTCAGGTCCCGCCCTTCCCTCTTGAAGATGGGATGTTCCAGCACATTCACTCTCAGATAGAGGTCTCCTGGGGGCCCCCCGTACGGGCTCTCCGCCCCCTTCCCCCCCAGGCGAAGCCTCTTGCCGGATTCGATGCCCCTGGGGATCCTCACCGACAGGCTCTCCACCCGGTCGCCCCTGGGAATGGATATCTTCCTCTCGGCGCCTGTGGCCACCTCCTCGAGGGTGACAGCCAGCTCCATCTCCAGGTCCTGCCCCCGCATCGGTTGCTGGTATCCTGCAGCCCCGCCGAATCCCCCGAAATCGAACCCGCCCGACCTGAAACCTCTTCGAGCTTGTCTCGCAAAGCCCCCACCGAATATGCGGGAGAAGATGTCGTCCGTGCCGAAGCCGAACTCCCGGAAGAGGTCCCCCACGTCGAACCCCCTGAAGATGTCCTCCTGAGAGAAACGCTGACGGAACCCCTCGGCGCCGAACATGTCGTACTGCTTTCGCTTCTCCGGGTCGCTCAGGACGGCATACGCCTCGTTGATCTCCTTGAACTTCTCCTCAGCGTCCTTGTTTCCCGGATTCTTGTCCGGATGGTATTTGACGGCCAGCTTCCGAAAGGCCCTCTTGATCTCATCGGCGGAGGCGTTCTTGGAAACCCCCAGAGTCTCGTAATAGTCCCTCATGACCTAGGTTCGCTCCTTTGGCATTTCCCGCGCCGAGATCCTAACCGGTGTAACCGCACATCCCCGCGTCCCCACCGTGCGCTGGACCTCCCGCGATGACGGGACATGCCCCTGCCCTGTCTCACTGAACCACCCCATGGGCCCCACAGGTGACCTCCCTGGTGTATCCCGGGGCACAGGACCGGTCCGCCGCCATCCTGGTTCATTTCCTCTCATAATATTCACGGATCAGACGGGCGAGATACCCCTCGGGCGAGTCCACGGCCTCCCTGGTGAGGATGAACTCGTCCTGACCGATCTTCTCCCTTATGAGGCGCAGCCCGTGCTCGTAATTCTCCAGGAGCTCTTCCAGGACCTGCCTGGGATGGCGATCCTCTTCGAAACAACGCTCGATAATGCGATCAACCGCCCCTTCATCGAAGGTGATGCTCAGATCAAAACGATCGTAGAACCTCCTCTCCTGGAACCGAATCGCTTTGCAGATCCGTGCCATGTCCTCGAAGGCCCCTTGCAGGTCGAGCCCTCGATCCACCACCATCCTGGTGACCATCTCTATCCTGGCCTCGGTGAGGACAGCCCCCAAGCGCCTCTCGTACTCGGCGGCCTTGCGACGGATGGTCTCCCTCACCACCTCGCGCTCTTCTGCCAATGCGACCTCTCTCGCCTCCACCAGGTCACTCGACGTCGGGTCGGCCAAGATCTTCTCCAGCGTCTCGGCCGGCCGCTCCACCAGCTCCCTGGTCACCACCAGTTGAGAGATCTTGGTTGAGGGCAGCTTCTTCTCAAAACGCATCAGGGCCCTCTCCATGGCGCTGACCAGGCCCCTGGCCCCGGTCCGCTCCTGGTACGCCTGCTCGGCCAGAAGCCGCAATGCCGCATCTTGAAACCTCAGGTCTATGTCATAGGCCCTGAAATCCCGCTTCTTGCCTTGGGTCACCGGGCTGTTGGGGTTTCTCAGTATCTGGTACAGGTCGTCCACGTCCAGTCTGTCGAACACCACGATCACAGGGAGGCGACCCACGAACTCGCTCTCGAACCCATATTCGATGAGATCCTCCGCCTTCACGTGCTGGAGGTACTCGTAGCGGTCCTCTTTGGACCTGATCTCGGCGGCAAAACCCATACCCTGGGCGTTCAGCCGTTTCTTTATGATGTCTTCGAGCCCGTAGAAGGCCCCGCTAACGATGAAGAGTATGTTCTTGGTGTTGACCTTCTTTTTCTCCCTCTTCCCTGTCTTCCTGTACTGCTCTATCGCCTCCATGAGGGAGATGGGGTCGTGCGGGACCCTCAGGTCCACGTCCGTCTCCTCCATGGGCTTCAGTAGGGCCCTCTGTACCCCGGCCCTGGATACGTCGGGTCCTATGAGGTTGCCGCTGGATGCGATCTTGTCTATCTCGTCGATGTAGATGATCCCGTACTGGGCAAGCTGGATATCCCCATCAGACTCGTGCACCAGGTCCCTGACCAAGTCCTCCACGTCCCCGCCCACATACCCAGTCTCGCTGAACTTGGTGGCGTCCCCTTTCACGATGGGCACACCGAGCTTCTTGGCGATGAGCTTGATGATGTACGTCTTGCCAACCCCTGTGGGGCCGATCATGATGATGTTGTTCTTGATCTGCCCTACCCCGTTGAGGCGGTCTGCCAGGCGGTGTTCCTCCATGTAACGGACGCGATGGAAATGGGTGCATATCTTGGTGGCCAGCACCTCCTTGGCCCTCTGTTGCTTGACCACATACTCGTCCAAGAAGGCCTCGAGCTCCTCCGGTTTCATGTCGAACTTGATCTTGGAGACACCCTTGGGCCTCTCATGCCCGCCCTGGTCTGTCTCCTCCAGCGCCGCCTTCGGCACCAACATGGAGACCCCCAATTTGATCCGATCCCCGTACTTCTTGGAGAGGTAGTCGTTCAGCTCCCTCTCCAGCTCCTTGTGATCCGGGATCTTGTCCTTTTCATCGCTCATCGGCTATCTGTCTCCGGTCGGTCGAAATGTAATCCCTCTTCTAATACTAACCACCCATACCCGTTATGGCAAGGACACCCTTAGAGGAGCTCCTGCGCCCTGCGAAGGCGGCTCGCCAAGATGGGGAGCATCTTCACAGCGAGTCTCGGCTGGCTGTTCAGTAGCTCCATGAAGTCCGGGTGCCTCACCTCCAGACACTCGCTCTCGAGGTTGGCAATGACCGTGGCGGTCCGTTCGTAGTTGTCCAAGAGCGCCATCTCCCCGAAGCACATCCCAGGCCCCACGAACCCGAGGGTCCTTTCGTTGATCCCCATGTAATCCTTGACCGCCTTCACCTCCCCAGAGATCACGACGAAGAGGCGGTCGTCTATCTCCCCCTCCCGGATGATCACTTGTCCGGGGAAGTATCGAACCCGTCTCGCGAACCGGGCGATGCATCGAAAATCCTCACCGTCCATCCCTTCGAACAAGGGGATTCTCTTCAGGATGCTCGCCACCTCACGTGTCCTCATGACCTGCCCTCCCCAAGTTGCTCCATCGCCCACGCCTTCAAGTCGCGCAGGGCACGATGAGCCAGTTCCTTGCGACGCTGCTCCTTGGGCACCTGCCGGTACAAGGGGGGCAAGAGCCCGAAGTTGACGTTCATCGGCTGAAATCCCTCGGGGGACGCCCCTGTGATGTAGTGGACTAGGGAACCGATGGCCGTGCTCCCTGGAGGCACCACCGGAGCCTGACCCATGACCCACCGCGCAGCGTTGAGCCCGGCCAGGAGCCCCATGGCAGTGGATTCAACGTATCCCTCCACCCCTGAGATCTGCCCGGCGAGCCACAGCCCCTGCCTCTCTTTGGTCTGCAGGGTGGGGGAGAGGACCCGAGGGGCGTTGACATAGGTGTTCCTATGGAGGCTCCCCAGCCGATGGAACCGCGCATTGGCCAGGCCCGGGATCATCCTGAAGACCCGCTCTTGCTCCGGGTGGGTCAGTTTGGTCTGGAAGCCCACCATGTTGTAAAGGCTCCCCACGAGATTGTCCTGCCTGAGCTGGACCACGGCGTACGGCTGTCTGCCTGTCCTCGGGTCCACAAGTCCCACAGGCTTCATGGGACCGAAGGCAAGGGTCTGTCTCCCCTTCTCAGCCATGGCCTCGATGGGCATGCACCCCGAGAAGAGGATCTCCTGCTCGAAAGGCCGGATCGGGACCTTCTCGGCGGACAATAGGGCATCGACGAAGGCCTCGTACTCTTCTCGGTCCATGGGGCAGTTGATGTAGTCATCCCCCCCCTTGCGGTATCTGGAGGCCTTGAAGGCGATGCCGAAATCGATGGACTCCGCCTCCACGATGGGGGCTATGGCATCGTAGAAGTAGAGGCTCTTCCCCCCTCCCAGCCGGGACAGCTCTTCGACCAGGGGGCCTTCGGTGAGCGGGCCGGTGGCCAGTATCACCGGGTCCTCCTCGGGGATCCCCTCCACCAATGTCCGCCGGATCTCTATCAGGGGCTCCCCCTCCAGGGCCTCTGTGATCCTCCCTGCAAACGCCTCCCTGTCCACCGCCAAGGCCCCGCCCGCCGGCACACGGGTTGCATCCGCTGCCATCATGATCAGGGAACCGAGCTGCCGCAACTCCTCCTTGAGCAGGCCGACGGCGTTCTCCAAGGACTCGGCCCGAAGGGAATTACTGCACACCAGTTCCCCCAGAAACGGAGACCGATGGGCAGGTGAAAAACGCTGAGGCTTCATCTCCAAGAGCAGGACGCGGACCCCGAGGCGGGAGGCCTGCCACGCCGCCTCGCACCCGGCCAGTCCACCCCCGACGATGGTCACCTTCACCCCTTTCATGGGGCGAAGATACCCCAACCTCGTGGCCATTTCAACGCCGTCCCCTCCTGTCCATGCCCCCCCGAGTCCAGCAGACTCGGGGGGCCGAGGGCTGGGATCATCTCAGGCCGTGGTGATCCCGGGTTACGGGTGGGCCGTTGCATGTCCCTTCTCTTCGGGCCGCGGCGATCACCCCATCGCGGTTCGCAGACCCGCCAAAGGGAGAGGCGTTGCAAGCCCGTGAGGAAACCTCTTATCTCCCGCAGGGGTAGTGTGATAACCTGTTGGGCCAGAATGGAGAAGCCGCATGGCTGGGGCACTGCCCGAGGAGGTCGTCATGAGGAGCGAAAGGGTGAAAAAGGGGATAGAGAGGGCCCCTCACCGGGCCCTGCTTCATGCCACTGGGATCACGCGCGCAGGGCTGGAAAGACCCTTTGTGGGCGTGGCGAGCAGCTCGACGGACCTGATCCCAGGCCACATCGGCATGCGGGACCTGGAGAGGTTCGTGGAGAGGGGGATCGAGGCCAATGGGGGGTATCCTTTCCTCTTCTCTGTCCCCGGTATCTGCGACGGCATAGCCATGGGTCATCTCGGGATGCACTATTCGCTCCCTTCGAGGGAACTCATAGCGGACATGATCGAGTCCGTCGTGGAGGCACACGCCCTGGACGGCATGGTGCTGCTCACCAACTGCGACAAGATCACCCCTGGCATGGCCATGGCCGCAGCCAGGCTCGACATCCCCACCGTGATCCTCACCGCCGGCCCGATGCTCTCGGGCCGCTACCGTGGCCGTCGCCTCTCCCTGGTCCAGGACACATTCGAGGCAGTGGGACGGTTCAAGAGAGGAGAGATGGATGAAGGGGAACTGAGGTGCCTGGAGATGGAGGCCTGCCCCGGGGAGGGGTCCTGCCAGGGTCTGTACACTGCCAACACCATGGCATGTCTCACGGAGGTCCTGGGGCTCTCCCTTCCGGGGTGCGCCACGGCCCTGGCGGGGAGTTCACGCAAGAGGAGGATCGCCTACGATAGCGGATCCAGGGTCGTGGACCTGATCAGGGCAGGACAGACCGCCAGGAGGTTCATGAGCTTGGAGAGCTTTCTCAACGCCATCAGGGTCGACATGGCCCTGGGAGGTTCGACCAACACGCTCCTCCACCTCCCTGCCATCGCCAATGAGGCTGGGATCCCACTACCCCTCGATGCCTTCGACGCCATCAGCCGGCAGACCCCTCACATCGTCAATCTCCTGCCCGCGGGGGAGCACTTCATGGAGGACCTGGAATGGGCCGGTGGCATACCAGCAGTCCTCTCCAGGCTCATCGGGTCTCTCCACGACACCCCGACGGTATGCGGCCTGAGCACTCATCAGATCGCCAAGGAGGCGGAGGTATTCGATGAGGAGGTGATAAGGCCACAGGACAGGCCGTATTCAACGGAGGGAGGGATCGCCATCCTCAGGGGGAACCTCGCCCCCATGGGGGGAGTGGTGAAGCGCTCTGCTGTGAGCGCCTCCATGATGCGCTTCACGGGCCAAGCCCTGGTCTTCGACGCTGAGGAAGACGCCATGGCGGCCATCTCGGCAGGACGCGTGAGGGCCGGGCACGTGGTGCTCATACGTTACGAGGGGCCGTGTGGGGGCCCGGGGATGCGGGAGATGCTCGCGCCAACAGCGGCATTGGTGGGCCTGGGACTCATGGAAGGGGTCGCGCTGGTGACCGATGGACGCTTCTCGGGCGGTACCAGGGGGCCTTGTGTAGGCCACGTCTCCCCGGAGGCCATGCGCGGGGGGCCCATCGCCCTGGTGCGGGACGGAGACCGCATAAGCATCGATATCCCGGCCAGGAAGCTGGAACTCCTGGTGGAGGAGAGGGAGCTCGAGGCCCGCAGGGCCCTTTGGCACCCCCCATCGCCCAAGATCAGCAGCGGGTATCTCGCCAGATACGCGGCGATGGTGACATCCGCCCACACAGGGGCAGTGCTGCGTCCGCCTGGTGAAACGGCTTGACCGCCGGCCGCGGCCCAAACGCCACGGTTTCGGACCGAGTGTTGCCTCCGAGCCAAGGGGCCCTGAGGCGTCCCGGGCAATACCAGGCCTTCGGACGGCCATCATGCCTCCAACGGCTCGGCGTATCCGCACTCCTTCCTGTAGCAGGCCAAGCTCGCACCGGATGCCCTCCTGCGCTCCACCATGAAAGGGGCCCCACAAGAGGGACAGGGCTTGGGGGTCGGACGATCCCACACGGCGAATCGGCATTTAGGGTAATTGCTGCACCCATAGAATACCTTTCCCTTCCGGGAGCGCTTCTCCACTATCTGGCCGTCGCACCCCTGTTCCGGGCATCCGACCTTGACCTTTTGCGGGGCGGTCCCTCGGCATTCCGGGTAGCGGGGGCAACCATAGAAGCGGCCGAAGCGGCCGGTGCGCAGGACCATCACCGAGTCGCATTGGGGACACCTTGGGGCCTCCTCTTCTGGGGCTTGAGCCCCGGAGTCCCTGGCGAGGGATAGGCGGGCCTTGCACTGCGGATACCGGCTGCAGGCCAAGAAGGGGCCGAAGCGGCCTTCCCTCAGGACCATGGGTGAGCCACAGTCAGGACATGTCTCGAACCTCTCCTCCTGGGCCTCTGGCTTGCCTCCAGCCCCGGAATCCCTCAGATACGGCCTGCTATATGCACATTCCGGGTATGCGGAACACGAGAGAAACGGCCCCTTCTTCCCCACCTTGACTACCATCTTGGCGCCACAGCGCTCGCATAAGAACTCCGTGGGGAGGCCTTCCCTCCTCAGGTCCGCCATGCCGGTCTCGGCCCTGGCATAGTCCTCGCGAAAGGACCGGTAGAATCCCTGCAGGACCTCCAGGCGATCGAGCTCTCCCTCCTCTATGAGGTCCAGCTTTTCCTCCATCCCGGCGGTGAAACCGACATCCAAGATGGCCGGAAAGCTCTGGACCAGGAGGTCCGTGACCAGGAGGCCCAACTCCGTGGGACGGAACACCCCTTTCTCGGACCTCACGTACCCCCTCTCCTGGATGTTGCTCAGGATCGCGGCGTATGTGGATGGCCGACCGATCCCTCTCTCCTCCAGTTCCTTCACCAGGGATGCCTCCGTGAAAGGAGGGGGGGGCTGGGTGAAGTGCTGTTGAGGCCTCAACTCCAGTAGCTTCAGGTCCTGGCCGGGCCGGAGCTTGGGGAATCTACCACCGTCCTCCGCAGCCTCCCCGTCCACTACCTGTCCGTAAACTGCTGCGAAGCCCGGGAAGGTCATCACAGCCCCGGTGCCTCGGAACAGGTAAGGCCCCGCCTCGACGTCCACCGAGGTCCTGTCGTAGAGCGCTGGCCTCATCTGGCTGGCTACGAACCGTTCCCAGATGAGTCGATACAGGCTGTAATGGTCCTCCGATATATGCCTGCGGATCTCCTCAGGGTGCCGAGCCACGTCAGTGGGTCGGATGGCCTCATGCGCCTCCTGGGCCCCCTTGCGGCTGCGATAGACGTTGGGACGGGCCGGTAGGTATTCGTTCCCGAATCGATCTCGGATGTAGGACCTCACGGACTTGAGGGCGTGATCCGCCACTCGCACGGAATCCGTGCGCATGTATGTTATGAGGCCAACGGCCCCTTCCTGGCCTAGCTCGATACCTTCGTAGAGCTGCTGGGCCAAGGCCATGGTCTTCTTGGCAGTGAAACGAAGGCGCCTATGTGCCTCCTGCTGGAGCTTGCTCGTGGTGAAGGGCGGCGGGGGGTTGCGGCGGGTCTCCTTCACCTTGACGGACTTCACCCGAAACGGATATCCCCTCACCTCCTGCTCTGCGTGGCGGGCCTCTGCCTCGTTGTGGAGCTCGACTTTGCCTCCCCGGAACTCGATCAGCTTCACCTCGAAGGGGGGGGGCTCCGAACCCTCCAGGAGGGCCGTGATGCTCCAGTACTCCTCGGGCTTGAACGCCTCGATCTCCCTCTGTCGCTCGCACACGAGGCGCACCGCCACCGACTGAACCCTCCCTGCGCTGAGGCCACGGCGCACCTTCTTCCAGAGCATGGGGCTTATCTCGTACCCCACCAACCGATCCAGGACGCGCCGTGCGAGCTGTGCTTCCACCTTGCGTCGATCGATCTCTGTGGGATGGGAAAGGGAGTGGAGCACCGCCTCCCTGGACACCTCGTTGAAGAGGGCGCGATGGATCACCCTGCCCGGGCCTTCCACCTCCTCTGCCAGGTGTGCGGCTATGGCCTCCCCCTCCCTATCTGGATCCAGGGCCAGAAACACCGTCTTGACCCCTCGGGCCGCCTTCTTGATCTCCCGGATGACCTTGCTCTTCCCGCGGATCACCTCGTATCTCGGCTCGAATCCACGCTCTATGTCCACCCCGAGCTGGCTCTTGGGCAGGTCCTTTATGTGCCCCACGGAGGCCAGGACCTTGTAGTCCTTACCGACATACCGTTGAATGGTCCTTGCCTTGGCAGGGGATTCCACAAGTATCAGCGACTTCGACATCCGTCCAATCCTCACAAAGCCCTCGGAGGGCTGGGCATCTCATCAAGTCCATGCGCTCGTCAATGTAGCCATGGCCGCGGACCTGGGACTCGAGAAGGCCGACAACGCAAGGATCAGCCTGGCAGCCAGCAGGGCCCTGGATCGCACGCCCTTGTCCTGCCCCCCCTCACTCCACCCTTACGAACCATTTTCCCGGCAACTGCCGCACAGCCCCCCTGAGCTCCAACTGGAGCAGGAGCGCCGTGGTGAGAGAGGGGCCGAACCCGCCCTTCTGGATGAGTTCATCGATCTGGACCGGCTCGGGCCCCATCATGGCCAGGAGCCTCTCCTCCTCCTGCGTGAACGGCTCTGGCGGGATCGCAGCCGGCCTCGGGCCAGCAGCCTCAGCGCCCCATGCTGCCAGCAGGGCCTTTATCTCCGCCAAGATGTCCTCGGCAGACTCGGCCAGGTGCGCACCTTGGCGAATCAACTGGTGAGTGCCTCGGCTCCGAAGGGAGTCCACGCTGCCGGGCACGGCGAAGACCTCCCTGCCCTGTTCGAGGGCCAGGTTCGCTGTTATGAGGGACCCGCTCTTGGGCGCTGCCTCAACGATCGTCACGGCCATGCTCATGCCACTGATGATGCGGTTGCGCTGGGGGAAGTGAACACCGTCTGGCTCCGTCCCGAATGGGTATTCGGACACCACAGCGCCGCTTTGGGCAATGCGCTGGTAAAGGGCTCGATTCTCGGGGGGATACACTACGTCCAGACCGGAACCCAGGACCGCTATGGTCCTCCCTCCCCCTTCCAACGCCCCCCGATGGGCCTCAGAGTCGATCCCGCGTGCCATACCGCTCACTATGGTGATACCGTTTCGGGCCAAGTCGCGCGCCATCCTGTGGGTCGTCTTCAAGCCGTACTGCGAGGCGGCGCGGGAACCGACGATGGCAACGGCCACTCTGTCCTCTGGTAGGATCTCCCCCTTGACGTAAAGAAAGGGCGGTGGATCCGGGATGGAGGCAAGGGCAGGAGGGTACCCCTCCTGACCGATGCCCACCAGGTGCACCCCCAAGCCCTCCATGCGGGCAATCTCCTCCTCGACCCAAGCCGTGTCCTGAAAGTCCTTTATGGCACGGGCCACACGGGGACCAACCCTCTCCACGTCGCACAGGTCCTTGAAAGAGGCGCGAAATACCGCCTCAGGGGACCCGAATCGCTGAAGGAGCTTCGCGTAGGTGATGGCCCCCACCCCCTGGACCCTACCCAAGGCCAGCCACCAATATGGATCCATCTCACCCACCGGGAAAGATGAAGTCCTCTGAGCCGACCGCATACCGTGGGGCAGCCCGCTCATCACACCACGGTGCGACGACTGACCGTGCGAGCCTCCGTGACAGGCTCAGGATGAATGAAAAAAGCGAGGGGAGAAACCACCCTCGCGCGAAGGAGCGGAGCCTTCCACTACTCCTAACGGGCCTGGATCACGAAGTGCGCACGCCGGTTCTTGGACCAAGCGTCCTCGTTGTGGCCCGGATCAAGCGGCCTCTCCTTCCCGAAGCTCACGGTCTTCATCCGCTCCGGCGCTATCCCCAGACCCATGAGATAGTGCCTGCAGATGAAGGCCCTGCGGTCCCCTAATGCCAGATTGTAGCTCTCGGTTCCCCTCTCGTCGCAGTGCCCCTCTATGAGGACCTGGACCTGCGGGTAGGACTTGAGGAACCTAGCCTTCTCCTGGAGGATCCTCTGGGCCTCGGCGCTCAGGGTATAGGAGTCGTATGCGAAACGGACATCCACCTTCTCGAAGGAGTCAGCGGCCTTCCTGAACGCCTCGGCCTCCACACCCTCCCCAGGGGCAGGGGCGGGTTTGGAGGGTGGCTCGGCCGGTCGCTCCTTGGCCATGGCCGCTGCCTGGGCCTCCCAGCCGCACCCTGCCCTGAAGCGATCACCGGCGTGAACGGGTAGCTGGCTCTTGGCCTGCATCCTCTCCTCGGGGCGGCCTGGATACCCAACGGCACCCTGGCGTACCAGCAAGGCCGTGCTCGTGGTCTTTTCCACGCGCAGGACCACCGCCTCGGAGATGGCAGTCGCGAGGTGGTCCTTGGCAGGGGCCCCCTTGCGACCCAAGGAGGATGAGGCCTCAGCCTCCTCCATGGGTATGCGAATGACCTGGTAGCATTGCCCCACCTCCACCCCGTCGGCAGAGCCCTTGTCCAGGAAGACAAGATCCCCCTCACCAAGCGAAACCAGTCCCTCGTAACTCCAGATGACCCTTCCCGTGATGCCCTTGGGGGCCGGCTTCATGGGGAACTTGGATGGTAGCTTGTCCCTATACTCCTTGGTGAAGGGCATGACCCTGGAACCTATGGAGATGGACCGATACGATTCGGTCACAGTGGCAGCGCTCTCCTCCTCCGCCACCTCTGTCACCAAGAGCTTCCCCTCGATAGTGACCACTCGGTGATCCCTCAGCTCCCTGGGACGGTGCACGCTGAACACCAGCATCTGGTCCCCCACGCGAACCCCCTGCCTCGTCCCCACATCGAGATAGACGTGTTCAGCCTGGCCGATGAGGACCGCCTTCTCTGCCCTCGTAGTGGCCACACGTCCGATGCCCTGCGGGTCGTCAGAGGTGAGGTATCCCACCGCCTCGATCCCCGGATACTCGAAGGTCGAGTCCTGGGGGTCAAATCTCCAGGCCTCAGCCACACGCGGCGCCACACACCACAGGGAGAGCATCCCGAGGAAGCTTGCCAGCAATGTGATACGCAGCCACCTTCGGTCCCTCATCACGCCTCCTCCTTAGGTTCGGTGCGAGGAACACCTCTCGCCCCACGATTGTCCAGCCCCTGGTTTTGGGCAACCTTATCTCTTCCCCGGGTACTTGTCAAGCGGAAACCCTTCCCGGAGAGGCATTTGCGCTGTTAAGGTTTTGGGAGGCCCGGTCGATGGGCGGAGAAGGCCGCACGGAGGGTTGCAGCCGGGAGATGACTAAGTTGGAGGCTCAAACGCTGCTGCTATGGGCCCATTTTGGCACCCTGAGCCTTTTGGCTCCTAGTTTTGGAGACACCACCCCCTGTGCTTCTCAATCTGCCTCCCTTCCTTGCAACAACTACGCTGCCTTGCGTGACTTGGGACTCCAAACCAAAGAACGCATTTGCTCCTTACGATCGCTCTCCATCGCCCCTACCGCCATCGCCAACATCACCACAAGCGCCAATCCCACCCGAAATCGCATCTTGTCCATCCCACGAATGAAGTGCCGCTCAAATCCAAAACTCACACCCAATCTACTGTTCACACGCTCCACCGCCGTGCGTCCCCGATACAACCGCCTCCACTTGTAGCTGCCACGAGGCACAGGCACAAAACGCCTCCGGTCCTTCTCCATCTCCACCCGTACCACACGCCCATACCCACTCGGTGAACACCACCCCCTCTCACAACACTCCATCCCATAAGCCGCAGACGGACATCGATACTTCAACGTCCCACGGTCCCTCTCAAAACCACAAAACGCCATCCCTATCACCTCATCACCCCTTACACAGTAAACCGACCCCAGCTCGTCCGTCACAACGTTGTCCACCCGATCCCCATGAAGCGGCCGCGTCTGCTCCCCATCCCTCCAGTCCCTGCGAATATCAATAATCGGCTTGACCCCCCAACGATCGTAAAGCTCACGGTTGTTCTGCATCGAATCATAACCCTTGTCCGCCACCAAATCCTCCGCTCCCTCAACCACCCACGGGTGCCTCCGCTCCAGCTCCTCCATCATCGGCAACAGCCTCTTGGTGTCAGACACAGAAGCCCTCGTCACCTCATAGCCCAACGGAATCTCATAGCTCACATCCACTACCAAATGCACCTTGTAGCCAAACCACCTCCTCACTCGCTCCCACAAACTGCCATCCTCACGCTCCCCACAATACGTCTTAACTCCCCAGTCCCCATCCACTTCCCGACGCCCATCACGACCCTTGTCCGTACGCCTCCCATAAGACCGTATCCCCTTGCTATCTACCCCTAAGTGCTTGCCTAAATCCGGCAGGTATACCCTTAGCCTCTCCAATAGCTCATCAAAAATCCCATCGATCTGCCGCTGATACCCAAACAACTTCCTCAAAAACCGCGTATACCCACTGGCTGAGGGCACCGCTCCCACCCCTCGCACAGGATCAAATCCACACAACTCCCGAAGCTCAGCGTTGCGCCTAAGCTCCCTCCTCAACGACTCCACCGATGCATGACCATAGACCACACCAGCTAACAAAGAGTTCCACACCGCCCGCACCGGATAGTCATCACGACCCCTGCCCCGATCCGCCTCCAACTCCCTCATCAGCCCCTCATCCGGCAACACCTCAAGCACCAGCCTCAATCGATCCAGATCCGATCGAACCTCCAGGTAATGT
>FWPV01012125.1_pt1 | contig 13436 bp, 10 predicted proteins | sample 2228371 | NCBI WGS metagenome assembly FWPV01 (sample SAMEA103939776, study PRJEB20133) | metagenome | reverse complement strand
GTTAGTCTTAATATTAAATACTTTTTCCTTGAAACACGATCTCAGTTGCCCCAGTTGTTTTACATTACAATCTGCGGTATTTCGGCTTTACTCAGGTATTTTTCACCGGCTCTGGCAGCTGGTTTATTAATTATTTTTATTATATTCAGGTTATTTGACACCTTTAAAAATGAAAAATTGTCCCTTCATTTTTTTGATTCGGGCTTATTGTTGTCACTGGCTACACTGATTTATTTGCCTTCGGTTTTATTCTTTCCGGCAATACTTTTGGCTTTATTTTATTTCCGAGCAAGTTCATGGCAGGAATGGGTTTATCCGTTTATTGGTTTTTTTATCCCAATTATTTTCTGGGCATCATATTTATTCTGGACTGATCAGGATTATGGTTTGATTTTTCAGGATTTCTCCCGTTTATTTCAGCAGCCAAAAGGAAAAGAAAGTTATTCGTTAATACAATTAATATTTTATGCTTATCTGGGTCTTCTGATTCTCATATCAAGCATTCACATGATAATTATTGTCGGAGGCCGAAAAATACAATCAAGGGTATTTTTAATATTTTTCTTCTGGTTTTTTATTTTTGGATTAATATTACTATTTCTGATACCTTCCTCAGGCATAGAAGCTGTTTATTTTTTAGGCATTCCGGTGTCATTTCTGATCAGTAATTATTTCAGCGAATGCAAAAATACCCGCATGAATAATATACTGATAGGTTTATTATTTCTTCTTTTGGCAGCAGTAATAATAAGTGACTGGACTAACTTTATGCCGTCAGCTTATTCCTTTTAGAGTTTTTTCACATAAGATAATACACCTACAGCTTCACCGGCTTTACCTTCCTTAAATGAAATGAATACATGATAAACACCGGTTTTCTGGCACTTAAAGTCAAAGTAGGGAAAGTCTTTGCCGGTGGCACTGATAAAGGTACTACCCAATAAGGTGTTCATATCAAACAACTGTAAGACTGCTTCTCCTTCGGAATTAGGTGCAGTACAGATTGAAAGCCTGTACACGACACTTTTGCTTAGCAACAGGGCAAAACGTGCGGTAGGCGGTGCACCTCCGGGAGTCCCGGCATCCAGTTTTACCACAAAATCTTTCAGATACATAACATCGCCGGCATTTGCAGCACATTGAGCTGTAAGCTGCGAAATATCCTGAGCATGAATAGAAAAAGTAAATGCAACAGAAAGTAAAAGAATAATCGTTTTGATATTTTTCATAGTTATAAGCTGATTAACCGGTTACGTACTTCTTCAGTTGTGTTAATAATTTTATCTAATAGTTCTGGTGTGATTTCAACAATACTCTTGTCATTTTGTACAATGGTGAGCATTCCATTTTCTTCAATCATTTGGGGCTCACCTTTTATTATTTTTATATTTACATCGTTATAATGTTCTTTAATCAGGTAAAGGTCATCGAGCAGTTTGCTGAACTGTTTATCTTTTTTATAGGTTTCAAGGATGAGGATAAGTTCATTCAGAACTATTTTCTGTTCGCCGATTCTCTCTGCAAGTTGCTTGTTAGGAGCATCTTTAGCAACCTGCGTGGCAAAGTACAGTCCTTCAAGCCATATACCTGTAATCATTAAGGCGCTAAGGTTACTCCGGTTATTAGAGTGCAGGTATTTGTCCATTTGATTGAAACTGTGAACGGATATATACATTAACGAATCGAGATTCTGATTATTGGTGGCTAACCTTTTAAGTGTTGTGAAGTCGAAAAATTGGCCTACTTTTATTTCATCAGCAAGTGTTTTTATGGCCGAAATGTAATCAATAACAGCAGATGTCTTATTATACATATTGAGGTAACCAAGATCGGCACCATAAATACCCAGGTTTAATGACTGCTTGAAACTGTTTGATAATTTTTTAACACGTTCTGTGGATGATAAATATTTATTGGAATAAGGAACACCAAGTTCTTTTATTAGCGCTGCCATTTCTATAGGGGAAGAAATATTCTGTATGATATTTTGCATAACATCTTCTGAAATGGGTACTTCGGTATTTAAGACAGAATCAGGCACTTCAAAATCGGTTTCAGAGGTCTTCTTTTCGCCCGACCTGCATGAACCTATAATTAGAATAACTGCCAGAACATAAACTAACTTTTTTATCATAATTCAAATAATTTGATTAAAAAACAAAATTAACGATATGAATAAAAATATAAAAAATGTACAAACAAATCTTTAAATATTTTTCTTTTTAAATCGTTCGGTAAAGGTTAATATTTTTTTCAGGCCATCAAAGTATAAAATTATGTAAAATAATAATGTTAACATCCAGACCAGGTAAATATTAAACCAATAAGTGTCAAAAATTTTACCCATAAAATGTTTGACCGGTGAGAAGAAATGAGTGCGGATACTTAACGGGCCGCCAGGAACGGGATCCTGATAAATAGGATCATAATGTTGCACAAGCCGGTGATTATATTCAAGGATTTTATTTTTTTCATAAACTTTTCTGACTATATCAGAAATACCTTCGTTGTGATAATTATCCCGTAAAAGGTAGTATCCATCAGGATTATTTTCGAGCCAGAAATTGATGTAATTTTCCTTTTTAGCACTAATTCTCTGAAACTCGTCTCCATAATATTTATCCAGTGATTTCAGATAATTATAAACTTTATTGGCCGTGTTTCTGTCGAATTTTTCTGGTGTCAGATTTTCTATTGCATCAAACGGGCGGACGTTGGTATTAATTTTGCCTTCAGTTTTAATTTCGTTTGCAAGTAATATCAGGTCATTGGTTGATATGCTCACTGCGCCAATATTGTCTAGTTCACGGGTAATTCTTTCAAGTCTTTCATTTAATTCAGGTAGCCAGTAAACTTTTTTATAATCCGACTGGCTTTCAATTTTTTCAAGTTCGTAAAGTTTAACACTTGATTTTTTATAGTTCATGAATTTGTTATCCTTATACTGATGCACCATAAGGGCTTCGTAGGTCCATTTGGTAACCATAAACTCTGCAATAATAGGCACTTTATCAACTCTGCTTACGGTGCGGTTGAGCTTGTCAAAACTGAACATTGCACCGCTGAGGATCATCATAGGTATCATAACCAACGGGATAAGGATATAGATAGTTACGGCTGAGTTGAATGTTGCAGAAATATTTAATCCGAGCATATTGGCAAAAGCGGCTGTTGAAAAGAGTGCAAGCCAGTAGTAAAAGTACATATCTTTTATTCCCAGAATGGTGTTTGCAATGCTGATAAACAGGAATGACTGTATGGCTGAGATAACAAACAATATAATAATTTTAGACATCAGGTAGCTTGATCGGCTCAGGTTGAGGAACGATTCGCGTTTAAGTATTTTCCGGTCCCTGAAGATTTCTTCGGCGCTAATAGTAAGGCCAAGAAACAAAGCTACAATGAGGGACATAAAAATATAAATGGGGATATTTTCATTTACCCTGAAAATATAAATATTAGAATTAGGATCTTCAAAGTAACGGATGATATATGAAAGAATAAATCCCAGTATGGGAGCTTCAAGCATGCTTAAGGCAAGATATTGCCGATTACTTATTTTTGATAAAAAGTCGCGTAAAAAATATATTTTCCATTGTGCAAGCCATGAAGGTATTCTGAGGTTTCTCGGCGGGGAGTCTTCTACCGGAGGTAATTCTTTATAGTTAATATTATGTTTGAAATGTTCTTCCCATTGTTGCGGTGTAACTTTGCGTGCATCTGTGTAATTACCGAATTCATCGACAACCTTTGCCTCGATAATATTAAAAATAAGCTCAGGATTAACATTACCGCAGGTAGGGCATTCACCGACTTCACTATTAATCTGGGCATCAAGTCGTTTGAAATACATGACTCCTTCAACAGGGTTTCCGTAGTATATCATATATCCACCCGTGTCGAGAATAATCATTTTATCAAACATTTTGTAAATCTCTGATGATGGCTGGTGAATGACAACGAAAATGAGTTTTCCTTTAAGGGTAAGTTCTCTGATAAGGTCCATCACATTTTCAGAGTCGCGTGAAGAAAGTCCCGATGTTGGTTCGTCAATAAAAAGAATAGATGGTTCGCGGATAAGTTCAAGAGCAATATTAAGCCTTTTACGTTGTCCGCCGCTTATGGTTTTATTCAGCGGTGAGCCTACTTTAAGGTCTTTGAATTCAAACAGACCCAGATTTTGCAGTGCTTTGTCAACAAGCTCAATTACCTCATTATCTGATTTATCTTTAAAACATAATTTTGCGTTGAAATACAAATTCTGAAAAACTGTAAGTTCCTCAATCAGCAGATCGTCCTGCGGCACCACTCCTATAACTCCTTCGAGCTTTTCTTTTTCTTTATGAAGGTTAATCCCGTTTATAAGTACCTCACCTTTTGAAGGTTTGTCAATACCACAAAGGACATTAAGCAAAGTGGTTTTTCCTGCACCGCTTGACCCCATGATGCCAATAAGCTTACCATGACCTTCTGAGAAGCTGATATTGCGCAAACCGGTATTACCGTTGGGGAATTTAAATTCAAGGTTTCTGGCAGTATATGAAATCTGGCTTGCAATTGTATCGGCAAGAAAATGTGAAGCAACGTCGCTGTAATATACAGGGGCTGCTTTGGGTAATTTAACAGTGCTTCCGTTGGCAAAAATATAGATGCGGTCGATTCTTACAGGAAGGCCGTTAAGAAAGATGTCCTCACTGCCCGTGTATTTCAAAAAATACAGGTCGACACTTTTTATCTTTAGAATAAATATGTTGGCATCAAGTTGTTTGGTATGTATTTTTTTTGCAAAACGCGGTTTAGTCGGTTTGTCGTTAATAATCAAGATGTTAATATCGTCAAGTTCGTCGGCTTCATTTTTAATTACAAACTTCTCAATACTGGCAAATTCTTCTTTTGTTACCTTAAAAACATCGGCAACGGTATTGACAATTTGCATGCGCTGATCGGTAAATTTCCTAAGAGCATTAATAATTTCGAACAGGCGAACCAGAACAACAACTTTCTGCCTTTGGGTGAGTGTTTTATTTATTTTTTTGCATAAACCAAGGATGCGCACAGAATCTCTTACTGACGTAAGTTTTGGAGCGCCCTTGTCTTCTTCATTGTCAATTTCTTCGTTGTTAATATCAGTTAACCCGGCATATTGTTCAAAGAGTGAGAAATACTCTTTTACTTCTTCATCATTTAATTGCTGTTGCAGGAAATTTTTTACATATTCAACCTGTGTTGCCTCGACTCCTTCATCCTGCTTGGCAATTATTGCAAAAAGCTGCATTAATGCTCTTAGAATCTCTTCACTCATTTATGCCTGATTTATAGATAATAATTTCAGGTTACAGAAGTGCCTGATTATGAGTAAGCAACCTGTTCAAAAGGTACATCCACTATGTCGGCATACTCCTCGCCTGCTTCTTCCATGTCTTCGTCATCTTCGGGGTAATGCCAGCGAATAAGCACATCATGGCCTTTTTCGTGCATTTCTTCGAGTTTCATGAGAATGTCAAGCAGAAGCTTTGAAGATGCCGTATTAAAGTATGTCAGTTTGAAGTTGAAGACTGTTTTCTTATTGGGATTTTCGGCATATTCATTAAGCCAATTAATAACCGGTTCATAAAATGAGGAAACATCTTCGGGCAACGAACGGCCCGAAATTTCCATTATTTCATTTTCTGCATCCAGGATTATTTTTGGCGTATCTTCAGTGCCTTGAATTTTGATTGTTTCCATATACTGTCAATGTTTATTAGATTTCTGATCTTGAAATGGTTGAAGTTAATAAAAAGAATGAAGTATCATCGGAAATAGGAAGAAAATGATATTCCAGTTCTTTGCCGGTTTTTCGTTTTATGTCGATAAAACCAAGGCCGGCTCCTCCCTTTTCGGAAAGTCTTCCTTCTTTCATCTGCTTTTTATATAATTCCTTCAGCTCATCTTTGTCCATTTTATTAATATTTTCAAGCAATTCAGTAAGATATTCAATTTTATCATTTTCAACTGCATTTCCTGTAGTAACACTGTATTCATTTTCCCCTTTGCTTACCAGGAAAATGCCTCTTCCTGAGAAGAGATAGTCACTAGTAGTAAAATCATCTGCATGCTTGCTTATATTTTGCAAGCATTCTACCATTACATGAAATACCTTACGTTGAACTGAGTTTGGTTCATCATCCTTGGTCATATTTGACTCTGTCAGGGAAGTGAATGCTTTGGTAATCTGATGTGTAATCTCACCTTCATAAACTAAGGTAATTTCATGGGCTTTCATTGATTTGTAGAATTCATAAACAAATTCAAGAAAACCTTTCACATCCTTTTTGTTATTCATGGTCTTATTATTATTTTATTGTTTGCATTAAAATTCTATTCCAATTAATAAAACATCATCTATTTGTTTATTATCTCCTTTCCATTTTTCGAAATCTTCTTCAAAAAGGTTACTATATTTTTCAATTGGAAGGTCAAAATTTTCGACAATCAGGTCGCGGATGCGCCTGGGAGAATATTTTTTCCCTTCGGGGCCTCCCAATTGATCAGGTAATCCATCGGAAAAGAAAAATATTTTGTCACCACGCTTATAATTAATTACATAGTTGGTGAAATTTTCCTCATCCTTTTTCCGGTGAGGTATTCCGCCAATTGCTTTCCGGTCGCCTTTAAATTCGGTCAGTTCATTTCCTCTTAATAAATAGAGTGGCCGATGGGCTCCGGCAAATTGTACTTCTTTTTCATTATGGTTGATTTTACAGAATGCAATATCCATGCCATCACGGGCTTCAGCATCTTCCATTTCCTGTTTTAGTGTTTTTCGAACCCCGAAATGGAGCATGTCACAAACTTCGGCGGCAGTTAGTTTTCTTTCATGATCAACAATACTGTTAAGCAGAAAATATCCGACAAATGACAACAATGCACCTGGTACGCCATGGCCTGTACAATCAACTGCAGCAATGTATATTTCATCACCCCTGCGGAAAAACCATGGGAAATCTCCACTGACAACATCCCGTGGTTTATAGTATATAAATGATTTGGGCAATGATTCCCTGACAATTCTTATATCAGGTAAAATTGAACTTTGTATCCGCTGTGCATAGTTGATGGAATCACTTATCTTGCGGTTTTTATCCTGTATTTCAAGTTCAATCTGTTTGGCTTCGGTTATATCATGCCCTACAAAAAGAATGGTTTCGAGTTCATTTTCATTAAATTCGGGAATAGCTGCAAAGCTCATGATGCGTTCGCACTTAATTCCATCAATAATTGCAGGTATGGTAATTTCGCGGGTGGTTTTATTGGGGTATGATTTTATCGTATCGATGGTTTCTTTGAAATAATTAAAGAGTACGTCAGAGATGGTAATTTCATTGAGTGTTTTATTAATCAGATTATTTGGGTCAATACCGATAAAGTTTTTAACAACCGGGTTGGCATAAAAGAACTGTCCGACGGTACTTAATCTGATAATCATATCAAGGGAATTTTCAGACAATGATTGCATTTTGCTCTTGAGTCTTTCTTCTCTTTCAGCTCTTTTGCGTTCGGTAATATCGGTAGAGTTGAGAATTATTCCCCTGATTGCCGGATCGTCAAGCAGGTTACGGCCTGTGGTTTCAAGAAATATTTTCTGGCCGTTCTTTTTCATGTATGTGTATTGAATAGTAACGGGTTCGGATGGTGATGCGAGCAATTGTTTGAACATACTGCGCATAGCGCTTTCGCCCTTTCGGGTGAGCCTGTCCATGTCTTTTCCGCTCATCATTTCTTCGGGTGTAAAGCCAAGTATTTTTATAACGGAAGGGCTTTCATATTTAAGTACCATGTTTTCATCGTAAATGGAAATAATTTCCGATGCATTTTCAAGCAATGAGTGTAAACGTTTCTGAGCATTTTCAACTTCCTGAATTTTTGCTTCAAGTTGTTCATTTGATTTCTTAAGCTCTTCCTGTGTAGCCCTCATTTCTTCGGCATTCTGCCTCAACTGCTCTTCATTTTCCTTCAGCTCAATAGTCATTTGCTGTGATTCTTTCAGCAATTGTTCGGTTCGTTCAGATACCTTTAAATTTAAAATGGTACGGGCAATAATTTCTCCTAATTCCTTAAGGAATCTGATAGTCAGTTCAGGGATATGATCTTTCACGGAAGCAAACTCCATAACTCCCTGTAATTTCTCATCAGAAATAAGAGGTACCAGTAAAATACTCTGAGGCCGCTGATCGCCCAAAATACCCGAAGTAATGGTAACATAATCTTCTGGAATCTCGGTACGATAAATATAATCTCTTTCATAGGCACACTGGCCTATTAATCCATATCCGAGTTTATATTCCTGGGTAATATATTTTTTCCGGTTGTATGCAAATGTAGCTATGTTGGTAAGGATTTTCGATTCTTCATTATAAAGATACATTGCTCCCTGCACAACATTGATATATTTAACCAACTGCGCGATGACTTTATCGGCCAGCTGATCAATTTTATTGTGCATCCGAAGTATGTCGGAAATATTTTCCTTGCCGGCAGCTATCCAGTTTTCTTCCGATTCCTTTTTATGGTTGGCAGCGAGGTTGTCACGCATAATAAGTAACGATTGCGCCAGAATGTCGTGGTCAGTAGTAAGTTCTAATCTGACATTATAATTCCCTTCGCCGATTTGTTTTGCAAATTCAGCCATAGCATTAAGCCGTGCATCGCGTTCGTATATCTGGGTATCAAATTGCTGTTTTTCATTAAGCCGCTTCTTTTCAATAAAGTAGGCACTGACAAAGACAGTAAATGGAACAATATCTAACAGCCAAAGTACCGGCGAGTTTTTATGTGCCTGATAAAGTCCTGAAAAAGAGAACGGAAGATTATGGCGCACAATTTCAATAATCCAGGCGGCCAATGGCAATAGGCATCCCCCAACAAATGCCCACCACATTGTTTTTGTAATCAATCCCTGTCTGATCAGGGTATTATTTTCATCAGCCGCCATCATAATTATGCTGAAACAAATTTATTTAATCTTTCTCCTAATTCAGTTGTTAAGGTATTTAAAATTTTTAACTGAGTAGGATTGGTTTTTTTAAAAGTAGCAAGTTCAACTACTGCCAGTGTTTGGTTGTTGTAAACAACCGGGAAAATAATTAAATGTTTGGGCATGGAAGCACCCAGTCCCGATTCGGCTTTAAAATAATTTTCAGGAATCTCTTCAATTATTGAGAGTTGCTGGTTTTTTGCCACCTGCCCTGTAAGGCCTTCGCCAACCTTAAACGGAGGTGGAGTATTGCCGGTTAATGCATATTCTCCCTCACAGACAAATGTACTTTTGTTTTTTTCGCGGATGAAAAATACTCCTCTGACAATTTCAATGTGTTTTGACAAATTGATCAGCAATTTGTTTGCAAGTGAATTGATGGTCTTAACAGATTGTAATCCGGCCAGTATCAGTTTTATTTTTTCGCTGATGTCAGCTTCTTTAATGGATTCTTCGTATGCCTGTTTTTCTTTTTCTTCAAATTTTCTGGTTATTTTTTCTTTTTCTTTACTGACAACCTGTTCAATGTATGCCTGCAACGCTTCGTTATCCGATAATTTTAATGAAAAATAAAACAATATTATGCCGGCTAACAGATGAATAATAATAAATACAATAATCCATCCTTCATTGCGCACGTCAACGGCATTGAGTAAAGAATTCCGGATGGCGGCCAGAGAAAGTAAGGCTGCCATTATAATAACCGAAAATGTAACCAAAATAAACCGTCTGTACTTCAATACGTTCATTTACAAGTCATTTGATTTTCAAAAGAAACTTTATAATTTGGTCAGTGGTATATACGAAATCTACTTTTGTAAGTTGCAAAGCTGCCGTTGTCATAGTTTTTACTTCACATTCGTTAGGATCCTGCACTAATGTTGTACCTCCGCATTCGTGTACTTTTTTCAGCCCAAAGGCTCCGTCTTTATTGGCGCCTGAAAGAATAATTCCTACAAGTTTTTCCCTGTAAGCATATGCTGCCGTAATAAATGACAGGTCAATCGATGGTCTTGAATGATTTACAGCGTCTTCGGTAGATAATGCCACACGATTTGCCAGTTCGATATACATGTGATAATTGGCAGGGGCCAGATAAGCTCTTCCGGGTTTGAGTTGATCCTTGTCATACGGTTCTTCAACCGGAATATTTGATTTGAGTGATAAGGCTTCAACAAAGCCTGATCTGACGTGTTTTAACCGGTGAAGACACAAAAGAACCGGTATAGGAAATGTCTGAGGGAGTGAACTGAGAATTTTAGTCACTACCTGAAAACTTCCGGCCGAACCGCCTATTATTATTGCTTTGTAATTCATTTATACAACATTAATCCGTTTTTTATATACACTCTCGGATTCATTTACCAACTCAAAATTGTTGGTAAGGTTAAAACCTGATATTTTTTCTTTTATGCCCAGTATCAGATGACCCGATGCTGAAAGGCATTCATGCAGCGTACCTAAAATGCGGTCTTGCATGGTAGGATTATAATATATCAGGTTATTCCTGAAAAGGATAAGTTTCACATTAGTTGGTGCATTGTCAAAATTAATATTTAGTTTATTAAATTCAACATTTGCTATGAGCGATGTATCCCTGAAAGCATAATAACGATCGAGCCTGTAATATTTGTCAAATGATTCTGTTCCGTTGGCTCGTGTATAGTTTTCGCTTGAAACTTCTATTTTTTTCAGGTCATACTGGCCTTCTTTAATAATTTCAAGACTTTTATTACTTATTGCCGAGGCAATAATGATTACTTTATCCAGTAAATTCAATTCTGAAAGCAGAATACTTAATGTAAAGAGTTCGCCGCCTGTTACGCAGTTTGGTAACCATATTTTGTATTTGCCAATATTTTTTTCAATGGCGGTTCTCAGAAAATCTTCCCTCAGCCACCTCCATAATGACGGGTCTCTGAACATTTCAGTAGAAGGTACTGATATTTCATGCAGGAAAATATCGAAGAAATCGGGTTCATCTTTGAGTTTTTTAATCAGGCTTTCAGCGCTGCTCAGATTATTGCGGATAATAAGTCTTTCAAGGCGTTGCTTAAAGGAAGTTAATGCAAAATTACCAAAGTCGTAATCGTAAAAAGTCTTTATAGCCCTTACTATTTCTCTTATTTCAACAATTCTAAGTTTGTTCATATTTTTGTGTAAAAACATTTGCAGCCCGATTTTAAATTTTTATTTTTTCAGGAATATCTATCATGATATTGATAACCTTTACCGGAAGCCCGTCTTTATTTTTAACCAGGTTAAAGTGTTCTTTAATTATATATGTTTTCCTGCCCACAGTAAGTTTTTCAATAATCGAAGTATTTGAAACGTTCTTTAACTGGCTCCAGAAATCATAATTGATTTTTGTATTTTCCCCGAATAAATATGAATGAGGTTTTCCGATAATTTCTTCAAGTTTCTTATTGATTAAAAGTAAAAATTTGTTATTAGCGTTCGTTATATTACCGTCGAAATCATATTCCAGCATAAACACGGCCAGGTTGAGCGAATCGACAATATTATGGAATTCCTGTTCTCTTCGTGCAGATTCTTCCTGAGTTGCTTTAAGTTCTTCCATATTTTGCCGCATTTCTTCCTCCTGTTCTTTCATCTCCTGAGCCTGTTGTTGCGATTTTGCCAAAAGTTCAGCAGTGGTTTGATTAATCCGTGTTGAAATGATTGTTGAAGCCAGACTATTCGCCACTTCTTCTGCAAAAGAAATTTCAAAGTCTTTGAATGGATTTAATGAAGCTATCTCCAGAACGCCAATCAATACTTCTTCATGAATAACGGGAATTAATAAAAGATTATCCGGAGGAGCATCTCCCAGGCCTGATGTTATTGATATATATTCTTTCGGAATCTCGGTAAGGTGAACGGTTTTCTTTTCAATGGCACAGGTACCGACCAATCCTTCTCCCACAAGAATTGTCTTTTGAAGGTATTTTTTACGATTATATGCAAAGGCAGAAATCAGATTCAGTGCAGGTTTTTCATTTTCTTTCTCGTTAAGGAGAAAGACACCCCCCTGAATTGCATTGAGGTATTTTACCAACTCACGTATAAAGGCATCTCCCAGTTTTACAAGATCATTACTGTTTAACCTGAGCACATTACCGAATTTTGCAAGGCCCTCATTAATGTATCTTCTTTTGGCGTTTTCCTCATTATAACGTGCCTGTTCACGGGCTGAGTTTATTATATTTTCCTGAAGCTTTTTCATTTCAATCCCTAACGCATCATTGTCGCTTAACAGTTTTATTTCAGCGTTATAGTGACCATTGTTGAGTTCATGCGCAAACCTTATTTTCGCTATAAGTCCGTCAGATAACTTGTTTATTTCTACGGATATATTGCCCGGATCTTTGTCGGGATCAATTTTTAATTTTGTTTCAGGAAGGTTTCCGTCGGATAATTTGGAAACAAAGTCTTTGATGATAACAAGAGGGTGCAATATGTTTTTGTTGAAAATCAGATAGCTCACAGCAATAAAACCGATAAAGATGACCAAAATCAGGGTATATCCTGATAAATAATCTGTAACGATAATTTTGTGAACCTGTTCGCCGACTTTAGCCTGCAGATTACCAAGGTTTGCAATTATTGCTTCATATGAGCGCTTATAGTTTTGTATTTCTCCATTTACCGAAGAAATTCCGAGTCGTTTGTCAATAACGTCAAGCTGAGCTGTTAAATTTAATAAAGTATTCAGTTGCTCGGCGCCTTCCGTTTCACTCATTGAGATCTTGTCCTGAAGCTCCATGATGTTGGCGTGCAGTTCACTAATTATATTGCTGTTAGGATTTACAATATATTCAGCCTGCAATTTTTTTATTTTTACTATTTCAGCAAGATAATCATTATTTGAGGCAGTAACAATGTTTTCAAGTTCGCCGGTTTGTTTTAACCATTTGCCAATGATACCTTCTGACAGATTTCCTCGCTCTTTTAATGAAGTAATAACTGCCAGATTATCTGATGATAATACATCAGTGTTTTGAATAAGTGTTGTTAAAGATTTTGCTATTTCAGACTTTCGGCTGAAAAGTTTTTTCTTTTCGAGGTTAGCTGTTATTTCCCTTATTTTTAAAAAAGAGTTGTTTATTTCCTGTTTAATATTATCATAGGACTCCTGACCAATATTGTAACATGATAATTGATTAATCAGTATTTTATGATGTGCTGTATTGACAGATCCGATATTTTCTTGAATATTATTCAGCTGTTCAACAGTGTGATTTAATCTGCCAGTATGATGATAAATCAGGGTAATAATACATACAACCGAGCATAAGAAAACAACAAGTAAAACAAATAACAGGTAGATTTTCTTTGGCACTAAAGATAATGTGTTTGTTGGCTTTATTTTTGCCATATTGGTCAGTTGTTTAATTGTCGTTATAATTAAAATTTAAAT